>Ga0209943_1000473_pt1 | contig 27822 bp, 24 predicted proteins | sample SalPonR1_B_D2_MG_FD_185698 | JGI IMG/M metagenome (GOLD analysis project Ga0209943, IMG submission 185698) | Salt pond soil microbial communities from South San Francisco under conditions of wetland restoration - Salt Pond MetaG R1_B_D2_MG... ... | reverse complement strand
CGCTCCAGCGAGCTCGCCTACGGCTCGGTTCGAACCGATTGTTCGGTCGGGGGTTCGAATTGGGGCCCGGCAGGGCAACGGGTCAATCGAGGTTTGGGACTTCGAAATCTGAATGGTGCCGGCTGAGGGATTGCTCTCGCTTCGCTCCAGCGAGCTCGCCTCCGGCTCGGTTCGAACCGATTGTTCGGTCGGGGGTTCGAATTGGGGATTCTGCCGAGAACAGGGGCGCTTCGAGGTTTATGGATTCGAAAGCTGGATGGTGCCGGCTGAGGGATTCGAACCCCCGACCCCCTGATTACAAATCAGGTGCTCTACCAACTGAGCTAAGCCGGCGTCTACTTGTTTAGGGCGTATTCTAGCCGACGCATTGCTCGCCCGGGCTTTTCAACGCGATGACTCAGGCAGCGCGGAGGGCGTAGCGGCGGATTCTTGCGCCCAGCTGGCCGAATTTTTCCTCGATGTTTTCGTAACCGCGATCGATATGGTAGACGCGATCGATGACCGTCTTGCCTTCGGCCACCAGGCCGGCCAGGACGAGACTGGCCGAGGCCCGAAGGTCGGTGGCCATGAGGGGGGCGCCGGTTAGTCTGGGCTGGCCGCGAATGATTACCGCATTGCCCTCCAGACGCATGTCGGCGCCGAGGCGCTGCAGCTCGAGCACGTGCATGAAGCGATTCTCGAACACCGTCTCGCGCACCACGCCGGTGCCCTCGGCAATCGCGTTCAATGCCGTGAATTGCGCCTGCATGTCGGTCGGGAATCCCGGGTACGGCGAGGTGGTCACGTCCACTGCCTTCGGCCGGCGACCGTGCATGTCGAGTTCGATCCAGTCATTGCCGGTACTGATCTCGGCCCCCGACTGCTCCAGTTTCTGCAGCACCGCGTCCAGCGTGTTCGGATCAGCCCGGCGCGCCGTGATGTGGCCGCCGGTCATGGCTGCGGCCACCAGGAAGGTGCCGGCCTCGATTCGGTCGGGCAACACGACGTAGTCGAAACCCGACAACGGCTTGCCGCCGTGAATCACGATGGTGTTGCCGCCGGCTCCCTCGATCTCGGCACCCATGCTGTTGAGGCAATCGGCCAGGTCGACGACTTCCGGCTCCTGTGCGGCATTCTCGATCCGGGTCACGCCTTCGGCCATGACCGCGGCCATCATGATGTTTTCGGTGCCGGTCACGGTCGCGGTATCGAGCACGATTCGCGCGCCCTTCAGATGCGTGGCTTCGGCGATGATATAGCCGGCTTCCACGCGCACATCGGCACCCAGCGCAGCCAGTCCCCTGAGATGCTGGTCGACCGGGCGCGCGCCGATGGCGCATCCGCCGGGCAGCGAAACGCGCGCCTTGCCGAAGCGTCCCAGCAGCGGACCGAGCACCAGCACCGAGGCGCGCATGGTCTTGACCAGATCGTACGGCGCTTCCTGGTGTGCCACGCCGGAGGTGTCGAGTTCTATGGTGAGTTGATCGGCAAGGCCGACCTCGGCGCCCATTTGGGCAAGCAACTCGATGGTGGTGGTGACGTCCTTCAGGTGGGGAACGTTTTTCAAACGGCACGGCTGGTCGGTCAGCAGGCTGGCCATCAGAATCGGCAGCACGGCGTTCTTGGCGCCCGATACGGTGACCGAGCCGGTCAGGGCGACGCCACCCTCGATTTCGATGCGCGCCATCAGCTACCCTCCGATGCGACCTGCTCTTCAGGCGTGCGCAGGGAAAGCGTCAGCGCGTGAATTTCGCGGCCCAGTGCCGGTCCGATCGCATCGTGCACCTGGCGGTGCCGCGCCACGCGGTTGAGTCCGTCAAAGCCGACGTCGACAACTTTCGCGGTAAAATGTACATTGTCGTCGCTGGAAACACTGATCTCGGCCTGCGGAAAAGCAGCCCGCAGCTGTTGCTCTATCCGTTCGCTGTCCATATCTCTTGGGAATTCCTGTCTGAAGCCGGGCATACTTTCGACCCGGGATTTTGGTTCGGATGCAGGGCAGAAAGCCGCGCACGGCTGCAAGTCTTCCCTCGAACGGGGCATGACTCGCTTGCCTGACCCCATCATGGTATACGAAACGCGCCAGACCCAGCGACGAAAACAAACCAAGGAAGCTCTATCTGAAATGCCTATTTCCTGTCCTGACACCAACCTATGTCGCTGATTGCTTCGCTTGTCTATCTCCTGGTCGGATTCGTTCTGCTGGTCTGGTCAGCCGATCGGCTCGTGGCCGGCGCGTCGGCGCTGGCGCGCAATTTCGGAATCTCGGCACTGGTCGTCGGCGTTACGATTGTCGGCTTCGGCACCTCGGCGCCGGAAATGGTGGTGTCGGCCCTGGCCTCGCTCGAGGGTAACCCGTCGCTTGCAGTGGGCAACGCGCTCGGCTCCAACATCGCCAATATCGGCCTGATTCTGGGCCTGACGTGCCTGGTCTACCCGATGAGCATAGACCGGTCCACCTGTTTTCGCGAGATACCGTCGCTGGCAGCCGTGACCGCGCTGACCGCGCTGTTGATGATCGACGGTTCGTTGTCGCGGCTCGACGGCATGATCCTGGCCGGTGGACTGGCACTGTTCATTGGCGCAATGCTGTACCGGGGCCGCCGCGAAGTGGATCTCGACCCGGCGACACGGGCCCTGGTGAATGAAATCTCACAGGATATGAACAACCGGGCCGCAACGGCCTGGACCCTGGTCGGTCTGGTCGTGCTGCCGCTCAGCGCGCAGTTACTGGTCACAGGCGCCGTTGGAATGGCCACCCTGCTGGGCGTATCCGAAGCCGTTGTCGGGCTGACCATCGTGGCGCTGGGCACCAGCCTGCCCGAACTTGCCGCCGCGATGGCCAGCGCGCTGCGCAAGGAAGACGACCTGTGCATCGGCAATATCCTGGGATCCAACCTGTTCAACCTGCTGGGCGTGCTCGGCATCGCGGCGCTCATTCATCCGATGGCCATCGAGTCGCTGCTGATCGTGCGCGACCTCCCGGTGGTGGCGATCACGTTCATGATGCTTGCCGGAATGGCCGTCTTTGGCGGCCGCATCGGAAGGGTCAGCGCCGGCGTGCTGCTGACAACCTACATCGTCTACCAGTTCGCCGTTTTCCAGCAGGCACTTTGATCCCGCCTTGTTGACCACCGCCTGGACTGCGACGCTCCGGATGGATGATGAACAAGGCGGGTCGACAATACGCGAGTAAGCGATAGACTGCGGCAACACACCGGACCGATATCATGAGCGATCGAATCGACAACGGAATTCAGAATCCCGACGCCCTTATCGAGCGGGCGCGCGAAGTGCTTGCCACCGAAGCCGCGGCCATCCAGGCGCTGGCGCGGCGACTGGATGGCGCCTTCGTCGACGCCTGCCGGCTGATTCTGGCCTGCGACGGCCATCTGATCGTCACCGGCATGGGCAAATCCGGACACATCGGACACAAGCTTGCCGCCACGCTGGCATCCACCGGCACACCGGCATTCTTTGTCCATCCCGCGGAAGCCAGCCACGGCGATCTCGGCATGATCCGTTCCGGCGACGTGATCGTCGCGCTTTCCAACTCGGGCGAGACGGGCGAAGTGGTCAACCTGCTGCCGGTCATCAAGCGCATCGGCGTCGGCCTGATCGCGATGACCGGGAACGCCGATTCCAGCCTGGCGCGACATGCCGACGTGCACCTGGATACAAGCGTGGACCGGGAGGCCTGCCCACTGGGCCTGGCGCCCACAGCATCGACCTCGGCCCAGCTGGCGATGGGCGATGCGCTGGCGATCGCGCTGTTGGAGGCGCGCGGCTTCACGGCCGAGGATTTCGCCCGCTCCCACCCCGGCGGCACGCTGGGCAAGCGCCTGCTGCTGCACATTGCCGACGTGATGCACGGCGAGTCCGACCTGCCCACGATCGCGCCCGAGCAGACGATCTCCGAGGCAATAGTGATCATGACCCGCGGCCGGCTCGGCCTGTGCGCGGTCATCGACGCAGACCGCCGCGTTGCCGGCATTCTCACGGATGGAGATTTGCGTCGTGGCCTGGACGACAGTGGCGACATCCGGACCACGCCGGTTCGCGAACTGATGACCGCCGACCCCCAGACCATCGGTCCGAACGAACTGGCTGCCAGCGCAGTCGAGTTGATGCAGGCCAGACGCATCCAGGGCCTGCTGGTGGTGGACGACGAGAAACGCCTTGTCGGCGCGCTCAACTTCCAGGACCTGCTGCAGGCCGGCGTCGTATGAACGCCGGAGACCGCGCGCCCCGATGGTCACCGCAATTGCTCGAGCGCGCGGGCGCCATTCGGGCGATCGTGTTCGACATCGACGGCGTAATGACCGACGGCCGGCTTTATCGCGACGACAGCGGTCAGGAGATCAAGGCCTTCCACTCGCGCGATGGGCTCGGTCTGAAGGGTCTGATGCGGTTCGGCTTCACGGTGGTTGCACTTACCGCAAGAAGCTCAAACCTGGTCCAGGTGCGCATGCGCGAGCTAGGCATCGAGAACCTGCTTCAGGGCCGCGAAGACAAGGGCGCGGCGTTCGGCGAAATCCTCACGCGTACCGGGCTTGCCGCGGCCCAGGTCGCCTACATGGGCGATGACCTGGTCGACTGGCCGGCAATGTGCCAGGCCGGGCTCAAGCTGTGTCCCGGCGACGCCGACGAATGGATCATCGAGCAGACCGACTACGCCACGCGTGCCAAAGGTGGCCGCGGGGCGGCCCGGGAAGCGGCCGAGCTGCTGCTGGCCGGTCACGGCCTGCTGGATGAATGGCGGCAGTCGTTCCGGTGATGCGCCTGTGAATCTTCGACGCTGTTGTTTCATGGTGAAGCGTCGATGAATCGTCGACGCTACTGTTATTTGGTGACGCGTCGATGAACCGTCGACGCTACTGGCTGCTCTCGGCACTCGCGCTGGCCGTTATGGTCGCCGGCAACTGGTGGCTGAACCAGGCCTGGCAACCGCAGCCACCGGCGCCCGAAAACGTGCAGCCGGATATAGACTACGCGCTCGGCGATTTCGAGGCGCAGTTCTTCGACGCCGAAGGCACGCTGACGCTGGACATCGCAGGCCCCCGGCTGGAACACGATGCGGTGACTCGCGAGGCACGCATTCCCGAGCCGCGCTTCGTGATCGATCCGGCCGACCAGGCCTGGGCCGGCACGTCCGAGTTTGCGCTGATCGAACGCGACTCGCGCAGCCTCACGCTGCAAGGCAGGGTACGCATCAACAAATCGCACCCGCGCGGGACGATCTGGATCGAATCCGATGAAGTCCGATACGATCGTGGCGACGCCACGCTTTACTCCCCGGGAGTTGCGGTCATGCGGCAGGACGGAACCGAACTGACCGGTGGTACTCTTACCGCCTGGATAGATGAAGAAAGAATGGAGCTTGACCAGGATGTCCATGCGATTTATCGCCCTGCCGGCGCTGCTGTTCGCGAGTAGCCTCGCAGGCGGTCAGGAATCAGGCCGGGAATCGGCCGCCGAAGTGGCCGCCCAGGCCGTCGATCAGACGGTTATCGCGCCGCCCATCATCATCGATTCCGACACCAACCAGTACGATCTGCGCTCCGGCGTCACCCGCTTCAGCGACAACGTCAGCATCCAGCGAGGCGCGATGCTGGTTTATGCCGACGAGGGCGTGGTTCATCAGGAGGATGGGCGCATCACGCTGGTAGAGCTTTTCGGAAATCCGACGACATGGCGCGATCGGCTCGACGACGGCAGCATTGTCGAGGGCAGGGCCGATCAGATCGAATTCGAGGTGATCGAGAACGTCGTGACGTTGACCGGAAACGCACGCCTCCGGCATGAGCAGGGCGAATTCACCGGCAATCAGCTTGTCTACGATCTGGACACCGAGAGTCTTTCCGGCCGCGGCAGCGACGGCAACCAGGCCCGCGTCGTGCTGGAAGGCGATTCAATGCGCAATCGAGGTTCCGGCGAAGACGAAGCTGCCATCGAACCGGAAGCCGAGGACGCACAGGATACAGAGGAAGGCGGACCGATCGACCCGCCGACGGGAAGCTGATGCTACGCGCCGAACACCTGGTCAAGCGTTACCGTGGGCGCGCCGTCGTCCACGACGTATCACTCGAGGTCCACCGCGGCGAAGTCGTCGGCCTGTTGGGTCCCAACGGCGCCGGCAAGACCACCTGCTTCTACATGGTCGTCGGCCTGGTGCCGGCCGACGGCGGCAAGATCACGGTTGACGAGCACGATCTGACCCGCGCCAACATGCACCGTCGCGCCCGACTCGGGCTTGGCTACCTGCCGCAGGAAGCCTCGATCTTCCGGCGGCTTTCGGTACAGGACAATGTCGACGCCATCCTGGAATTGCGCAAGGATCTCGACCGCGAGCAGCGCAAGCAGGAACTGGGCCGTCTGCTCGACGAATTCAACGTCTCTCACCTGGCCGACCAGATGGGCGTAAGCCTGTCGGGCGGCGAAAGAAGGCGCGTCGAGATCGCGCGCGCACTGGCCGCCGACCCGCGCTTCATTCTGCTCGACGAGCCTTTCGCCGGTGTGGACCCGATATCGGTCGGAGAAATCCAGCATATCGTCGGCCGCCTGCGCGATCGCGACATCGGCATCCTGATCACCGACCACAACGTGCGCGAAACGCTGGGCATCTGCGACCGCGCCTACATCATCTCCGAAGGCCGCGTACTCACCCAGGGTCCGCCCGACGCGGTGCTGGCCGACGAGGAAGTACGCAATGTCTACCTCGGCAAGGAATTCCGGCTCTAGTGCCCTGCGCCCTGCTTTCGAATTCTATCTGCGTTCATTCGCGTCCATCCGCGGCTGCCCGTCGCCTTTCTGGCGCCGATGACCTCGTCCGGTAAAACCGCGCGATGACCGCCAGCGAACAAGACAAGCCGTCTCCGGCACTGGAATTCACCGGAGAGCGTTTCACGCCCGAATGCGTGCGCGAAATCTTCCACGAGCACTGGCACCGTTACGCTTGGGCACAGCGCCTGGTTGACGGTTTGGAAGTACTCGACTGCGCCTGCGGCGAAGGCTACGGCAGCCGCATCCTGGCCGATGCCGCAAATTCGGTCACCGGCGTCGACATCGATCCGACCACCATTGATCACGCCGGCCGCCGCTACGGGCGCGACGGCCTCGAGTTCGTCCAGGCCAGCGCCCTCGAACTACCGTTCGACGACGATCGCTTCGACGCGGTGGTGTCGTTCGAAACGCTGGAACACCTTGCCGAACACGATGAACTGATGACCGAATTCCGGCGCGTGCTCAAGCCCGGGGGTTTCCTGCTGATATCGTCGCCGGACAAGAAGACCTACTCCGACGACACCGGATTCGAAAACGAATTCCACGTGCGCGAGCTTTATCGCGAGCAGTTCGAGGATCTGCTGACCCGGTACTTTCCAAATTTCCGGCTGTTTGGCCAGAAGCTGACGTTCAACTCGGCGCTGTGGCAACTGGACGCGGACTCAGCGGGCGCCGAATGCCTGACCAGCGAAGCCGACGGCACAGTGGCGCATGCAAACCATCCGGCACCTTCTCCCCTCTATTTCATCGCGGTGGCCGCCGCAAATGAAATCGATCTGCCGGAGCCGGCAGGGCTGTCGCTGTTCGACGATCGCGCCGAGAGCGTCTACAGCCACTACAACGACGAAGTGCGCAAGCACATACGCGCAGGCCACCTGCTGGCCGAGCGCGATGCCGAAATCGAACGGCTGAAAGAATCGCTGACTCGAAGGAGCCCGTTTTGGCGACGCCTGAGGCAATGGCTGATCGGACGCGAATGAACGGCGCGGCCGATGCCCGGGCCGGCTCCGTAACCGACCGCCTGGCCCGCGTCGACGTGCTGGTGGTCAATTACAACGCAGGTGGCTGGCTGGCCCGCGCGCTGGCAAACATCCGTCCCGAGCACGCCGGCGAGCCGAACCTGATCGTGGTCGATAACGGCTCGACCGACGACAGCCTCAAGCCGATTCAGCGGCCAGCCGAGACCGGGGCTGCCGTGACCGGTTCCAGCCATCCGATCACCATCGACCGCGCCGGCCGGAACACCGGTTTCGCCGCCGGGGTCAATCGCGCCGCCGAGCACGCCACGCGCGAATTCCTGCTGATCCTCAATCCGGACTGTCTGATTGATCCTGCCGCCGTGGCGCGCCTGATCGATGAACTGGATCACCATCCGGAGGCCGCGCTGGTTTCCGGCAAGGTGCGTGATTGTCACGGCAAGGAACAGCGAGGCAGCCGGCGGCGTCTCCCCACCCCGTCGCGGATCGTCAACGAATTGCTGCCGCTGGGCGGCCCGGGCATAGATACCACCAATACGCCGGCCCCAGAGAACGCGATCGAGATCGAAGCCGTGTCCGGCGCGTGCATGCTGATGCGCCGAAATGCATTCGTCGCAGTCGGCGGCATGGACGAAGGCTACCCGCTGCATTTCGAGGATCTGGACCTGTTCGCCCGGCTGGCCGAAGCCGGCCAAACGCTGCGCTGGGTGCCCGAAGTCGAGGTCGTTCACGCTGGCGGACAGTCTTCCAGCCATAGGCCGGTGGCGGTGCTATGGGCCAAGCACCGGGGTCTGTGGCGGTATCTGAACCGCCATTGTTCGCAAGAATGGCCACGCTGGCAGCGCCCGTTCTGGTGGCTGGCGCTGATCCTCAATGCGGCAATCCGAACACCGCTGGTGTGGGCTGCGGCCAGGTTTCGAATCGCGCCATGAGCCAGCGCCCGCCGATATGAACCCGCAAGCGGCAACAATAGCCAGGCGTCCGCTGGGGCGCACCGGCCGAGAAATATCGGAACTGGGCCTTGGCTGCGCCAGCTACTGGGCCCGCCCCGGCTTCGCGGAACATCGGGCCCGCGCCGTATTCGACGCCGCGCTGGCCTGCGGCATCACGCTGTTCGATACCGGCGGCTCCTATGCCGGCGGCGAAGCCGAAAGACGTTTGGGCCGTATGGTCAAGGCGTCAGGCGTCGACCTTGAAAATCTGGTGCTCGCAACCAAGGCCGGAACACGCAGTGGCCGCAACGGCCGAATCGTTCGCGACTTCAGCCCGGGCGGGGTTACCGAGCAGGTCCACGAAAGCCTCGAACGCCTCGGCCTCGAGCGCATTTCACTGCTGCAGCTGCACGGGCCCGGCCCTGCCGACCTCACCGACGATCTGCTAGCCGCGCTGGACCGGCTGCGCGGCGAAGGCAAGGTGGAACTGATCGGCATCAACGCCGGCGCCGATATGCTCGATCAGATTTTGGGCCGTCCGCCTTTCGACGTGCTGATGCCGTTCATTTCGGTTGCCAATACGCACAACGCCGGACTGGCCCGCAGGGCTGCCGATGCCGGCCAGGGCGTGCTGGTCGCCGAACCGCTGGCGCGTATGCGTTTCGCACCACCGCTGGCACGCTGGATGACCCGCAGCAGCGGACTCTGGTACCTGGCCCGGGCGCTCTCGCAGCGCGGCAGCCACGCCGAAAGACGCTGCCGCAAGTGCCTGCGCAAGGCGCTGGCCGTGCCAGGCTGGACCCCGGCGCAGCTCGCGCTTGCATGGGTGCTCGCACGGCCGGGCGTAAGCAGCGCCGTTTTCGGCACGACCCGTCCGGAACATGTGCTGGAACTTGCCCAGGCCTGCGCCCGGCCGTTGCCCGACGCGGTGGCCGACGCGGTCGCGGCCTGCCACCGCCGGATTCACGGCGACCGGCCATGATGCCCCGAACCGATGAAGTCGCAGATGCGGTGGCCTCGCAGCGGCAGCCTGACTGGCGCGCGGAAAGCGTGGCCGTCGTCTTGCTCAACTTCAATGGCGCCGACGATACCCTGGCCTGCCTCGAATCGCTTGCGGCGCTGCAAACGAGTCCCGGCACCATTCACGTCGTCGACAATGCGTCCGAAGACGATTCGGTGGGACGCATTCGCCAGACCTTTCCGGCGGTGAACGTTTCGGTGAACGCCACCAATCTGGGCTTCGGTAACGGTCTGAACCCGACCCTCGAGACACTCCTGGGCGACGGCCACGAGTGGATCTGGCTCCTCAACAACGATACCCGTGTTGAACCCGACACACTCGAGTCACTCCTCGTGCATGCCCGGCAGCATCCCGCCGCCGGTGCGGTCGGTGCGCGGATCGTCGATATGGATCCGCCGCATGCCGTGCAGACGTGGGGCGGCGGTCGGATCGGTTGGTGGCGCGGACACAGCCGGCATTTCACCGCGCAGGTGGCGGACGAATGCCTCGACTATCTCACCGGCGCATCGATGCTGTTGCGCGCCGAAGCGCTGCGCCAAACGGGGTTGTTCGACCCGCGCTATTTTCTTTATTGGGAAGATGTCGACATGTGCCTGACATTGCGCGCGAATAACTGGAAACTCACAGTGGCTCCCGATGCCGTCGTCCGGCACCGCCTTTCTGCCTCAACCGGCGAGGCCAGCCCACGCAAGGACGAACTGATCAACGCCTCGGCCGTCCGGTTCTTCCGCAAGCACGGCCCGCTGGGTGGATGGCCGGCCATTGTCACAGGGGTCATGGGTCGCAGCGGCAGGCGACTGCTGCGCGGCGACTTTGCCGCGGCCCGAGCCGTCTGGTGCGGTGCGGTATCGGGTTTCAGGGACTAGGATCGGGACGAGATTCCGGATCCTGCCGACACATGTATCATTCGTATCGAGCACCATGAGGTAGCCCGCATGCCAGTCCAGGAATCATCGTTGAACGATGTCATCCGCCAATCAGCAGCGAAGGCCAGGATTCTCGTCATGGGCATCGTCAACGTGACGCCCGACTCCTTTTCAGACGGCGGACGCTTCGATTCGCTGGAGAAGGCACTGGCACACGCGCGACGACTGGCATCGGAGGGGGCGGATATCCTCGACATCGGCGGTGAATCCACTCGCCCTGGCGCCGAGCCGGTGGACGCCCAAGCCGAAATCGACCGCGTGATACCGGTCATCAAGGCCGTTTGCGCCGAGATCGATGTTCCGGTCTCGATCGACACCATGAAGGCCGAGGTCATGCGCGCAGCAGTCGCGGCCGGCGCCGAAATGATCAACGACGTCAACGGTTTGCGCGACCCGGAGGCGCTCCTCGCTGCAGTCGAGACTGGCGTGCCGACGTGTATCATGCACATGCAGGGCGAGCCGCGCACAATGCAGCGGCAACCCGAATACGACGACGTCGTCGAAGATCTTCGACTTTTCTTTCGCGAACGCATAGACACCTGCCTGGGCGCCGGCATGGTCGAGCGCAACATCGTGCTGGATCCGGGTTTCGGCTTCGGCAAATCGATGCATCACAATCTTGACCTGCTTGACCGGTTCGAGCGATTTCGCGAATTCGGCCTGCCGCTGCTGGCCGGCGTTTCACGCAAATCCATGCTCGGCAAGATCACCGGGCGTGAAGCCGCTGAAGACCGCGTTGCCGCCTCGGTGGCCGCGGGCGTGCTCGCCGTCGAGCGCGGCGCCAATATACTGCGCGTACACGACGTGGCCGAAACGGTAGACGCCGTAAAGCTCGTTCACGCACTGCGCGCCAACCGCGACAACGCACAAGGAGAGGAATCATGAATACGTTTCAGACCCGCTTCGCAACACGACTGGCCATGACCGCATACGCGGCTTTCTGCACGGTCGCTTTCTCGATCTCACCCGATGCGGTTGCCCAGAATGCCCCCGAAGCCGGACATCAGGGCAACCGGCACCAATCCATGCAGGCGATGCAGACACGCGAATTCAACAACCTGCAGCAGGGACGCGGCATGGGCATGGCTCGCGTAGCCGAGACCAACGGCTATCCAGGTCCCATGCACGTACTGGAGCACGCCGAAGCGCTGGAACTCACCGACGGCCAGATCGAGCGCACCCGCGAGCTCAAGACCCGGGTCAGGGCCCGCGCACCGGAACTCGGCAACCAGATCGTGGATGCCGAAAAACGTCTCGAGGCGATGTTCGCCGAAGGCGGCGTCAACGCGGCAAAAATGGATTCACTTTTGACCGAGATCGCCGAACTGCGCGCCCACCTGCGCTCGCTGCACCTGACCGCGCATCTCGACCAGGCTGCAGTCCTCACCGAAACCCAAATCGAGCAGTACAAGACATTGCGCAGCGCCGGCCGGTCCGATGACGAGCGCCGCCCCATGCGCCGGATGCTCGAAATGAAGCGCGAGAGCACGAGCGGCGGGGCCGACAACTGATCGGAACTGGTGACCGGCGGCCGGCGCACACCGCTTCGCCGGCGAGGTCGGCTCCTACACTGGTAGTGAAGGTCGGGACTCGATCGCCGTTGCGGCATCGGCCGACCATTTACCCCGACCACCGACCACCGACTACCGACTACCGACTACCGCTGGATTCTAGAGATTCGAATAATTCGGTCCCGACCCGCCCTCGGGCGTGACCCATTCGATCACCTGGTAGGGATCGGCGATATCGCAGGTCTTGCAGTGCACGCAGTTGGCCGCGTTGATCTGGATGCGCTTGCCGTCTTCGTCTTCGACCTTCTCGTAGACGTTTGCCGGACAAAAGCGCGTGCAAGGGTTGCCGTACTCTTCCTCGCACCGCGTGAAGCACACGTCCGGCTCCACGATCTTGAGGTGAACCGGCTGATCCTCGTCGTGCTCGGTCGAGGCGAAGTACACCGAGGCCAGGCGATCGCGCGGCGGCAGATCTCGATCGACGAAGTCGTAGTCGAACTGATGCCCATTGCGCTTGCGGTACTGTTGATAATCGGCCCGATTCGAAAGCGTGCGCGGCAGCTTGCCGAAGGTCGCCGTTTCGATGCCGGCGGTAATGATGCCGCGCCACAGTCCCTTGTGGAAACCGGGCCGGATGTTCCTTACCTTCTTCAACTCGGCCATGATGTCGGAACCCCGCAGGCGGGCGTCGAAACCTTCGCTGGATTTCGACTTGTCGGACTTTTGCTGGACGATATGCTCGGCCGCCAGCATCCCCGACTTCATCGCCTGGTGGGTGCCCTTGATCTTGGGCACGTTGAGCAGGCCGGCCGAATCGCCAATCAGCATCGCCCCGGGCATTTCCAGCTTCGGCAACGACTGGTAACCGCCTTCTACAATCGCCCGGGCGCCGGCCGACAGGATCTCGCCGCCCGCCAGGAACTCGCGCATGCTCGGGTGATGCTTGAACTGCTGGAACGCCTCGAACGGCGTGAAATCCGGATCCTTGTAGTCCAGCGCGCAGACGAACCCGACGGCCACTCTATCCTTGTCCAGGTGGTATACGAAGCTGCCGCCGTAGATCTGGTTGGGCAGCGGCCAGCCGATGGTGTGCTGGATGTGGCCGGGCCTGACACGGCCCTCGGGCAGTTTCCAGAGTTCTTTCATGCCGATGCCGTAGGCCTGCGGGTCGCTGTCCGCGGCCAGGTCGAATTTCTTGATTGCGCGCTTGGTCAGATGCCCGCGTGCGCCCTCGCCCAGCACCGTGATCGGAGCCCGGATCTCGATGCCCTGGACGTAAGTATCCTTTTCGTTGCCTTCGCGATCCACGCCCATGTCGCCGATGATCACGCCTTGCACCGCACCGTTGCCGTCGTACGACAGATCGTCCGCTGCGAAACCGGGAAACAGGTCCACGCCAAGCGCCTCGGCCTTAGGTGCCAACCAGGCACACATGGCGCCCAGCGAAACGATGAAATTGCCGTGATTCTTCTGCTGCGGCGGAGTCGGAAGCTTGCGTGAAGCCTTCTTTGTCAAAAACACGAAGTCATCCGTAGTCGCCGGTACGCAAACCGGCGGCGGGTCGTCTCGCCAACCCTCGACCAGCCGGTCCAGCGGCTCGGGCTCGATGACCGCGCCGGAGAGGATATGCCCGCCGATTTCGGCGGCCTTCTCGATGACGCAGACATTGAGGTTCTCGTCGAGCTGCTTCAGTCGCATTGCACACGATAGCCCGGCCGGGCCGGCGCCTACGATGATGATGTCGTATTCCATGATTTCGCGTTCGGACATGCTCGAATTCGTTCGGGCTTGAATTGAATTCGAGTATACCGTCGATCCCGGCGAATTTCGTGCAGGCCCCGGCGAACGACCAACGCAAGCTCGCGCCTGTTCGGACCGATGATCGATTGATCGGCCACCGACCGTGGATTGGTTAAGGAACCTCTGAACAACTCTGCACGGGCGCGACGGCGCCTTTGCGGGCGGCTCCGGCTTGGCTTGGGGGAGCGCGGTTTGGTTGTTCCAAATAAGCGAGCCCAAACAAGCTGGAGACCCCGCAAAGGCCCGTCCCGTAGGGGTTTCGCCGGAATAGCCGCATCGCGCGCGTCGCGACCCTCGGCCGTAGCTATGGCTACTGGCACTCGGCTCGCACCGCACGGTCTGCGGCTTTTCCGACTGAAACGCGCTCCGCGCAGAGTTGTTCAGAGGCTCCTTAAAGCGATCTCACGTCGCGCCGCGAACCAGTTCGACGTAGGCGCGCGCGATCTCGCGCCAATCAAAATGGCTTACCCACTGCGCGGCCGCCTCGGCCAGTTCGCGTCGCGCTTGTGGATCTTCCAGCAGGCCGGCGACGACTTCGGCCATGGCTTCCGGCGCGTCGACGATGAGCAGGTGTTTTCCGTGCTCCACGTCGATTCCTTCCATACCCTTGTGCGTCGTCACCACCGGCACGCGCGCAGCGAAGTCGTCGAGGATCTTCATCCGGGTGCCGCCGCCCTGCCTCAGCGGGATCACCGCAATGTCGCCGCCCTTCAGATGGCCGGCCAGATCATCGACCGCACCGGCGAACACGACACCGGGCAAATTCTTTTCAGGCGGCTGCGGACCGAATGCGACCACGCTTGCCGGATGCCCGGCGCGCCGGAGCCTGGGCAGCAGTCCGTGGGCCAGTTCCTCCACCGCCTCGAGATTGGGTGGATAGGAATAGATTCCGTGATAGACGATCACCGCATGTTCGGCAGGAATGCCATAGGCCTCGCGCAGATCGACCGGCCGGGCATTCTCGAAGCGCTCCAGGTCGACGCCATGCGGCACGACATGCACCAGCGCATCGCGCACGCCGGCCGAAACCAGGTCGCGGCGATCGCGGTTGGAGACTGTGATGACCCGGTCGCAGGCGTTGGCCAGGTCGACCTCCAGCCGCTTGAGTCTCCGCCGGGCAGGTTCACCCAACTCCGGCACCTGGTCGGCAATCCGCTGGAATTCGATGTTGTGCTCCACCATCAGGCTACGCGTGCCGAACAGCCTCGAAGCCCACACGGCCGGGCGAGCGTAAGCGGGAAACTCGGCTTGCACGACCTCTACCGGGTGTCGTCGCATTAGCCACATCAACCGGAACTGCATGCCGCGGTCGACCCAGGGCAGGTACAGGAATGCATTGGAAAAAGGCACCCCACGCGCCATGACGCGGATCATGCTGACTGCTCGCGGCCATCCGGCCAGACGCGGCCACAGCGGGAAACTTTGGTACTCGCGCTCGCCGCGCCGGTAGATCCAGTAACCGTCTCGCCGGTCGGTCAGCAGGATCACCTCAGCGACGTGGAACGAAAGCCCCCAGGCAGTGCGCTCGATTTTTACCGCGGCACCGTGATCGGTGGGGAAAACGTCGGCCCTGCTGAGCACCACCCAGCAGGCGCGCTCGACGTTGGGCTTCGGGCGGTCGACCATACGTCGCGAAAGCCTGTGCTGCCACGGCCGGCGAATTCGGTCGTATACCCACATGGACATATACTGCCGGAATGCGGCCACCATCCCGAGACGCGTGCCGGCCGATTCGGGCGCAGGTACTCCGAGCAGCGGACGACGCACGCCTCCGCCGTTGCGTTCGGCCAGTGCTTCAAGTTGCTCGGCCAGGCTGCCGTATACCTCGTCGGCGTTGAATCGAGAAGCGGCCAGCCAGCGCGCGTTCTCGCCGCGGCGTGCAAGTTCGGCTCGGTCTTCGAAAATGCTCGCCAGAAGGGGCGGCAATTCTTCCGGTCGGCCGATCGTCCAGCCGCATTGGTAGCGCTCCACGAGCTGTGCAAGCGGCAGAAAGTCGTTGCAGATCACGGGGACGCCTGCGCACAGCGCATCGATCATTCGGAACGACTGGCTATAGCGGCGCTCGGTGTTGTCATCGCTCAGTTCCAGCGCCAGGTCGCACGCACCAAGACGCTGCAGATATTGCGCGTGCCCGGCCAGTCCGGCGCTCTCGCTGGCGTCGACCAGGCGCCAGGGGCCATCGCCGGGCAGAACATCGAGCCATGCCCTGGAGTCGCGCCAGGGCCAGTCCCGTCCGCCGTGAAACAGCATCAGCGCGCTTTGATGGTCGCTGACGCCGGCATCGCGACTCGAGCCCGCATCGGTTGCGCTTGCCTCTATCGTCCTCGCCGTGGTTCCAGCAACAGTTCCCGAAATCGGCACGACACGCACCGGCACGTTGTAGCGGCAATCGTGCCCGGCCAGAAGCATCCAGGGCAGCATCAGGTCACGCTGACGGCTGTTACCGGTCCAGACCTCGTCGCAGCGCGACAGCAGTTCGACCAGCTTGCCGGCTTCCTCGCCCAGACGTTCCCGGTCTTCGAACTGCCGCTCGAGCACGCGCGGCGCAACGTAGTCCAGCACCAGCGGCTGGGTCATACGCGGCGGAAGGTACTCGGCGAGCTCCCAGTAGCCGAGAATCACGACCGACTTCTCGTTCCGGGCCAGCCAGTCGGCCAGCACCTCCACGGATTGCAGGGGCAGGCAGTCGAACGAACCGGCAGGATTTCGACTGATCCGGGCAGAACCGCCCGGTGCCGGCCAGGCAAAGGTTACCGGTGTACCGCGGGCGCTCAGGGCCTTTGCCATCCGGGCATGCCGAACGGCCAGCCCGGTCGCCGGGACGTCGGGCGCGGGCGGCGGCAATTCGGAAAGAATGATTACGGGCTCGGCGGGCAACGGAAGATTTCGGTAGATGCGAAGCCGCCTATGCTACTGGAATCACTGCCCGCCGGCGCTCCGGAAGCGGCACGCACGAGTGGGAAAGACGCATTCGCAGGCACGGTCCCGATGGGTACGGTTGCCGGTCAACGTACCAGTGTCTATAGTTGCAGAAGTTTCGGACACCCAGGTTAGCCGGCCAAGATGATTGAAAAACTCGAACAACGCACTTTCCTGCTCGCGCTGGCCCTGGTTACGGTCGCGTTCGCGTTCCTGCTCAAGCCGTTCTTCGCGCCGCTTCTCTGGGCCTGCATCATCGCGGTGCTGTTTCACCCGGTCCAGGTGTGGCTGGAAAACAGATGGGGCAACCGGCCCAACCTGACTGCGCTGACAACGCTGACCGCCTGCGTTGTGCTGGTGGTGATTCCAGTGCTGCTGCTGCTGACCTCATTCGTTCAACAGGGCGTCATGATCTATCAGCAGATCGAGGCCAAGCAGATCCAGCCCGGCAAGTACATCGACCAGGTGCGAAATGCATTCCCTGCGGTTCAGGCGCTGTTCGACCGTCTCGACATCGACATGAGTGCGGTGCGCGAGCGCGCGGCCAGTGCTGCGGTAACCGCGAGCCAGTTCATCGCGCAGAACGCATTGGCGGTTGGCCAGGGCACTTTTTCGTTCGTGCTCAAGCTGGCGTTGATGCTCTACGTGACTTATTTCCTGCTGCGGGACGGACGTGCGCTGGTGGAAAAACTGGTCGCGGCCCTGCCGCTGGGGGACGAACGCGAACGTCTGCTGTTCCAGAAATTCGCCGAGGTCGCGCGCGCGACGGTCAAGGGCAACCTGGTCGTGGCCATGGTGCAAGGCGCCCTTGGCGGCCTTATCTTCTGGATCCTGGGCCTGCCCGCGCCGCTGCTGTGGGGCGTGGCGATGACGGTGCTTTCGCTTATCCCCGCCGTCGGTGCAGGATTGATCTGGCTGCCTGCAGCCATTTACCTTTACGCCGTTGGAGAATGGGTCTCGGCCACCATCCTGATCGTCTACGGCGTGGTCATTATCGGCCTGGCCGACAACATCCTGCGGCCCATCCTCGTCGGCCGCGACACCAAGCTTCCGGACTGGATGGTGCTGCTGTCGACGCTGGGCGGGCTGGCGCTGTTCGGCATCAACGGCTTCGTGGTCGGTCCGCTGATTGCCGTATTGTTCATCGCCTTCTGGCAGATCTTCGGTCGCGAATTCCGCGCCGAATCAAACGAAGAGCAAAGCGACAGCAGCGAGCCGCATCCGGGAACCCAGACCCCCGCCGAAGACGCCCGGGAAAACACGTGATCATGCGGCTTGCGGGCCTGTTGAGCGCGCTCGGCACACCCGCGAGCGGCGCGTTTATCTGGAAGGCATGACGCGGTTTCGGCCGGCATCCTTTGCACTGTAAAGCGCTCGGTCGACCCTTCGCATCAATTCGCTCGACGATTCGCCTCTACGCCGCAGCCCGGTGCCGATGCTGATCGTGACACGGGTCTCGTCATCGCCGTTCAGCGCAGCCACCCGCTTGCAGAACGACTCGGCGCACTGCTCGAGTTCGGCCTTCGAAGCATCCGCCATGATGACTGCAAATTCCTCACCACCGAGCCTGAAGATCTCTCCACGATCCTCACAATGCCGTTGCAGCAGGTCGGCGATTCCACGCAAGACCTTGTCGCCGATGTCATGGCCGAACTTGTCGTTGATGGTCTTGAAGTGGTCCAGGTCCATCAGCATCAAACCAAAAATCCCCGGGCCCTTCGCCGCGATCGATTTCTGGAACATTCGCCGGTTGCACAACCCGGTCAGGGAATCGTGGAAACTGAGGAATTCGAGCTCCTGCAGCATCGCCGCGCTGTGGCGGATCAGCGAAATCAGGCCCAGGGTAACGAGGAACATCCCGACCACCCTGCCGCTATCCTCGCCGTAGACCGAAAGCCACATCGGCTGGCGAAGAAACTCGTCCATCAGATCGGCCGTCTGGGACATCAGCCAGATTCCCAGCCCGAGCGAGAGAAACCAATAAATGCGTTCCGGCAGGCGCTGGGTCTGTACCGCGATCAGGACGCTTCCAAGCAGCAGCCAGATCGCAAGTTCCGCCGCGCCTCCGAGGCTGACCAGGCGCGGATCCTCGAGGTTGGGCAACCAGTTCCAGTGCAGCCAGACTTCAACGGCAAGCAGGGTCGCAATCAACGATACAACAACCAGGCGGCGCTTCGGAAACCGTTCTGGTCCGGTGGTCTCAGGTACCTCGGGAAACACTGCGGTCATTTCCAACTCGGTTGAAGCCGCTTTATAGCAGGTTTTTTCCGGCAAATCGGACTGCAGGCGGCTGAAGTGGCACTCTGGTTCTGTGGTGTGGATCTGCGCGGTGATGCGTACCGGGAATGGTAAAGCCGTCCGACGCGTTTGTGGGTCGAATTGCGCAGGCGCCGACCACCGCATCTTCATGACTGCACCTATTTTAGCCCGGAACGTCCTGACCCGGTCCTGCCGTACGACAACCTTGGGTTAAAGTGCCGATTAGCCCGACGGTCCCGGCACGTACCGCGAAAAATCGCATGATGAAACTAGTCACCAACCGGCGCTTCGGCCCGTTTTTCGCGGTCCAGGCGCTGGGCGCGCTCAACGACAATATTTTCCGCAACGCGCTCGCAACACTGATCGTGTTCGGCATCGGCGTCGAAGCCGGCTGGGACGCCAGCGGGCTGGTGAACCTGGCCGCTCTGCTGTTCATCCTGCCTTATTTCCTGTTTTCAGCCGTTTTCGGTCAACTGGCCGACCGGTTCGAAAAATCGCGCATGATCCGGCTGATCAAGCTCTTCGAAATCGTCATCTGCCTGTTCGCGGGCATCGCGCTGTACCTGGGCGACATCGTTGCGCTGATGTCGGTCGTGTTCCTGCTCGGATTCCAGTCCACGCTGTTCGGACCGATCAAGTATTCGATCATCCCGCAGTTGCTCGAAAAGCAGCAGTTGACCGGCGGCAACGGCCTGGTCGCGGCCGGCACCTACATTGCCATCCTGGGTGGCACGATAATCGGACCGCTCGTGGCCGGCGTACCGCTGACCTGGCCCTGGATGGTGCTCGCGGCCACGCTGACAGTTGCTATCGCCGGTTACCTGGCCGCGCTGGGCGTCCCGCGCGTCGCTGTCGGCGATGACCAACTGACGCTGAACCTCAATCCGGTCACGGCCTCCTGGGCCAATCTCAAGTTGATCGGTCGAGACCGAAGCCTGCTGCACGGCGTGCTGGGCATCTCGTGGTTCTGGTTCTACGGAACGGTTTTTCTGGTTCAGATTCCAGCCTGGACCCAGGGCGTTCTGGGCGGCAACGAATCCACGCTGGCCGGCCTGCTGGCGCTTTTCATAATCGGCATTTCCACCGGCGCGCTGCTGTGCGAGAAGCTCTCGCGCGGCAATGTCGAAATAGGCCTTGTTCCGGTAGGCGCCGTCGGCATGACGCTGTTCGGGCTCGATCTGATGTTCGCCAGCCCGGCACGGCCACTGGTGGACGCCGGCATAGGCGATCTTCTTGCAATGGACGGCAGCTGGCGGATCGTGGCCGACCTGCTGCTGATCGGCGTCAGCGGCGGCCTGTTCATCGTGCCCCTGTATGCGCTGATCCAGAGCCTTTCCGACAATGCCGAGCGAGCCCGGGTGATCGCCGGCATGAATATCCTCAATGCGCTGTTCATGGTGCTGGCCAGCGTTTTGGCCATCGTACTGTTGAGCGTGCTCGGATTTTCCATTCCCCAGCTGTTCGGCATCGTTGCCGTGATCAACCTGGTGGTAGCCGCATACGTCTTCACGCTGGTGCCCGCATTCGTGATCAGGTTCTTGATGTGGCTGCTCAGCCGGCTGATCTACCGCGTCCGGGTAACCGGCCACAGCGCGGACCGGCTCCCCGAAACGGGACCGGCGCTGATCGTATGCAACCATCTCAGCTACATGGATCCACTGATCGTCGGAGGGAGTTTGCAGCGCCCGATCCGCTTCGTGATGACCCACAAGATCTACAACATCCGCGGCCTTCGATGGCTTTTTCGGTTGGGGGGCGCCATTCCGGTCGCCCCATTGAAAGTGGATCCGGAATGCCTGCAGCGCGCATTCGACAGCGTCGACGAGGCGCTGGCCGCCGGCGAACTCGTCGGAATCTTTCCTGAGGGGGGACTGAGCCCGGACGGCAATGTCCAGCCGTTTCGCTCCGGCATTACCGAAATCCTTGAGCGACGACCGGTGCCCGTGATCCCGATGGCCATCGAAGGCCTGTGGGGCGGCGTTTTCAGCCGCGCGCCGGGGCGCTGGCGGCGCCGCGAACGCGGCTTCTTCAGCCGCGTACAGCTCAAGATCCTGAAGCCCGTGCCGGCCGGCCGGGCCGACCGCAAACAGCTTGAGCATGCCGTGCGCAGCACCTACAAGGAATTGCGGGTGGTGAAAGGTGAAAGGTGAAAGGGCTGTTCGTACGAAGTCCCAACACTGTCAGTGGGCCCGCGGTCTGTCGGCGAACGCACCAGCAACTCTGCCTGCATTTATTTTCTCCACGATGCCGCGCCTTTGCGGGATGACGCTTTTCCCCTTTCACCTTTCACCCTTCACCTCTCCCTTCATGACTTGCGCGCGAACACGTACATCCGTTCGGATTCGAAATCGTAAGGCGTGCCTTCCAGATCGCCGTCTATGGCCTCCAGCTCGAGTCCCGCCGATTCGATCAGCCGCGCGATTTCGCCCGCCGACCAGACCCGGTGCGAGAACGTCGCGCGATCGGCGCGATTGCCCCGAACGAGAATCCACTCGTTGTCCAGCCGGGTATTGTGATCGACCAGCACCGGCCGTTCGATCAGCAGGCTGCCGTCGGCGTGCTCGGTCAGGTGGACCGGCTCCAGCGTGCGGCACAGTGTCTCCAGCCCGAGCAGGTCGAGCACCAGCACACCGCCGGGCTTGAGGCTTTCAACGATGTTGTCGAGCACCCGATCGTGGTCGGCTTCATCCTCGAAGTAACCGAACGATGTCCACATCACGAAGATCGCGTCGAAGGGCCCGGCATCGCCAAAATCGCGCATGTCCTGGCACCGGATGTCGATTTCCAGCTGTCCGACTCGCGCGCGCCGTCGCAACTCGTCCAGAAGCTGATCGCTGGTGTCCATCGCGGTCACATCCAGTCCAGCCCGCGCCAGCGGCAGCGCATGGCGCCCCGGTCCGCAGCCGAGATCCAGCACCGCGCCCTCTTTCAATCCTATGCGTGTCAGCAGGGTGGGCACTTGTTCGGCCGCCTCGCTAAACTGCTCGTCTCCGAACATAAGCGATCCGAACTTGCGCCAGAAATCTTCATCGGTATACCAGTCAGTCATGATCATTGCCCTGGGCGGCCTGCTGCTCGCGGCCGGCGGTTGCGCCACGCTGGGCTGGTACGGACAGGCCGCGCGTGGTCAGATGGAATTGCTGCTCAAGCGCAAGGATATTGAAAAACTGCTCGCTTCGCCGGAAACGTCCGAAGAAAAGCGGCAGAAACTCGAGCTGGTGCTGGAATTGCGGTACTTCGCAGCCGAGGAACTGGGATTGCCCGACAACGGCAGCTACACCGGTTTCGTCAAGCTCGAACGCGATGCCGTGGTTTACAACGTGATCGCCGCGCCGGAATTCAGCGTGGCATCCAAGACCTGGTGCTACCCGCTGGTCGGTTGCCTGGCCTATCGCGGCTATTTCGACCGGAACGCCGCCGAGCGCCACGCCCGGGCACTCGCCGAGCAGGGCTTCGATACGCTTGTATCGCCAGTGGCAGCCTATTCCACGCTGGGTCGGTTCAACGATCCCGTGACCAGCCCGATGCTCGAGTTCAGCAACCTGCGGCTGGCCGGGCTGCTGTTTCACGAACTGGCCCACCAGCGGGTGTTCGTCAAGGGCGAGACCGAATTCAACGAAGCCTATGCCACTGCGGTCGAGCGCGCCGGCGTCCGCCGCTGGCTGAAGCACAATGGGGCCGGAACATCGCTGCAGGCGTGGGAGAGATCGCAACGCCTGGAGGCTCAGTTCACGCGGCTGCTGCTTCAAACCCGCGCCGATCTCGAAGCGGTGTATGCCGCCAGCCTGCCGATCCCGGAAACGCGCGAGGCCAAGCAAGCACTGTTCGAGGCTCTCCGGGTTCGCTACGCCGAATTCAGGCAAGCGACCGGCGACAAGCGCTTCGATACATGGATGGCACAGGATCTGAACAACGCTCATCTTGCGCTGCTGGCCACCTACGAGGCCGGGACCGACGCGTTCGTCGATCTTCTGGCAGAATATGACGGCGATTTCGAGCGCTTCCACCAGGCCGTTGAACGGCTGGCCGCGGCCGGTCGAGACGTGCGCGCCGACTTTTTGAACCGATGACGGACTAGTACCGTGACCCATAGATTTCGATACAACCAGCGCGTCTTGCATCCGACCGCTCGGCGACTCGCTGGGCGTACCGAAATCTATGGGTCACGGTATTAACAACTGCCGTGAGCCTTCCTAAGCACCTTTTCCGTTCCCGCCGGCTCGCCCGTGTCGGGCAAATATCGGTGCTGCTGGCCGGCACGCTGGCAGTGTTCGCCTCCCACACGATGGCCCAGCAGACCAGCGGCGAATCTGTGGCGCCGGTAATGCAGTGTCAACAGCCGGGCACGATTCCAGACCGGGGCCAGATCCAGCGCTCGGCCAGTCTTCCGATGGATATCCGCGCCGACGACATGAAGGCACCGGGCAACGCGCCCATGCGCTTCAGCGAGAACGTCAGGCTGGTCTACGGCGACCAGAACCTGGAAACCGACGAACTGATCTACGACCCGGAAACCGGCGAAGTCGTGGTCCCGGGATGGCTGGAATATTCCGACGCGCTGGTGCGCCTCAAGGCGGCTGGTGCGCGCTACAACACCGAATCCTCTACCGGCAGCTTCGAGCAGGTTCGCTATTACATCGCCGGGGCGGCCGGCGCCGGCAACGCCGACCTCGTGCGGATGACCGACCAGACGCACGCTCAGGTCAAGCGCTTCGACTTCACGACCTGTGACGTCGAGGACCCCGACTGGCAGCTCAAGGCAGGCGACGTGGACCTGGACTTCGAGCGCGGGGTCGGCACCGCGCGCAATGCCCGTCTCGAGTTCAAGGGCGTGCCCATCCTGTATTCGCCTTGGCTGAGCTTTCCGCTCAACGATGAACGCAAATCCGGCTTTCTGTACCCGCAGTTCGGCTCGAGCAGCGACAACGGGATCGATCTTGCCGTGCCCTGGTACTGGAACATCGCACCCAACCAGGATGCAACCTTCACGCCGCGGCTGATCGGCGATCGGGGCTTCATGCTCGGCTCGGAATACCGCTTCCTGACTCGCAGCCAGGCCGGAACCCTAAACCTCGACTACCTGCCCGACGACAGCAACGACAATCGCGACCGCTGGCTGGGGCGCATCCGCTACCGGGCGCGCCTGGCGCCGAACTGGACCAGCCGGCTGAACCTCAACCGCGTCAGCGACGAGGATTATTTCCTCGACCTGGGCAACGATCTTGATTCGAGTTCCATCCAGTTCCTCCGCTCGAATTTCACCATCGCCGGTCGCGGCAAGTTCTGGCAGATGCAGAGCACTTTCGACACATTCCAGGTACTCGACCGTGACGTGCGCGAAGACCGCGAGCCCTACGATCGGTTGCCCCGGGTGGAATTCGACGGCGACTGGCCGCTTCCCGCCGGGCTGGCCTTGCGACTGAACAGCGAGGCGGTCTACTTCGAGCGCAGCGAGGGCGTGACCGGCTTGCGGCTGGACGCGCTGCCGGAACTGGCGCTCCGAGTCGTCCGGCCCGGCTGGTTCTTCGAGCCGGCGGTAGGACTGCGCAGCACTGCCTACAGCCTGGAAGACTCCGAAACCGGCGATGACAGCCCGGCGCGGGTGCAGCCGATCTTCAGCCTGGACGGCGGGCTGATATTCGAACGGCGCACGTCGTCGGGTCGCCTTCAGACACTGGAGCCCCGGGCCTTTTATTTATACGTCCCCGGTCGCGAGCAGCAGGATCTGCCATTGTTCGACACTCGCGAATTGACCTTCAGCTTCGCGCAGTTGTTCCAGACCAACCGATTTTCGGGCGCCGACCGGCAAACCGATGCCAACCAGGTCACGCTGGCGCTGACCAGCCGATTGCTGGACGACGATAACGGCCGCAGTATCGTCGACGCCAGCGTCGGCCAGATCCTTTTCCTGGACGACCCCAGCGTGGGCCTGAACAACACGCCCGAAGAGGGCCGTTCGGTTTCCGCTTCGGTGGGCGAAGTCAACTGGCAGCCGACCGACCGCTTTCTGGTCAGCGCCGGCTTGCAGTGGGATCCGGAAGACAATGAAACTGATGTGGCCGCTTTCGGTCTTAGATGGCAGGGCCAGGATGCCCGTCAGGTTCAGCTCGGCTACCGGTTCAGGCGCGACAGCGTCGATCAGATCGATATCAGGGCGCGGTACCCGCTGACGCGGAACCTGAACCTGATCAGCCGAGTCGATTATTCGTTCAAGGATTCGACCCCGCTGGAACTTCTGGGTGGCATCGAGTACGAAAGCTGCTGCTGGGCGGTACGTGCGTCGATCAGACGCTACATTCGCGACCGGGAGTCGGAAAAACGAACGGCGTTCTTCATCGAGCTCCATCTGAAAGGACTGGGCAGCCTGGGCCGCCGACCATACAATCTGTTTACGAGATAAGTTCAGAGGTAACGAATCATCATGTATCAAGCTGCAATTCGATTCTCCGCAATGGTTCTGGCACTGATGCTGCCGCTGCTCGCAGGCGCCCAGACCTATCAGAAAATGGATGAGATCGTCGCGATCGTGGACGAGGGCGTCATCCTGCGCTCGGAGCTGGAAACGACGATGGATAGCGTGCTCAGCCAGATCCAGCAGCGCGGCGAGCGGCAGCCGCCGCCGCAAGTCCTCGAGGAACAGGTGCTGGAACGCCTCATCATGAACCAGGTGCAGGTCCAGCGCGCCGAGGCGACCGGCATCCGCGTCACCGACCAGGAGGTCGACCGCTCTCTGGCCGACGTGGCGCGCCAGAATCAGCTCACGCTGATCCAGCTGCGTCAGGCGATTGAATCCGACGGTCTCGATTTCAACGAATTCCGCGAGGATGTCCGCAACCAGTTACTGACCTCCAAGCTCACCCAGCGAATCGTCGAGAGCATGGACCAGATCACCGATACCGAGGTCGACATGCTCCTGGATTCGGACATGTTCGGCAGCGACGAATATCACCTGTCGCAGATTGCGCTGCAGCTGTCACCATCGGCAACGCCCGCCGACCTGCGCGAGGCCGAGCAACGGATCAACGAAATTCGGCAGCAGGTCATCGACGGCATGGACTTCGCCGAGGCCGCCGTGAATTTCTCCGACTCGCCCGACGCACTGGACGGCGGTGAAGTGGGCTGGCGCAATCTCAACACCATGCCGCGCCAGCTTGCCGATCGTATCCGCGACATGGAAGCCGGCGAAATCTCCGAACCGATCCTGGGCAACGGCAGCCTGATGCTGGTCCGGGTCAACGACCGGCGTCCGCGCGGCGAAATCATCGTCAACGAGCGGCAGGCGCGCCATATCATGGTCCAGCCGTCGGAGCTGGTTTCCCCTGACGATGCTCGACGGTTGATCGAGAACCTGCATGCGCAGATCCAGGATGGTGCGGAGTTCGCGGAACTGGCGCGCGAATTCTCGGACGACGAGCGCACCGCCAACATCGGCGGACTGATGGACTGGTTTCCCGAGGGCGCCTACGGGCAGACTTTCCAGGCGGTCTGTGACAGTCTGGAGCCCGGCGAAGTCAGCCAGCCGTTCCAGACCGGCGACGGTTGGCATCTGGTCATGCTCGAAGGCGAGCGCACGGCGGACCGCACCGAAGAAGCCCTGCGGGCCGAGGCACGCGACCTGATCGTACAGCAGCGTTCCGACGAGGAAATCGACCGCGTGCTGCGCCAGATGCGTGACGAGGCCTACGTCGAAATCCTTCTTTAGACGGCAAGTCGACATGACGCGGAAGGTTCTGCTGATTACGGCCGGAGAACCGGCCGGCATCGGTCCCGAGCTAGCCGTGAGAGCAGCCGCGGGCCGGGCCGACCTTGTCGTGGTCGCCGATCCGGAACTGCTCGCCCACACCGCATCTCGCCAGGGTCTGGGGCGCCGGATCGAGGAATGGCAGCCCGGCCGGGACACCGCAGACCTGGATGACCGAACGGTTCGCTGCCTGCCCGTGGCGCTGGCTGAGACCAACGTGCCCGGACGCCTCAATCCAGGCAACGCCGGGTATGTGCTGGCAACGCTGAAGCTGGCCGCCGAAACCGTCATCCAAGGGAGTGCCGCCGCACTGGTGACCGCCCCGGTTCACAAGGGCGTGATCAACGACGCCGGGCATGCTTTCTCCGGACATACCGAGTTCCTGGCAGCGCTGGCCGGCGTTGAACGCGTGGTAATGATGCTGGTGGCAGACCAACTGCGTGTGGCACTGGCGACCACGCATCTGCCGCTTCGAAAGGTTGCCAACGCCATCAGCCGCACCGGACTCAGCGAGGCGTTGCAGATCATGCACCGCGACCTGGTCAGCCGGTTCAGCCTGCCGAACCCGCGAATTGCAGTGCTGGGACTCAATCCGCATGCCGGAGAGGGCGGTCACCTGGGCCGCGAGGAAATCGAGACCATCGAGCCGGTCATCGCCAAATTACAGGCCGAAGGCATGCGGCTGGAAGGACCGCTGCCGGCCGATACCGCGTTCGTACCGCGCCACCTGGAACGCTTCGATGCGGTGCTGGCGATGTATCACGACCAGGGCCTGCCGGTCCTCAAGTACGCCGGTTTCGGCAACGCCGTCAACGTCACGCTCGGGCTGCCCTTCATCCGTACATCGGTAGACCACGGCACCGCACTTGATCTGGCCGGCACGGGCAAGGCTGATTCGGGGAGCATGCGGGCGGCGATCGAGCTTGCGCGCACAATGGCGGACAGGGTTAAGGGTTAAGGGTTACGCCTTTACG
>Ga0209943_1000471_pt1 | contig 27847 bp, 22 predicted proteins | sample SalPonR1_B_D2_MG_FD_185698 | JGI IMG/M metagenome (GOLD analysis project Ga0209943, IMG submission 185698) | Salt pond soil microbial communities from South San Francisco under conditions of wetland restoration - Salt Pond MetaG R1_B_D2_MG... ... | reverse complement strand
AGCAGATAGCGCGGGCGGTAGGGAGCGTTCCCCTCGTACATGTCGCAGACGATCCGCTGCTCCAGCGCCTCGCGGCAGGCGTCGCCGACGGGCGGCATCTCGAGCAGGTTCTCGGCGTGGACCGCGAGCTGCTGGACGCGTTGTCGGTACGACAGCGTCGGATCCTCGACCACCTGACGGATGAGCGCGCGCGGCCCGTCGTCGACCGGCTTCGGGGCCGCGGACGACGTGCCGGATCGCGTGGCTTCGAGCGGTTCTTGGGGCACCGTGGACTCCTAAGGCGCGTGCGGCGCGTTCCCGCGAGGCTGGCGGACCGGTCCGGCCGACGTGGCCGGCGGCTCCCATCAGGTGCACTCTAGCCTGTCCACGTCCACCGCCGAGCCGTCCCGGGCCGGCCGACGCGCACGAAAGTACGCGGGCGAGAGGAGACCCCTCGCCCGCGCATGCAGGTCGGACCGATAAGCCGGGTTTTGTCGCCGCCCCGGAGGGCGGGTCCGATCATCTGTCTGGGGCGCACGTCGCCGTGCGCCTCTAGCGGTCAACCCGGAGATGTTGGCGGGCCGGGCTAGCCCTCTCTCCCTATCGGACCTTGCACCGGGTGGGGTTTACCTAGCTACCCCTGTTTCCAGGGGCACTGGTGCGCTCTTACCGCACCGTTTCACCCTTACCGCGTCCAGAGGACGTGGCGGTCTGCTTTCTGTTGCACGTGCCGTCGCCTTACGCGCCCAGCGGTTGGCTGGCACCCTGCCCTACGGTGCCCGGACTTTCCTCGGAGGCGTTCGCCCCCGCGATCGGATGGTCCGCCCTGCAAAGAAGAATCCTAGCACGAGAAGGGGCTCCGCGACGTCGCGGAGCCCCTTCTCGTGCGGTCGCGATCCGACCGGACCGCGCGACGCGTCAGCGGTTCCTCACTCGTACGGCTGGACGACGATGTCGCCGTCGACGACGGCCTGACGGATGCCGCCGAGCTGGTCGACCACGCTCTGCGGGATGAGGGGCTGGTTGTACTCGTCCAGCGCCCAGTCCACGCCCTCCTCGGCCAGGCCCAGGACCTGGATGCCTGCGGTGAACTCGCCGTTCACCACGTCGTACGCAGCGTTCTCGGCGGCCACGTCGACCCGCTTGAGCATGCTGCTGAGCCCGTGGTTCAGGGTCGTGGGGTCCGCGTCGGTGTCGCCGCGGAAGTTCTGGTTGCTGTCGACGCCGATGAAGAACAGCGGCTCGGTGTTCTCGCCGCACTCGGAAGCGTACGCGTCGGAGACGGGAACGTCCTGGAGCGGGGTGTCACGGACCGCGCCGGAGGGCACGAAGCACTTCTGCTCGGTCACGAAGTCGATCACGCCGTTGCCCGAGGCGCCCGCGGCGGCGTAGACGATGTCCGCGCCCTGGGCGCGCTGCGAGGCGGCGAGCTCCTTGGCGCGCGCCGGATCGTTCCAGGCCGACGGCGTGGTGCCCACGTAGTTGCTGATGATCTCGCAATCGGGGCAGGCGGACGTCACGCCCTGCTGGTAGCCGATGTCGAAGTTGCGGATGAGCGGAATGTCCATCCCGCCGACGAAGCCCACCACGCCGGTGCGCGTCATCAGGCCGGCCAGGTAGCCGACCAGGAAGCTTCCCTCGTGCTCCTTGAACAGCACGCTGCGGACGTTGTCGGCCTCGACGACGCCGTCGATGTTGACGTAGTTCGTGAACGGGAACTCCTGCGACACGTTCGCGATCGAGTCGGACTGCGAGAAGCCGGGCGCGACGATCAGCTCGGCGCCCTGCTCGGAGATGCTGCGAAGGCCTTGGGCCGAGGTGTCGGGCGTGCCCTCGAACTCGAGCAGGTCGATCTCGAGGCCCTGTTCCTCTTCGAGGGTCTCGATCCCGCGGACCAGGCCGCGCCAGGTGCCCTCGTTGAACGAGCCGTCGAACTTGCCGCCGGCATCGAACACGATGCCGAACACGTAGTCCTGGGCGGTCGCGAAGCCGAGTGCAAGGGTGGCGACCATGACGATGAATCTGCGCATGCGATGTCCTCCGTGGGGGAGCTAGACGTGGTGGGACGTTCCCGCGCAAAGTATAGCAGCACGCGGCCCGTCGCACGGCCGGAATCGCACCGCTGGACGGCGTCGCTATACTGCCTCGATGACCGACGATCCCGCACGCCGCGCGGAGCGGCTCCGCGCACGGATCCGTGACGCGAACCGCCGCTACTTCGTGCTCGACGATCCCGACCTGAGCGACGCCGAGTACGACGCGCTGGTGCGGCAGCTGAACGAGCTCGAGGCCGCGAACCCGGAGCTGAGCGACGCCTCCTCCCCCACGCAGGCCGTCGGGGCCGAGCCGGCCGGCGAGCTCCGCACGGTGCGGCACGGCGTTCCGATGTACTCGCTGGACAACGCCTTCGACGAGGCCGACCTCGAGGCGTTCGAGGCCCGGGTCAAGCGGACGCTGGGCAGCGAGCGCGAGGTCGCCTACCTGGCGGAGCTGAAGATCGACGGCCTGTCGGTGAACCTCCGCTACGAGCGCGGCACGCTGGCGTGGGCGGCGACGAGGGGCAACGGGCGGGAGGGCGAGGAGATCACCCCCAACGTGATCGCCATCGAGGGGCTGCCGCGCACGATCCGGGATGCACCCGCCGAGCTCGAGGTGCGGGGCGAGATCTACCTCTCCAAAGCGGAGTTCGCCCGCATCAACGAGGCGCGCGAGGAGGCGGGCGAGCCGCCGTTCCGCAACCCCCGCAACGCCGCCGCGGGCACCGTCCGGCAGTCCGATCCCGCCGTCGCAGCCGCCCGCAACCTGCGCGCCTTCTTCTACGGCGTCGGCCGGCCCGAGGCGCTGGACCTGGGCGGCCAGGACGTCCTGCTCGCGTGGCTCGAGGCGCGCGGCTTCCGGGTGAACGACCAGCGCTCGCGCGTGGTCGGCCTCGATGCCGCCCGAGACCTGATCGGCGAGTGGACCGCGCTGCGCTCCGAGCTGCCCTACGACGCGGACGGGGTGGTGCTGAAGGTGGACGACCTCGCGCTGCAGCGCGAGCTGGGCGAGACCAGCCGCGCGCCGCGCTGGGCGATCGCCTGGAAGTTCCCCGCCGAGGTGGCCACCACGACGCTGCTGGGGATCACGGTCCAGGTGGGACGCACCGGCAAGATCACGCCCGTCGCCGAGCTCGAGCCGCGCATGCTCGAGGGAACCGAGGTCGCGCGCGCCACGCTCCACAACCCGGGGTTCGTCAGCGATCTGGACCTCCGGGTAGGCGACACCGTCGCCGTCCACAAATCGGGCGGGATCATCCCCGAGATCCTCCGCGTGGACGTCGCTCGGCGCCCCGCGGACGCGGCGCCGTGGCGGCCGCCGGAGCGCTGTCCCGCCTGTCGCTCCGAGCTCGTCCAGGACGGGGCGAACCTGCGCTGCGTGAATCCCGACTGCCCCGCGCAGCGGCTGGAGCGCCTGAGTCACTGGGCCAGCCGCCGCGCCCTGGACATCGACGGGCTCGGAGAGCGGAGCCTGCAGCAGTTCGTGGACGCGGGCCTGGTCGCGTCGCTGCCCGAGCTGTACGACCTCGATGAAGCGCGCCTGGCCGCGCTGGACGGCTGGGGACGGATCTCGGCCCGCAACCTGGTGCGCGAGCTCGACGCGTCGAGAACCCCACCGCTGGACCGTTTCCTGGTGGGACTCGGGCTTCCGCAGGTCGGGCCGCGCACCGCCGACGCGCTGGCCCGGCGGTTCGGCAGTCTGGACGCGCTCCTGGCCGCCGACCAGGCGACGCTCGAGGCCGTGCCCGACGTGGGCGAGGCCACCGCCCGGCTGGTGCGCGACGCGCTGGACCGGAACGCCATGCGGTCCACCCTGAGCGGCCTGCGCGAGCGCGGCGTGTGGCCGCGCGAGGTCGAGGACGTCGGTCGCGGCGACGCGCTGTCGGGCGTCACGATCGTGCTGACGGGAGCGCTGTCGCGTCCGCGCGACGAGGTCGCAACGGCGCTCGAGGCGCAGGGGGCCCGGGTGACCTCCTCGGTGAGCCGCAAGACCGACCTCGTGGTCGCCGGCGACGAGCCCGGCAGCAAGGTCGACAAGGCACGCGACTACGGCGTCGCGGTCGTCGACGAAGCGGGCCTCGCAGGCGAGGTACGCGAGCGGGGCGGGAGCTGGCCGCCGGCGGGGTGGTCGTCGTGATCGAGTTCGTCCGCACCGTCTGGCACGAGCTCATCCGCAGTCTGGGCGAGGCGTTCTCCCTCGTTCGCGGAGACGGCGTCGTCGGCCTGGACCTAGGAGCGCTGACGGTCCGCGTGCTGGTCTCGGTGCTCGTCGTCCTGCTCGCCTGGCTGGCGTACGGCGTCGCGCGCCGCACGCTGTCGTGGACGCTGCGTCGCACGCGCTTCCCGGAAAGCGCGCGAGGGCCGCTGTTCCTGGCGCTCCGGGCCGTGGTGGCGGTGCTCGCGTCGCTGGCCGTGCTGGGGCAGTTCGGCGTTCCGCGCGCGCTGCTGGGCGACGCCGCGCTGGCGGCGATCTTCGCGTTCGCGTTCTACCTGGTGTGGTGGACCGGGAACCGGGTGCTCCAGGCCACCGCCGACCGTGCCGGCCTGGACCGCTCGCTGCGTCAGCTGCTGAGGAACGTGCTCGCGGTGACCGTCGCGGCGGTGGGCTTCGTGATGGTGATGGACCAGTTCGGCGTGAACGTGCTGGCCGCGGTCACGGCGCTGGGCGTCGTCGGCATCGCGGTCGGCTTCGCCGCGCAGGAGACCCTGTCGAACTTCATCGCCGGCGTCACGCTGCTGATCGAGCGACCGTTCCGGCTGGGCGAGTGGGTCGACGTCGGGGGCAAGGTCGGCCGGGTCGAGTCGATCCGGCTGCGCACCACGCTGATCGTCGACCGCGACAACGTCCACACCATCATCCCCAACGCGCAGGTGGCGGCGGGCCAGATCGTGAACCTGTCGGGCGGAGGGCCGTTGCGGCTTCGGATCGAGCTGGGGATCGCGTACAAGGAGTCGGCGGCCGAGGCGCGCGAGACGCTGCTTCCCGTGCTCCGTGGTCACGCCGACATCCTGCGCGGCGGCCGCTACGAGCCCGTCGTGCTGGTGACCGGTCTGGGCGCCAGCTCGGTCGACCTGGCGGCGTTCGTCTGGATTCCGCCCGAGAAGATCGCCGTGCAGCCGCGCATCTCGGCGGAGCTCGTGGAGCGCGCCAAGGAGGCGCTGGACGGCGCCGGCATCGAGATCCCCTTCCCGCATCTGCAGCTGTTCATCGACGATGCGGAGGGGCTGGCGCCGGTGCTGGCTCCGTGGGCGCCGCGGCCGGAGCCGCACCGTGGCTCCGGCGACGCCGCGGAAGGGGCGACCGGACCGGCCGACGCCTGAACGGCGCCGCGCCGCGGCCGGCGGCCGTCGCTCAGAACAGGATCCGGTCCCAGGCCATCTCGTCGAGCGGCCGGAACACGTCGGCGTACTCCATCAGCACGCCCGCGGACTGGTTTCGGAACATCGCGACCTCGACCTGCTTGCCGCGGCGCTTGATCGCCTCGACGAGCTCGACGTAGTCGCCGTCTCCAGACACGATCACGGCCTCGTCGTACGCGCCTTCGTACGCCAGGCTCAACGCCTCAACGGCGATCGAGACGTCGATGCCCTTCTCGACCAGCGAGCCGTCGCTGCGGCGGTGCAGCCGGCCCAGTCGAACGGTCACGTACGGAATCCGGCGCAAGCTCTCGAAGAAGCGCGCCTGCCCGTCGCGAAGGTCCTCGTCGTAGTCCTCGGTCAGGGGCGCGTTGTAGTAGTAGCAGCGCACCAGGTAGCGGTCGCCGCGAAGCTGGTCGATCAGCTCTCCGAGGTTCACGCGGGTGTTCGACAGGTTCTCGCGCATGCCGTTGTAGAGATTGCTTCCGTCGATGAAGATTGCCAGGCGCCTCTGCACGGATCACCTTCCATACGAAGAGAAGAGAAGATAGGGGAGGCCGTTACGACGGCCCGGCCGAACGCCGACCAGCATATACCCCGCCGGGAGGCGCGGGCCGCGGGTCGCCTGCTATCCTCGCGGCATGCCACCCGAGACACGCGTCGAATCGTTCGACCTCGACCACACCAAGGTCCGCGCGCCGTACGTCCGCCTCGCCGGCCGCAAGCAGGGACCTCGCGGCGATTCCATCAGCAAGTGGGACCTCCGGCTGGTCCAACCCAACCGTGCCGAGGTGCCGACCGGCCCGCTCCACACGATCGAACACCTGCTGGCCGGCTACCTCCGAGACGCCCTGAGCGAGGTGGACGCCGAGGTGATCGACGCCAGCCCGATGGGCTGCCGGACCGGGTTCTACCTGACGCTGCTCGGCGAGCCGGAGGCCGAGACGGTCCGGGCCGCGTTCGCCCGGGCGCTGGGCGAGGTGGCCCGGTACGAGGGCGAGATTCCGGGCTGCTCGCCCGAGCGCTGCGGCAACTGGCGCGACCACTCCCTTCCCGGCGCCCGCGCCTGGGCGGCGGACGTGCTGAACGAAGGCATCGTGGTGCAGGAGACGATCCTGCTGCCCTGAGCGGACGGTTCGTCGGTCGCCGGAGGCACAGGGCTCTCATGAACGCCTGTGGCATTGTTCGGTCATGGAGCGCAGACCGCTGGTTCTGATCGTCGAGGACGAGAAGGAGATCGCGAAGTTCATCGACCTCGAGCTTCAGGCCGAGGCGTACGACACCGTCGTCAGCTACGACGGGGTGACCGGACTGAGCAAGTTCCGCGAGCTGAATCCCGACCTCGTCGTGCTGGACCTGATGCTTCCGGTGCTCGACGGCCTCGAGGTCGCACGGCGGATCCGCAAGACCAGCAACACCCCGATCATCATCCTGACCGCCAAGGACTCCGTCGACGACAAGGTCACGGGCCTCGACTCGGGCGCGGACGACTACCTCGTGAAGCCGTTCTCGATCGAGGAGCTGCTGGCCCGCGTCCGCGCGCACCTGCGGCGCGTGAACCCCGCCGTCACGGGCGAGGTCCGCGTCGCCGATCTTGTGATGAACCTCGACGGGCGCGAGGCGTTCCGTGACGGTCGCCGGATCGAGCTGTCGGCGAAGGAGTTCGAGCTCCTCGAGCTGTTCGCCCGGAACCCGGGCAAGGTGTTCAACCGCTTCGAGATCGAGGAGAAGGTCTGGCCCGAGTACACCGGAGGCAGCAACGTCGTGGACGTCTACGTCGGCTACCTCAGGCGCAAGCTCGAGGCGCACGGCGAGCGCCGCCTGATTCACACCGTTCGCGGTGTGGGGTACGTCCTGCGCGAAGAGTGACGGTCCGCCGGTGACGCTTCGCCTTCGGCTCACGCTGTTCTACGGGGCGTTCTTCGTGCTCGTCGTCTCGGTCGTGGCCGTGTCGGTGTACGTGCTGACGGAGCGGTCGCTCACCGAATCGCTGGAGGAGCGGGCGCGACAGGCGCTGAGCGACCTGTCGTCGGGCGCGGTGCTCGAGGGGCTCCGCAAGCTCCCGGGCGACGCGTACTACGAGATCCTGATCGTCGGACAGGGCGATCAGGTCCCCAGCGACCCCAGCGCCGTCCGCGTCGGCGTCCCCTACGTCGAGCCGTCGCGCTTCCGTCCGAATCCGACGGACGAGAGCCTCGTCGCGCAGCTGGGGGACGCCCAGCTGGCCGAGATGCTCGAGACCGGCAGCATGGCGGCCGGCGTCACGCTGCCCTCGGGCGAGCGCCTGCGCGTCCTCGGCGACATCGGACGCCTCAGCTTTCCCGCTCAGGACATCGCGCTCTCCGCCGCGGTGTTCGTGGGCGTGCCCGCCACGAACGTCGCCGCGACCGTCGACCAGCTCGCGCAGGACCTGGGGCTGACGGTGGTGGCCGCGTTCGTGGCGTTCGCCATCGGCGTGTTCCTGCTCTCGCGCCAGGTGCTCCGCCCGTTGGAGCGGGTCACCCAGGCGGCCGGGCGGGTGACCGGAAACGACCTGTCGCAGCGGGTGCCCGTCCCCCGGAGCCACGACGAGATCCACGAGCTGGCCGTCACGCTGAACCACATGCTGGACCGCCTGCAGGAGTCGTTCGAGACGCAGCGCCGCTTCACCGCCGACGCGAGCCACGAGCTTCGGACCCCCGTGACCGCGATCGTGGGCCACGCGAACTACCTGCTCCGACGCACGCGGCCCAGCCCGGAGCAGGTCGACAGCCTGACCGTCATCCGGCGCGAGGCCGAGCGCATGGGGAAGCTCGTCTCCGACCTGCTGGAGCTGGCGCGCGCCGACGCCGGGTTCTCGATCGACACCGCGCCGATGAACCTCGTCGAGGTGCTCGAGGCGGTTCACATGGAGATCGCGCCGGTCGCCGGCGGTGCCGAGATCGCCGTCGACACGCCCGGCCCCGTCGCCGAGGTCGAAGGGGACGCCGCCCGGCTGAAGCAGGTCGTGCTCAACCTCGTCCAGAACGCGCTGAACGCCGGCGCCCGCCACGTCCGGATGTCGCTCGAGCGGGAGCGCGACTGCGTCCGTCTCGAGGTGCTCGACGACGGTCCCGGCATTCCCGAGGCGGCCATCCCCCACCTGTTCGACCGGTTCTACCGCGTGGACGGCGCCCGGTCGGGCCGCGGGAACGGCTCCGGCCTGGGCCTGGCGATCGTGCAGTGGATCGTCCAGCAGCACGGCGGCCGGGTCGAGGTGACGTCGCGACAGGGCGAGGGAACGGTGTTCACGGTGCTGCTGCCGGCCGTGGGGGCGCGCCTCGATCCGGCGCGCACGGGCGCCCTGGGCGACGGAGGTTCGCGCGCGTCACGACCGAGGCTGCCCGGCGTGTAGGCTGTCGCTTATGAGTGCATTCCTGTTCGTCTCCTTGGCCCTCATCGTCGCCGGCGCCGCGCTTGCCGTGCAGGGCCTTCAGACCGAGCGCGGCGCCGTCCGCAGCCTCGGCGTCGCCCTCGCCCTCGTCGGCCTCGTCGCGGCCGGCCTCAGCCAGGCGTTCGTGATCGTGCCCGCCGGCAATACCGGCGTCGTGTTCAACGTGTTCGGCGGCGTCCAGGACGACGAGCTGGGCGAAGGGTTCCACATCGTCCTGCCGGTCCTGCAGCAGGTCACGCTGTACGACATCCGCCAGCAGGAGCTCACGCTGGCCGAGGAGAGCGGCGACCAGGTCACCGCCCGCTCCAGCGAGGGGCTCGAGATCAACGTCGACGCAACGATCCTCTACCAGGTCGATCCGCGCGACGCCGCGCGCCTCCACCAGGACATCGGGCCCAGCTACGAGCTCGTCCGCGTCCGGCCCGAGGTACGGAGCCAGATTCGCGACGCGATCGGCCAGTACGCCGCCGCCGACCTGATCAGCACGCAGCGCACCGACCTCCAGCTCGGCGTCGAGGCCAGCCTCAAGGACGCCCTGGAAGAGGACAACATCCTCGTCCTGGCCGTGCTGATGCGCGACATCCGGATCCCGACGACCATCACGAACGCGATCGAGGAGAAGCAGGCGGCCGAGCAGCAGGTCGAGGTCGAGGAGAACCGCCGTCGCCAGTCCGAGATCTCGGCGCAACGCCGCGTGATCGAGGCCGAAGGGGAGCGGGACGCCGCCATCGCCCGGGCCGAGGGCGAGGCCGAGGCGCTGCGCCTGCGCGGCGAGTCGATCCGCGAGAACCCCGAGATCATCGACCTCGAGGTCGCCCAGCGGCTCGCGCCCGGCATCCAGACGATCATGATCCCCTCGGACAACAACTTCCTGCTGGACCTCCGCAGCCTGAGCGAGCAGCGCTCGTCTCGGCCCGCCGAGCCGGCGACGCCCTGAGGTAGCGGGCGCGCGGCCGCTGCTTCGGCAGCCGGTAGCCGGAAACGACGAAGCTTCGAGCGCGACGGACCCGTTCCGTCGCGCTCGCCTCGTGGTGGGGGCGCCGTGCCCAGTCTCGCGCGTGCTCAGGCGCTCAGGTCCACTGCACGCCGTCGCCGCGTACCACGCGACCGACGCGGAGGAGCGGCTCGGGGCAGAGCGCCTCGGCGCGGGCGACGTCGCCCGGCGCGATCGCGAGCACGAACCCCACGCCGAGGTTGAACACCGTGCGCATCTCGGCCTCGTCCACCGAGCCCAGCCGGCGGATCGTTCCGAAGATCGCGGGTTCCGGCCAGCTGCCGTCGATCTCGGCGCCCAGGCCGCCGGGTAGGACGCGGGGCAGGTTGCCTTGCAGCCCGCCGCCGGTGACGTGCGCCGCGCCGCGGACCACCCCCGCCTCGAGGAGCGGCGCGACCGCCGGCAGGAAGCTGCGATGCGCGTCCAGCAGATGCTCGCCTGCGCTCCGGCCATCCGGCATCTCCATCTCGAGCCGGTCCGCGAGCACGCTCCGTGCCAGGCTGAACCCGTTCGTCTGCAGGCCGCCCGACGCGAGCCCGAGCAGCAGGTCGCCGTCGCGGATGCGGGAGCCGTCCAGCAGTCGGTCCTCGCTCACCACGCCGATCAGCGTGCCCACCACGTCCACCTCGCCGGGCGCGTAGACGCCGGGCATCTCAGCGGTCTCGCCGCCCAATAGCGCAGCGCCCGCCTCGCGGCAGGCGACGGCCATGCCGCCGACCAGCTCGGCGACGACCGCAGGCTCCAGCCGCGAAGAGGCGACGTAGTCGAGGAAGAAGAGCGGCGTCGCGCCCTGCGCCAGGACGTCGTCCACGCAGTGGTTCACCAGGTCGCGGCCGATCCCGTCCCACCGGCCCAGGGCGGCCGCCACGCGCGTCTTCGTGCCGACGCCGTCGGTCGTGGCGACCAGCACCGGTCGCTCGGGCAGATCGGCGGCCCGGAACAGACCGCCGAACGCGCCCAGCCCACGGATCACGCGCGGCGTGTAGGTGGACGCGACGGCGTCGCGGATGCCGTTCAGGGCGGCGTCGGCGGCGCCCAGATCGACGCCTGCGTCGCGGTAGCTGCGGGGCGGAGCCATGGCGGGACGATACCCCGCGGTAGACTCCCGCCGTGCCGCTGGCCCTCGACATCCTCCTGCCGTTGCCGCTGGCGCCGCTCCGCTGGCTGGCGCCGTTCGGCCGGCCGCCGGGACCGGTCGGCGCGCGCGTCGCGGTGCCGTGGCGGGGCGGCGTCCGGGCCGGCATCGTGACCGGCGTGAGCGAGGTCGGCGGCTCGCGCGAGCTGGAGCTCAAGGAGGCGATCGCCTGGCTGGACGACGGCCCGCCCGTCCCGGAGCCCACGGTCGCCTGGATCCTGGCGGAGGCGCAGCGGACGGTGAGCCCGCCGGGCGTGGTCCTGGCGGGGCTGGCGTTGTCGTCGCTCCGGGCCGAGCTCGAGCACGAGGCCCGAGAGCTGGACGTCGGCGGGGGACCCGCGGGCGGGTGGGTGCCGGTCGACCGGCTGGAGCCCGAACGGACCGAGCTGCTACGCGAACAGGGGCTGCTCGTCGAGCGGGTGCGTCCGGCGGTGCCGACGCGGCGCGTCCTGACGTCGGGCGACACGCCCGACGCGGCGGCGCTCGAGGGCGCGCAGCGTGCCCGTCAGCGCTCTGCGCTGGCCTGGCTCGCCGAGCACGGCGAGGCGGAAAGCGGCACGGCGCTGGCCCGCGACGCCGCCGTGCCGGAGAGCACGGTGCGAACGCTGGTGCGCAAGGGCTACCTTCGCTACGTCGAGCGACCGGTGCCGCCCCCAGGGCCTCCGACGCCGCCCCGAGCCCGTGCGTGGCCCGCAGGCGTACGGCCCGCCGAGGAAGAGGCGTCCGGGAACGCCCCAGCCTGGATCGCTGGGGGTCGCCGAGCCGAGCGGCTGGCGCGCCTGGTGCCCGCACTGCGCCACGACGTCGCGTCGGGGCGCAGCCCGGTGATCCTCGCCCCGGAGCGCGGCTGGGCGGAAGAGGCAGCGGCCTGGCTGGCGAACGACGTGCCCGTCGCGCTGGCCCGCGCCGACGCGACCCCGAGGGAGCGCCGCGCATGGGAGACGGCACGAAACGATGGTCCCGCGTCGGTGGTCGTCGGCACCTGGCCGGTGCTGGCCACGCCGGTACGCCGGCCTGGACGCCTCGTCGTGCTCGAGGCGGGCGCGGAGAGCCACAAGCTGAGATCCGGGTCCAGGTCGTGGATTCCCGAAGCCGCCCGCGGCTGGGCCGAGCTCCACGGCGTGGCGATGACGCTCACCGACGTGCTGGCAGGGCCGGAGACCGTCGCGACCGCCGAAGCGTGCTGCCGACCCGGTCACGCCGGCGTGGATCTCCCCAGGCCACAGGTCCGCTGGGTGCTCTCCGACCTGGGCGCCACCCGCTCCTGGCCGCTGGGCGACGAGGCGATCCGGGTGCTTCGTCAGGTCGCCTCGCGGGAGCGCCAGGCGCTGGTGATGGTGCCGCGGCGCGGCTTCTCGGCCGCGCTGGGCTGCCGCGACTGCGGGGCGGCGGTGATGTGCCCGAACTGCGACCTCGCGCTGCGCTGGCACGCCCGTGACGGACGCCTGCGCTGCCACCAGTGCGGGCACGACGTTCCGCCTCCGCAGGCGTGCCCGGCGTGCGGCGGCGTCGACCTCGAGGCGCAGCGTGCGGCGGGCAGCGAGTGGGTGCTGCGAGCGCTGGCGGGCGCCGTGCCCGACCTGCCGCGCTACCGCTGGGACGGTGACGTCCGGGACGACCTGGCACCGTTGTACGACGGCGCTTCCGGCGTCGTGGTCGGAACCAGCGCGGTACTGCGGCTGGCGCCGCTTCCGGTGTTGTCGCTGCTGCTGGCCACGCAGGTGGACGGAGCGCTGCACGCCGACGATTTCCGGGCCGAGGAGCGGGTTCTCAGGACGTTGGCGGCGTTGCAGGAGGCAGCCGGCGGCCGCGCGCCGCTGGGCCTGATCCAGACGTTCGCGCCCGGGCACGCCACCTTGCGCGCCTTCGCCGCGGGCACGCCCGAGGCGCTCGCGCACGCCCTGGCCGAGATGGACGAGCGCCGTCGCCGCTTCGGCTACCCGCCCTACGGACGCATGGCACGGGTCCAGGCGACCGCGCGCAGCGCCGACGCGGCGTGGCGCGCACTGCTCGAGGTCGCGGACCGGGCGCGCACCGCCGGCGCGTCGGAGGACGAGCTGCTCGGTCCGGCGCCGGCGGCGATCGCACGGGTTCGGGGGCGATCGGTCGCGCACCTGCTCGTGCGGACCGCGGACGCGTCGCGGCGTCACGAGCTGCTGACCGCGGCCGTAGCCGGCACGTTCGCAGGCGTCCGCCTGCGCGTGGACGTCGATCCGCGCGACATCGGCGAGGTGCTCGAGTGAGGATCCGAGCCGGGGCACCGTGGCCTCCGATGCGAGCCTCGGTACCTCGCTTCTCATGCGTGGCGGCTATCGTGTCGGGGGAGATCCGATGCTGAGCAACCGACGCGCGAAGTACGACTACGAGCTTCTCGACCGCTACGAGGCCGGGCTCCGACTCACCGGGAGCGAGGTCAAGTCGCTGCGGAACGGTGGCGGCAGCCTGGCCGAGGCGTACGTGCGCCCCAGCGGCGGAGAGCTGTGGCTCGACGGGATGACGATCCCCCCCTACGAGCAGGCCAGCTACAACAACCACGAGCCGCTCCGACGCCGCAAGCTGCTGCTGACGAAGCGGGAGATCGCCGAGATCCAGCGCGGGCTGGAGCGTGGCGGCCTCACCTGCGTGCCCACCAAGCTCTATTTCAAGGACGGCTGGGCGAAAGTCCAGATCGCGCTGGCGCGCGGCCGCAAGCGGCACGACAAGCGCCGCTACGAGGCGGAGAAGGACGCCAAGCGGCAGATCGACCGCTACCTGGAGCGGTGAGCGTGCGTCGCCGCGTTTCGGGGCTCACCTGCGCGCTCCTGCTGGCGTTCCTGGTCTGCGCCGTCGCGACGGCGCAGACGTCGCTGCGGGTGGACGGCAGGTCGTTGGGCGAGATCCGTACCGACCTCGTTCCCGGCAACGCCTACGCGCCGTTGGATCGCCTGGCGTCCGGGCTCGGTGCCCGGCTGGCCGCTCCGGTCGGCGGCGACACCGCGGCCCTCACGCTGGGCGGTCACGTCGTGGTGATCGACGTCGTGGAGCAGGGTGCCAGCGCAGCGGTCGCCGGTGCGGTGCGTCGCGACGGCGCGAGCTACGGCGATCTCGCGGCGATCCGCGGCGACGACGCGGTCTGGGGCCCTGTCGCGCTCATCGCGCGCGCGCTCGGCGCGCACGTCGGCTTCTTGCAGGAGGAGGCCACGGTCGTGGTCGTCACGCCCCGCGCGAACGTCACGGCGTCGGACCTCACGAGCCGCGGCGACGTGGAGACCGTTCGCGTGGATCTCGACGCTCCCGTATCGTGGACCCGCTTCGACGATCCCGCCTTGGGAAGGACCGAGCTGATGCTTCGGCGCGCCGCCACGGGCCAGGCCCGAACCCTCCGAGGCGAGCGGATGGAGCGCGTGGACCTGATTCCCGAGCCGGACGGGGTGCGCATCCGGATCGACGCGCCCGGCACGGTGATCGACGTCATCGCCTTGGCCGACGGCGACGCGACCGACCTTCGCATCCGGGCGACGCCGGCCCCGGAACGAAGCGACGCCGAGCCGCGCTCCGAGGCGGGCCCGGTCGTGGCGCTCGATCCGGCGCACGACGACGCACCGCCCGAGGCGCGCGCGTCGCTGCAGGCGCTGGCGGCGGCGGTGGCCGAACGGCTTCGAGACGGTGGCGCCGAGGCGACGCTCACGCGTGAGGGCCCCTCGCCCGTCAGCCAGGAGCGGCGTCTCCAGGTCGCGGCCGGCGCCGACCTGTTCGTCGCGATCCGTCTCGCCGACCTTCCGCCGGGCGAGATTCGGCTCTGGGTGCTGGGAGAGGCGAGCGGCTCAGGGGCGTTGGACATGGCGATCCGTCGGAACGCCGCTGCCGCCCTGTCCAGCGCCGGAAGCGATCCGACCGATGCGCTGCGTCGCGAGGTCCTGCTCGGTCTCGTGCCCGATCTGGAGGTGGGCCGCCGGGCGGGCAGGGCCGTGGCCTCGGCGCTGTTCCAGCTCGGGGGCTACCGGGCCGGCGGCGTCGGCGAGGCGCCGCTGGCGGCGCTGGGCGCAGCGGCCGGCCGGGGCGTCCTGATCGAGATCGGAGCGGACGATCTGGCATCGCCGGAGCTGCCGGCGGCGCTGGCCGCCGCGCTCGGGAGCGCGGCGGCGGGGGCGCGCTGATGCCCGACGACCCGACGCCGAACGACGGGGGAGGAGCGAGCATTCGCTGGCGGTCGCCGCAGGTGCTCCTGCCCGCCCTGGCGTTTCTGGCCGCGTCGGCGTACCTGCTTCGCTCCGGACCGCCGGAGGTGCCCCCGCCGCCCGACCTTCGGGCGCTGCCGGGCGGCGAGGAGACGGTGGAGGTTCGCGAGGTGGTCGTCTACCGTGTCGACGACCAGCTGGCGCGACCGGTCGTGCGCGAGATCGTAGACGCGCCGGACCCCGGTCTGCGCATGCAGCGGATCGTGGACGAGGTCCGGGCCGTGATGGTCGCGTCCGGCGCGTGGCCACAGGAGCTGCCCGCGCCGCGGGCGTTCACGCTCGAGGTCGAGCGCGAGGCGGTGGTGGTCCTGGACATGCCCGAGCACGACGCGCGCCTCGACGTCGCGCTGGAGCGGGGAATCGTGGCGTCGCTGGAGCGCACCCTGCTCGAGCAGGGGGTCGAGCGGATCGCGTACCTCCGCGGAGGTCGCGCCGCGGAGGCGTGGCTGGGCGGCCTGACGGTTCCTTCCAGCCTCGACTGATCCCGCCAGGGACGCCCGCCTGGAGCGCCGGGAGCGACGACTCAGGGATACATGCGCGTGAGCATGCGCGGGAACGGAACGACCTCGCGCAGGTGCTGCGCGCCGGTGAACCACGCCAGAAGACGCTCGAGTCCCATCCCGAATCCGCTGTGGGGCACGCTGCCGTGCCGGCGCAGGTCGAGGTACCAGGCGAACGCCTCGCCGGGCAGGCCGTGCGCCTCGATCCGGGCCTGCAGAAGCTCGAGGTCGTGGATGCGCTGCGAGCCGCCGATGATCTCGCCGTACCCTTCGGGCGCGATCAGGTCGGCGCACTTCACGCGACTGGGGTCGTCCTCGTACGGCTCCATGTAGAACGCCTTCGTCTTCGTGGGCCACGCGTCGACGAACACCGGACGATCGGAAAGCCCGCCCAGGATCGTCTCGTGCGGCGCGCCGAAGTCGTCGCCCCAGGCGAGCGGCTCGCCGGCGTCCGCCAGCCGTTCGAGGGCCTCGTCGTAGCTGAGTCGCAGGAAGCCGCCCGACGCGGTGGCTCGGAGGGTGGCGACGTCGCGTCCGAGCATCTCGAGCTCGGCGCTCCGCTCCTCGAGCACGCGGCCTGCGAGGTAGGCGACGAACGCTTCCTGGAGGGCCATGTTGCCTTCGTGATCCAGCCATGCGACCTCGGGCTCGACCATCCAGAACTCGAGCAGGTGACGGCGCGTCTTCGACTTCTCGGCGCGGAAGGTCGGACCGAACGTGTACACCTTGCCGAACGCCAGCGCGCCCGCCTCGGCGTACAGCTGTCCCGACTGCGACAGGTACGCGGCGTCCTCGCCGAACAGGTCGATCTCGAACAGGTTGGTGGTGCCCTCGACCGCCGTGGGCATGAACAGCGGCGCGTCGAACCGCAGGAAGCCGCGTTCCGCGAAGAAGTCGTGGATCGCGCGCTCGACGGTGTCGCGGATGCGCAGGATCGCCCACGGCGCACGGTGCCGGAGGTGCAGGTGCCGACGCTCTGCGAGGAAATCCACCCCGTGCTCCTTGGGCGTGATCGGGTAGGCGCCCCCCGGCGCGACCGCGACGAGGTCACGCACCTGGATCTCGACGCCGGAAGGGGCCCGAGGATCGGCGGCGACCTCGCCGACGATGCGCACCGCCGCTTCCTGCTCCAGCCGCCGCGCGATCGCGAAGGTCGTCTCGTCGACCGACGAGGCGGGCACCACGGCCTGGACGAAGCCGCTCCCGTCGCGAAGCTGGAGGAACGCGATCTTTCCGCTGGACCTGGAGCCGGTCAGCCATCCCTCCAGGGTGACGGTGCGGCCGACCGCGCCTGGGAGGTCGGCGATGCGGGTGATGTCGCTCATGGCGGGGAGTCTACCCGTCAGGACCGGACCCGCATCCGGATCGCCGCGTCCAGCGCCTCCGCCGCTCCGCACGCCTCGACACCCGGCAGCGTGTTGTCGGGCCAGCGCGCGACCACGTCGGCGTCGCCGCTGGCCATCACGCGGGGAACGCCGACGGCCTCGAGCATGGAGAGGTCGCCGGGACTGTCGCCGATCGCCATGACGTGCGCCGGATCGACCTCCAGCCGCTCGGTCAGGAGTCGCACGGCGCTGCCCTTGTCCACGCCGGCCCGCGTGAGGCTGACGAAGTAGGTGTCGGGCAACGCGGGGCTGGTCGCGATGTTGGCGTGGACGCGCTCGACCTCGACGTCCAGCACGGCCTGGAGGCGGTCCGGCTGGACGACCCACTGGGCGCGCACGACGGGCTCGCTGCCCGCCACCTCGGCCAGGTCGCGCACGATGGCGTTCACGCCGATCATCTTGGCGTGCGCCTCGCTGATGTCGGTGCGTCGCTCGACGTACATGGCGTCGGGCGTGTAGAGCTCGAGCACCACGTTCAGATTCCGCGCGCGGCGGACCAGGTGCAGCGTCGCCTGTTCGCGCAGCGCGCTGACCTGGAGCGTGTCGCCGTCGAGGTACGTCACCTGCGCGCCGTTCTGGAAGATGTGGGGCGTATCGGGATCGAGCCGGCGCGCGACCCGGGCGGCGATGCCGAAGCCGGGCCGCCCGGTGCAGACCGCGAGTCGCACGCCCGCCTCGCGAGCGCGCTCGGCCGCCTGCCAGACGCAGGCCTCGACCTGCCCCGAGGCGCCGATCAGCGTGCCGTCGAGGTCCAGGATCACGAGCGGGATCACGAGGCGTCCGCTTCGGTCTCGTCGGTCGTGGAGGCCTCGGCGTCGGCCTGGGGCGCGAGCCGCAGGTGCAGCTCGCGAAGCTGATCGGGATCGATGGGGGAGGGCGCGCCGGTGAGCGGATCGCCGCCCCGCACGTTCTTCGGGAACGCGATGACGTCGCGCAGGCTCCCCGCCCCGGCGAGCAGCATCACCAGCCGGTCGAGGCCCCAGGCGATCCCGCCGTGCGGCGGGGTCCCGTAGCCCAGCGCCTCGAGGAAGAAGCCGAACCTCGCGCGGGCCTCGTCGTCCGTGAACCCAAGCGCCGCGAACATGCGCCGCTGGGTGTCCAGGTCGTGGATACGCAGCGATCCGCCACCGATCTCGAAGCCGTCCAGCACCAGGTCGTACGCCTGGGCGCGGACCCGCCCGGGGTCGGACTCGAGGTGGTCCAGGTCGTCCGGGTGCGGACGCGTGAACGGATGATGCATGTAGGTCCAGCCTCCGCTCTCCTCGTCCTGCTCCAGCAGCGGAAAGTCCAGCACCCAGGCGAAGGTGAACGGGGCGCCTCCTGGGACCAGGCCCAAACGGTCGCGCAGCGACGTGCGGACCGCTCCGAGCGCCGTGCACGCGGTCGCCCAGCGGTCGGCGATCAGGAGCAGCAGGTCGCCGTCGTCCGGGGCCAGCGCCCGGAGCGCGGGCGTCTCGGCGTCGAGGAACTTCGCGATCGGTCCCTTGAAGCCGTCGCCGTCGCGCCGGAGCCACGCCATCGCGCGGGCGCCGTGGACCTTGGCGTGCGCCTCGAGCTCGTCGAGGACCTTGCGGCTCATCCCCGCCGCAGAGGCGGCGGGCAGGTGCAGCGCCTTGATCGATCCGCCGGCGTCCAGGACCGACGCGAAGCCGCGGAACGCCGTGCCCCGGAACGCCTCGTCGACCGTCGTCAGCTCCAGGCCGAAACGGAGATCGGGCTTGTCGCTGCCGAAGCGGTCCATCGCCTCGCGGTAGGGAAGCCGCGCGAACGGCACGGAGATCTCCGTGCCGGTCGCTTCCCGCACGACGTGCGCCATCAGGCGCTCGTTCAGGCTCAACACGTCGTCGACGTCGACGAAGCTCATCTCGAGGTCCAGCTGCGTGAAGTCCGGCTGACGGTCGGCGCGGAGGTCCTCGTCGCGGAAGCAGCGGGCGATCTGGAAGTAGCGGTCGGCCCCGCCGACCATCAGCAGCTGCTTGAACAGCTGCGGCGACTGCGGCAGCGCGTAGAACGCGCCCGGACGGATTCTGGACGGCACCACGTAGTCGCGCGCGCCCTCGGGGGTGCTGAGCGTGAGGAGCGGCGTCTCGATCTGGAGAAAGCCCTCGTCGTCGAGGAAGTCCCAGATCGACTTGATCACGCGGTGGCGCAGCCGCAGCGGCGCCATCCGCTCGGGGCGACGCAGGTCGAGGTAGCGGTAGCGCATGCGCAGCTCTTCCGACGGCTCGTTCGCGCCGGCGCCGGCGACGGGGATGGGGGGCGTCTCGGCGCGCGAGAGCACCGCCAACCGCTCGGCGGCCACTTCGACGGCGCCGGTCGGCTCGTCGCCGCGTTGATCGTCGGGCCGCTCGCGCACGACGCCGTCGATCTCGACGACCCACTCCGAACGGAGCGACTCGGCGACCCGGAACGCCTCGGTCGAGGTCGGCTCGACGACGACCTGGACGCGTCCCGCGTGATCGCGGAGGTCGAGGAAGACGAGGCCGCCCAGGTCGCGCCGCCGGTGCACCCAGCCTTGCAGCGTGACGGAGGTTCCGGCGTGATCGCGGCGCAGCTCGCCGCAGGCGTGGGTTCGTCGCATGGTCAATCCTCCAGGACGGCGGCGGCCAACGCCGCTTCGTCCACTTCTAGCTGCTCGCCTCTGGCGAGGTGCTTCAGGGTCCAGACGCCGCGCTCGCGCTCGCGCTCGCCGCGCAGGGCGGCCCAGCGGGCTCCTGCCCGGTCGGCGTCGCGCAGCCCTTTGCCCGGGGCGCGTCTGACGTATGCGTGCTCGACGTGCAGCTCGCTCCGGAGCGTGCGGGCCAGCGCGGCCGCCTCGCCGATGGCCCGCTCGTCCATCGGGACGAGGAACAGGTCCGGACCGGGCTCGGAGGCGGGGAGCGTGCCGGCGGCTTCCATCGCGTCCAGCACGCGCTCGACGCCCAAAGCCCAGCCGATGCCAGGCGTGGGCGGCCCGCCCAGCGAGGCGACGAGACCGTCGTAGCGACCGCCGCCGGCCAGCGCCGACTGCGCGCCGATCCCCTCGGCGTGGATCTCGAACGCGGTCCGGCGGTAGTAGTCCAGTCCGCGCACGATTGCGGGGGCCAGGTCGAACGAGATGCCCCACGCCTCGAGGGTGCGCGCGACACCGTCCAGGTGCTCGCGCGCGGCGTCGCCCAGTCTGTCCAGCGGCTTGTCGAGGTCTGCCAGCAACGCCTGGTCGCCCTCGTCCTTGCTGTCCAGGACCCGCATCGGGTTGAGGCGAAGGCGCTCGCGGCTGGTTTCGCTCAGGTCGTTCTCGTACGGGGTCAGCGCGTCCCTGAGGTAGGCGTTGTAGGCGTCGCGATCCTCAGGGTCGCCGACGCTTCCCAGCGCGACGCGCAGGCCGCTCAGTCCCAGCTCCGCGAGCAGATCGTGAAGCAGGGCGATCGCCTCCGCGTCCACCAGGGGGCCGGGACGCCCCAAGATCTCGCAGTTGACCTGGTGGAACTGGCGGAACCGGCCCCGCTGGACGTTCTCGGCCCGGAAGGCCGGTCCGAGGCTCCACAGCTTGACGGGGGAGGGGCGGGTGTGCATGCCGTGCTCGACGTAGGCGCGCAGCACGCCGGCGGTGAACTCGGGACGCAGCGTGAGGCTCCTGCCCCCGCGGTCCTCGAACCGGTACATCTCCTTCTGGACGACGAGGTCGGCCGACTCGCCGACCGACTTGTCGAACACCTCGCTGTGCTCGAAGACGGGGGTCACGATCTCGCGGACGCCGGCGCGGCCGAGGACGCGATCCGTCGCGTCCCGCAAGCGCAGCCAGGCGGCGCGTCGTTCGGGCAGGACGTCGTAGGTGCCTTTCACGGCTCGGCTCCGAATCACCCGGAGAGCATACACGTCCGTCCGCGGCGGGCCGAGAGCGCGTCGCACGGGGCGGCCATACGGAAGGGCCCGCCGTGGCGGGCCCGTGCGCGTCGTTCGCGATGCGAGCGACGGTTGGTTCGGCGCGAGGTCAGTTCAGGTCGAGAGGCATGCCGTTGCTGACCGTGCCCGCGGACACGACGCAGACGAAGCCGTAGCCCACCCCGCCGGGGTCGGTGAAGGTGATGCGGTTCGCGCTCCAGCTGTCCGCCGGGACCTGGACGCCGCCGGTGCAGTCGCTCTTGGCGCCGATGACGACGTAGCTGTCCTCGGCTTGGCCACCCTGACCGTCACCGAAGTAGCGGCCTTGGAGCTGGACCGGTCCACCGTCCTGCGGCAGCTGGACCGAGATCAGCGTGGGGACGACGTTGTTCACGACCGCGGCGCTGGGCGCGCAGGCCGTGAGGGCCAGCAGGGCCAGCAGCGGGATCCAGACGAGTCGCTTCACGAGAGCCTCCTTGCCGGAACGATACGCGGGCCTCGCGGGGGCGTCAATGGCATCCCTCACGCCAGGGGCCAGCGCCACGGTCTCGCGCCTGGGGGCGGACGGAGTCGGGAGCCTCGATGCGGGCCGTTCGGCGCACGGCCGTGTTCGGCAGCGTGAGTCGCCACTTCGCCTACCCGGCCCGCATCAAGCCGATCCAGCACTGGGCGTCGCTGCGGAACCGGCGCCTCGGCGGGAACGTCGACCCGGAGCGGACGGCGCTGCTAGCGGTGTCCCACGACGCCGAAGAGGCGATCGACGGTTGGGCGTGCGTCGAGGCGCACGGTGCGGGCAACGCCGAGTTCGGGCGGGCCGAGGAGACGCTCGGAGCCGAGCTCGACGCGCATCCCGAGCCGGCGCACACTTGGTGCGAATGCACCCGAGTACGGTCTTTCGCGGGTGGTACCGTGAGCACGAGCGCACGAGAGGCGATCCGGGGATGTCGACCCGTGGCACGGTGCGGCCGTTGGGCCGCGCGGCGCGAGGTCGGCGCCTGCCGGGCGGTCTTGTCGGGGCTGCCGGGGACAAGGACGTGAACGATGACAGGACGTACCGGGACGGTTCGGGCGATCTTGGTGGCTGCGCTGGCTGCCGGCGCGATGGCGCTGGCGCAGGACGCGGAGCCTATGCAGGTCCGTATCGAGATGGGCGAGTTCTACTTCCAGGTCGAGGGGCAGGAACGGAACGAGGCGATCGTGCTGCAGGCCGGCCAGCCGTACGATCTCCTGTTCGCGAACGTGGGAACGATGGAGCACGAGGTCCTGATCGGTCGTGAGCTCCTGGTCGAGGACGGCGTTCCGGACGGCTACGCGACGAACCTGTTGGACGCGGTCGTGATCGACGTCTTCGAGGACGACTGGCTGGTGCGCATGAGCGGCATGATCGAGTTCGAGGTCGAGGAGGGCGAGTCGCTCGTGTTTCGCGTGACCGTCCCGGAGGATCTCGTCGGTACCTGGGAGATCGGTTGCTTCATTCCCGGCCACTACCAGGCGGGCATGAAGGCGCCATTCGTGATCGAGTAGCCCGGGGCGGCGTCGGCTCGCCCGGGGCGGCGGTCGCCCTGCCGTGACGAGGCGCAGCTCGTCGCCCGTCGCGAGGGGCTCAGCCCGCGGCCGGCCGTCGGTCGGCCCGGGCGAGCCGCAAGGCCTCGAGTCCCCCCAGCGGCAGGGCCGCGACGACCAGCGAGATCACGCCGGTGATCCGGACGATGGTGGACACGAGGATCCCGTCCGCGACGGTGGCGCCGAAGCCGGCCGAGAGGGCCGCGAAGGCCAGCTCCTGGAGACCCAGGTTGCCGGGCGTCAGCTGAACGTAGGTCGCGAGCTGCAGCAGGACGTAGAAGGCGATCGCTTCCGCTACGCCCACCGGGATGCCCAGCGCGACGAATCCGATCCACAGCATCGCGGAGGCTTGGACGAACGCGAGGAGCGTCCACCACGAGACGCGAGCGAGGTAGCGCGGCTCGCGCACGCTGCGGAGCGTGACGCGCACCATCTCGCCGAGGCGCGCGCGCAGCCAGGCGGTCCACCGCCAGCGCTCGGGGAACAGGGGAAGCACGGACAGCGCGACGAGCGGTGCGAGCGACGTCGCGAGCGTCGCGCCGAGCAGGAGGATCCAGAGCGGCCATCCGGCGACGGTGGCGGTGGGCGCGAGGAGCCCGACGAACGCGGCGCCGAACAGGAAGTTGAGGATCATGGCCAGCCAGGGGGCGTTGACGAACGCGACCAGAAAGCTCTGGACCGTGACGTCGAAGCGCCGCCGCAGCTCCACGGCGCGGTAGACGTTGCCGGCCTGCGGCACGAACAGGTTCAGGAAGCGACCGATGACGAACATGCGCGTCCATGGCCAGAACCCGACCGGGTGCTCGGCGAAGCGGACGAGGACGACGTGGAACCGGGCGCTCTGGACGATCAGGTAGAGGACCTGCATGGCGAGCAGCGCGATCACGAACGACGGTCGCAGCGCCGCGAGGGTGCGCACGTCCTCTCCCCGCGCGGCGACCAGGACGACGGCCGCTCCGATCGCCAGAGCGAGGGCCAGCCAGGGGAGGACGTGTCGCGCTCGTACCGTCATCTTCGGGAGCGTAGCCGCGCACAGGTGCTACGGACCGTCACTCAGGCCCCGTGTGCCCTAGGGCGTCGATCGGAGCGGGTCTTGCACGCGCCGTGTCGACCGCTGGACGCTCACGTCCTGGAGCGCAGGAACGCGCGAAGCTCCTCGCCGGCGAGCGCACCCGCGTACACGCGTCCCTGAGCGTAGCCGCAGCCGTGCCGCTCGGCGGCTTCGAGCTGCTCGACGGTCTCGACGCCTTCGGCGACGACGTCGAGCCCGAAGCGGGCGACCATCTCGATGAGGATCTCGGTGAACGACGCGGCGTCGCGATCGTCCTGAGCGAGCCTTCGGACCAGCCCCCCGTCGATCTTGATCCGCTCGAAGGGGAGGGTACGAAGCAGCGTCAGGGCCGCGTAGCCCTTCCCGAAGTCGTCGAGCGCCAGCTTGAAGCCGAGGTCGGCGAGCCCACGAAGATGTCGCGTGACGACGTCGGGGTCGTGAAGCACCGCGGACTCGTCGACCTCGAGCTCGATGCGCGTGGGGTCGATGCCGGCCTGCCGGGCAAGCACGGCCATGCGCTCGGGGAACGACGGCTGGACGAGGTGGCGGGGCGCGACGTTGACGGCGATCCGCAGGGGAGAGGGCGCGGCTTCGTCGAACGCGCGAAGCCAGCCGCACGCTTCCCGGACCGCCCATTCGTCGATCTCGGCGGCCAGGCCGATGTCCTGCGCCAGCGACAGGAACGCCTCCGGCAGGAGGACGCCCCGCGTCGGGTGGCGCCAGCGGATCAGGGCCTCGACCGCGACGACCTGGTCGGTCGCGAGGGCGATCTGAGGCTGGAAGGCGAGTGCGAGCTGTCCGGTCGTCAGAGCCTCGCGGAGCTCGTGCTCGAGCTCCAGACGCTCGCCGACCAGCGTGCCCCGTTCCGCCGTCGCGAACCGGTACGTCCCCCGTCCGCTCGTCTTGCCCATGTACATCGCACCGTCCGCTGCCCGAAGCAGCTCGTCCACGGTCTCGCCGTCGTCGGGGAAGAGGGCGATGCCGAGCGTGGTCCGGACGCTGAGCTCGCGGCCACCGACGACGAACGGCGGATCGAACGACGCCAGGACCCGTTCGGCGACGTGCGCCGCTTCCGCCTCGTCGACGATCTCGGGAACGACGAGCACGAACTCGTCACCGCTCAGGCGGGCCACCGTGTCCATTCCCCGCACGCTCTCGCGGAGCCGATCGGCGACCCGCGCGAGGAGCTCGTCGCCGGCGGCGTGACCGAGCGAGTCGTTGACGTGCTTGAAGCGGTCGAGGTCGAGGAGCGCGACGGCGACCTTTCCGTCCAGCCGTGCGGCACGCTCGATGGCGCTCTCGAGCTGAACCTCGATCACCATCCGGTTCGGGAGTCCGGTGAGCTGGTCGTGTTCCGCTTCGTGCGCCAGGCTGCGGTGCAGGCGGTGCCGCTCGGCAGCGCTGCCGAGAAGCGACGCGATGGTGTCCAGGAAGCTGCCCTCGTCGCCGTCGCCGTCGTGGTCCCGGCGCGTGAGCGCTTCGATCAGGCCGTACGGTCCGCCCGCGGTGCGGATGACGGCTCGCACGCCGGCCGGGGCATCGGCTCGGGCATCGGCGTGCGTCGCGAGGTCCGGGGCGCTCCCGGGCTCGCCGTGGCGACGCTCGGCCGCGTCGACGCTCGAGCGTCGTTCGGCAGGCGGCCGGCCGAGCTCCTCGGCACGGCGGCGCGCGACGCCCACGTCGCTTGCGCACGCCACGACGAGCTCCTGCTCGTCGTCGAGCGTGAAGACGTGGACGTCGCTGGCGTTCAGGATCGTGCCGACCACCTCGATCGTCCGTTCGAGCGCGTCACGCATCTCCGTCGTGTCGAGCAGGCGTGCCGCCAGATCTGCGATCGCCGCCTGCTGGCGAGCGCGCCGAAGCGCGGCCTGCTGCGTCCGTTTCTGCTCCTCGACGCTGACGCCGACGCCGATGACGTAGCGGCCGTCGGGGAGGGCGGCGCGATGCAGGGTGAACAGGTAGGGAACGAGGCTGCCGTCCTTGCTGCGCAGGCGCGCCTCGACCGAGACGCGCCTGCCCTCGAGGCCGGCCTCGATGTCGACGCCGTCGAGGTCCGACGCGACGACGAGCTCGACGGCGCGCATCGTCGCGAGCTCGGCGGCGTCGTAGCCGGTGACCCGCTCGAGGTCGTCGTTCCAACGGACCAGACGCCCGGACTCCGTGCCGTCGACCATGTAGAAGATGCCGGGGAGGCTCGCGAGGGTACCCTCCACGATCGCCTTCTGACGTTCGATCTCGTCTCTCGCGGCGTGTCGGTCGGTGACGTCGTGCATCAGCATCACGGCGTGGGGCGCGCCGGCGATCTCGACGGGCTCGAAGGCGAAGCTGCCGTACCCGGTACCGTTCGCGTTGCGGCGGAACGCGGCGTCGCGCCGGACCGGCAGCCCCGCGCGAACGTCGTTCAGGAGGTCCTCCGCCACGTCGCCGTCGCCGTCGGGCAGCAGTCGGGCGAGCGTTCGGCCCCGAAGCTCGTCGCGGTCGTGTCCGAAGCTGCGCGTGAACGCGTCGTTCAGGTCGGTCAGCTCGCCCGTCGGCAACCGTAGGATGGCGACGGGCGTGGGGCTGCTGCGGAACGCTTTCGCGAACCGTTCCTGACTCTCGTTCAGTCGGTCCAGTGCCTGCCTGAGCTCGGTCTGGTCACGCATGATCTTGACGAAGCCGCACGGCTGGCCCTCCTCGTCGCGGATCGTGGTCACCAAGCCGTTGACCCAGCAGAGCTGACCGTTCTTCTTGACGTGCCAGCGGTCGTCCTGCGCCTCGCCCTCGGCGAGCGCCTCGTCGAGCTCACGGCGAGGCACGTCCGAGCGCCGGTCCTCGTCGCTGAACAGCCGGCCGCACGCCATCCCCACGAACTCGTCCTCGTCGTAGCCCAGCAGCGCCTTCACGCCCTCGTGCCAGTAGCCGATGGTGCCGTCGAGGTCCATCGTGAAGATGGCGTACTCCCGAACGTCATGCGCGAGTTCCGCCAGTGGCCGGCGATGAACGGGTTCGCTTCCGTGGTAATTCACAAGTCAGCCTAAGGTATGTGGTGTGGTGCGGCAGTCCGTCGGCCGACGCCGATTGCGACGAGGGTTGCGGGCGACTCGCGACGCGCTCCGGACGATGGCGCGCTGTTAACAATCCGATAATGTCTCTTGTCGGCATGGGGTTAACATACGGCATGCCCCCGGAACCCCACGGATCGCCTTCGTACGAATCCGCCTCGGACCGCGACGCCGCCGGCCGGACGCCGGCGGTGGACCTCGCCTTTCGGCTGGTCCGCGCCGACCGCAGCGCGCGCAGCGTGCGCGAGGTGCTCGCCGATCCCGCCGCCCTGGCCGCCGCCTTCACGCTGATGCGTGCGTTCGCGCCCCGGCTCGAGCCGCGTCGCGCCGAGGTGCTGCAGCGCGCGCTCGGCGCCTCGTCCGAGCCCACGTCGCTGGCGCAGCTCGGACGCGAGCTCGGAGTCAGCCGCGTGCGGGTGCACGCCCTGTTCCGCAGCGCGGTCGACGACCTGATCCAGCTCGCCGCCGCCGGCGAGGTCCGCCTCAGCGCCGCCACCGAGCTCGAGGTCGCGTCCGAGGACGCCGTCGGCGCCGCCGTTCGCTGGGCGCGCCTGTCGCCCGAGCTGCGTCGCGTCCGCGCCGTGCGGGCCGCCAACGAGCGCGATGCGGACGCGCTCTGGGACCTGACGCACTACGTGCTGGCCACGCGCGGCCGCAAGCGCGCCGGGATGAGCGAGCGGACGCGCGACGCCTACCGTCGCGGCGTCCGCGACCTGGTCGAGGCGTGGCAGGACGAGAACCTGCTGCGGCCGTCGCCCGACGCGGGCGCGATCTGGCTGATCCGGCTCGAGACGGAGCCGATCGAGCGCCGGCTCCGGGGACGCTCCGAGACCGGGCCGCGCGCGGCGGCGACCGTGGCGGTCAAGCTGGCCGCCGGCAAGGCGCTCTACCGGGCGCTCCGGCACGTCGGGGCGACGGACGCCGATCCGTTCCGCGACCTGACGGCGCCGCTGGACGGCGCCGCGCCCGAGGACAAGCGCGAGGCGTACCGCGCAGACGAGATCGCCCGCCTGCTGATCGCGGCCGAGCCCAAGGACGCCGCGTTCGTGCACCTGTGCGCCACCGCGGGCCTGCGCAACGCCGAGGCGACCGGCCTCGTCTGGGGTCAGGTGGATCCTCGCGAGGGCGTGCTTCGCAAGGTCGTCGGCAAGGGCGGCCGCGTTCGGGACGTCCCTGCCGCCGACGCGCTGCTCGCGGCGCTGGCCGCGATCCGGCCCGATCGTCCCGACCCGGCGGGCCGGGTGCTGGGCTTCGGCTCGGGGCGGGCGCGGATGCGGCTGCGCGCGCTGTGCGAGCGCGCCGGCGTGCGG
>Ga0209943_1000470_pt1 | contig 27889 bp, 23 predicted proteins | sample SalPonR1_B_D2_MG_FD_185698 | JGI IMG/M metagenome (GOLD analysis project Ga0209943, IMG submission 185698) | Salt pond soil microbial communities from South San Francisco under conditions of wetland restoration - Salt Pond MetaG R1_B_D2_MG... ... | reverse complement strand
CGCGGCCGTGCAGCTCCGTTCCACGCCCCGGGCTCCGGCTTGGCGCGATGCGGACACGCTGGTCTACGTCCGGCTACGCGACGGACCGCACGGGCGGTACGGCGAGCTGCACGAGCTGCGCCTGGCGACCGGCGCCGAGCGGAGGCTCACGCATGGGGCGCGCGCCCACGCCGCCGCGCCGCTGCCCGACGGTTGCATCGCGTTCGTCCGCGATGACGGCCTCGGACCGTCCACCGTGCGGCGCTGGTGCGCCGGCGGTCCGGACGCCGGCACCGACGTGTGGTCGGCCCCGGCTGGGGTCCGGATCGTGGGCCTGGCCGCGTCGCCCGCCGGTCGCGTGGCGGCCATCCTGGACCGCGCGGGCCAGCGATCCCTGATCGCGTGGCCGCCCCTCGACGCCTCGGTCGCTGGAGCGCCGCGACGGTGGCCCGAGCCGGACCCGGTGCCCGTCGCGCTGGGACATGCGTTGCGCGACCCGGTCTGGGAGGGCGAGTCGGCCGTCTGGCTGGTCGCGGCGGCGGACACGGACAGGACAGGCGCGTGGCGCGTCGAGGTGGCGACCGGGCGGGCCGAGCTGCTGGCCGCTCCCCGCCACGGCGTCGTGGACCTGACGCCCGGCGTGATCGCGGCCCGGCGTGCCGGGGGTCCGGTGCTGGCGCGCGTCCTGGAGGCGCCGCTACGGAGCGTATCCGGTCGCGTCGACAGCCCGGCCTTCGAGCCCGCCGTCTCCGAACGGAAGCACGCCGAGCTGGAGGACGCCGGGCCGGAGGACGCCGGGACGACCGGCTTCGAGCCGCGTGACGCGAGCACGGCGCGCCTCGACGCCGCGGCGGCTCGGCCGTACGACCCGCGCCGCGGACTGCGGGTGCTGGGCTGGCTCCCCGACGATCTGGGCGTCGGTGGCATTGGGGCCAGGCTCGTCGCAGCCGAGCCGACGCGGCGCTACGCGATCGAGGCGGTCGCCGGTCGCGTGCCGACGGGGGACGGCGCCTGGGGTCGGCCGGCGTTCGGGATCTCGCTGCAGGCGGGTCGTGCCAGCCTCGTCCCCACACCTGCGCCACGCGATCCCCTCGCGGTCACGCTCCGGCTCGGCCTGCTTCCCTTCGCCCCCCACCGGGCACCGCTGGAACGGCCTCGACCCCACCTCGAGCTGGCCGTCGACGCCACCACGGTCGTCGAGCCCGCCGTTCGGATGGGGGCGCGTCTCGTCACGCGCGTGGCGGACGACGGAGCCGTCCGCAGCGGTGGCTCGCTACGGATCGCCGCGTCGGACGGCGTGGCGGACGGATGGGGCGTCCCGAGGGGAGGCTGGGCGGCGGCGGCCACGTTTCGGAACGATCCGGTTCGGAGCGATCCGGTGCGGGGCGATCGCTCCAGCGGCGCCTGGCTCGACGCGGCCGCCTGGACGCATGCCGGCCTCCCCGGCGACCCGACGGCCGAGGCGACGATCCGGGCCGGTTGGCGTCCGCCCGCGCCGGTGCCGGCGACCGCGTTCGCGAACGTCGCGGCGTCCACGACGCTCGGGCTGGGCTGGACCGTGCCGGTGGGCGCGCACCTGGCCGACGGGCGCTGGGCGCTGGAGCGCGTTCGTCTCGCTCCCCGTCTGCGGCTGGGTGCGGGCGAGACCTCCGCGTTGGGCGTCGAGGCGCTCGTCGCCGCCGACCTGGTGCTGGGGTACGGCGCCACGGCGTCGCTGGCGCTCGAGGGCGGCGTGGCGTGGAGCGGCGCGGACGGCCGTCCGGGCGCGTGGCTGAGGTGGCGCGTGCCGGGCCTGCGCTGAGGGACGGTGGCCGGCGAGCTCGCGACGATCGCCGCGCGCCCTAGCGGCGCGCGACCCGCTGCTAGCATGGGCCGGATGGTCACCACGCCGCAGGCGAGCCTGTTCGCGAGCGCCGACGAGCCCCTCGCAGCCCGGATGCGCCCCCGCACGATCGACGAGTTCGTCGGTCAGGAGCACGTGCTGGGGCCGGGCCGGCTGTTGCGGCGCGCGATCGTGGCCGACCGGCTGTCCAGCGTGATCTTCCACGGTCCGCCCGGCACCGGCAAGACGACGCTGGCCCGCGTCGTGGCCGGCTCCACGAAGGCCGAGTTCGTGGCGTTGAACGCGGTGCTGTCGGGCGTCAAGGACATCCGCGAGCAGGTGGCGGCGGCCGCCGATCGTCAGCAGGTCGGAAGGCGGACGCTGCTGTTCATCGACGAGGTCCACCGCTTCAACAAGGCGCAGCAGGACGCGTTGCTGCCCTCGGTCGAGGCGGGCACGGTGACGTTCATCGGCGCGACGACGGAGAATCCGTACTTCGAGGTGAACCCGGCGCTGGTGTCGCGCAGCCGCGTGTTCCAGCTCGTTCCGTTGAACGAGGACGATCTTCGACGCGTCGCGCGCGCTGCGCTGACGGACGTCGAGCGCGGCTACGGACGTCTGGACGTCGTTCTGGACGACGACGCGCTCGATCACCTGGTGAACATCGCGAACGGCGACGCGCGCTCGCTCCTGAACGCGCTGGAGCTCGCGGTCGTGACGACCGAGCCGGACGCGTCCGGCCGCATCCGGATCGATCGGCCCACCGCCGAGGAGTCGATCCAGCGGCGTGCCGTGCTGTACGACAAGGAGGGCGACGCCCACTTCGACGTGATCAGCGCGTTCATCAAGAGCGTGCGCGGCTCCGATCCCGACGCGGCGCTGTACTGGCTGGCGAAGATGGTGCAGGCCGGCGAGGATCCCCGCTTCGTGCTGCGGAGGCTCCGGATCCTGGCGTCGGAGGACATCGGCCTGGCGGACCCGCAGGCGCTGGTGCATACCGAGGCGGCGGCGCAGGCGTTCGAGGCGGTCGGCATGCCCGAGGGCCGCTACCACCTCGCCCAGGCCACGCTGTACCTGGCCACCGCGCCGAAGTCGAACAGCACGATGGCGTTCTTCGACGCGCTGGCCGCCGTGCAGCGCGAGGGTCGGGGCGAGGTCCCGAGCCACCTCAAGGACGCGAGCCGCGATGCGGAGGGGTTCGGCCACGGGCAGGGCTACCTGTATCCGCACGCGTACCGCGACCACTGGGTGGCGCAGCAGTACCTTCCCGACGCGCTGCAGGGCCGGCTCTTCTATCAGCCCAGCGATCAGGGGGCGGAGGCCGAGATCCGGACGGCCGTCGCCCGGCGGCGCGAGGCGCAGCTCGCGGCGATGCTGGACGAGGACACGCAGGCGCCGCCCGAGATCCTGTCGTGGAGTCCCGGCGACGCCGCCCGCGATCGCTGGGCCGCGCGAACGCTTTCGGGTCGCGGCGAGCGGATGGCGGCGCTCCGCGACGCGGCGTTCGACCGGCTCGGGGTGGCGCGGCACCACCGCGTCCTGGACCTGACGGGCGGGTCGGGCTGGACGACGTTCGAGGCGCTCAGGCGTGCGCCGGAGGGGGAGACGTGGGCGGTCGCGGAGGACGAGCGCTCGGCCGACACGATCCGTGGCCAGACCGCGACCCTGCCCGAGCTGGAGCGGCCGGTGGTGGTCGTCGCGGACGTCGCGTCGGCCGCCGCCGAGGTTCGCCGCGCCGCCGCCCAGCGTTCCGACTCGGCGCAGGCGGAAGGCACCTTCGATCGCATCCTCGCCGTGCGCGTGCTGGCGAAGCTCCAGGAGATCGACGCGCTCGCGCAGCTGAGGAGCCTGCTGGCGCCGGGCGGGCGGGCGGTGTTCGGCGACGCGCTTCCCGGCGCCGGCACGCGCCTTCATCAGGTCGTGGACCTCGCAGGACTCGCTGCCGCGGTCGCCGACGCCGTTCGGGAGGCCGAGGAGGCGGCGTACCGCGAGGCCGGCGACGCCCGGTTCCGCTACGACGTTCGGGCCGGGACGGACCTGCTCGAGGCCGCCGGGTTCACGGTGACGCGCGCGGAGACCGTGGTCGCCGACGAGGTGCGTCGGTTTCCGCCGCGGGCGCTGGACGGCTGGTTCGGGCCGGAAGCTCCGTTCCGGGCGCGACTGGCGGCGCTGGGCGTCGGGAGCGCCGACGTCGCGGACGTGGAGCGGCGCTTCCGCTCGGCGCTGCAGGAGCGGGACGTGCCGTGGCGCGTGGCGTGGGCGTGGCTGCGTGCGGAGGCGGGCTAGGAGGAGGCCTGTCCCGGACGCAGGCGCGCCGCGCCGATGCGGCGCGCCTGCCTCCCTGTGCTACTTCGACTCGGACAGCGCGAACCCGCGCATGAACTGCTCCTGAAGCAGCATGAACACCAGCAGCGGCGGGACCAGGCTCAGCGTGGCGCCGGCCATGACGTAGCCCCACTCGACGCCCTCGCCCGTTCCGATGATCAGGTTCAGGCCGACCTGGACCACCTGCAGCTCTTCGCGGCGAATGATCACCTTGGGCCACAGGTACTGGTTCCAGACGTACACGAACTCGATCACCGCCAGCGCGCCGATCGTGTTCCAGCTCATCGGCACCAGCACCTTCTGCAGGAACTGGAACGGCGTGGCGCCGTCGATGCGGGCGGCGTCCGCCAGGCTGCGCGGGATCGACATGAAGTGCTGGCGGAACAGGAACGTGCCCGTGGCCGAGGCCAGGAACGGCACGATCAGCGCCCAGTAGGTGTTCGCCCAGCCGTAGCCGTACTGGGCCGGCTCGAAGAGCATCTTGTCGGGTCTGCGAATCCACTCGGAAAAGTCGGCCCAGGTCTGCGGCGGCTGCAGGCTGATCACGTCGAAGAGCGGAACGATCAGCACCTCGACCGGGATCATCAACGTCAGCAGGATCAGGCCGAAGATCACGCGCTTGAACGGGAAGCGGAAGAACACCAGCGCCATGCCGGCCATCAGCGACAGCGTCGTCTTCCCGACGGTCACGGCGGCCGCGACGATCAGCGAGTTCCGCATGAACGTCAGCAGGTTCGCGTTCAGGAACACGTTCCGCACGTTCTCGACGAACGCGGTGCCCGGGATCAGGCTGGGCGAGAGCACCTGACTCCGGATCTGCGTGGCCTTGACCAGCGCGAACAGGATCGGGAACGCGACGATGAGGCTGGCGATGATCAGGATCAGGTGAAGCAGCCAGGCCCGACGGTGCAGCATCAGTTCGCTCCGTACTGCACGCGGCGGCTGCCGTAGCGGAACTGGAGGACGGTGATGATGGCGGTGAACAGCAGGATGATGTTGCCCAGCGCCGCGGCGAGGCCGGTGTTGCCGCTCCCGCCGAAGCCGTCGATCGTCACCTGGTAGATCATCGTGGTGGTGATGCCGGCCGCGTCGACCGGCGAGGGTCCGACCGGCCCGCCCTTCGTCACGATGTCGATCAGGCCGAACGACTCGAAGAACGCGAACGTCAGGTTCGTGAACAGCAGGAAGAAGGTCATGGGCGACAGCATCGGAACGGTGATCCGGAAGAAGCGCTGGATCGGACTGGCGCCGTCGATGGCGGCGGCCTCGTTCAGCTCCTTCGGCACGTTCTGGAGCGCCGCTAAGTAGAAGACGATGTTGTAGCCGAGGTTCTTCCAGACCGAGGCGATCACGACCAGCGCGAACGCCAGCGTCGGGGTGTCCAGCCAGCGCGGCCGGATCCCGAACACGGTGCCCAGCACCTCGTTCACGCTACCGACGTCGGGGTTGAACATGAACAGGAAGATCGTTCCGGCGACGGCCGGCGACAGCGCGAACGGCCAGATCAGCAGCAGTCGGTAGACGCGCGCGCCGCGGATCGGACTGCTGGCCAGGGTGGCCAGGACGATCGCGATCGACAACCCGATGCCGACCACCAGGGCCCCGTACACGAAGGTCTGGATCACGACCTGGATGTACTTGTCCGCCAGCGGCCCGGTGAACATCAGCCGGAAGTTGTCGAAGCCGATGAACTGCCGCGTGCCCAGGAACAGGTTCGACCGGTGGAGCGACAGCACCCACGCTTGGATCGCCGGGTAGTAGATGAACCCCAGCAGGATGATGAACGACGGGAGCAGAAGCAGCCACGGCAGCACCCGGCTGGTGAACACGGCATTGTCCTTCATGCCGAAGAGCGTACCTCGTCACGGGAGGAGGCGGGCCGTGATCGGCCCGCCTCCTCCTCGTGCATCGGTTCTGGCGTCGCGCGGTCAGCGCGACCGGTCGACCTCAGAAGTTGGCGTTGTACTCCGCGAGGCGGGCGTCGGCCTCTTCCTTGGCCTGCGTCATCGCCTGCTCGACGCTGGCGCTACCGTTGTAGATGCGCTGCAGCGCTTCGCCGATGATGGTGCGGGTCTCGAGGAACGTTCCGAGCAGCGCGCCGGCGGTGGCCTGGTTGGGGATCGTCTCGAGCAGCTGCTCGAACGCGACGGCGAAGTTGGGCTCTTCCTCGAACCAGCCTTCGGACTCGAGGATGTCGACCGACTCGGTCACGACGGGGTAGTAGCCGGTGAGCTTGTGCCAGCTGACCATGTTCTCGGGGTTCGTCATGAACAGCGCGAAGTCGCGGGCGAGCTCGAGCTCTTGCTGGGGGTGTCCGTCGGTCAGCCAGACGCTGGCGCCGCCGATGACCACGCCGTTGCGCTCGACTCCGTCGGGGATCGGGAGCAGGCCGGTCTTGACGTCGAAGCCGTTGTCGGCCGCGGCGCGGGTGATGTTCCCGGCGTCGGCGGTGGAGGTGATGAAGAACACGGCTTCCTGGCCGGCGAAGATCGCCTCGGAGCCGCTCCAGTCCTCGAGCGTGCCGGTGTAGCTGTACCAGCCGCCTTCGGCGAGATCGGCCATGAACTGGCCGACGCGGATCGATGCGTCGCTGTCCAGCAGGACCTCGGTGGCGCGGGCGTCACGGCCGTTGCCGTTGTTGACCAGGGGGGCGCCCTGCTCGGCGACCCACTGCTCGAACATCCAGGAGTGCAGCGGGAAGGTGATGCAGTTCGCCTCGACGCTGGAGTTCTCGATCACTTCGCAGGCGCCCAGGAGCTCGCCGAAGGTCGCCGGCAGGGTCTCGGGGTCGAGGCCGGCCTCTTCCATCAGCTGCTGGTTGGCGTACAGGATCGGGCTGGAGGAGTTGAACGGGATCGAGTTCACGGAGCCTTGGATCGTGTAGTAGTTGATCACCGGCTCGATGTAGGCGTCCACGTCCAAGCCCCCGACCTCGCCGATCGGCTTGAAGATGCCCGAGTCGGTGGCCAGCTGGCTGCCGACCTCGAACAGCTGCACGAGATGCGGCGGGTTGCCCTGCCGGGCGGCCAGCACCGCGGCCTGCAGCGTCTCGCGGTAGGAGCCCTTGCGCTCGCCGACCATCTCGTAGTCGAGGCCTTGCGCCTCGAGCTGGACGTTGAACTCCGCGATCCGGTCGTTGATCCAGCCGGAGCGGGCCGCGTCGCTGAACCCGTACCAGAATTCGAGTGTCGTCTGAGCCGTGGCGACGGTCAGGAGAGCGGCGGCGAGGATGACGAAGATGCGTTTCATATAGCCTCCTTCGGGCATACGTGCCCTGGACGTTCGGGGCCCTCCCCGAAGCGCCTTACGTAGCGTGCCCACCGTGCGTCAGTGGAGCGTCAGCGCGGTGGCGTCGTCCCTCACAGTAGCAGGTCGGAGGGGCTCAGAGGCAAGCACGGTTGCGCTTGTAGGAGGTCACGTAGGCGACCGCTCGCTCCAGGGGAAGCTGCGCTGCGGGCCGCAAGGCCAGGTCCGGATCGAGGTCCAAGCGATCCGCACCCAGAGACGCTCCCGCCCGAAACAGCTCCTCCTTGGCGCGCCAGTCGTCCGCGGCCGCCGTCCACGCCCGATAGGACGCCGCCACGTCGGGAGGCAGCGCGGCGAGGTGGTCGGCGGCGGCGTCCAGCGACGAGAACGCCAGCAACGAGCGTCCCTGCGGTCCGGAAGCGGTGAGCGGCGTGAGCGTCTCGGGCCCGCCCGAGACGAGCGCCGTCAGCGGACCGTCGAGCGACACGTACGCGGCGTTCACGTCAGAGCCGGCGTCAGAGGAACAGGGCGCGCGCCCACGGACTGACGAGCACCGCGACGACGAGGCCCACGTGCAGCGTCAGCTGCGCCGCGAGCAGCAGCGCGCCGCTGCGCGTGCGGCGATACAGCTCGGCCATCAGCAGACCGATCGGGAGCAGCAGCGCCACCGGCGTCGCCAGCACCAGCGTGGACAGCGCGGCGGAGAGGAACAGCGCCGTGTTGCTGTCGTAGCGATACTCGAGTGCATCGAACGCGAACGGCCGGAAGGTCAGCTCGGCCAGCGGCAGGACCACCACGGCTGCCAGCACGGCGGGGCTCAGACGCGACAGGTCCAGCCACAGGCCCGAGAAGAACGCGGACTCGGGTCGGAACGAGAGGTACGCCAGCGTGACCGCCAGAAGGCCGAGCCCGATCCCGACGCCGGACGCCCAGGTGTCCACCTCGCCCAGCAGGCGCGGGCCGGTCTGCCAGCCGCGCCGCCGCACGGCGCGCGCCGTGAGGAGCGTGGCGACCAGGGCGAACACGACCGCCATCACCGCCCGCGTCTCCGTGGCCTGATGCGGCGTCAGGACGGCGAGCAGGTTGTCGTAGACGACCACGCCCATCGCGAGGCCCGTGGCCGCCGCGACAGCGACCGAGAGCAGCACGATGCCGTACGCGTCGCCCACCGTCCACGGCTGGGGTCCCTCGATCACCTCGAGCGTGCTCCTGCTCTCGATGCGGCTCTCGCCCAGCAGGTGCACGATCAGCAGCGCCAACGCCAGCAGCAGCCAGAGCAGCGCGTTGCCGCCCAGCAGGTCGACCTGGTTGCCGCGACGCCCGGCCTCCCGCAGCGCCAGCGTGCCCTGACCCAGCTCGCCGCGACCGAGGTAGACCAGACCGAGGGTCCGCAGGTCGGACGCCTGCTCCGCGACGTCGAGGTTGCTCCACAGCGCCAAGGCGGTCTCGAGCTGGCCGGCGGCCTCCTCGAGGTCGCCCTGCGCCCACATCACGCGACCGAGAAGCGACCGCACGCGCGGGTCGCGGCTGTCGCCGGACAGCGCCTGGTACGCCTCGAGCTGGGCCCGAGCGCCGGCGGCGTCGCCCAGCAGGAAGCGCAGGCGCGCGTCGGCCAGGCGGTACTCGACTTCGAGTCCGTCGCCCGACACCGCTTCGCTGTACGCGTCGAGCGCGTCGCGAACCTCGCCACGGGCCTCGAGCACCCGACCGTGCAAGAAGTCGTAGCGCGCCGCGAGCGTCCTGTCGGGCGCGTTCTCCAGGTCGGCACGGGCGCGATCGAGGTGCCCCTCCGCGTCCAGCAGCCGGCCCTCCTCCAGCGCGATGCGCGCCAGCAGCAGCGAGGCTTCCGCGCCGTCGCCTTCGCGGACGAGCTGCAGCAGGCGCGACTCGGCGCTGGCGAACGCTCCGAGCTCGACCTCGACGCGCGAGAGCGCGAGCTGGACGTCGGCCCGGTCTTCGTCGATCTGGAGGGCGTTCCGGCACGCCTCGCGCGCGGAGGTGTAGTCGCCGCCCGCCTCGAAGCGGAGGCACTGCGCCAGGTAGCGATCGGCGTCGAACCCTTGGGCGCCCGCGCTGGGCGCCCACGCAAGGAGCGCCGCCAGAACGGCGACGAGGACCGACCACCTCGAACGGGAACGGAGGTACTGGTGCATACGACGACTCCTCAGATACGCGAACCGCGCGACCGCGCGGCGAGTTGCCACGGCGGAAAGATTGCTTCTCTCATCATGCAATAACGCCGCATGGGCGGGCGTCGATTGGTTCACTACGGCTCGGTCGCGGTCGCGGCGGACGTGAACGACTCTTCACGGCGCATGTGCGCGCCGTTCACGCCCGCATTGCTACGATTCGGACGTGACCTGGCTGATGCCCTGGCTCCTGATGGCGCAGGCCGCCACGTTCCCGATCCTGGCGCCGGGCGCCGAGGTGCGGCTGGTGTCGCCCGACCTGCTCGAGATCCACGCGACCGGCCGGGTCGAGGACGGACTGCTGACGCTGGTCGGCGACGCGCTTCCCGTCGGCCTCGAGCTACGCGTGCTGGTGTTCCCGGCCGGCGCCGACGACGCCGATCGGGCCGCCGCCGCGGCGGGCGCGACGGCCATCGCCGGCCGTGTCCAGCCCGACGGGATTCTCGTCGCGGCCCCGTCCGGGGACGCACGCCTGTTGCGGGCGATCCTGGCCGAGCAGGGGATCGTGCTGCGGCTCCCCGGCGACCCTCGACCATGAGCGCGGAGGGCTCGCCCGCCGCTGCCCGCCCGCGCGTGCTGGTGATCGAGGACGACCCCGACATCGGGCGGCTGCTGCGCCTGGAGCTGGACGAGGCCGGATTCGAGGTCGAGCACCACGATCGCGGCACGACCGGCCTCATCGCGCTGCGCGAGCGCGCGCCCGATCTCGTGGTCCTCGACCTGGGCCTGCCCGACCTGCAGGGCGACGAGATCGCGCGTAGGATCCGTCGGACCGACTCCGTTCCGATCATCGTGCTCACGGCGACCGACGCGCTGGGATCGAAGCTGCGCCTGCTCGAGGACGGCGCCGACGACTACCTCGTCAAGCCGTTCCACGTCGAGGAGCTCGTGGCCCGCATCCGTGTGCAGCTTCGGCCTCGCAGCGACGCCGCGACGCTGCGGCTGGGCGACCTGAGCGTGGATCGCATGGCGCGCGAGGTCCGCTACGCCGGGCACGAGGTGACGCTCAGCCCTCGCGAGTTCGAGCTGCTGGCGTTGCTCGTGGCGCAGCCCGGCCGCGTGTTCACGCGCGAGGAGATCGAGCGGCGCGTCTGGGGCGAGCGGAGCGTGCCGGCCAGCAACTCCGTCGACGTCCACGTCGGGCATCTGCGTGGCAAGCTCCGCGACGCCGGGGCGCACGGACTGATCCGGACGGTGCGCGGCGTCGGCTACGCCGTGAAGTCGCAGGGGTGAGCCGCACGGATCCGAGTCGTGCAGCGTCGAGGCGCGCGGCCCTGAGGCGCGACGCTCGACCCGGGCCGTCGTTGCGCGTACGTGTCGCCGCCTGGGTCGCCGGCGCCACGGTGGTGCTCGTCCTGCTCGTCGCGCTCAGCGCGTTCGCCGCCGTTCGCGCGGCGCTGCGGACCGATCTTCAGGAGGCGCTGCGGCGCGACGTGCGCCAGGTCGCCGCGGCGTACGAGGCCGCCGAGGCGGGTCGGACCACGGCGCGGCCGGGCCCCACGGGACGCGTGCAGGTGCAGCTCTACGGACCCGACGGTCGGCTGTTCGCGGCCAGCGAGCCGGCGTTCGAGGCACCCTCCGCCGCCCTTCCCGACGCCGCGATCCTCGGCGCGCCGGCCGATTGGCGCGGCGAGCTCGACGGTGCGGCGCTGCAGGCCGCGACCGCCCCGTTCCGGTACGGGACGGTCGCGGTCCTGGCCGACGCGTCGCACGTCGGTGCGGCGCTACGGGGCGTCGCGAGCACCTTGGCGCTGGCGGGCGCCGGGTTGCTGGCGTTGGCGCTGCCGGTCGCGTGGCTGGTCGCGCGGGCAGCCACCACGCCGATCCGGCGTCTCGCGGCCTCCGCGTCACGGCTCGGACCGGACGACCTGGAGCCGCTGGGGCTGGTGGTTCCCGACGACGAGGTGGGTCGCCTCGCGGCGGTCCTGGACGCGCTGCTGGCCCGGCTTCGAGAGGCGCGTGACGCGCAGCGGCGGTTCCTGGCGGAGACGAGTCACGAGCTGCGCACGCCGCTGACCTCCCTACGTGGGTTCTTGGCGCGCGCGCGGCGGACGGCGGGGGGCGAGGCCGAGCAGGACCTGGCCGACGCCGAGCGCATCGCGGCCTCGATGGCGCGCCTGGTGGAGGACCTGCTCGAGCTCTCGCGCGGGCGGCTGGTGCGCGAGCTGGACCTCCGCCTGGTCGACGTCGGTCCCGAGGTGGTCGGTCCCGTGGCCGCCGAGTTCGGAGGCGTGCGCACGACCGCGAGCGGCGAGGCGCTGGTGCTGGGCGAACGGGAGCGTCTGCGCCAGGCGCTCCGCAACCTGGTGGCCAACGCCGTACGCGCCGCCGGCGCGGCAGGGAGCGTCACCGTCGACTGGCGCGACGAGGCCGAGGGCGTCCTGATCGAGGTTCGCGACGACGGACCGGGCATCGCGCCCGACGTGGCAGCACGGCTGTTCGAGCCGTTCCAGCCCGGGCCGGGCGGCGGGACGGGCTTGGGCCTCGCGATCGCGAAGCAGCTCGTCGAGGCGCACGGCGGACGGATCGAGGCGCGCTCCGCGCCGGGAGCCACGACGTTCACGATCACCCTGCCCGGCGTGGACGAGGCGACGGAGGACGCGTTCGACGAAGCCGCCGACGCGTCCTAGCCGCGACCGCAGCGCCTCACAGCTTCGGCAGCGTCACCCCGCGCTGGCCCATGTACTTGCCCTTCCGATCGGCGTACGTCGTCTCGGGCCGCTCGTCGCCCTGGAAGAACAGGAGCTGCACGATGCCCTCGTTCGCGTACACCTTCGCCGGCAGCGGCGTCGTGTTCGACAGCTCCAGCGTCACGTGGCCCTCCCACCCCGGCTCCAGCGGCGTGACGTTCGCCACGATCCCGGTGCGGGCGTACGACGACTTGCCCAGCGCGACGACCAGCACGTCGTCGGGAATCTTGAGGTACTCGACCGAGCGGGTGAGCACGAACGAGTTCGGAGGGATGATGCAGGTGTCGGCGTCCACCTCGACGAAGCTGGCGGGATCGAACGCCTTGGGGTCGACCACGGTGTTGAACGCGTTGACGAACACGCGCCACTCGGGCGCGGCGCGCAGGTCGTAGCCGAAGCTCGAGAGGCCGTAGCTGATCACCCCTTCGCGCTCGAGGTGCTCGACGAACGGATCGATCATGCCCTCGCGGGCGCGCTCGCGGATCCAACGGTCCGATCGGATGGCCATGCGCGAGTCTACCCGCGAGCCCCGCGGTACGCTGCCGCCATGCTGCTCGCCGTCGACGTCGGCAATACGAGCACCGTTCTGGGCCTGTTCCGGGGCGATGCGCTGGTCGCGCACTGGCGCATCTCGACCGACGCGCGCCGGATGGCGGACCAGTACGCCGTGCTCCTCGCGAACCTCCTGGCGCTCGACGCGGTCGAGGCGCCCGACCGGGCGATCGTGTCGTCCGTCGTCCCGCCCGCAGATCGCGAGATCGCCCAGGCGCTACGCCGCCGCTTCTCGGCCTCGACCACGGTCGTGAACCACGAGCGGGTGGCGTCGCTGCTGCGGATCGAGACGGAGCGTCCCTCCGAGGTCGGCGCCGACCGACTCGTGAACGCCGTGGCGGCGCTCCGCTACGAGGGCGACGCCGTCATCGCCGTCGATTTCGGGACCGCCGCGAACTTCGACCTGATCGTGCGGCCGAACCGGCTGCTGGGCGTGGCGTTGGCGCCCGGCCCGATGATCGCCGCCGAGGCGCTGTTCCACCGCGCGGCCAAGCTCCCCCGGGTCGAGCTCACCGCGCCCCAGCGCGCCGTGGGCCGCAACACCGTCGACGCGCTGCGCTCGGGCCTGGTGTTCGGCTACGCCGAGATGGTGGACGGCATGGTGGGCAGGATCGAGCGCGAAGCGCGGGAGGAGATCGGCGAGCACGGTCGCGTCCGGGTCGTCGCGACCGGTGGCTTCGCCGAGGTGGTGGGTCCGCACGCCGAGCGGATCGAGGTCGTCGACCCGCTCCTCACGCTGCACGGGCTCAGGATCGTGGCCGACGCGGCGGGCTGAACGCCGCCTGGGGCCGGACAGCGGCTCCGCGCGGGCGGATCAGAAGTGCCAGTTCACCCCGAGCGCCGCGCCGACGGCGGGCAGGCGGGTGTTGGCGCTCACGCCGCCCAGACTGATCCGTCCGCCGAGGGTGCCTTCGAGGAACAGCCCCAGTCGGTCGAGCTGGACGTCGCTGAAGCGGAACTCGCCGCCCAGCAGGGCGTGCACGTCCAGGACGAGGTCGTCGCCACCGATGTCCAGCGCCGGCCCGGCGCCGTAGTAGGCGGTGAGCGGACCCTCGCTGGCGAACGCCCTGAGCAGGTCGAGTCCGACGCCGACGCGGACGTTGCCGCCGTCCGCGACGACGCGCCCCGAGACCCGCAGGTCGAACGCGTCGAGCGGCGTTCCGTAGTGGACCGTGACGCCCAGGGGGTAGCCCGAGCGCACGCCCGCCCACTGTTGGGCGTGGGCGCTGCCGGCCAGGAAGAACACGGTTGTCAGGAGCAGAAGCAGAGGACGCATGCGCCAAGTCTAGGGTACCGGCGGCCGTCGCGACGTCGGCGACCGGGCATCGGGCCCACTGCCGTGCCGACGCGGAGGTCGGTCGCGACGCGACCCCGCACGGTGGACGCGAAGGCGGGGCGCGCCCGGGCGACGTCGTCCGAGACGCTCCACGGGACATTGCGCCCGACATGGTGCAACTGTATGCTCGACTCAGGTCCCCAATCCGTCGTTCTAGCCCGGGAGGTACTCGTATGAAACGCCGTGATTTCCTGAAGAAGGCCGGTGTCGCAACGGTCGGGGCAGGTCTGTCGCCCCTCATGTTCGCCAACGCTCAGGCCGCGACCTATCGCTTCGACATGGTCACGTCGTGGCCGACCGCGCTCGACGCGATCTTCGGGGGAGCGACGAACACCGCGAGGTACCTGAACGAGATGACGAACGGCGACGTCGAGGTCAACGTCTACCCGGCGGGCGCGCAGGTGGGGGCGTTCGAGGTGTACGACGCGGTGTCGTCCGGCGCGTTCGCCATGGGCCACGCGGCGCCGTACTACTTCTACGGCAAGAACCCCGTCCACGCCTTCTTCACCGCCGTGCCGTTCGGCATGGACGCCGCGCAGTTCGACGCGTGGATGAACGCCGGCGACGGCCAGGCGCTCTCGGACGAGCTCACGACGCCCGACGACGTGATCATGTACCCGGCGGGCAACACCGGTCCGCAGACCAGCGGCTGGTTCAAGCGCGAGATCGAGACCGTCGCCGACCTGCAGGGCCTCACCATCCGGCTGCCCGGATTCGGTGGTCAGGCGCTCAGCCGAATCGGCGCGAACGTGCAGAACATCCCCGGCGGAGAGGTGTTCATCTCGCTGGACACCGGCGTGATCGACGCCGCCGACTGGGTGGGTCCGTACGACGACGAGATCCTGGGCCTGAACAACGCGGCGACGTACTACTACCTGCCCAGCTGGGCCGAGCCCGGCGCGTCGTTGGCGGTCTACATGAACCGCAGCCAGTACGACGACCTGCCGCTCGACATCCAGGAGGCGTTCAAGTCCGCGGCCGCCCGGGCCAACCAGCAGATGCTGGCCGAGTACCTCGCCAAGAACGCTGCGGCCCTGGCCCGCATGGTCGCCGGAGGCACGCAGGTCCGGACCCTGAGCGACGAGATCCTCCAGGCGCTGCGCGAGGCGACGGCCGAGATCCACGCAGCGAACGCCGAGGGGAACGAGCTGTACGGGCGCGTGCTCGAGAACTACAACGCGTTCCTGGCCAGCGCGCGCGACTGGCAGGAGCAGAGCGGCTACGCGTACGCGAACTTCATCTACGGAAACGACTGACCCTCCGCCGTTCGGCTCCGTTCCGCCCGTCCGGCGGACGGAGCCCGATCGGAGGCAGGCGGCGACGGGCCCTCGCACGGATGCGGGGGCCCGTCGCTCGAGCTCGGAAGACGCCGGTCGGGTCTCGGCCCGTCGTCGTCCTGGGCTCAGCCCGCGTTCGCGATGCCGGGGAGCCAGTTCACGATCTGCGGGAACAGGATGATCAGCAGCAGCGCGACGAGCTGGAGCGCGATGAACGGGACGATCCCGGCGTAGATGTGCTGCGTCTTCACGCCGGGCGGTGCCACGCCTTTCAGGTAGAACAGCGCGAACCCGAACGGCGGCGTGAGGAACGACGCCTGCAGGTTCATCGCGACGACGACGCCGAACCACGCCATCATCTCCGGCCCGAACCAGGCCAGCGCGATCGGCGCGACGAACGGCACGACGATGAAGGTGATCTCGATGAAGTCGATGAAGAACCCAAGAGCGAAGATCACCAGCATCGTGAAGAACAGGAAGCCCCACTGACCGCCCGGCAGGTTCAGCAGGAACGAGTCCACCAGCTGGTCGCCGCGGAGCGCCGTGAACACCATGCTGAACGCGGTGGCGCCGACGAGGATCATGAACACCATGCTCGTGAGCTTGACGGTCTGATCCATCGTCTCGGTCAGCGCACGCATGTCCAGCCGCCGGTTCACCGCCGCGAGCAGCATCGCGCCGATGGCGCCCATCGCGCCCGCCTCGGTCGGCGTGGCGATGCCGAAGAAGATCGTGCCCAGCACGACCAGGATCAGGAACAGCGGCGGGATCAGGCTGCGGACCACCTTGAGCGCCAACGCGGCGCCGTGAAGCGAGCGGGCTTCGGGCGGAAGCGCCGGCGCCTTCTCCGGCCAGCGCCACGCGACGAAGATCACCCAGAGCACGAACAGCCCCGAGAGCAGCAGGCCCGGCACGAGCGCGCCCAGGAAGAGCGTCCCGACCGAGACGCCGATCTGATCGCCGAGGATCACGAGCACGATCGAGGGCGGGATGATCTGCCCCAGCGTGCCCGAGGAGGCCACCACCCCGGTCGCGAGCGGCTTGTCGTAGTGGAACTTGAGCATCACCGGCAGCGCCAGCACGCCCATCGTCACCACCGATGCGCCCACCACGCCGGTCGAGGCGGCGAGCAGCGCGCCGACCACCACGACGCTGATCGCGAGGCCGCCGCGCAGCGTGCCGAACAGCGCGCCCATCGTCTCGAGCAGCTCCTCGGCCAAGCCGGACTTCTCGAGCATCACGCCCATGAACACGAAGAACGGCACCGCCACCAGCGTGTAGTTCTCCATGATCGTTCCGAACATCCGCTGCGGAAGGATCGTCAGGCGGGCGAAGCGGAACAGCGGCTCCCACGGCAGAAAAGGGAGCAGGTCGCTGGTGAAGACCGTGAACAGCACCGCCGTGCCGCCCAGGCTGAACGCGACGGGGAATCCGATCAGCAGCAGCCCGATCGCCGCGGCGAACATCCAGAGCGAGACGTACTCCATCAGGACGCCTCGCCGTCCGGCGTGGGCGCCTCGTCGAACAGGGCCTGCGGCCCGCCGTACGGCTCGACGGAGGGACGCACGTCGTGCAGCGAACGCGATTTCGGCGTGCCGGCGAGGAACGCGGCGTTCTTGATCAGCTCGCTGATCGCCTGCGCCAGCAGCAGCGCGAACGCGATCACGATGACGGTCTTGATCGGATAGATCGGGATGCCGCCGGCGTTGAAGTTCACCTCGCGCTGACGCCAGGAGGTCTCGACGTAGCGGTTCGAGAGGTACAGACCCATCAGCGAGAACGGGATCAGGAACATCAGCGTGCCGAACACGTCGACCCAGGCGCGCGCCCGATACGACAGCGCGCTGAAGACGATGTCGACGCGCACGTGCCCGTCCATGCGCAGCACGTACGCCGCTCCGAGCAGGAACACGAGGTTGTACGCGTACGTCTGCAGGACGATGTACTCCGTGCCGCCCAGCGAGACGCCGATCGTGCGCCCGACGTAGCGGGTCACGACGTTCGTGACGCCGATGAGCACCATCACCAGCGTCAGCCACCAGGCGACCTTGCCGATCAGCGTCGTGGAATCGTCGATCCCCTTGGACAGCGACAGAAGGAACCGCACTGGCTCACGCTCCTCGCGGTGAAGGCCCGCGATCCCGTCGCGAGCGGCGCTCCTGGACCGAGGACATGTGCGGGAACATACCACGCAGGTTCGGCGTGGCGCCGGACCGCACCGGGGTGCCGGACCTCAGCGGAGGAAGCGGTCGATGTCCCGTTCGTGCGAGGCGAGGTCGACGTTGGGACGGAACACCGCTGCACCGTCGTCGACGCCGTGCAGGAAGTACAGCCAGGCGCGGCCGTCGGCCCGCGTCCGTTCGGGCGTCAACACCGCCTCGAGCGCGTCCAGGCCGGGGTTGCCGATCGGGCCGAAAGGGAGCCCCGGACGCGTGTAGGTGTTCCACGGATGGTCGACCCGCAGGTCGCCGTCGACCGCGGACAGCTCGGGGAGGCGCTTGCCCAGACCGTACGCGACGGTCGGGTCGGACTGGAGCGGCATGCCCAGATCGAGCCGGTTCAGGAACACGCCGGCGATGATCGGCATCTCCTCCGGCCCGGCCGCCTCCGCCTGCACCATGCTGGCCAGGATCGTCCAGGCGTGCAGCGACAGGCCGGCGCCCTCCACGCGCTCCGCGTACGCGGGGGCGACCCGCTCCTCGAACGCGCGCACGGGCGTCGCCACGGCCGCCTCCGCGCCGGCGTCGAGGCGCACCTCGTACGTGTCGGGGAACAGGTACCCCTCGAGGCTGGCGCCGGGGGGAAGCCAGGGCGGAGCCAGCGGGCCGGGGTCGTCGACCGTCGCCTGCGCCGCCTCCGCGTCCGCGACCCCGAGCGCGCCCAGGCGAGCTGCGACGTCGCGCGCCCGCCAGCCCTCGGGGATCAGCACGGTGGCGGTGCGTGGCCGCCCGCCCGCCGCCAGCCGCTCCGCGATCTCCGTCGCGGCCATGGCGGGGGAGAGGTCGTACAGGCCCTCGCCGACGCCGCGATCCAGCTCGCGTAGCCGGAGCCAGATCGAGAAGGCGCGGGCGTCGCGGATCAGGCCCTCCGCCTCGAGCTCCGCGGCGACGCGCGCCGCCCGCCATCCCGGCTGGACCTCGAACACCTGGGCCGCGGCGCTGCCGGGGTCCGGTGGCTCCAGTTGCGTCCAGAGCCAGATCGCGCCGGCGGCTCCCGCCAACAGGGCGCCGACCGCCAGGCCGGTCAGCACGCGAACCACGCTGCGACCGCGGCGCCGGGCGTCGGCGGCGCGCGGCTGGTTCATCTCGCGCCCCCGTCGCCGTCCTCGCGCTCGTCGTGTCGTTCCGCCCCGGCGTCCGCCTGCCGCCGCAGCCAGCTCTCGAGGATCAGGATCGCGGACGCCTCGTCCACGCGCCCCTTCTCGCGGCGCTTGCCGGCCGGTAGCGGCCCTCCGGCCAGCTGGCGCTCGGCGATGCGGGTGGTGAATCGCTCGTCCTCGTACTCGACGCCCATCCCGGCGTCCTGCAGGGCGCGGGCGAAGGCGCGGACGCGCTGCGTCTGCTTCGAGTCGCGGCCGTCGGTGCGGGTCGGCAGGCCCACCACGATGCGGTCCGCGCCCTCGTCGCGCGCCAGGCGCGCGACCGCTGCGACGTCCTCCGCCTGCCGGCCGCGACGGATCGCGCCCCGCCCGAAGGCGAGGCGCATGCCGACCTCCGCACGCGCGACGCCGATCCGCGCTTCGCCGACGTCGAGGGCCAGCACGGTCTCGGCCACGAGCTCAGGCGCCGAACAGCTCGGCGTCCAGCGCGCCGCTCTGGAGCTCGGCCAGCACGGCCGTCAGCGCGGCCGCGTCCTTGGCGCCCGCCTGCGCCATGTCGGGCCGCCCCCCGCCGCCGCCGCCGGCCCGCTTCGCCAGCGTGCGCGCCAGGTCGCCGGCCTTCACGCCGGCGGCGCGGGCCTCCTCGCCCACCTTCACGACCAACGAGGCGCCGCTGCCCAGAACGACGACGTCGGCCTTCGAGCGGCTCAGCGCCGTGTCGGCCGCGTTGCGGAGGCTGCCGGCGTCCAGCCCGTCGATCTCGACCACGACGAGGGTTCCCACGCCCGGCACCTCCCGTCCCTCGATCCCTCCTCCGGCACCGGTGCGCGCCTCGGCGAGCTTCTCGCGCAGCGCCGCGAGCTCGCTGCGGGCCGACTTGAGGTCGTCCTGCAGCTTGGCGACCCGGCCCTCGAGCTCGCCGGGGCGGCCGCCGAGCTCGCCGGCCAGGCGCGACTCCCGCTCGCGCAGCTCCCGCACGTGCGCCAGCGCGGCCTGACCGGCCAGCGCCGTGATGCGCCGCACGCCGGCCGAGACCGCCTCCTCGCCGGTGATCAGGAACACGCCGATCTGGCCGGTCCGGTCGACGTGCGTGCCTCCGCACAGCTCGACCGAGACCGCCCGCCCGGCCTGCCCGGCCGGCTCGTCCATGGCCGCGTCGTGGTCCGCTTCGCGACCCACCGTGACCATCCGCACCGACTCGCCGTACTTTTCGCCGAACAGCATCATCGCGCCCGCCTTACGGGCCTCGGCGATGGGAACCTCGCGCCAGGCGACGCTCAGGTCGGCCTGGATCCAGCGGTTCACGAGCGTCTCGACGCGCGCCAGCTCGTCGCTACCGAGCGCCGTGGGGTGCGACACGTCGAACCGGAGCCGATCCGGGGCGACCAGCGAGCCCGCCTGCGCGACGTGCGTGCCGACCACGCTGCGAAGCGCGGCGTGAAGCAGGTGGGTGGCGCTGTGGTGCTTCTCGGTCTCGGCGCGCTGCGGGTCGACCTGGGCGTCGACGCGGGCGCCGGCGCGGAGCGTGCCGCGCACCACCTCGGCCTCGTGCACGATCAGCCCTTGTGGGCTGCGGCGGGTGCCGCGCACCGTCGCGGCGCCGCCTTCCCAGGCCAGCTTGCCCACGTCGCCGATCTGCCCGCCGCCCTCGGGGTAGAACGGCGTCCGGTCCAGGATCACGGTCGCCCGGCGACCCTCGCCCAGCGTGTCGATCTCGTCGTCGCCCTCCAGCAAGGCGACCACGCGCGCCTCGGCGCGGTCCCCGTGGTACCCGAGGAACGCCGTCTCGCCAGCGCGCTCGGCGATGCGGCCCATCGTGTCGCCCTGCGCCGCGAACAGCGCGCCGGCCTCCTTCGCGCCGCGGGACCGCTCGCGTGCCCGCTCGCGCGCCGCGCGATACCCTTCGGCGTCCACCGACACGCCCCGCTCCGCGGCGAAGTCGCGGGTCAGGTCCAGCGGGAAGCCGTGCGTCTGCCACAGGTCGAACGCCACGTCGCCGGACAGCACCTCGCCCTCGAGCTCGTCCAGGACCGTCCGAACCCGCTGGATGCCGGACTCGAGCGTGCGGAGGAACTGCTCCTCCTCGCCCCGCACGATCGCCTGGATCCGCTCCTGGCCGTCGGCCAGCTCCGGGTAGGCGCTTCCCATCGCCTGCACGACGGCGGGGATCAGCGCGTGCAGCACCGGCTCCTTCAGGCCCAGCAGCCACGCGTGCCGGCTGGCGCGACGGAGCAGCATCTTGATCACGTAGCCCGCACCGTCGTTGGCCGGCAGCACGCCGTCGGCCACCGCGAACGCCACCGCCCGGAGGTGATCGGCGATCACCCGGTGCGAGGTGCTCGGGACCCCGTCGTACGGCACGCCCGAGCGGCGCACGACCTCGCGGATGGTGGGCTGGAACAGCTCGGTGGCGTAGGCGTCCTCGGCCCCGAGCATCACGGCCACGAGGCGCTCGAACCCCAGGCCGGTGTCGATGTTCTCCTGTGGCAGCGGCTCCAGCGAGCCGTCCGGCTGGCGATCGAACTGCGTGAACACGAGGTTCCAGATTTCGATGAAGCGATCCCCGCTGCCGGTGTTCGGGCCGTCCTCGTCCTTCGTCCCGTACTCGGGCCCGCGATCGAAGAAGATCTCCGAGCACGGTCCGCACGGCCCGTTGGGGCCGGCGCTGACGGCGTTCGCGGGCCAGAAGTTCTCGTCCTCGTCCCAGCGGCTGATCCGTTTCGCGGGCACGCCCACGTCGTCGCGCCACACCTCGTCCGCCTGGTCGTCGTCGAGGTAGATCGTGACGTACAGGCGCTCCGGGTCGAAGCCCAGCCGCTCGACCATGTACTCCCACGCCCACTGCGCGGCCTCGCGCTTGAAGTAGTCGCCGAAGCTGAAGTTGCCCAGCATCTCGAAGAACGAGTGATGCCGCAGCGTGCGCCCGACGTTCTCGATGTCGTTGATGCGGAGGCACTTCTGCGCGGTCGTGACCCGGTGATGGACGCCGGGAACCCCGGCGAACTTGGGGGTGGCGCCCAGGAAGTACGGCTTGAACTGGACCATGCCCGCCGAGGTGAACATCAGCGTGGGGTCGTCGCTCCGGACCGGGGCGGAAGGCCTCCGGAGGTGGCCCTTCTCTTCGAAGAACGCCAGGTAGCCGCGGCGGAGATCGTCGATCCAGACGGCCTGCTCGTGTTGCGCCGCGGTGCGGGGCAACGGCTCGGCCGGCGTGGGGGAGCGGGCGTCATCGGTCATGGAGGCCTCCTGCATGCACGGACGCCGAGTATAGCCGACCGGGCCGGGCCTCCCGCGTCGCCAGGCGCGGTACGGTCAGCCTCCGTGCGCGCCGTTCTCCGCGATGTCGATCGCCGCCGCCTGCTGCTGGCCGGATTCCTCGGGTTCTTCGTGCTGGGCGCGATCCAGTCGATGTACGGACCCGCGTTCCCGTCGTTGGTACGGCGATTCGACGTGGGCCTGGAGCTGGTCGGTCAGACCGTCGCGCTGCACTTCGCCGGCAGCTTCGTCACGATCGCCATCGCGGGCCCGCTGCTGGTCCGGATCGGGTATCGCTGGCCGTTGCTGGCGGGGTCGGCGGGCATGGCGGCCGGCGCGGCGGTGGTGGCTTGGGCGCCCACCTGGCCTTGGGTGCTGCTGGGCGCCGGCCTGGGCGGGCTGGGGTTCGGCCTGGTCGACGTGGCGCTGAACCTGCTGGTCGCCCGCTCGTTCGCGCCCAACGCGGCGCCCGCTCTGAACCTCCTGAACGCCATGTTCGGCGTCGGCGCCGTCGCCGGCCCGGCCGCCGTGGCGGTGGCCGGCGGCACGCTCCGCTGGCCGATGATCGGGGTGGCCGTCGCGACGGCAGGGCTGGCGCTCCTCTCCGCCAGGCTGGCGGAGCCGGGCCGGCCCGCCCCGTCGGCCGCGGCCGGCGTGCCCTGGCTCGCGGCCGGCGGCTTCGTGGTCATGTACTTCCTCTACGTCACCGGCGAGGTCGGCGTAGGCAGCTGGGAGACGGTGCACCTCGCCCCGCTGCTGGGGGAGCGGACGGCCGCCCTGAACGCCAGCCTGTACTGGGCGGCTCTGACGGTCGGCCGGCTGCTGGCCACGCCGCTCAGCGCCCGCGTCCGCCCCGCCACGATGGTGCTGGGGGCGACCTCGCTGGCGTTCGCGGCGCTGCTCGTCACGCACCACGCTCCGCTGGCGCCGTACGCCTACCCGCTGGTGGGCCTGGCGTTCGCGCCGATCTTCCCGACCGGTCTGGCCTGGCTGCAGCGCGTGTTCCCACGCCGTGGCGAGACGATCGCGTCCGCCGTGCTGGCCGCCGCGACGCTCGGTCCGGTCGCGACGTCGGGCGCGATCGGCTGGGTCGTCGAGCGGGGTGGGCCCGACTGGATCCCGACGCTGCTGGCGGGCACGGTAGGGCTGCTGTGGCTGGTCGTGGCGGCGTTGTGGCGCTCGACGCGTCGCGCCTGATCCGAGCCGTTCGGGGGCGCATCAGGGGTACGGATCCGGGAGCCGCTCAGAACGGGAACGGCCCGCGCGGCGGAAGGCCGGCCCGGACACGCAGCTCCGCCTCGACCTCGTCCGGATCCTCGTCGATCCCCATCGGGCGGACGCTGTCCACCAGCGAGCGGACGTCGCGCGTGAACAGCTGCGCAGCGTGGGGGGAGTCCTGGACCGTCACCGCCTGCGGGACGTCGACCACCACGATGCGCCCGTCGTGCCAGAGCAGGTTCCATGCGCTCAGGTCGCCGTGCACGATGCCGGCGCGCAGCATCGCGGCCGCGGCGTCCTTCGCTTGACGCCAAGCTTCCTGCGCCTCCTCCGGGGTCGGCTGGGCGTCGGCCAGCCGCGGAGCGGGGGTGCCGTCGGGATCGCCGATGAACGCCATCGGCACGATCCGACCCGCGTCCAGGATCTCGTGCGCGCCCGGCCCCAGCAGCGGGCGCGGGACCGGAACGCCCGCCCCGTGCAGCTCCCAGAGGGTCTTCGCCTCGTGCAGCACCCAGAGCGCCAGGTCCGCGGACAGGCCCGCGCGCGCTCCCCGGTCCAACACCTTTCGGAGGCGTCCGCGCGGCATCCGCCGGCCCTCCAGGTAGACCGCGTCCGGCCGGAAGCCGCCGGCGCTCGGATCGCGGTGGATCTTGAGCGCGATCAGCCCCGCCTCGCCGCGCGCCAGGACGACGTCGGCCTCCTTGCCGCTCTTGAGCTCGCCCACGATCTCGTGCACCAGGCCGCGCTCACGCAGCTTCGCGAGCCCGGCGTCCGGCCCGGACTGGTCGCGCAGGGCGTCCATGCGGGCGCGGCCGCGCGGTCCACGCTTCGGCTTGCCGCGGAAGCGCTCGTCGCCGTACTCGTCGCCGTAATCTTCGTCGCTCAAGAGGAACCTCGGGCCGCAGTATGGACGGGCGTCGCGGCTTCGTCAACGTGGGGGGACGCCCGGCCCGCCGTGCTAGCGTCGGAGACACCGAACGGAGGTAGGCGATGGAGCATCGGCGACTCGGCGAGAGCGGGTTGCGCGTCAGCGCATTGGGGCTCGGAACGATGGTCTTCGGCGAGGAGGGGCCCAGGGGTACTCCGCCCGACGTGGCGCGGCGCCTGATCGACACGTTCCTGGAGGCCGGAGGCACCCACATCGACACCGCCAACGTGTACGCCGGCGGACGGAGCGAGGAGATCGTCGGCGCGGCGATCCAGGGCCGGCGCGAGGAGGTGACGCTGGCGACGAAGGTCCGCTTCCGCACGGGCGACGGCCCGAACGACGAAGGCCTGTCGCGCCAGCACGTGCTCCGCGCCGTCGAGGCCAGCCTGAAGCGGCTCGACACCGACCACGTCGACGTGCTCTACGCCCACTGCTGGGATCCGTGGACGCCGCTCGAGGAGACGCTGGACGTGCTGGACGAGGTGGTCCGGCGCGGCATGGCGCGCTACCTGGGGGTGTCGAACTTCCGCGGGTGGCAGGTCGGCAAGGCGCGCACGCTGCAACGCGAGCGGGGGCTCGCGCCGTTCGTCGCGGCGCAGTACCAGATGAGCCTGGTCGAGCGCGACGTCGATCCCGAGTTCGACAGCCTGTGCTGGGAAGAGGGCATCGGGATGGTGCCGTGGGGCCCGCTGGGCGGGGGCTTCCTGACCGGCAAGTACCGTCGCGACGAGGCGCCGGACACGGACACCGGCCGGATCGGCGGCACGCCCGACCACGCCGAGGAGGCGTGGACGCGCCGCGACCTCGAGCGCAACTGGCGCACGCTGGACGTCGTCCGCGAGCTCGCCGAGGTGCACGGCGCCACGCCCAGCCAGGTCGCGCTGGCGTGGCTGCTTGGACGGCCCACCGTCTCGACCGTCCTGATGGGGGTCCGCACGCCGGAGCAGCTCGAAGACAACCTCGGGGCGGCGAGCCTCCGCCTGACGGAGGACGAGCAGGCGCGGCTGGACGAGGCGTCCGCGCCCGCGTCGCGCTACCCGTACCGGATGATCGACGTCTACGGCGCGCGCGACTGAGGCGGCCCAGCGGCCCGCGCGCCGAACGGGTCGCGCGGACCGCGAAGGTGCTAGCCTTTCGCTCGAGATCATGCGACCCCTACGCATCGCCCACGTCGCGTTGGCGCGCCCGGCCTTCAAGGGCGACGCCCCCTCCGCCGTCCGGCGCTCCCGCGACGGCCTCGAGGCCGCTGCCCAGCGTCTCGACTTCGAGCTGGTCACGCCCCCCGGCGGGGCCGCGCGCCATCCGCGCGGCGACGCGCCGCTGCCGCCGACCACCGTCACCAGCGCGGAGGAGGCGCACGCCGTCGCCGCCGCGCTCCGGGACGACCCGCCCGACCTCGTGCTGCTTCAGCACGTCACGTTCGCCACCGGCGACCTGATCGCGCCGCTGGTGGACGCCGCGCCCCGGTTGGCGGTCTGGGCGCTGCCCGAAGGCGACGTGCTCACCGGCCCGCTCCCGTTCAACGCGCTGTGCGGCCTGCAGATGACGCTGTCGATGCTCGGCACGCCGCAGCTGCGCCACGGCGACGCGCCGGTCAAGTGGCTGCACGGCGAGGTGGACGAGGACCGCTTCCTGGCGCCGTTCACCGCCACCGTCGCCGCCCTGCGAGCGCTGCGGACGATCCGCGAGGCGACGGTCCTGCGGATCGGCGGAACCGCGCCCGGCTTCTACGCGCTCGAGGAGGCGCCCGCCGCGTTCGCCGGCGTGCGCGTCGAGGAGCGCGGGCTGGACGACCTGTTCCGCACGATCGAGAACGTGGCGGACCGCGACGCCGCCCGCCGCGCCGAGGCCTCCCGCGTCGGCCACGACGTCGAGGTGGACGACGCCACGCTGGCGCGGAGCGCCCGCATCGAACTGGCGCTCGAGGCGATGGCGAACGAGGTCGGCGCGGACGCCCTGGCGGTCCGTTGCTGGCCCGAGCTGCCCGACGCCTGCGACGCCATGGCGTGCGCCGCGATGGGCGCCGTGGCCGGTCGCGGCACCCCGACCGCCTGCGAGGGCGACCTGATGGGCGCGCTCTCGATGCTGGCGCTGCAGGCGGTGTCCGGCGGTCCGGCCGTCCTGATGGACCTCTCCGACCTCGACGAGCAGACCGACGCCCTGCTCCTCTGGCACTGCGGCAACGCGCCCGCCGCCTGGGCCGACCCCGCGGGACCCCGGCCCCGGCTGACGACGCACTTCAACCGGGACGGCGTCGGGCCCGTCCGGGACCAGACGCTGACCCCCGGACCCGCCAGCGCGTTCCGGCTCGTCGACGGGGGGCGCGGCGCGCTAGTCGCCGGCGGCACCTTCCAAGGCGCCGCCCGGGAGGGGTTCGACGGCGTCCGCGGCTGGTGGGCGCAGCCGGCGTGGGGGGCCACGCCGGTGACGGCCCGCCGGTTCGTGGCCGAGCTGCTCGAGCAGCGCGTGCCGCACCACCTGGCCCTGGCGCACGGCGATCACCGGGTCGCCTTGTCGGAGCTGTGCGGCTGGGCGGGGACCGAGGTGCTTGCGCTGCGCGACCGGCCGTTCCCAGACGCGCTCGCGGGCGGCGCCCCGTCCCGGTCGCAGGCCGAGGTGGACGGGTGAGCCGCAAGAGCCCGGTCGTGCTCAGCGTCGGCCTCAGCTGCCTGGACCTCGTCTGGCACGTCGCCAGCTTCCCGCCGCACGGCTCGCGCACGCACGCCAGCGCCCATCACCGGCACGGTGGCGGCCCCGCGGCGACCGCGTCCGTCGCCGCGGCGCGCTACGGCGTGACGTCCCGCCTGTGGGCCATCCACGGCGACGACGACGCGGGACGGTCGCTCCTGAGCGAGCTGACGCAGGAAGGCGTGGACGTGAGCGGCGTGCGCGTGCCGGCCGGCGCGCGCAGCTTCGTGAGCGCCGTGCTCGTGGGCCCCGACGGCGAGCGCTGGATCTTCCCCTACCGGGGCGAGGGGCTCGACGACGATCCGGCGTCGTGGCCGATCGAGCAGGTCGCGTCGGTCGACGCCGTCCTGACGGACCTCCGTCATCCCCGCTTGGCGCGGGCGGTGCTCCGCGCCGCGCGCGCGGCGAGCGTCCCCTCGGTCGTGGACCTGGGCAACCTGCGCGACGTCGACGCGACGGAGGATGCGACCGTCGTGATCGCCGCGCGAGAGGCGGCGGAAGAGCTGCTGGGCGGAGCCGAGGCGGACGCGTCCGAGATGGCGGAGGCCGCGCTGGACGCCCTGCGCTGGCGCGACGACCAGACGGTCGCGATCACGTTAGGCGACGAGGGCGTGGTGTACGACGCGGGCGACGGCCTTCGTCACCTGCCGGCGCTGCCGGTCGAGGCGCGTGACACGACCGGCGCCGGCGACGTGTTCCACGGCGTCTGGGCGGCCGCGGCGGCGTCCGGAGCGGACGCCGACAGCTGCGCGCGGCACGCGTCGGTCGCGGCGGCGTTGTCGTGCGGCGCGCCGGGCCGCGTGGCGATTCCGCGCGGCGACGAGGTGGCGCGCATGTTGGAGCGACGCACGGCGCGCGAGATGAACGAGCTCCGATGGTCCTGAGGCGGCGACCCGCCTGCACGGACGAAGGGAACCCACCGTGACCGAACCTGATTCGCTGAGTGCCGGAAAGCTCCGTGGCCTGGCGCGCCTGGCCGACCGGGACGGCCGCTTCCGCATGGTGGCCGTCGACCAGCGCCCACCCCTGTTCCGAGCGCTGGCCAGCGCGCTGCAGGTCGCGGAG
>Ga0209943_1000457_pt1 | contig 28493 bp, 20 predicted proteins | sample SalPonR1_B_D2_MG_FD_185698 | JGI IMG/M metagenome (GOLD analysis project Ga0209943, IMG submission 185698) | Salt pond soil microbial communities from South San Francisco under conditions of wetland restoration - Salt Pond MetaG R1_B_D2_MG... ... | reverse complement strand
GCTGGCCACCCTGGACCGATTCGGCGGCGGCACAAGGCGCTTCGAGCCGCTGGATGCCGACGGCAGAGACCTGGGCGGCATGCTGAAACCCATCGCGCGGATCGCGGACCTGGAGCGGCCCGTGGAGCAGGCCTGGGACGAGCTCGTGAGCGGCGCTACGGAGGCCAGCTCCGACCCCCCCAATGACGACGAAGGCGCCGGCGCGCAGACCGGCGTATTGCGGCGCTACCTCGAGGTTCTGACCCACCCCTCCGTCGGCTGGGGGTTCCTGGCGCTGCTGATCATCCTCGTCGGCGCACTGGCCATCTGGCAGGCCCGCACCGCCGGCGACGGCTTCGACCCGATGGCACTGCTCGAGATGCTGCGCGGTACCGCCGCCCATCCACTGGCGCCCCTGGCTGTAATCCCCGCGTTCGTGGCCGGCAGCCTGGTGGTGGCGCCGGTCACCGGCATGATCGCGCTCTGCGCGCTGCTGTTCGGCCCCTGGGCGGCCTCGGCGTCGGCCATCGCCGGCACACTCGCAGCGACCGTCGTGAACCATGCCATCGGCCGCCGGCTCGGCAATGCCGTGGAGGGCCGCGTCCCGCGGGCCGTCACCGTGCGCATGAAGGCGCTGGGGCGTTCATCGGACGCCTGGTCCCTGGCCGGCCTGCGGCTCATCCCCATCGCGCCGTTCACCGTCATCAATCTGCTGGCCGGCGCCTCCCGGGTGGAACTCAAGGACTTTCTGCTGGGCACCCTCATCGGCATGGGGCCGGGGACGGTGCTGATCTGCTTCAGCGTCGACCGGGCGCGGGCGGCGCTGGCCGGCGAGCCCGTGTTCGAGCCCTGGGTGCTGGCGGTGATCGCCGCGGCGGGCATCGCGCTCATCGGCCTGCGCGTCCTGCAGCAGCGCAGGAAGCGATGACGGAACGCCCGGTCCGCATCGTCAGCTACAACGTGCACGCCTGCGTCGGCCGGGACCGGCGCTTCGCACCGGAGCGCATCGCCGACGTGCTGGAGGAGCTGGGCGCCGATTTCATCGCCCTGCAGGAGGTGGAAGACCGGCCCTACCGGGACGGGACCGTCACCGACTACCTGGCCGATCGCCTGGACATGCATGCCCACCGCGGCGCCACGCTGTACCGTGGCGATGCGCATTACGGCAACCTGCTGCTTGCGCGGGAGCCGGCGGTGGCGCACCGCCTGCACGACCTGTCCGTCGATTCGCGGGAGCCCCGCGGCGCGATCGAGGCGGATTTCGTCGTGGGCGGGAAGACGCTCAGGCTGTTCGTCACGCACCTGGGGCTGCGAGGCGCAGAGCGCAGGCGGCAGCTGGAGCTCCTGCGGCCCGAGTTGGCGCGCGACGACGCCCACATCCGGGTACTCGCCGGCGACATCAACGAGTGGCGGCCCGGCGCCGCCGGCAACCGCATCCTGCCCGCCGTGCTCGACCCGGCACCGCTGCCGCGCACCTTCCCGGCAGGCGCGCCCCTGTTCGCGCTGGACCGGATCTACGTGACGCCTGGTGACGTAGTCGCGGAGCTGCGGGCGGTAAAGACGCCGGCGGCGCGGCGCGCGTCGGATCATCTGCCGCTGGTGGCCGAGCTGACGGTCCTGCAACGAAACCCGGCTCGGTAGACGCCGGAATTGCCATCCGTCCCCGGGGCGCGCCTGGCCGAATCGGCAGCAGACTTCAGCCGTCCCCGCCGGACTCCTTCACCCGCTCGTGAAGCCCCGCGAGCAGGTCCGTGCGCGCGATGATGCCCACCACCCGGTCGCCCTCGACGACGGGCAGGCTCTTCAGCCGGCGCGGCACCATCTTCTCCAGGACGTGGCTGAGGGCTTCGTCGGGAGACACGCTGACGCAGTCCTTCGTCATGACGGCGCTCACCGGCATGGCCAGGATCTCGTCGAAGTGCGGGATCATCGAAGAGGGCTTCAGCAGGCAGGCCTCCAGCAGGTCGAACTCGCTGACCATGCCCAGCAGCACGTCGTTGGCCACCACGGGGAAGGAGCCGAGGTGGGTATCCTCGAAGCGTTCGCGGAGTTCCGCGAGGGTCAGTGAGGGGTCCACGGTGACGGGATCCGGGGTCATCACGTCGCGGGCGCACAGGGAAAGGAAGGGGACCATGGGGGACTCCTCGGTTGGCGGACAGAGTATATCGGGCGGCGCCGCTATTCGCCCAGGCGCGCCTGGAGATAGCGCACAGCGCTGGCGAGCGTGGCCAGCCGGGGATAGTCCCGGGGCGGGATGTCCACGCCCAGTTCCTCGTGCAGGCCGATGGCGAAGTTCAGGAAGTCCATGGAGTCGAAGTCGAGCTGGTCGCGGAAGCCCACCCGGGGGTCCAGGTCCACCTCCGCGGCCTCCGGCGCGATGCCGGTCAGCACCTCGAGAATTTTGTTACGGAGTTCCGTCTCGTTCATAACTGCTCCGGCGCCTGCAGGCATGCGGCGAGCTTCTCCAGGAACAGGCCGCCCCGGCGGCCGTCACTCACCCGGTGGTCGCCGGCCAGCGTCGCCGTGATCACCCGGCGGGCCACCACGGCCTCGCCCTCCACCCAGGGGCGTCTCGTCATCTGACCGAAGCCTACCATGGCCACCTGGGGAGGCTGGATGACGGGATACACCCAGTCCACGCAGCGCTCGCCCAGGCTGGTCACGGTGATGGTGCCGCCGCTGACCTCGGAGCTGCGCAGCCGGCCCGTGCGTGCGCGCATGACCAGTTCCCGGAAGTGGCGCATGAGTTCGGTGACCGGCAGGGTCTCCGCCGCGGCGATGGCCGGCGCGACCAGACCGGCGCCGTGGCGCAGCGCGATGGCCACCCCCAGATCCACCGACCCGGACGGCGTGAAGGCGCCGCTCTTCCAGCGCCCGTTCAGCTCCGGTACCTCAAGCACGGAAACGGCGACCGCCTTCAGCAGCAGCGCCGGCAGGATCACCTGCTCGTCCGGCGCCTTGCCCTCGTTGTAGTCGTCCAGCCACCGGGCCGCGGCCTCGAAGTCGATGGCGCTGCCGAGGTAGTAGTGGGGTATCTCCCGGTTCGCCAGGCTCATCGCGCCGGCGATGGCGCGGCGTATGGATTCGGCGCCGGAGGCGTCCCCGGGGGTCGGGGTGCCGCCCGCCGCCTGCTCGACGTCCGCCACCGTCACGCTGCCCTGCACGCCGGTGCCGGTAACGGCGGCCGGGTCGATGCCGAGTTCGTCCGCGCGGCGACGTGCGGCGGGGGAGATGCGGACGCGTCCAGACGACGGCGCACCGGCCGCCGGCTCCTCACCCGGTACGTCGATGACCGCCAGCGGCGTGCCCACCGCGGCCTCGGTGCCGGGCTCCACCAGGAACTCGCGCACGGTGCCGGTCTCGTGGCACTCGACGTCGATGGCGCCCTTGTCCGTCTCCACCACGGCGATGACGTCGCCGCGCCGGATCTCGTCGCCGGGAGAGACCTCCCATGACGTCAGCACGCCCTTCTCCATGTCCGCGCCCAGAGACGGCATGCGGAACTCACCCATGGCCCGTCAACCTCCGCGCCGCCGCGACGATCTTCTCCGGCTGGGGGATCGCGGCGTCTTCCAGGTGCTTGGGATAGGGTATGGGCACTTCCTCGGAGCAGACGCGCGCGACGGGCGCATCCAGGTCGAAGAAGGCCTGTTCCATGATGCGCATGCCCACCTCGGCGGCCAGGCTGCCGGTGCGCCAGCCCTCGTCCACGACCACCGCCCGGCGGGTGCGCCGCACGGCGGCCATGATCGTCTCGTCGTCCAGGGGCCGCAGGGTGCGCAGGTCGACCACGGTGGCCTCGAGCCCCTGCCCCGCCAGGGTGTCGGCAGCTTCCAGCGTCTTGTACAGGCTGCCGCCGTAGGTGATGAGGGTGACGTCGTCGCCCTGCCGGCGGACGGCCGCCCGGTCGATGTCCGTGGCGCCGGCGTCGGCGGGAATCTCGCCCTCCCGGTTGTAGAGGCTCGCGTTCTCGAAGATCAGCACCGGGTCCGGACAGGCGAGTGCCGTCGCCAGCATGCCGCGGGCATCCTCCAGGGTGGCCGGCGTGACGATGCGCAGGCCCGGGATGTGGGCGTACCAGCCCTCCAGGCTGTGGGAGTGCTGGGCGGCGAGCTGGCGGCCGGCGCCGGTGGCCATGCGGATCACCAGCGGGATCTCGAACTGGCCGCCGGACATGTGGCGGATGGTGGCCGCATTGTTCACGATCTGGTCCAGGGCCAGCAGGCTGAAGTTGACGGTCATGATCTCGACGATGGGCCGCATGCCGCCGAGCGCGGCACCGATGCCGGCGCCCACGAAGGCGGACTCCGACAGCGGCGTATCGCGGATGCGCTCCTCGCCGAACTCCTCCAGCAGCCCCTTGCTGACCGCGTAGCAGCCGCCGTAGCGGCCCACGTCCTCGCCCATGAGGAACACCCGCTCGTCGGCCAGCAGCGCCACGCAGATGGCCTCGCGGACGGCTTCCCGGTAGGTGATCTTCCGCGTCCCGTTCATGGCGTCTCTTTCATCGCTCAGAGGCTCGCGTAGACGTCATCGGCCAGCTGCTCCAGCGGCTCCGGGGTGCCCTGTTCGGCGTAAGCCACGGCCGCCTCCACCTCTTTCGCCACCTCTTCCTCGATGCGCTCCAGCGTGGCGTCGTCCAGGTGGCCGCGCTCGCTCAGCTTCGCCGTATAGGTGGCGACGGGGCAGCGCTGCCGCCAGCTCTCCACCTCGGATTTGTCCCGGTAGAGCTGGGGGTCGAACATGGAATGGGGCCGGAAGCGGTAGGTGCGGCATTCCAGGAAGTATGGGCCCGCTCCGGAGCGGACGTGGTCGGCGGCCGCGCGGGAGGCGGCGAGGACGGCCTCGACGTCCATCCCGTCCACGGTCTCCGCCGGCAGGCCATAGCAGGCGGCCTTCGCCGTGATGTCCTGCTGCGACTCGGAGCGCTCGAGTGCCGTGCCCATGGCGTAGAGGTTGTTCTCGCAGATGAACAGCACCGGCAGCTGCCACAGGGCGGCCAGGTTCATGGACTCGTGGAACTCGCCCTCGGCCACCGCGCCCTCGCCGAAGAAGCAGGCGGTGACGGCGTCGCGCCTGCGCAGGCGGTCGGCGAGGCCGAGCCCGACGGCCAGCGGCAGGCCGCCGCCGACGATGGCGTTGCCGCCGTAGAGCCGCTCCTCCGCGCTGTACAGATGCATGGAGCCGCCGCGGCCGCGGCTGACGCCTTCCCGGAGGCCGTAGAGCTCCGCCATCACCCCGTCCATGCAGACGCCCCGGGCGATGGCGTGGCCGTGTTCCCGGTAGGTCGCGACGATGGCGTCTTCGGCGCGCAGATTCGGCATCACGCCGACGGCGACGGCCTCCTCGCCGTCGTAGAGATGGAGGAAGCCGCGGATCCTGGTCTCGGTGTAGAGTTCGGCTGCCCGCTCCTCGAAGCGCCGGATGCGGATCATCTCCCGCAGCAGGGCCAGCGCCTCCTCCCGGGCGGGCGCGCCCGTGCCGTTCGTGGTTTCGGTGCCCGGCTCAGTCATCGGTTTCCAGCGTGGAGGTGTCGCCTTCGGGCAGGCCCAGTTCGCGGGCCTTCAGCAGACGGCGCATGATCTTGCCGCTGCGGGTCTTCGGAATCGTGTCCTTCACCTCGATGGAGCGGGGCGCCACGGCGGCGCCGAGGCGCTTGCGGGCGAAGCCGAGCACCTCGCGCACCAGCGCGTCGTCGGCCTCCCGGCCCGGTGCGAGGCGCACGAAGGCCTTCACCGTCTCCATGGCGATCTCGTCCGGAACACCAATCACCGCCGCCTCGGAGACGGCGGGGTGCTCCATCAGCGCGCTCTCCACCTCGAACGGGCTGATGAGGTGGCCCGCGGACTTGATGACGTCGTCGCCGCGGCCCACGAACCAGAAGTAGCCGTCCGCATCCTGCCGGGCCAGGTCGCCGCTGAGATACCAGCCGTCGGCGAAGCAGCGCTCGTAGCGCTCGCGCTGTCCCAGATAGCCGCGGAACATGGAGGGCCAGCCCTTGCGCAGCGCCAGCTCACCCTCGGTGTCCGCTTCCTCGACGACGGTGACGCCGCCGTCTTCCTCCCGGCGCACGATGGCCGCCTCGATGCCCGGCAGCGGCATGCCCATGGAGCCGGGGCGGATGTCCAGGCAGGGCAGGTTGGCGATCATGATGCCGCCGGTCTCGGTCTGCCACCAGTTGTCGTGGAAGGGGGTACCGAAGGCATCCCGGCTCCAGACCACGGCCTCCGGGTTCAGCGGCTCGCCCACGCTGGCGAGGTGCCTGAGCGAGGAGAGGTCTCTGCCCGCCATCGGCTCCTCGCCGTAGCGCATGAGGATGCGGATGGCCGTGGGTGCCGTGTACCAGACGGCGACCCGTTCTTCCTCGATGATGCGGTACCAGCGGGCCGGGTCCAGCTCTTCCTCGTCCACGATGACGGTGACGCCGTTGGTGAGCGGCGAGATGACCCCGTAGGAGATGCCGGTCACCCAGCCCGGGTCTGCGGTGCACCAGTAGATATCGCCCGGGTGGAAGTCGAGGGCGTAGTGGCCGGTCACGTGATGGGCAGCGACGGCGCCGTGCACGTGCAGCGCGCCCTTGGGCGGCCCGGTGGTACCGCTGGTGAAATGCAGCAGGGCCACCTCGTCGGCGTCGGTGAGTTCGGTGCGGTGGCCGCCGGCGGCTTCCGGCATGAAGGCGGCGAGCGGCGTGGTGCCCTCCGGTGCCTCGTCGCCGGCGTCGATCAGGATGACGTGCTCGAGGTCCGGCAGCTCGTCGCGGACGGGGGCGACCTTGCGCCGGTAGAGCCGTTCGGTGGTGACCAGCACTCGGCCGTTGCCGCGGCTGAGCCGGGAGTGCACCGGCTCCGGGCCGAAGGCGGAGAACAGCGGACAGAAGACCCGGCCGCCCCGCAGGCTGCCGAGTACCGTGACGTAGAGTTCCGGGCAGCGGCCGAGCAGCGAGAACACCGCGTCGCCGCGGCGCACACCCAGCGCGTCGAGCCCGGCCGCGAAGCGGTGGCTCAGGTCGCAGAGCTCAGCGTAGCTGTAGTCGGCGCGCTGCCAGTCACGGCCGATGAAACGCAGCGCCGTGCGCTCGCCCTCGCCCTCGGCCACGTGCCGGTCCAGGCATTCGTAGGCGATGTTGACGCCGCCGCCGGGCAGGCCTGCCAGCGTGTCGCAGGCATCGCACCAGGAAAAGACCTGGCGCTCTGCATCGTAGTCCGTGACGTTCGGCGGCGGCTGCCGCCCTTCGAGCCGCTTTTCGACGACGGGCCAGGACATTCGTCATCTCCCTTGACGCCTCCATCGTCCGGCCGATCTGCGACAACATCAATACGCAGTTGCGCCTACCCGCGGGGCACCGGATTTCCGGCCGCCGAGCGGTTACCATGGATGCCAGCCCATGGCTTCAGGACGTAGCCGTGACCACCCGTAACCTGGACTACCTGTTCGAGCCCCGGTCTGTCGCGCTGATCGGCGCCAGCGGCGAGGAAGGCAAGATCGGCCACGTGATCGCCCGTAATCTGCTCGGTTCGGGCTTCGAGGGGCCGGTGCGCTTCGTCAACCCTCATCGGGACCGCATCCTGGATCAGCCGGTTTGGCCCGGCGTCGCCGAGCTGCCCGAGGCGCCGGATCTCGGCGTGATCGCCACGCCGCCGGACACCGTGCCCGGCATCGTCGACGAACTCGGCAAGGCCGGCACCCGCGCGGCCATCGTGATCACAGCCGGTTTCGGCGAGCTGGGCGAACAGGGGCGCGAACTGCAGCAACGCATGCTGGATGCGGCGCGGCCCCACCTGTTGCGGATACTCGGACCCAACTGCCTGGGTGCCGTGGTACCCGGGCACGGCCTGAACGCGAGCTTCGCCCATCTGCGGCCCGAACTCGGCAAGCTCGCCTTCGTTACGCAGTCCGGCGCGGTGGTGACCTCGGTGATGGACTGGGCCCAGGGCCGGGGTATCGGTTTCTCGCATCTGGTGTCCCTGGGCGGCGCGGCAGACGTGGATTTCGGCGACATGCTCGACTACCTCGCCAACGACCGGGAGACGAGCGCCATCCTGCTCTACATCGAGGCCATCACTCACGCGCGCAAGTTCATGTCCGCGGCCCGCGCGGCGGCGCGCACGAAGCCGGTGATCGTGGTGAAGGCCGGGCGCTACGCGGCCAGCGCGAAGGCCGCAGCCAGTCACACCGGCGCGCTGGCCGGCTCCGACGATGTGTACGACGCCGCGTTCCGGCGGGCGGGCCTGCTGCGGGTGGGCGAGCTGAGCGAGCTGTTCGGCGCCACGGAGATACTGAGCCGGGTGCAGCGGGTGCCCGGTGAAAGGCTCTGCATCGTCTCCAACGGCGGCGGCGTCGGGGTGATGGCCACCGACGAGCTGATCGAGCAGGGCGGGATCCTGGCCGAGCTGTCGGAGGAATCGATCGAGGCGCTGGACGAAGTGCTGCCGGCCACCTGGTCCCGGGCCAACCCGGTGGACGTGATCGGCGATGCCGACGGGGAACGCTACAGCCGCGCGCTAGCGGTGGTGCTGAAGGATCCGGGCGTGGACGCGACGCTGGTGCTGAACTGCCCCACCGCCGTCATCTCCGGGCGGGACGTCGCGGAGCGGGTGGCGGCCACGTGGGAGCAGCACGACCGGCCGCTGCTCCTGACCAGCTTCGTGGGCGAGGTATCGGCCGAGGAGCCGCGGGAGATCTGCGCTGAGGCCGGCATCCCCACCTTCTCCACACCGGAGGAGGCGGTGCAGGGGTTCATGTATCTCGCCAACTATTATCGCAATCAGCGTTCGCTGATGGAGACACCGCCCAGCGTGCCCCGGCGCTTCACCCAGGACATGGAGAAGGCGCGGGAGATCATCGATGCGGCGCTGGCGGAAGGCCGGGAGTGGCTGCCGGAGGCGGAGGCGAAGGCGCTGCTCGGCGCCTACGACATTCCGGTGGTGGAGGCGGTCGGCGTGGCGACGCCGGAGGAGGCGGCCGAGCGGGCGGCGGAGCTGGACGGCGCCGTGGTGGTGAAGATCCAGTCGCCGGACATCGTGCACAAGAGCGACGTGGACGGGGTGGCGCTCGGCCTGAAGGGCGAGTCGGCGGTGCTGGAGGCGGCGCGGAGGATGCTGCGGCGGGTGGAAGCGAACCGCCCGGAAGCGCGGGTGGAGGGTTTCGTGGTCGAGCCGATGGTGTCGCGGCCGGATTCGTTCGAGCTGCTGGTGGGGGCGACCGAGGACGAGCAGTTCGGCCCCGTCATCCTGTTCGGCCACGGCGGCGTGGCGGCCGAGACCATCGCCGATACGGCCATTGGTTTTCCGCCGATGAACATGCGCCTGGCACGGCGCGTCATGGAGCGCACCCGGATCTGGCGGCTGCTGCAGGGCTACCGCAACCAGCCCGCCGTGGATGTGGAGGCAGTAGGCACGGTGTTGCTTCAGGTGGCCCAGCTGGTGGCGGATTTCGCGGAGATCGCGGAGCTGGACATCAACCCGCTGCTGGCGGATGCCGAGGGCGCGGTGGCGCTGGATGCGCGGGTGCGGCTGCAGCGGGACGAGCGCGACGCGCGGGATCGCCTGGCCATCCTGCCGTACCCGAAGTCGCTGGAGGAGGAGCTGGAGCTGTCCGACGGCCGTACGCTCATGCTGCGTCCGATCATGCCCGAGGACGAGCCGTCGCTGCATCGGGCCTTCGAGACCATGAACGCGGAAGAGCTGCGCCTGCGCTTCCACGCGCCCATCAAGGTGCTCACCCACATGATGGCCGCCCGCTTCACCCAGCTGGACTACGACCGGGAGATGGCGCTGGTGCTGACCGACCCCGGCATACCGGGCAACACCCCCATCTACGGCGTGGCGAGGCTGTTCACCGACCCGGACCGGGAGCACGCCGATTTCGCCATCATCGTGCACCACGACATGACCGGGCAGGGGCTGGGCATCTACCTGCTCGAGCGGCTGATCGACTACGCCCGCAGCCTCGGTATCCGCCAACTCGGCGGCGACGTGCTGAACGACAACAAGGTCATGCTGCACATCTGCAAGACACTCGGTTTCCACGTCGCGCCGAAGCTGGACGAGCGGGGGCTGAAGCGGGTGACGCTGGAGTTGTAGTGGGCAGCGGATGCTGCCGGCGTTGGTCAGTCCTTCAGTCTCTCGACTTCCGTCGGTTCCCCATCCACGTAAACCGTGGCGCTCTCCGGATCACCGAGGGCGATACGGCGGATCTCGCCGTACACGTAATAGGCATCTGCGCCGGAGCGGACCCGGCCCGTGGCGACCTCCCCGTCGATGCGCGCCTCCTCGTTGACGATGGCGGGGTAGCCCGCGATGTCACTCCCGGCCTTCTGGATTTCTCCGGTCACCGTCAGTTCGTACCTAACGGCGTCCGAGGAGGCCGAGCCGTCGAACACGACGACCTTGCGCACGGCACCGATGTCGGCCCCGAGTTCGTCTTTGTTGAGGTCTTCGACACCGAATCCGTCGGCCGTGTCGTCGGGGATGGCCTCGCTCAGGGGCGGCTTGCCATCGCCTTCGCGAACTTCGGCGGTGTCGTCCCCGTCGTGGTCTCCGTGATCGCTCGCGTGAGCAGCGGGGGCGAGCAGGAATCCGCCGGCAAGGAAGCAGGCGGCCAGGCCAAGAGCGTGTCGCATGCGGATAAGATCCTCCCGGCACCGTATCACCACGGCGGGCCGGCCATCATGACAGAAGAATCCACCATAACGCAGCGGGCGAGCGCGATGCCACCCCGCGCTGCGTGTCCCGCTATTTCACTGCCGAGAGCCTTTTTGCCCGCGCCCGCTGCTTGGCGAAGCCGCGCGGGTCGAAGAATTCGTCGATGGGTGCCTCGCCCAGCACGGCGGCCGGGTCGACGATCTCGTCTTCCTTCGGCGAGTAGGTGAGCACTTCCGCCGTCAGCGGTTCCGTCCCCTTGCCGTTGCGGCCGTTCGTGGCCGGGCCGCCGCCGCAGGCAAGCGCGGCAGCGCCCTGGGTCTGGTAGCTGCTGCCGACCCGCTGGCGGCTGCTCTCGGCCAGCGCCAGTTCTTCCTTCGTGAGCACCCGGGACTGGTCGAACTTGAAGTCGATCTCCTTCTGGCCCCGGTAATTGATGCGGCCGAGGTCGTAGAAGCGGCGCTCGAAGCCGGACTTCATCGCCGCCTTCAGGCAGCCGAGCATGTATTTCCTCTTGTACTTGTCGCGCAGCCACGGATAGCTGAAGAGACTCTTGCGCATGTAGAAGCGGCGGTAGTTCTTCATCACGCCGTTGAAGACCTCGCTGCGGGTCATCGACTCGGGCTTCATGATGGGGGTGACGAAGTTGTAGCGGGCGTAGTCGCGCACTTCCACCTTGTCGCCGAGTTCCTCGAAGAGATCGGAGAACGGCCAGGGCGTGTACATGATCCAGTTGGCCATGTCGCAGTCCCAGTCCATCGCCCACTTGTAGGTGTCCTCGATGCTCTCGGCGGTCTCGTTCTCGAGCCCGATGATGAACTGGGCCTCGGCCACCATGCCGTTGTCGCGCAGCAGTTTGATGGCGCGCTTGTTCTCGGCGACCGTGGTTTCCTTGCGGAAGCGCTCCAGGTTCAGCTGGGCGGAGGCCTCGGTGCCCAGGGAGACGTGCACCAGGCCCGCCTTGCGGTATAGGGGCAGCATGTCCTCGTCGCGCAGGATGTCCGTGACGCGGGTATTGATGCCCCACTCGATGCCGAGATCCCGGTCGATCAGTTCCTGGCAGAGATCGATGAACTTCTGCCGGTTGATGGTGGGCTCCTCGTCCGCGAGGATGAAGAAGCCGATGTCGTGGTCGCGCACGAGTTTCTCGATCTCGTCCACGAAGTTCTTCGGCGAGCGCATGCGGTAGGAGCGCCAGAACTTCCACTGGGAGCAGAACGAACAGGTGAACGGGCAGCCCCGGGCGAAGTTCGGGATGGCCACGCGTTTGCCCAGCGGCAGGTAGATGTAGTTATCCCATTCCAGCAGGCTCCAGTCCGGCTCCAGATCGTCGAGCTTCTTGATCGGCGGATGGGCCGGGGTGGCCACGATCTCCTCGCCGTGGGCGAAGGCGATGCCGCGGATGTTGCGCCGATCGCGCTCGAGGGAGCCGTTCTCGACGGCCTGCACCAGGTTCACCAGCACCTCTTCGCCCTCGCCGCGGGCGATGATGTCGATGTGCGGTGCTTCCTTCAGCACCTGCTCGTACATGAAGGTGGCGTGGATGCCGCCGAGCACCGTGACGGCGTCGGGAAAGACGGATCGGGCGATCTCGAGGGTTTTTTCGGCCTGATAGATGCTCGGGGTTATACAGGTACAACCGACGAGATCGGCCGATCCGATCTGTGCGAGACGCGCATGCAGGGCCTCGTCGTCGAGGTACTCCGTCATGGCGTCGATGAAGTGGATATCGGTATAGCCGTGCTTCTTGAGCGCCCCGGCCAGGTAGGCGACCCACGCGGGCGGCCAGTTGCCGGCGATCTCGGCGCCGCCTGAGTGGTAATTCGGGTGGATCAGCACGATACGCATGGTTACTCTCCGCGGGCGCTGGCGCCCTCGATGTCGATGGAAAAGCGGCAGCATTCGTCGCCGCGGGCCTCGCAGGCCGTCTCGTGAACGCGCACCCCGTCGGCCGCGAGCCGCAGCAGGCCCTGGAAGGCCGCCTCGTAATAGGCGCCGGCGGCTGTGGGCTCGGGGCCGTGGCGGCAGGTGGGGCACGCCGAGAGGAGGATGTCGCCGGGGTAGCGTCCGCGGGTGTCGAAGCGTCCGCCGCCGGCGAAGGTCCAGGCATGGCGGCGGAAGGCCGCGAGCAGCAGCGGCACCGCCAGGCGCGGCGGCAGGACCCGCAGCAGCCGTCGGAACAGCCCCGGGATGCGGTTGCCTGAGACGTAGTCGGCAGTGTATTCGCCGGCCCGGCGCAGCACGGCCTCGGAGCGTGCCCACGGCAGCTCACGGCGCAGGCTCTGGACCAGCCGGACGAACCAGGCCTCGGGGATCATGTGATCGGCGTCGGTGGCCGGCAGCGCGGCGCCCCGGGCCACCGCCTCGTAGCAGGCCGTGCCCTCCAACTCGGCGATGGCACGCAGCGTCTGCAGCACCGCATTGGGCCCGATCTTGGCCGCGGTTGCGGTCGCATCGGCCTGCGTGTGCGCCGGCCGGGAGAGTGGAACGCTCACCATCCGTATCGCCTGTATACCCCGAATGTCAGTTTAGCATGACAATCATCATGCCAACACAAGTTGACACCCTAAAATAAAGAGCCACTCCTGACGATTGCGGTAAACCGAGACTCTTGAGGTGCCGGTCCGAACTTTTGCAACTTTTCCAACTTGTTCGCCTATCTCAGCCCCGCAGAAGCCGGGAGACGGCCGTATCCGAGCGATTCAGCCGCCGGGCGATTTCCGCGACGCTGGCGATACCTCCGTCACGCGCCTGCCGCGCGATCTCCCGGCGCACGCGCACCAGCCGGCGCTCGCGACTCGGCCCCGTGATTGCGGCCACCTCGCAGCCATGCCGCTCGGCGGCCGCCGCGATCAGGCCGTCGAGATCCGTCTCGTCCCGGCCCGGGTCGGCGGCGGCCCCGCTCGGTTCGGACAAGAGCCTTTCGGCGCCAGTGCGCCGCGCGTCTTCCGGGTCGCCCTGCACGAGCTCTTCCGGAAGCTCGATGTCCGGCTCGCTGCCGACAAAGCGCCGGTAAGCCGACCGTGCGGCCGCCCGTCCCTGGCCGAACAGGGCGAGTATCCAGTCGGTCCGGAGCCAGGGCGGCCCGCCGCCCGCCAGGTAATGGCGATGGCTGCTCCACGGGAAATCGGAGGGATCCCGGACGAGGCCGGCCTTGACCGGGTTCAGGTGGATGTACCGCACCAGCTGCAGGGCATAGGCTTCCACGTCCACCAGCAGGGCGCGATAACGACGTTCGAAGAGGTGACCCGTCGCGTCGCGCTGACGATTGACGCGGTAGGCGTATCGGGAGGCGATCCACTGCATGAGCCGGCCGAGCGGGGCATCGCCCACCTGGACGGCCATGTGGATGTGGTTCGGCATCCAGCAGTAGGCGTGGACCGTCGCGTCCAGGTTCTCGGTGGCACGGCCTACCAGCTGTTCCAGGTAGATCTGATCGGCCGCGGAGAAGAAAATGTCCTGCCGGTTATTCCCCCGCAGGATAACGTGGTACAGGCTCCCGGGGACGTGGAGTCGCAGGCGTCGTGTCATCGGGCATCTCCGGTCGCTGCCCGGGAAAGCTAGCGTTTACGCGGCCGTTCTGCTCGCTGGAAATCTGCTCCCGCCCGGCTGAAAGGCGAAACAAGTTGGAAAAGTTGCAAAAGTTCGGACCGGCACCTATTCCCCTATTCCTCTGCCCGCAGTGCCCGCTGCAGGCCGTAGGCGGACACCAGCAGGAAGATGGCGATGGGGATGCCGGTGGTGAGCGAGGCGGTGCGCAGCGCCGTCAGTCCGCCGGCGTAGAGCAGCACCGCAGCCACCGTGCCTTCCGAGACCGCCCAGAAAACCCGCTGCGCCTTTGGCGGGTTGGGGTGACCACCGGAGGTCACCATGTCGTCGACGAAGGAGCCGGAGTCTGACGAAGTCACGAAGAAGATGATCACCAGGAGGGTCGCAGCTGCCCAGGTGACCTCGTGCCAGGGTAGCGTCTCCAGCACGGCGAACAACGCGAAGGCCTCGTTCTCCTGCACCGCCTCGGTGACCCCGCCGCTGCCGAAAATCTCGATGTGCAGCGCAGTGCCGCCCAGCGCCGAGAACCACAGGAAGCTGCCCAGGCTCGGCACCAGCAGCGCCGTCAGGATGAACTCCCGCAGCGTGCGGCCCTTGGAGATGCGCGCGACGAAGATGCCGACGAAGGGCGACCAGGAGATCCACCAGCTCCAGTAGAACAGCGTCCACTGCTCGTGCCAGCCGCCGGTGGAACCCGGTTCGGTGTGGAAGCTGGTGGCCGGCAGCTTCTGCAGGTAGTAGCCGAGCCCCTCCAGGAACAGCTCCAGGATGTACACCGTCGGTCCCGCGATCAGCACGAACAGGAGGATGGCCGCCGACAGGCCGATATTGAACTGGCTCAGGAAACGGATGCCCCGGTTCAGGCCCGACACCACGCTGATGGTCGCCACCAGCGTGATCCCGCCGATGAGCGCCAGCTGGGAGCCGATGCCCTGGGGTAGCCCGAACAGTCGCTCCAGCCCCGCGTTGACCTGGATGGCGCCCAGCCCCAGCGAAGTCGCCACCCCGAACAGCGTGCCCACGGTACAGAGAACGTCCACGGCGTGGCCGATGCCGCCGTAGATGCGGTCGCCGATCAGCGGATACAGCAGCGAGCGCGGCGCCAGCGGCAGGTCGTGGCGAAAGTGGAAGTAGGCGAGCGGCAGCGCGAGGGTCGTGTAGATGGCCCAGGGGTGCAGCCCCCAGTGATAGAAAGTGAAGCGCATCGCCTCACGCAGCGCCTCCGGCGTGCCTCCCTCCATGCCCGGCGGCTCCAGGTAATGCAGCACGGGCTCTGCGGCGCCGAAGAAGACTACGCCGATGCCCATACCGGCGGCCAGCAGCATGCTGAACCAGGCAAGATAACCGAACTCCGGTTCGGCCGTGTCACCGCCCAGCCGCACCCGGCCGTAGCGGCTGAACAGCAGCCAGAGCACGAAGCCCAGCAGCGCCGAGGCCGAGAGGATGTAGAACCAGCCCAGCTTCTGGACGATGGTGCTCTGCAGCGCCTCGAAGATCGTGCGGGCGGTATCCGTCCACACAGCCCCCAGCACGACGAACAGGACCACCACGGCCGCCGCGGGCAGGAAGACCCAGGGCTCCATGCCCTGGACGAAGCGCTGCAGGAGGGTCTTCCTGGTCACCCGGCGGCCGGACGCCTATCGAGCCGGCCCGCAGGCCGAATAACTTTCAAAAGTTGCAAAAGTTCGGTCCGGCACCTACGTCCACCTACGTCACCTAGTTCAAAGCGGTGTGGCAGTCGGCGCAGTTGGCCAGAAATTCGGCATAGATCTCGGCCTTCTCGTTGCCGTCGACCGCCATCATGGCGTTGCCGGCCAGCTGATGGACACGCCGTGCCATTTTCTTGATCTTCTCCGGTTGATCGCCACCTCCTTTCAGTTCATGGGGCGTGAGCGGGGCTTCCAGCATCGCGTCGACGCCCCGGGACCAGGCCGGTTCGGACGGCCCCACCAGGCCTTCCCACATCCGGTCCGCCGCCCACTGGTGGCGGAGCATGTGCGAGGTGGTGTCCATCTCGAAGCCCGGCGGGTCGGCAATGTCGAAGCGTACGTCGATGCCGCTGTCCACGTGGCATCTGCCGCAGGTGTTGCCCATCAGGCTGGTGGCCGTGGCCGCGGCGGCGAAGTCTTTCGCCTCGGCGGCGGCCCGAGCCGCGGCGCGCATGGAACCCACGTATTCCTCCCACTGGCCCGGCAGCGTCGCCGGCGTGGGATGCGTGGCCAGGTATTCCGCAGGCTCGCGGACGGCGGCCAGGTCCCCGCGGATCAGCGCCGCCTGGATCTGCGTGACGCGCTCCCAGTGCTCGTGCATGTGCTCGGAGAGGTTGCCGTCGGTCGGGTCCGCTGTGGCAGTAACGGAGAAGACGCACGCGAGGGACGCGGCGAGGAGCCCGCAAAGTTTTCTCGATTTCATCATAAGGAGTCTCCGTGGCTGGCCGTACATCGATTGAGGCAATTGTGCGTTAAGGTCCCGTGACGACTTACCGCCGGCGGCGGGATCGGTATACTCTGCGTCCGGATTCCAAGGGGGAAAACAATGGGGGAGAAACTGTGAAGGAACTCGTCTACCACCAGCAATTCTTTCCGGCGCTGCGCCAGTACGGTGACCGGCACGTGATCGCCGACGGCGCCTACAGCGCGACGCTCGAGACGCATGCCGAGCGGGTGTTCCGGCTCGGCCACGGCCTGCGCAACCGCCTCGGCATCGGCAAGGGCGACCGCTACGCCGTCATGTCGATGAATTCTCATCAGTTCATAGAACTTTACCATGCCGCCTTCCTCGGTACCGGTGTGATCAACCCCCTGAACCTGCGCCTGGCGGGCCAGGAACTCGACTACATTCTGCGCGACTCGGGCACCCGGGTGGTCTTCGTGGACGCCACCTTCGCCCCGCTGCTGGCCCACGCCCGCCAACTGGGCGGCGCCGACTGCCCCGTGGAGCAGGTCGTGCTGGTGGGCGAGCCGGGTTCCACCGAGGCGCCCTACGACCTCACCTACGACGAACTGTTGGCGGCCTCCGAGCCGGAGCTGCCGCCGGAGCCCGAGGAAAGCGACCCGGTGGTGCTGATGTACACCGGCGGCACCACCGGCCTGCCGAAGGGCGTCGTCTGCTCCCAGCGCGCGGAAATGCTGAACACCTACCACGTGTCCATGGTGATGGGGCGGCGGCCGGACGAGGTGAATCTCATGCAGACGCCCGTCTTCCACGCCGCCTCCATCGTCGGCTGCCTGTCCACCATCACCACCGGCAGCAAGCTCGTGACCATGCCCATGTTCGAGCCGGGCGCCGTGCCGAAGCTGATCGAGGCCCACCAGGTCACCCAGACCACCATGGTCCCGACCATGGTGGGGATGATGCTGCAGCACCCGGAGTTCCGCCCCGAGGCGCTGAAGAGCTTGCGCCAGCTCACCTACGGCGCCTCGCCGATGCCGGCGGCCATCCTGGACACGCTCCTGAAGATACTGCCGGAGCTCGAGATCCAGCAGGGCTACGGCATGACCGAGTGCTCCTCGGTTCTGTGCATGCTGACCACCGACGATCATCTCAAGGGCGGGCCGCGGCTTCGCTCCGTCGGCCGGGCGGTGCCGGGCGTGGACCTCTGCGTCCAGGACGCCGAGGGCAACGTGCTGCCGCCGAACGAGGTGGGCGAGGTCTGCGCCCGCGGCGGTAACTTCATGGAGGGCTACTGGAACAAGCCCGAAGCCACCGAAGAGGCCTTCCGCGACGGCTGGTATCACACCGGCGACGCCGGCTACCTCGATGAGGAGGGTTACCTGTTCCTGGTGGACCGGGTGAAGGACATGATCGTGACCGGCGGCGAGAACGTCTACTCCGCCGAGGTGGAAAACGCTATCTCCACCCACCCCGCCGTGGCCCAGGTGGCGGTCATCGGCATCCCCCATGAGCTCTGGGTCGAGCAGGTGCATGCGATCGTCGTGCCCACGGAGGGTGCGGAGTTGACGGAAGACGAGATCATCGCCCACGCCCGCGATTCCATCGCCGGCTATAAGGTACCGAAGTCCGTGGAGTTCCGCGCCGAGCCCCTGCCGCTGTCCGGCGCCATGAAGGTGCTCAAGCGCGAGCTGCGCGAGCCCTATTGGGAGGGGCGCGAGAAGCGCATCCAGTAGAAGGGGCCGGATACATAAGAGAGGGGCCCGCGCAGTCCGGACTTTCCGGCATTGCCGGGCCTCTTCTTATGTGACGTAATGACCTTGCGAAGGAGCGGGGAGCCGCTCCAACGGTCGGACGCTGGATTTCTGGCGTCAAAGGCGACTAGAGACAGCAACCGCCGCGGGCGACTTCCCGGAGTGTGTATACACATGGAAGGGAGTCAGCCATGCGCAAGTTCATTACGTTTCTGGCCCTGCAGCTTGCCTGCATGGGCCTGGCGGTGGGGGTCACCGCCGCCAATTTCGATGTCGCCAATCCCGTGGAACTCCAGGATGCCCTGACGGCGGCACAGTCCAACGGCGAGAACGACGTCATTAACGTCGCTCCCTGCGCCGGCGCCGGCTGCAGCGGCGGCGCCTACACGTTGACCACGCCGCTTACCTACAACGCAGCGGCCGGCGAGGATTTCTCGCTGACCATCGACGGGTTCGATTCCGATACGCGGATCCTGAGCGGCAACAGCACGGTGCCCATCCTCAGGATCAGTACGCTGGGTGCAACGAGCGATTTCGGGGCCCAGTTCACCGTGCGCAACCTGACCTTTGTCAACGGCAACGCGGCCGGCGACCCTGCCGATGGCGGTGCCCTGGCGATCGAGGTGCAGGGGGCGTTCATCGAGATATCGGGCAGCGTGTTTGCCGACAACGCCGCCGACGACGACGGCGGTGCGGTGTTCCTGCGTCTACAGGAGTTCGGGGAGGCGCCGGTGAACATCATCGACGTGAACTTCGAGCGTAACGAGGCCCGCGGCATAACAGGCGACGGCACCGGCGACGGTGGCGCTCTGCACGTGGAGGCGTCCAGCGGCTCGGGCGTATTCATCAACAATTCCGACTTCTTCGACAACGTCGCCCAGGGCAATGGCGGTGGCGTCGAGGTGGAAGGCCTCGACCCGTCGGATCCCGCGGCTGCCCGCATCACGCAGATGGACTTCTTCGACGTCCAGTTCACCGGCAACAGCGCAGGGGGCAACGGCGGTGGTGCGGACGTGGGTGCGAACGGCGTATTCGTGGAGATCGCGGGATTCGTGGATAACACCGCGACGGACGGCGCCGGGCTGCACGTGCGGCAGAACTTCTTCGACCTGGGCATCGTCAACGCCGGGTTCGCGGCGAACGCCGCCAGCGGCAACGGCGGCGGGCTCGCCACGGAGTCGAACGATGGCGCGACCGTGACGCTGACCAACAACACCATCTACGGCAACAGTGCCGATGGCAGCGGCGGCGGCGCCTACGTCACCATAGGCGGCTCCACCGGGCGTGCCCGGTTCTACAACAACATCCTCTACGCCGGCACGGATGCCACGGCAGGACGCGATGTCTTCGTCGACAACGACCCGTTCACCGACATCCCGGCCACCGTGGAGTTCTTCAACAACGCCATCACCGATCTCACCGGCTTCCCGGACTCGAGTCAGGTGTTCGGCATCTCGTCGTCTGCGGAGCTGACGTTTGGTGACAACATCGACGAGGAGCCCATCCTGCCGAACATCACCCAGCTGGATCCCGACCCGGACCAGGCGGCCAACTCGCCGACCATCGACGCTGGCGAAAACGCGGCACCACTCGTACCGAATGAGGACTACGATGGCGACAGCCGGCCGCTGGACGGCGACGCCGACGGGACGACGACGGTGGACATCGGCATGGACGAGTTCGTGCCCGGCGCCGTGCCGGACGAGGCCGATCTCGCGGTGACCAAGACCGACAGTCCGGACCCCGTGACGGGCGGCAATGAGGTGACCTATGCGATCCGGGTGATCAACGCCGGCCCCGACGATGCCACCGGCGTAGCCATCTCCGATACGCTGGACCCGGACGTCACGCTGGTGTCCGCCACGTTCAGCCAGGGCAATCCCTGCGTCGCGGGCGGATCGCCAGTGGTGGTGAATTGTGAGCTCGGCGGAATCCTGAGCGGCGAAGAGGCGACGGGGACGATCATCGTCGCTACGCCGGTCGTGGAAACCAACGAGGTCGTCGACAACACGGTTACCGTAGCTAGCAACGAGACCGACCCCGACGGCACGAACAACACGGCCGACACGCAGACCACCGTGGTTCCGGCCGGACCGTCGCAGGGGGACCTCGCCATCAGCAAGCTCGATAGCCCCGACCCGGTGTTCACCGCCGGACCGGACCTCGAGTACACCATCACCGTGGACAACAACGGGCCCGACGGTGCAACCGGCGTGACGCTCACCGATACGCTGCCGACAGGCGTCGCATTCGTGTCCGCCACGGCGAGCACGGGCACCTGTGGCAATCCGGATGCGGGCGGCACGCTGGTCTGCGACCTCGGTTCTCTGGCGTCCGGATCCAATACTACCGTGACCATCACGGTGACACCGGAGCCGGTCACCGAGTCGACCGAGATCGCCAACACGGCGAGCGTCGCGGCAGTGGAGGACGACCCGGTGCCGGGCAACAACAGCGCGACGGCAACGACCACCCTGAACCCGCCGTCCGCCGACATGTCGGTGGGCGTCACCTCCACCCCCGCGGAACCGGCCATAGGTGACACCGTTACCTACACCGTCACGGTGAACAACGACGGGCCCAGCTCGAACAGCGGGGTGACCGTGACGGCAACGCTGCCGGCAGGCGCCATCTTCGGCTCCGACACCATCGACCAGGGCGACTGCGAGCTGGTCGAGGGCACGCTGGTCTGCACGATCGGCCTGATGGAACCGGGCGCGACGGTGACCGCGGAGGTGGTCATCACCACGCCCGACGAAGCGGGGACGCTCACACTCTTCGTCGAGGTGAGCGGTGAGGCGGATGATCCGAAAGCGGCAAACGATACGGCAGAGGAGGTAACCGAAGTGATCGGTACGGTGGAGCTTCGCATCCGCGGCGTCGGGGGGTCCGGTGCTGCCGGCTGGCCGGAGCTGGCGCTCCTGACGCTGGCGGCTTTCGCGGCCCTCCGGATCAACCGGCGGGGCAAACGTGCGGGAGCCGGCGCCATCACCGCCGGTGTGGCCGGCCTGGCGGCGCTGATGATGCTGGCCCCGGCCGCCGACCTGCAGGCGCAGACCGGCTGGTATGCCGGCGGCAGCATCGGTCATGCCGATGCCGACTACGACGCCGGTGATCTCGTGAACGACCTGGCGGCCCGCGGCTGGATCATCAACACGCCGGAGGTCGACGACTCCGATACGGCCTGGAAGCTCTACGGCGGCTTCGCCTTCAGCCCCGTCCTGGCGATCGAGCTGGGCTACGCGGAACTGGGCGAAGTGGTCACGGAGTACGGGGCGACGGTGTCGCCTTCCGACATCGACGGCCTGCTCGCCGACACCTACGCGGTGCACCCGACCCTCGGCGAGGGCTGGTTCGCCGCCGGCGTCGTCAGCTGGCCAGTGGTCCCGGAGCGGTTCTCCCTGTACGGCCGCGCCGGCGTCTTCGACTGGGAGGCGGATATCGACGTGCGGGTGATCAGCGGCGGTACCGGCCGCATCTCCGGTGACGACAGCGGCACCGACTGGATGTGGGCTGTCGGTTTCGACTGGCGGATCGGCGCAGCCTGGTCGATTACGGCCGAATGGGAGCGCTACCGGCTGAACGACTGGGTGGACGTGCCGTCGGTCGGACTCAGGTTCCGCTTCTGAGGGGCCTGTAGAAGTAGCGCGAGCCGCGCGGGCGGCGGGGCAGGGCTCCCGTCGCCCGCTTCGCACCCGGGCTCGGCCATCGATCATTGGTGCTAGAGTAGCTACCTCGCCGCGGTCCACTCGCGGGACCGGCCCGCCGCGAGTCACCGACCCGGAGGCGCCATGTCCCTGATCCGTTATCGCTACCACACGCTGGAGTTCGGCGAGCGGGACATCCACGTCCGCACGCTGCGGGACGTGCAGCAATTCCACGACGAGGGCGGCGAGGCCGAGAAACTCGGCATCTCTTCGGCGCTGTGGCCGTTGTTCGGCATCGTCTGGATCTCCAGCGAGGTGCTGGCGTCGCTGATGCAGGACTACGACGTCGAGGGCAGGCGCATCCTCGAGGTGGGCTGCGGCATCGGGCTGGCCAGCCTGATGCTGGGCTACCGCCATGCCGACATCACCGCCACCGACTACCATCCGGCGGCGGCGCATTTCATGAAGGAGAACGAGCGGCTGAACGGACTCGATCCGATTCCCTTCCATCGTGCGAGCTGGTACGACGAGGAGACGGGGCTCGGCACCTTCGACCTCGTGATCGGCAGCGATCTGCTCTACGAGCGCCAGCACGTGGATGCGCTGGCCGGCTTCATCGACCGCCACGCCCGTGAGCATTGCGAGGTGATCGTCGTGGATCCGGGCCGCGGCAACGCCTCCCGCTTCACCCGGGCGATGCAGGAGCGGGGCTACACCCATCATGCGGCCCCGAAGATCGCGCAGGAATGTCCCAGCGGGCCGTTCGTCGGTTACGTGCTGCGCTACACCCGTTGAATTGATGAATCGGGGTCGGGGATAAATCCCCTCCTACAGGGGGTTGGCGGGGTCCGTGCGCGGTACTTCCGTGATGACGCCGCAGGCCACCCGGCTGCCGGCTGCGCCGGTGGGCTGGGTCTCGAAGTCGTCCTCGCCCGCGTGCACGATCAGCGCGCGGCCGAGTATGCCCCTCGGCCCGTCGTCCAGCGTCATCTCGGCGTCCACCACGTTCACCAGCGCGAAGCCCTGATCATTGGCCTCGATGTTGCCGAGGTCGCCGACGTGGTGCTCCGACGGCGGGCTGTCCGGCGAGCCGTGCGGGTCGCCGTCGGGGGCGAAGTGGCCGCCCGCCGAAGTCGCGTCCGGCGCCGAGCAGTCGCCTTTCTCGTGGATGTGCAGGCCGTGGAGACCCGGTGTCAGGCCCGTGAGTCCGCCCTCGATGATCACTGCGTCGCCTGTACGGGAGAAGGTCACCGTGCCGCGGGTCTCGTTGCCCTCGGTGGGCTCGAGTTCCGCCCGGGCGATCAGCAGCGGCTCTTCCGTCATGTCATCCGTCAAGCCCGGCTCGGTCGCCGATACCGCGCCCTGGGCGCCGGTCTCTGTGCCGGCGGGGGTCGGCACCTCGGCTGGCTGGTCATAGCCGGTCTCCTCTCCCTCCGGCGTGGCCGGCTCGACGGGTTCGCGTCCGGTATCGGCGTCTTCCTCGGCCGGGAGCGCCGGTTCCACCGTCTCCGCTTCATCCTCCGGCGGCGGCACGTCGATGTTCACCGCCTCGTCGTCCGGTCCGCAGCCGGTCAGCAGCAGGAGGGTCAGTGCCAGTGCCGAGCCGGCGAGGGTCCTGTGTTCGCGGGACTGTCTGATGGTCGTCTCCATGGCTGACTCCGGCGGCTCCTCCTCTGCCTTGAAAAAATCCGGACAGCGGCTGTGAATGCTGATGGGGGGGCGGGGATGGGCGCAGGGTCACAACCGCCGTCCGGGTACCCTTACCGTTGTCGGGCGCGCGTCTGGGCCGCGCGGGGCACATGGAGACGTATGCAACAGTGATGCCAGGACGGGAGGCCCCGAGCGGCGGCTCGGCGCGCCGGGCGATACGGCCGTTCCGTGCAATGCTTACACGGTCGCTGGAAAAACTTGCAGCCCCCGACCCGCGGGTAGGAGGGCCTTCAGGCCCGATTTTCGTATGGCTATCACAGGCAAAGATCGGGGCTGAAGCCCCTCCCGCAAAGAGCAGTCGGGCCTGAAGACCCTCCTACCAGGTGCGGTCGATCCTGCCCAGTGCCGTGCCGAAGAGGGACGTGAGGTAGAGCGCTTCCCGTGTCTCCAGCGCGCCGGTGACCGCCTGCAGCTTCGTGCCGTCGCCCTGCAGGTTGGCTACCACGTTGCCCTCGGCGTCGATGGCGAAGACGTGGGCGGAGGGCTCGGCGGCCGGGCGCACGGCCTCGGGCAGGCGCTGCACTACCTTGCGCAGGAATGGCTTGTCGGAGAGCGAGTCCAGCTGGGCGCTGCGCGGCGAGATCAGCCCCACCCAGAAGCGGCCGTCCAGCCCGGGATTCACGTTGTCGGGGAAGCCGGGTAGGTTGTCGACGAGGATCTCCGTCTCGCCGGCGCTTGGCCCTGCCAGCCAGTGCTTCAGCACCCGATAGGTGCCGGTCTCGACCACCAGCAGGAAGCGCCCGGCCGGGTCCACCGCCACGCCGTTCGCGAAGTCGAGACCTGCCATCACGGTGCCGGTCTCGCCGGTGGTCGGGTCGTAGACCAGCACCCGGCCGTGGCTGCCGTGTTCCAGGATGTCGAGCAGGCCCGCACCGTAGGTGCTGCCGTACTCGGCGGCGCCGAACTTGGTGCTGGCATCGGAGAAGTAGATGCGCCCGTCCGGCGCCGCGTCCACGTCGTCGGCGTAGCGGATGGGCGAGCCGTTCACCTCGTCGGTGAGCAGCGTCACGGCGCCGCCGGCGTCCACGCTCTGCAGGCCCAGGTAGGCGTTGGCCACCAGCAGGTTGCCGTCGGCGTCGAACTCGAGACCGAGCGGCCGGCCGCCGGTCTCGGCGAAGACGGAGACGGAGCCGTCTTCGGCGTCGATGCGCAGGATCTTACCGTCCTCGGTGCCGGTGTAGAGGTTGCCGGTGCGATCCGCGGCGAGGTCTTCCGGACCGTGGTAGGGCGCGATCTCCAGCCGCTCGAGGCGGGCCAGCGCGTCGTTGGCCGCAAAGTCACCGGTCAGGCCGGCGTCCCCGGGCGCCTCCCAGGACACCGGGTCCACGGGCACCGGCCAGGTGAGCAGGTAGAGCACCGCGGCGCCCAGCAGCACGAGCAGCAATCGCAGCATGGGATCCCCCTTTCCCGTCGAGCCGCGGCCAGTATAACGCCGCGATCAGGTAGGAGGGCCTTCAGGCCCGATTGCCGTATCGCCCGAATCGCGCCTGAAGGCGCTCCCACAGGGTGCCTGCAGGAGGGGCTTCAGCCCCGATCTTGCGTTCATCATACGTGGTCTCCACGGTGGTACCGTATACGCGGCGGGGTCCACAGTGAGAACATGCGGAACGTATTCGTCCTCGGGCTCGACGAGTTCAACCGGCACGAGCTGCAGTCCATCCGCGAGGCGGAGTCCTGCCGTTTCATCGGCCTGCTGGACTACGACGAAATCGTGCGGCCGAAGAGCGGCGAGATCCCGTTCGAGGCGCTGCGGCGCAAGGCCGAGCGGCAGCTCGACGGCTACGGCGGCTCGGTCGACGGCATCATCGCCTTCTGGGATTTCCCCTCCAGTGCCATGGCCGGCGTGCTGCGCAACTCGCGGGGGCTGCCGGGCCCGACCAACGAGGCCATCGCCCGCTGCGAGCACAAGTACTGGTCGCGCATCGAGCAGCGGGCGGTGGTGCCGGAGCTGGTGCCGGCCTTCCAGGCCGTCGACCCCTTCGCGGACGATCCGGCGGCGCTCATCGAGCTGGACTATCCGTTCTGGATCAAGCCGGTGAAGGCGCATTCGTCCCGGCTGGGCTTCCTGATCGGGGGGCCGGACGACCTGCGTGCGCACCTGCCGGAGATCCGGGAGAAGATCGGCTTCTTCGGGGTGCCCTTCGACGAGTACCTGACCCACGTGCAGGTGCCGGAAGAGATCCGGCCGGTGACGGGCCACTGGTGCATCGGCGAGGCCATCATCTCCGCCGGGCGGCAGTGCACCCTGGAGGGCTACGTCTACCAGGGGGCCGTGCAGGTCTACGGCGTGGTCGACTCCGTGCGCACCGGCCGTCACCGCTCCTGCTTCTCCCGCTACCAGTATCCTTCGCGGCTGCCGGGGCGGGTGCAGTCGCGCATGATCCACGCCGCCGAGCAGGTGCTGCAGCGGTTCCGCTACGACTGCGGACCGTTCAACATGGAGTTCTACTGGCACGAGGAGACGGACCGCATCAGCCTGCTGGAAGTGAACGCGCGCATCTCCAAGTCCCACTGTCCGCTGTTCCGGCTGGTGGACGGGGCCTCCCACCAGGAGGTGGCCGTCGACCTGGCGCTGGGCGAGGACCCGCGCTTCCCGCATCGGCAGGGCCGCCACCGGGTTGCCGCCAAGTTCATGGTCAGGACGTTCCACGACGGGATCGTCCAGGCCATGCCGACGGAGGAGGAGCTCGAGCGGGTGCGTAAGCGTTACCCGGAGATGCGATTCCGGCCCCTGGCCGACCCCGGTCAGAGGCTGCGCGACTCACACCACTACGACAGCTACAGCTACGAGCTCGGCGACCTCTTCCTGGGCGCGGACAACCAGCAGGCCCTGCTGGCGAAGTACCGGGACTGCCTGGAGCTGATGACCTTCGACGTGGAACCCATGAGTCGGGACGCCGCATGAGATTTACCGACGACTTTCCCCACCGGGTGCGGGAGCTCGAGAACGTCGAGGTGCCGATGCCGGACGGCGTGCGCCTGGCACTGCGCATCTGGATGCCCGAGGATGCCGTGCACCATCCCGTCCCCGCGATACTGGAGTACATCCCCTACCGCAAGCGCTACGGCACGGCGGCGCGGGATGCGCTGGCCCATCCCTACATGGCCGGCCACGGCTACGCCTGCATCCGGGCCGACCTGCGCGGCAGCGGGGAGTCGGAGGGCGTGCTGGAGGACGAATACCTGCAGCGCGAACTCGACGACGGCTGCGAACTGATCCGCTGGATCGCCGAGCAGCCCTGGTGCGACGGCAACGTGGGCATGATGGGCATCTCCTGGGGCGGCTTCAACGGCCTGCAGATCGCCGCCATGCAGCCGCCGGCGCTGAAAGCCGTCGTCACGCTCAGTTCCACCGACGACCGTTATGCCGACGACGTCCACCACATGGGCGGCTGCCTGCTGGGCGACAACCTGTCCTGGGCGTCGACCATGTTCGCCTACAACACCATGCCGCCGGACCCGGAGCTGGTGGGCGAGCGCTGGCGGCGCATGTGGTTCGAGCGGCTGGACGGTAGCGGGCTGTGGCTCGCCGAATGGCTGCGCCATCAGCGCCGGGACGCCTACTGGCGCCACGGTTCCGTGTGCGAGGACTTCGGCGCCATCCGCTGCCCCGTCTACGCGGTCAGCGGCTGGAGCGACGGCTACTCCAACGCGGTGTTCCGGCTGCTCGCCAATCTGGACGTGCCGCGCAAGGGGCTCATCGGACCCTGGAGCCACAAGTATCCCCACATCGGCATGCCCGGGCCCGCCATCGACTTCCTGGGCGAGCTGCTGCGCTGGTGGGACCAGTGGCTGAAGGGCGTCGAGACCGGCATCATGGCCGAGCCCATGCTGCAGGCCTGGCTGCAGGACAGCGTGCCGCCGACCACGAGCTACCTGGAACGGCCCGGGCGCTGGGTGGGCGAGTCCGAGTGGCCGTCGCCGAACGTGGCCGAGCGCCGCTACCGCTTCACCCGCCACCACCTGCGCCCGCCGGAGACGGAGGTGGAGCCCTACGCCATCGGCCTGCAGTCGCCGCTCACGGTCGGATTGTTCGCCGGCAAGTGGTGTTCCTATGCGGCGGGCCCCGATCTCGCCCACGACCAGCGCCACGAGGACGGCGGCGCGCTGGTGTTCCAGAGCGACCCGCTGGACCAGGCCGTGGAGATCCTCGGCCAGCCGGTGGTCGAGCTGGAGGTCTCCGCGGACCGGCCGGTGGCCATGGTGGCCGCCCGTCTGTCCGACGTGCTGCCGGACGGCAAGGCGACCCGGGTCACCTACGGCCTGCTGAACCTCACCCACCGCAACAGCAGCGAGCAGCCCGAGCCGCTGGAGCCCGGCCGCCGTTACCGGGTGCCGGTGAAACTGAACGAGGCCGCGCATCGTTTTCCCACCGGCCACCGCCTGCGGGTGTCCGTATCCACCTCCTACTGGCCGCTGGCCTGGCCGGCGCCGGAAGCGGTGCGCCTCCACCTGCACGTCGAGGGCTGCAGCCTGTCGCTGCCGATACGTCAGCCCCGCCCGGAGGACGACGAGCTGCACGGCTTCGGCGAGCCGGTGGGAGCGCCGCCGCTGGAGCGGCGCGTGATCGAAGGCGGCCATCACAACTGGATCGTGCACACGGATCTCGCCCGGGATATCTCCACCCTGGAGGTCATCAACGACTCCGGGCGCTACGTCATCCGGGACATCGACCTCGAGGTGGGCGCAAAAGCGCTGGAGTGGTACAGCTCCCGGGCCGACGATGTGGCCACCGCCCGCGGCGAGACGTTCTGGGAACGCAGCCTGGCCCGCGGCGACTGGCGCATCCGCACCGAGACCCGCACGATCCTGACGTCCACCCC
>Ga0209943_1000456_pt1 | contig 28498 bp, 21 predicted proteins | sample SalPonR1_B_D2_MG_FD_185698 | JGI IMG/M metagenome (GOLD analysis project Ga0209943, IMG submission 185698) | Salt pond soil microbial communities from South San Francisco under conditions of wetland restoration - Salt Pond MetaG R1_B_D2_MG... ... | reverse complement strand
TGATCAAGCCGACTTTCCACCAGATCCGGATTGTAATTCTTGCAATCCGAGTCAGCAAAGTCTTAACCCCGTATTTACCCAGTGTGGGTGTGTTACGACACCGGTAACGGCTAATTGGACGCCCGAGCCAGGACGACGCTACTTTGTTGTTATTGATGGCTGCGCCGGTGCCTTTTGTGAGGTAGAAGTCGAAGTTTTGGAAGGTGGGGATCCACCACAGGTAGGACCATTTGGTCTCGGTGACTTCGAAGAGGTCCAACTCGAAGAGTTTGACGATGTCGATACCTTCTGTTTAGGGGCAACTGGGGTAACATTAGATATTGTAACACCCACAGGGGCTTCAATTTTAGAATATCAAGTATTACCCGGAGGAGATGTAGAATCTGTAATTACTGATGGGAATGGAGGAACGGTCACTATTGACTTACCTAACGATGCATTTCTCAATGAAGGTTCGTTTGAAATTTGTGCAGTCGCCTTTAACGAATGTGGAAGCACGTCAGACGAGATATGTAAAGAGTATTACGTACAGGAAATTCCAGATCGATTTGATGATCCATTAGTATTATGCAAAAACGAAACAGAGATTTGGGAAGGTATTGAGGTTCCGGGTCAAGGTCACGCTCCTGGAACGACGCAGACCTACGAAGCTCAGCTCACGAATGAAGAATTTGGTTGTCCTTACTCTGCTTTTATAGATGTTACGCGATTGGATGATAATGAAGATAATCCGACTCAAGTTGACACCTTTATTTGTTATGATGAACTCATTACAGCAGGTTTTAACTATTTCTGCGAAACAATTGAGGAACCCGGAACATTCGAGCAAGCTTGTGAAGGACTTTCAGAGAATGGATGTGATACCTTCTTTGTCATTGATTTATTAGTGATGGGTGGCCCCTATGTGATTGACCCTCTCTGTGATGGAAATGGTAATATGATATTTTCATTTCAAGATGCCGATTTAGCTGGATATACGCCTTGGTCTGAGCAGTTTCAGGAATATGCAAATAATCCTGATTTTACCATTGAATATGAATGGGTGGTCGTTGGATCCGGCCAGATTTTAGGAACAGATCAGAATTTGACGTTATCGCAACTAGAAATTGAGCAAAATGAAAGTAATGGCGAGCTAACTTTGCGCTTAGATATCACTATTAGATATCAGGGGTCCGTAGTTTGTGCGCAAGAATCGCCCCCCTTCACTTTTATCTTATCTGATAATTTCCCTTCTATAATTGATGTATTGGGAGATACAAGTTTTTGTTTGGGACAAGATGAACTAGTTTTCTATGCAAACTATGAGGATCCAAACTTCCCAACCCCGAATGGAGATCAGGATGATATTTTCTTGCTGAACTGGACAATACCCAACGGGTTTGACTTTATTCCGCCTTCTAATCCGGCTTCAGATACCATATCCATCGAAGCACCGGATTCTAATGCTGGTTCAACCTTGTGTTTAGAGGTTACTACAGAACGGTGCTTTTTCTCGGATGAATTATGTATCGATCTGGCTCAGGAGGATCCCGATCAACCTAATATGGGCCCTGACGGCTCTACATGCGATACGTCATACACTTTCGCTCCGGCATCTGCAAGTAGCGGTGGATGGAGTATTATTGATACACCGGCCACCGGAAATACGGCAGCTTTTTCAACGCTGGGATCACCTACCGCTACGGTAAGTGTTGACGCACCTGGTGTCTATACTTTTGAATGGCGCGAAGGACCGATTAGTTGTGCTCGATATGATACGATTTCTATCGAGTTTTATGAATCTCCTTTTGATGTGAATTACGTAGATACCTGTTTCGACCTCGACTTTTTAGTCCAAATTGATATCGCAGGCGGTGCCGGTGGATACTCGGTTCACAGCACTTCTGACATTGGAGGACAATTTGTTGGCGATACATTTATTTCGGATACGATTCCCATTGATTTCGACACCAATTTCGGTGATATCCTTTATCTGGTTGTAGAAGATGCAAATGGTTGTTTATCTGATTCTATACCCATTACATTAGTTTGTGCTTGTGATACAGAGGCAGGGCAGATGAGCACAGATACGCTGGTCTTATGCCAGGACGAAACGGCTAATCCTTCCTATCTGGGAGGAGAGGTGAATGATGGTAATGATAGTATTGTTTATGTGCTTCATACCGGCGATACAACAGAGTTGGGTACCGTTCTGGATTCTAGTCTATTCTCTGATGGATCATTTGATTATAGTGCGAACCTGAATTTCGGACAGGTTTATTACATATCTGCCGTAATCGGAAATGGGCAGCCGGGTGGTTGGACAGACCTGACCGATCCATGTCTTGCAGTGCCGATAGGTCAAGCTGTGGTTTGGTATGAAAATCCAATAGCAGATGCGGGAATGGACACCGTTGTATGCGGCTTTGATTACAGCCTGCAGGCCGCACCATCTGTTGGTGAAGGGAGTTGGTCTGTCATTCCGGATACTGGAGCGGTTTCATTTTCAGATATCACAGATCCCAACGCCTTGGTCACTGCTGATGAAGCAGGTACATATACTCTAAGGTGGGAAGAAAATAATGAAGGCTGTATAAACTCTGATGAGGTCCAAGTTACTTTTGAGGGCGATATTGAATTTCGCGTTGTTTACGAATGTGATGGGACGGCAACGAATTACGTAGCAACCATCATTCTGAGTGGGGGTGGAGGAAACTATTTCGAAACCACCGGACAAGGAACATTCCTGAGTCCAGACTCATTGCAAACTCCTTCGATTCCCAAGGGAGATCTCGTCGTTTATGTTGTAGATAATGACCTGGGATGTGGACCTGATACCATTAATATCGTAACGGAGTGTGAGTGCACCACCGAGGTAGGAACGATGGATACAGACACCACGCTGGTTGCTTGCTCTACCGAATGTATCGATGTAACAGGATTTTATGATGATACAGATGAGTTTCAGGATGGTAACGATCTTGGAGGATACATTCTTCATTCTTCATCCGATACTGTAGTTGGTATGGAAACCTTTGCTCAGCGAGCAGATGGAGTCTTTTGCTACAGTGATTTGACAGCTACCGTTCCGTTTGGAGACACACTTTATGTAGCAAGGATCGTTGGAAATGATGGTGGCGGTGGCCGAGTGGATACTACGGATGAATGTTTGAAACTCTCCTTTGGTATACCGGTTGTCTTTTATGAGCAGCCAAACCCAAGCGCTGGAATGGACCGAGATGTTTGTGATTTAGAAGGAGAACTTCGGGCTGTTTCATCAGTAGATGGAAGCCAGGGAAGTTGGGGCTATATTGGTGGCCCTTCGGCTAATGTTACGATAGCTCAGGGCAATTCAGACACCACAACCGTCACTGTCGGTGCATTTGGTACTCATGACTTTGTCTTTACTGAAACAAATAATGGCTGTATCTCTCGTGATACCGTTTCTCTCACTTTTCTTTCAACGCCGCGAATTGACGTTGATAATATCGAAATTGTGTGTGATGATATTGGTGAGACTTACACTGTGACTTTTGATATCCTTCTCGGAGAAGAGAGCAGTCTGCAAGTGGCGGGAACGAGCGGGACTTTGACGGGAAGAACTTTTGTGTCTGATCCTATACCCAGCGGAGACACTTACGATTTCAACGTTTCTGATGCCAATGATTGTGGCTCCTCCTCTTTGATGGATGCTTTTGAATGCCCTTGTTTGACTGAAATTGGTTCCTTAGAAGGTGAGGAGTTAAACTTGTGTGAAGATGAGACGATAAGTGGAATCAGTTATGACCCATCGGGTGAGAACAGAGACGGCAATGATGAATTGCGGTTTGCATTAGTTGATGATATGGATAATATTCTTTTTGAAAGTTCATCTGCTGATTTTAGCTTTGATGCAGGTACCATGAATTTGGGCGAAACGTACTTCGTTCGCGTTTATTTAGGTTCTGTGATTGCAGGTGACTTCCAGTATGGTGAAGATTGCACCCTGTTTGATGGAGATGTTCCCGTCACCTGGTGGGCTTATCCCGAAGCAGTGGCTGTTCCTGATGCAGATGAAATCACCTGCGTATTAACTTCCATTGATATCGATGGTTCTGGTTCTATTGGAGACAGACTAAGCTATAACTGGACGACATCTGATGGCAGTATAGAGGCCGGGACGGCTTCGCAGGCGGTTGTGACAGTCAACTCTGGAGGAACTTATATATTGGTTGTTACGGATGCTTTGAGTGGATGTTCAGATGAAATAAGCGTCGTTATAGAACAGAGTGATGATGTTCCTGTAGCCCGAATCGCAACCCCGGAAATCCTTACTTGTGAGGTTCTGGAGGTTACATTAGACGGCTCTGAAAGTTCTTCAGGACCTGATATCGAATATGTCTGGACTACAGTTGATGGAAACATCCTGTCTGACACCTCTCTGGCGAGCATAACTGTTGATGCTGCAGGCACCTATCGTTTATTAGTTAGAAACACTTCTAATGATTGTGAGGTTTCTGCTTCAGTCGAAGTCTTGGTAGAACGCGAATTGCCCGAAGTTCAACTTCAGGTCTCTACTCAGTTAAGCTGTTCCAATGAGACGGTTTCGATCTCTAGTGAAGGCTCTTCAACAGGCCCTGAGTTTGATTATATGTGGAGTACAGTAGATGGATCCATTGTCGGACAAACCAGTGGGACTGAAATAACCGCAGATCAAGAAGGTGAATACCTTTTGGTCATTTCAAACTCGGATAATGGCTGTGTAGACTCAGCTACTATTGAGGTCAATAGAGTTGAAAATGAATTGACGGCAATTAATATAGATGCCCGAGATCCTTTGTGCAATGGAGATGCAAATGGTCAAATTGAAATTACCGCCGAAGATGGTGAATTGCCGATCACATATGTTTTAAATGCAGATAACCAGAATACGACTGGAATATTTACGGGTTTAGGCCCGGGTGTTTATTCGATTACGGCAACTGATGCAAATGGATGTGTTGTTTCGGCGGAAGCAGAATTAGTTGACCCTCCTGTTATTGAAATTACCCTGAGCGAGTCTGTTATTATCGATGAGGGAGATAGTGTGATTGTGGACGCATTTTTGCCACCGAGTGCTATTATTGATACGATTATTTGGGATACTCAAGAAACTCCATATAGATGTCTTGATCCCGAGTGTTTATCCATCCTCTTGTCGCCGCTAAGTACTATTACTGTTAGTGCTACAGCTGTTGGAGGCGTAGGATGTGCAGATGATGATGCCACCCGGATTATAGTTCGGGTAAATCGGGATATATTTATTCCAAATGTGTTTTCTCCGAATAATGATGGTGTGAATGATCTATTCCTTCCAACTGCAGGGCGAAGAGTAGAGATAATCAACTCGATGCAGATATTTGACCGTTGGGGAAATATGGTCTTTGAAAGTAGAAGTTTCCAGCCAGGTGATGATTCTTTTGGATGGGACGGAACTTACAGAGGCCGGGAATTAGCTCCAGGAGTATTTGTCTATAAAGTTGAAGTTACATTCGATGATGGAAATACAGAAATCATGGATGGGACGGTGACTATTATTCGATAGTATTGCGAAATTGAATTCAAGTGAAAAAAGCTGCTGTGGAAATTCCACAGCAGCTTTTTTTATGGGATTGGTCGTTGAAGTTCAATGGAGGCAGAGCTCGCATTCGAAATGATGTAACGCAAAGCTTCTTTTAATCTCACCTTTGACTCAAATACGACAGAAGTCGCAATGGTCATATTGTTTTTTGCTTTTAACTCAAATTGAAGATTTCCTCGGTCAGTGTCCATTACTTTGAAGTTGCTTTTATTCATAGACAACTCCCTAAAACCATCAATCGCTTTCCTTGCGCCTTTCTCTGATGTATAACTGTTGGACTGCATCAATTGACGTCCTGTATTATTCAGAAATCGAAAATAGTAGTCCTGATTTAATTGGCTTTGGTAAATAAAAAACTTCATGTCTTGTTTTTATGAACAGGTCGATTAAAGTTCAATGATGAAGTGTATGATACGGTAAAAAAGTTAAATTACCAATTTCCTGATAATACTTTGTCTTGATGGATAATGAGTATTTAGTAAAAGCATCTAAGCCTCCACCGCTAATCGTGGATTTTTAGCCGGCGAATTTTAGTCAAGATAGAATTATTGAGGAAATGAGTCAGCTACTCTGAGAGTGATTATTACTTATCCATATTGGTATAAAGTCGATGGTTCCAATAGTCATTTACCTTTAAAGGCTAACTTTTTCCTTAATTTTTTCAAGTGCTACTTCTAATTGCTGTTTTCTTGACAAATGAGTGTTATCTATGAGGATGGCATCTGGAGCTTTTCTGAGAGGAGAGTCTTCTCGTGTAGAGTCCAAATGATCTCTGGCTTTAAGATTATCTCTGACTTCTTTTTTGCTCACGGGGTTCCCTTCTCCTTTTAATTCGAGATACCTGCGCTTTGTGCGTTCGTTAATATCTGCGGTAATAAAGAGCTTTACATCGGCATTTGGGAAGACTACAGTCCCGATATCCCGGCCATCCATAACAACCGAATCACCGCTGGCATATTCGCGTTGAAGTTGGACCATTTTTTTTCTAACAGGTGATAGCGCTGCTACCTGACTCACAAGGTCGGAAACTTCCTGTGTCCGGATTTTCCCCTCCACGTTTCCTCCGCTAAGATGAATTTGAGATTCTTTATTCTGACGCTCAAAATGAACATGAATCTTATCTGCTGCTGCGCTCACAGCAGCAAGGTCTGAAACATCTATATTATTTTTGATAAAATAGTAAGTAACGGCCCGGTACATTGCCCCGGAATCGATGTAGATAGAATTCAACCTTTTGGAAATATCTTTCGCAAGCGTGCTTTTTCCACAAGCGGAAAATCCATCAATAGCAATGATAATTGGCTTTTTCATAAGCTAAAAAAATATGCCTGAGTAAGGGCCAGGCTTTTGAAGAGTATTCGCTGAATTAGTATTCATCTTCATTAAAAAGGAAATCATCTTTCCTGGGGTAGTCCGGCCAAATGTCTTCCATGCTATCATAGGCTTCACCTTCATCCTCAATGGCCTGAAGGTTCTCGATCACCTCAAGAGGGGCTCCAGATCGAACTGCATAATCAATTAACTCATCTCGTGTGGCCGGCCATGGGGCATCTTCGAGGTGGTGTGCGAGTTCTAATGTCCAATACATAGGTTTCTTTTTTTTCTTTATATGCTAACAAAAGTAAAAAAATATCACATCTATGCAAGTTTACTTTTCAATTATGGATAAAAAAGAAGCGAATTCCTTAAATGAAATCACTTTAAGACACAAAAGTGAAAGATTTATAAGAATTAGGGCTGATGAAAGGTATAGTAGAATTGGGTAATGATTCGAATAAACCCTATTGAGCCGAAAGATCTTTAGCCGATATTTAGATGATTAGCATGGCATCCCCATAACTGTAAAAACGGTACTTTTCCTTAATGGCTTCCTGATAGGCATCCATAATTAAATCGTAACCACCAAAAGCTGCTACCATGATGACCAGACTACTTTTAGGTAAATGGAAGTTTGTAATCATGCTATCCGCTATATGGAAGTCATATGGCGGAAAAATAAATAGGTTTGTCCATCCCTCTGCTGCCTTCAGGGTATCTGTTGCAGAAACCGCGGATTCAATGGATCGCATAGAAGTTGTGCCTATCGCACAAACTCGTCCGTTATTAATTTTGGATTGATTTACGATCTCAGCACTTTCCTGAGTGATTTTAAAGTATTCCGCTTCCATCTTATGCTTCGATAAATCTTCAACTTCTATGTCATTAAATGTTCCTAAACCAACATGAAGCGTGACATTTGAAAAGTCAACTCCTTTTATTTGAAGTCGCTTTAACAAATGCTCGCTAAAATGTAAGCCAGCAGTAGGTGCTGCTACAGAACCCACCTCTTCGGCATAAAGCGTCTGGTACCGCTGAACATCAATATCTTCGACTTGTCGATTGATGTATTTGGGGAGAGGGGTGTTTCCTAAAGAATAGAGTGTTTCTCGAAAAGTCTCATTGTCTCCTTCATAAAAAAATCGGATAGTTCGACCTCTGGAGGTGGTGTTGTCTACAACCTCAGCTACAAGTAAGTCATTTCCCTTTTCATCAGCAAAATATAGTTTATTTCCCACCCGGATTTTACGGGCAGGGTCAACAAGGACATCCCACAAAAACATATCTGGATTCAACTCCCGGAGTAGAAAAACCTCGATTTTCGCACCCGTTTTTTCCTTTCGACCAAATAACCGAGCGGGAAATACTTTCGTATTGTTGAATATAAAGCTGTCGCCATTATCAAAGTAATCTACAATATCTTTAAAAACCTTATGCTCTATTTTACCCGTATCCTTATGAACGACCATTAACCGGGACTCGTCCCGATGTTCTGTAGGATATTGAGCAATCAATTCTTTGGGCAAATCAAACTTAAATTGAGATAATTTCGTCCGCATATATCGTGAAAATTTTGTCTTGTGTTTTCGTAAAGATTGCAAAAATAACAAAATGAGGTGTATTTATCCATAGTTTAGGTAGCGTTGTCGATAATTATCTTATAAATAGCCTTTTTTATCTTTCTTTAATGTCTAATTTGAAATATAAATCAATCATAGATGATCTGGCCCCGGCTTTTTGGAGAAAGTTTTTTGCAGGCGATGCAGGAGCTATACGCGAACAAATTAAGGTCGATCCTATCTCTGCTGGGAATAAGTATTGGCATATTCTGTATCATAGCCGTTCTAAGCGTCGTGGATTCTCTGAAACAAAGTATTGTCACAAGCTTCGACAAATTAGGTAACGACGTTATTTATGTCGATAAAAGACCCTGGAATGAAGACCCAAGTAGAAATTATTGGAAATATGTAAAATGGCCTCAACCTGACTATCAGGATTATGAGTTCTTAAAGAGACGTTTGGATGGGCAAGCTACAGCTTCCTTTGCTTTATTTATGCCGGGAAAAGTCCTGAAATATAGAAATTCGAGTGTAGAAGGACTATTTATGGCCGCCGTCACCTATGAGTACGATAAAATTTATAATCTAACCTTCGACTCAGGTCGCTATTTTTCACGCTCAGAACACGCAGGAGCTCGGAACCAAATTATTTTGGGCTATCAGGTTAAAGACCGCTTATTTGGAAGTAGGGATGCAGTAGGGCGGTTTATCAAGATGATGGGAAGAAAATTTCAGGTGGTCGGCGTTCTGGAGGAGGAAGGCGAATCCCTGATTAATGTTTTCCCCTTGGATCGGGCTGTCATTATTGGGTACCCAACAGCTAGAAAGTTCCTGAATCGCAACAGTAGGCAATTTTCTAGTAATTTAACGGTAAAACCTGTAGGCTCGGTTCCATCCAATGATAATCTAAAGGGAGAAATAATCTCCGCATTGCGGGCTGGACGAAAGTTGAGACCTAACGAAAGTAATAACTTTGTACTCAATGAATTAACCATGATTGAAGACTCACTACAGAGCTTTTTTGGCGTATTGAATTCAGCGGGAATATTTATTGGCTTATTCGCAATATTGGTGGGCATGTTTAGCGTAGCTAATATTATGTTTGTCTCAGTCAAAGAACGAACGGCTATTATTGGAATAAAAAAAGCCCTGGGAGCGAAGCGAATCATTATTCTATCAGAATTTTTAATCGAATCTGTAGTCCTATGTCTGTTTGGCGGAATGATAGGGCTAATTTTTATCTTTTTAGTATTTTTATTGCTCAATCAAGTCCTTCCATTCACCTTTATCCTTTCCATTACCAATATCGTACTTGGAGTGGGCCTGTCCGTAGTTATCGGTATACTTGCAGGACTTATTCCCGCTATTCAGGCCTCGGGCTTAGATCCGGTAGTAGCCATCCGTTCATAAAAAAAAGCCATTACAAATCAATGTAATGGCTTTCATAATCTTTATGGGAAATATTTATTTCACCTGATCTACGATCGACTTGAAAGTAGCTTTATTGTTTACTGCTAAATCCGCAAGGACTTTTCGATTTAAGTCGATGTTGTTTTGCTTAAGTCCGTGTATGAATTTTGAATAACTCATTCCTTCTAAACGCGTTGCCGCATTAATACGGGCAATCCATAACCGTCGGAAAGCGCGCTTTTTATTTCTTCTGTCTCGGTATGCATAAAGCCATCCTTTTTCAACAGCATTTTTCGCTACTGTGTAAACATTTTTACGTGCACCAAAATAGCCTTTTGCGGCCTTAATGTACTTTTTGCGTTTTCGCTTGGACGCGACCGCATTTACTGATCTAGGCATAAGTTTGAATTTAGTTCGATGTAGGGGATTTACTCACTTAAGTCCTACACCCTCGTTAAATAATTATTTTTTACAGAGAAGTCGCTTAACTTGTCTTTCGTCCGATTTATTTACTAAAGTCGAACCATTCAGTCGAAGCTTGCGTTTCTTCGTTTTCTTGCGCATAAGGTGAGCTGCATTCGCCTGGTAGCGTTTTACTTTTCCGCTACCTGTCAGCTTGAAACGCTTTTTTGCACTCGAATTCGTCTTCATCTTTGGCATAACCTACATGGTTTTATTTAAAGTGGACGCAAATGTACACTTTAATTCACTATTCTTAAATTTATTCTACTTCTTTTTCTTCTTCGGCGCAATCATAACATTCATTCTCCGCCCTTCCATCTTTGGCATGTGCTCTGCTGATCCGTAGTCTTCTAACTCTTTAATAAATCGAAGAAGTAAAAGCTCTCCCCGATCCTTAAATACGATAGAGCGCCCCTTAAAGTGAACATAGGCCTTTAATTTGGCGCCATCCTCCAAAAAACCTTTCGCGTGATTTAGTTTAAAGTTGAAATCATGATCGTCTGTATTCGGTCCAAACCGAACCTCTTTGATCACTGTTTTCTGTGTTTTAGCCTTAATCTCTTTCTCTCGCTTTTTCTTTTCGTAGAGAAACTTATTGTAGTCGATAATTTTAACCACAGGTGGCTTCGCATTAGGAGATATAACGACCACATCCAGGCCCATTTCATCAGCCCATTTATTGACTACCTCTGTGTCATATACTTCTGGTCCTAATTCTTTTCCAGCCACCTTACTGATTGCTTCTAAGTCTTCTCCGACTAATCGAACCTTCGGTGCTCGAATCTTATCGTTGACAATGTACTGTGGTTTTTTTCTGCGTAGTGGTTTTTTAAATCCTCGTCTTCTAGCCAAATTGTTGTGTTTTGTTAATCAATATTCGTTCGTAATATATTTAAATTCGGACATTATCCAAATGCTCTGAGCATAATATTCATGTTAAGATCAATATTTAAGCCTCAATATACACCGTGGATCCCTTTTTACTGATCTTAAGGTCATGATTCGGCCTAGATCATATAAAAGAGTTTAGCTGCCTATTTATTCAGCCTCACTGTCTACCTTTTGTCTCAACTGAATTTTCAATTTCTTTTTATCATCTGAACTGTCCATAACGGCATAAAAAGAACTTCCTTCCTCCGGCTTTTTAGCCAGAATAAATTCAGCCAGGGGATCCTCGATATACTTCTGTATAGCCCTGTGAAGGGGACGAGCTCCATATTGTGGATCAAATCCTTTTTTGGCTACAAATTCTTTCGCTTTCTGCGATAGCTCTAATTCGTAATCCATATCTTTCAATCGCTTGAATAAATCCTCAAGCGCAATATCTATTATTTTATGTATCTCTTCTTCTCCTAAGCTATTAAAGATAACAACATCATCGATACGGTTTAAAAACTCAGGCGAAAAGGTTCGTTTCAGTGCATTCTGAATGACGCCCTTATTGTATTCTTCTTTGTTCTCCAATTGAGCTTTCGTGCTAAAGCCTACACCTTGCCCGAAATCCTTCAATTGACGGACTCCAATATTGGAAGTCATAATGATCAGGGTGTTCTTAAAGTCCACTTTACGACCCAATCCATCGGTCAACAAACCATCGTCCAATACCTGAAGCAAAATGTTAAATACATCCGGATGGGCTTTCTCTATCTCATCGAGAAGAATGACAGAATACGGCTTCCGGCGGACACGCTCAGTAAGTTGTCCCCCCTCTTCATATCCCACATAGCCTGGAGGAGCCCCGATGAGTCGACTTACGGAGAATTTCTCCATGTACTCACTCATATCCAAACGAATCAAGGCATCATCAGTATCAAACATATAGCGAGCCAATGCTTTTGCTAGTTCTGTTTTACCAACGCCGGTAGGCCCTAGAAATATGAACGTACCAATCGGTTTATTGGGGTCTTTCAGCCCGACGCGATTTCTTTGAATCGCTTTGGTCACCTTCTCGATCCCCTCATCTTGACCAATTATCGACTTATTCAAGTCCCCATGCATGTTCACCAGCTTGTTGCTCTCGCTTTTCGCTACCTTATTGACGGGAATCCCCGTAATCATAGCGATCACTTCAGCTATATCGTGCTCATCCACAGGGTAGCGCATAGCTTTCGCGTCTTCCTCCCATTTATTTTTAGCGGCATCCAACTGCTTGAGCAATTTAGACTCGTTATCTCTATGCATCGCCGCTTTCTCGTATTGCTGATTTTTTACGGCCTGATTCTTAGCCTCTTTCAGTTTTTCAATTTTACTCTCCAACTCCTCAATGTTCTTGGGAACGTGTATGTTTTTCAAATGCACACGCGCACCCACCTCATCCATAACATCAATAGCCTTGTCGGGCAAAAAACGATCGCTAATGTATCGATCTGATAGTTTTACACAATTTTTAATCGCTTCATCAGAGTAGGTAACATTGTGAAACTCCTCATATTTGGAGCGGATGTTCTCCAAAATATGTATTGTTTCTTCCGCACTCGGCGGATCAATTATTACTTTTTGAAAACGACGATCTAAAGCACCATCTTTTTCAATGTGCTGGCGGTACTCGTCCAGCGTGGATGCTCCAATACACTGCAAATCCCCTCGGGCTAGTGCAGGTTTGAAAATATTCGATGCATCCAGTGAACCCGTAGCTCCACCCGCACCTACGATAGTGTGTATTTCGTCAATAAACAAAATCACATTATCTGATTTTTCTAACTCGCCCATGATGGCCTTCATGCGCTCTTCGAATTGACCTCTATATTTCGTTCCGGCAACCATCGCAGCCATATCCAACATCACAAGACGTTTATTAAACAAGGTGCGGCTAACCTTTCGCTCATGAATGCGAAGCGCCAAACCTTCCACGATAGCTGTCTTCCCTACACCAGGTTCACCAATGAGTATGGGGTTATTTTTCTTTCGACGACTCAGAATCTGAGAGACGCGCTCGATTTCTTTGTCCCGACCGATTATCGGATCTAACTTATCCTCTTCTGCAAGCTGAGTAATATCACGCCCAAAATTATCCAAAACTGGAGTTCTCGATTTCGTGCCACTCTTTCTACTATAACGACTTCCACTGCTATCTGATCCACCATCCTCAAAAGGAACATCGCTATCTGAAGCCGCAGCAGAAAACATATCTGAATCTGAATAATCCAACTCTTGCTTTACAAATTCAAGTTCCGATTTGAATCCTTCATAGTCCACATCAAATTCATCCAACACCTTTGCACCGAGATTATCTCCATGCTTCAAGATGGATAGAACCAGCAGCTCTGGACTAATCTCATCCTGACCCATTGATTTTGCTTCCAAAAAACTAACTTTTAGAATTTTTTCAGCATGATGGTTCAAATACAGACGGCCAATATTGAAATTCGCTTGTTCTTTATTGCTTTGTGGGGCCAGTTCAGTTATCGCTTCTTTTAATTCATTGAAATTCACATCCAACGAATCCAGTACTACAACCGCAAGATTGTCGCTATCCTTGACTAATCCCAAAAGAAGATGCTCTGTGCCAATATAATCACTTCCTAGATTGAGTGCCTCTTCGCGACTCAATGAAAGAATTTTCTTGACTTTCGGTGAAAATTTTCTATTCATGTTATTTTTTCAATTCGTACGGTATCTCAAAATAGTTAATAATTTCAACCTACCAATAGTTTAATCCTATAAACTAATAAAACCATGCCAGTAGTACAATTAGGCCGAATTGACACAAATAGCAAATATAAGTGGAAATATTGGCAGGATCGGGCTTGTACTATGCACTTTTATTCAATTGTAAAATGATCCTCATATTATTAGAGTGGGATCTATTTTTTTTGGCCGGCACCGCATTGGATTCTAAATCCAATGCGGTCGGGCTATTCGCTTGTAGTGCGCACCGAAGATCCGGACCGCCCTATGGTCATACCCTAAAAGCAGGCCCCTGCTGGCTGCGGAGTCTATTCTAGCCTTCCTCGCCAGAGGGCGGATCACGGATCTTCGGCACGCCCTATCGCTGCTATCCCTGCCGGATACGATATGTGATCCTTTTTTATGTTGATCAAAACTTAGGTATGCTGTGTAAAATAGCAGCATTTCTCACACGCTGCGATCTCCGAAGTGGTTTTATACCAAGTCGAAGTCAACTTAGGAAAAAAATAGGGGGTTTTGGTCTTATTTTGGTAGCGCTAATGACCTCTAATTCAGGAAATCCTAGTGCTTTCTCAATTTAGATCGCCATAATCATTCATATGCCATTTTAAACCATTATTTTTACAGATGTGTTATAAAGCTTAAAGTGAAACTTAATATGAAGTATAGTCTCGAAAAAAAAGAAAATTACGCGATTTTTGATTTGGAAGAAGAAAACCTGAATTCCATAATCGCCCCAAAACTAAAATCAGAGTTCATCTTTCTACGGAATGAAGGTGTGTCACACTTGATTCTAGATCTCAGCGATGTGAAATATGTAGATTCATCTGGCTTGAGTGCCATCCTCACAGCTAATCGTTTGTGGAAAGGCGATGGACTATTTCTTCTGGCTGGTATTAATCATGGCAGTGTTCGAAAAATTATAGAGATATCGCGCTTAGACACCATCTTGAGTATTGAAGATGAAGTCACAGATGCTGTGAAAAAAATTAAGGAATTCGAAGCGTCGGCCTCATCCGAATCCTAAAGAGATACTGAAATACTAGAATGACTTTTGAAGTCACCATACTGGGTTCAAACTCCGCATTGCCTGCAGCGGGAAGACATCCCACATCACAAATTTTAAATGTGCACGATCAATTGTATTTGATCGACTGTGGGGAAGCTACGCAGATACAAATGAATAAGTATAAAGTCAAGCGCGGGGGGATAGATCACATCTTTATTAGTCACCTTCATGGAGACCACGTTTTAGGTTTACTCCCATTAATCAATTCTTTCGCTTTAAATCGGCGAAAGCGCCCTATGAATATTTATGGGCCCAAACCCATTCGCCGGTTTATTGAACACCAGCTGGAATGCACCCATTCTGTGATGCCATACCCCATACATTTTCATGAGTTTGACGAAGGATATAGTGGCGCAGTCATGGAAGACGAATCCTTAACCGTATATTCCGTTCCTCTGGACCATCGAATTCCAACGCTGGGATACATCTTTACTGAAAAGGAGCAAGCTCCTCATATCCTTCCAGAAGAAATGAGAAAGCATGGTATTTTATTTGACAAGGTTCCGGCGATAAAAAGTGGAGAAAGCGTACTGAATGACAAAGGTGAACAAGTTCAGGCTCATCAACTCACTCGACCTGCTGCGCCCCCCAGATCCTATGCCTTTATGTCAGATACGAGATATAATCCTGCTTTAGCGAGTCGGGTAGAGGAAGTGGATTTGTTATACCACGAAGCCACATTTTTGCACGAATTGATTGATAGAGCTGAAAAAACAAAGCATACTACGGCTAGGGAGGCTGGTGAGTTTGCAAGCGCGGCTCGGGTCAATAAGATGATTATCGGTCACTTTTCAACCCGATATCAAAATTTGACCCCTTTACTCGAAGAAGCAAAAAACTATTTTTCTGAAACGATGTTAGCCCTTGAAGGACGTACCTTTGAAGTTCATCAAAAGGATGTTTAGAGGTTTTTTCCATCTCAATTTTTGGCTATCTACAAATAACAATTATCTTTGCAATCGCTTTTCAAAAGAGCAGATTCCGTAGCTCAGCTGGTAGAGCATCTCACTTTTAATGAGAGGGTCTTGGGTTCGAGCCCCAACGGAATCACGAAGGGTTTTCAGTTCGCTGAAAACCCTTTTTTAATATTCGGTACTTTCTTACACTTATCCTAAAGATGCTCAAAACGCTTTGATTCTGGTTTTGCAAGAGACACTCTAAACTTTGAAAAAAGGATTCTTCTCTCAACCTTTATACAATGAGCTATTAGAAGCCTAATTTATCTGGCGGACAATCTTCGGTGATATCCCAGTCAATAACTCGTAAATAAATCGCCCGGATATTCGGGAGGCATGATACCAGTCAAATTCCCCCTTGGCCTCGATGAGTTTGACGGACTTTTCAGGTTTGGGACTATTCTTTACCCCTACATCAACAATAATTTGATTCATATTGACCCGGCCAATTATAGGGCAGTATTGCTCTGAAATTTTCACTTTCCAGTTATTTGATAGAGCCCGGGGAAATCCGTCTCCGTAGCCTGTAGGGATCATCACCGTTTTTGTTTTATTTTCGGTTTGGTAGGTCTGCCCATACCCCGTATATTTTCCACTCGGAATGTCCTGATACCCCGCAACACTCGAATTCCATTCCAGAGCAGGAGAAGGCTCGTCGTACTCAGCTGGCCATAGGGATCGGCTAAATTCCGAAGGAAAAAATCCATAGGCTAAAAGCCCTATTCTCGAATGCGTAAAAAAATCAAGGGAGTCTAACATCAGACCCGCAGAATTAGGCCCATGCCATTCTAAATCTGAGGCTCTGCGAGGCAGGACATTCCTCACCTGATCTTGAAAGGATCGAAATTCATGTAACTGTTTTTTGACCCGCTCCATATTTTCTTTTTCATCTGCACCAGAGAGGTGAGTAGAAAATCCAATTATTTGGACTCCGGCATGGTCAAATACTCCTTTCCCTTCCTTCCAGAATTCTTCAGGAACGATGCCGGTACGGTACATTCCGGTTTCCATTTCCAGATGAACACTTAATTTGGGATGATTCGCACCAGAGTTATCCCAATACTCTAGGAGGGTCCTTAAAAAGGAAAGACTCCAAATGGTAAGCTCAATCCTTTTTTGTGCGCAATTTTTCAGATCACCTATCTCTACTGGGCCTATGAGTAAAATTGAGATTTCAGAATACTTTTCCCTTAAAGTGAGTGCATCGGTGAGATGGTAGCAAATCAACCGCTTGACTCCTGCTTTGATAAATAATTGGGACGCTTCCATAAGCCCGTGTCCATAAGCATTACCTTTAACAACGACACCCAGTGGTTTTCGAAAGTATAGCTGTAGGGTGTTTATATTTTTGAGGAACCTTTGCTCATGGATTACCAGGCTCTGATAATATTGGGCGTGCAGTGTCATGATGGAAATATTTTACCCGGATTTAGGATATCCTTCGGGTCAAATACCGCTTTGATGTTTTTCATTAGTTCGATTTCTATGGGTGAAAAAACAATATCCATGTAATTTTTCTGAACCCATCCAATACCGTGTTCTCCAGAAATGGTTCCCCCCAAACTTTTTACTTTTTCAAATAAGGATCGAATAGCGATCGGAAGATCTTCGTTCCACTCTTTTTCGGACATATCACCCTTTAAAATATTGACGTGCAGGTTTCCATCTCCAGCGTGTCCGTAGCACACAGATTCAAAGCCATGTTCAGCCCCGATTTCTTTTACACTTTTGAGCAAATCAGGAAAAGCAAACCTGGGAACGACCGTATCTTCTTCTTTATAAATAGACCCTCTTTTTACCGCTTCTCCAACTACGCGGCGCATTTTCCACAAGCGTTCCTTTTGAGCTTCAGAGTCCGCCATCAGTATCTCTCCACAATCGAATGACTCCAGCGTATTGTAAATCTTTTCAGCTTCCTCCATCAGTAAATCGGGATCGTTTCCATCTAATTCAATAAGGAGATGAGCTTCTATATGGTCTGGAATTTCTAATCGTTCTTCCTCGGGAAGGACGCGGCTGGCAGCATCTAAGGCAGCTCGCTCCATAAACTCCAGGCCTGAAGGTGTGATTCCGGCTTTCATAATTGCGGGCACTGCTGCCGCCGCTTCTTCCAGCTTGGAAAAAGGGGCTAACATGAGCAGTGTGTGACTAGGGTGGGGGATCAGCTTGAGCACAATTTCAGTGACGACACCTAATGTCCCCTCACTGCCAACTAATAGCTGTGTGAGGTTATACCCCGTAGCATTTTTTAGTGTATTACTTCCCGTTCGAATGACCTCCCCCGAGGCCAAAACGACTTCTAAATTAAGGACGTAATCTTTTACTACTCCGTATTTTACAGCTTTTGGCCCCCCACTGTTTTCAGCAATATTCCCACCAATAAAACAACTGCCTTTGGAGGCAGGGTCTGGCGGGTAAAACAAGCCCCTGGATCGCAATTCATCCTGCAGATGCTGGGTGATTACACCGGGCTGAACAAATACCATGAAATTATTTTCATCGATATTCAAAATTTGGTTCATTCGTTTCATGCTGATCACCACGCCACCAAAAGCAGGAATCGCTCCCCCACTGAGGCCCGTCCCTGCGCCTCGAACCGTAACGGGAAAAAGCCTTTCATTACAATATCTCATGATTTTGCTGATCTCATGTGTAGATGTAGGCTCCAGAACCACTTCGGGAACTATGGAAATATCCTCCGTCTCATCTCTGGAATGCTGTTCTAAAGCAGTTTTATCAAAGATGACTCGTTCTGAATCCAGAATGTCCTTAAAGTGATTGAGGTCTTTTTCTTGGACCTTTTCGTATTTATTTTTCACAGTTGTCATTTTATCTGCAATTGAATTAGGCTTAAAATTAAAACACCAATACCTTTATGCTGTTCTATAAAAGTCACAATGAATAACAAAAAGCCTAAAATACAAATTATCGGCGGCCCTTGCAGTGCGGAAACGGAGGATCAGGTTCTTCGGCTGGCCATTTGGGCAAAAAAGCTGGGCTGGATCCGATTTCGTGCGGGACTATGGAAGCCGCGCACACGTCCGGGCTTTTTTGAGGGAGTGGGCGATAAGGGACTGTCTTGGCTCAAAGCCGCTCAAGATGCTTCCGGAGTCCCGACCATGACGGAAGTAGCTACACCGCGACAGGCTGAGAAGGTACTAGAAACCGGGCTGAATGGGTTTTGGATTGGCGCACGAACCACTGTCAATCCTTTTTATGTTCAGGAAATTGTAGAAGTTATAAAGGGCACAGATACCGAGGTATGGATCAAAAACCCCATCCATCCGGATCTGAACTCCTGGATCGGCGCGATTGAACGTTTTTCGTCTGCAGGTCTTAAAAATATAGGTGCAATCCATAGAGGCTTTTTTGTCTTTAGAACTTCGGACTTGAGAAACTCTCCCGTTTGGTCTATTCCATTAGGTCTAAAAAAACACTTTCCCGAGTTGCCTGTTTTTTGCGATATTAGCCACATCGCGGGTAAAAGTGAACGATTACCTATGGTTCTGAGGCACGCCCTGCATCTAAATTTTTCAGGTATCATGGCCGAAATACATGAAGACCCCGTTTGCGCGTTGACAGATAGCGAGCAACAAATTAAACCGGACTTCTTTTCTGAAATGATTGATGAAATACAAAACAATGATTTTAAAGGCAAAGAGTCAATGAGTAATCGGATGATGAAAAGTGAAAAGGGGCAGTGGTTTGAGGCGATTGATCTTGAAATTCAACGTTTACAAAAAATTCAAGATGATATTCCAAATCAAATGGATGAACTCATTTCGCATTTACGCATTGATAAAAAATAACACTTCAGTCTGAGAGCCGACGACCTAATACAAACAAATGAAATCAATAAAGCAGCAATCAGAAAGTATGATTCCCACAAATTGGGGCGAATTTCGAATGATTGCATTTTCGAGTCAGAATGATGATTATAGCCCGCATCTAGCACTGCTATCGCCTGACTTTGATCCTTCCGAAACGGTGCTGGTTCGAGTGCACTCTGAATGTCTTACGGGTGATATTTTTGGATCTAAACGCTGTGACTGTGGAGATCAGCTGCATCATTCCTTAGAAAAAATAAGCAAATCGAATGGCGTGCTGATTTATTTGAGGCAGGAAGGAAGAGGAATAGGTTTAATCAATAAACTAAAAGCTTATAATTTGCAGGATCGGGGATTAAATACGAAGGATGCGAATGTCCACTTAGGCTTTGAACCGGATGAGCGAACTTATGGCGTAGCGATAGAGATATTAAAACAACTAGAAGTCGAAAAAATAAAGTTGCTAACGAACAATCCGGAGAAGCTGGAAAGTATAGAGGAATCAAGTATTAATCTGGAAGCCCGAGTACCTCTAATTATGCCTTTTTCACCGGATAATCAAAGGTATTTAGAAACGAAACGAGACTTTATGGGACATCTATTGGACAAATAGATTGAAAATTCGCTAAAAACTATTTGGATTGAGCTGCCTCAACCTCGGGCATTTGGCAGTTTTCTTCCGGGGATTTTCCGCAGACGGTGCATTCACCAATCTGATTTTTTATCATGGGGTTATTCGTAGCACATGTTCCGCGAAATTCATTCCCGGTAAAAATGTGGCGAATATTGATGAGTGCAAAGCTAATGCCAAAGACCCCAAAAATTATGACTAGGATATATAAGAATTCCATGTGTTCTATTTGTAAATTTAACGCAAATATAAGGTGATTAGTTTACCAAAAACGAAAAGATGAACCCGAAAGTAAGAGAAATACAAGTTAACGATAAATTAGAAAAGGTAAAGGCATTTGAGAGGCTGTTGCTGACCATGGATGTCTTGCGTGAACTTTGCCCCTGGGATCAAAAACAAGACTGGAAGAGCTTAAGACCGCTGACGATTGAAGAAACATACGAATTGGCAGAGGCTATTTTAGATGAGGATGTTTCCGGTGTGGAAGAAGAATTGGGTGACATTTTACTGCATATAGTCTTTTACGCTAAGATAGGAGAGGAGGAAGAAAAATTTTCTATCGTGGAGGTCATCCATACCCTTTGTGATAAATTGGAACAAAGGCATCCTCACATTTATGGGGATGTGAAGGTAAAAGATGAGGAAGAAGTGAAAAGAAACTGGGAACGATTAAAAATGAAAGAAGGAAAGCAAAGTGTTTTGTCGGGAGTGCCCGGTGGACTCCCTTCTATCGTCAAAGCATATCGCATGCAGCAAAAAACAGCTCAAATGGGTTTTGAATGGGCTGAAAAGGAGGATGCCTGGAAAAAAGTAGAAGAGGAGATTGAGGAATTTCGAACAGCAAAGACCCAACGAGAAAGAAAAGAAGAATTGGGTGACCTGTTTTTTAGTCTGATCAACTACGCGCGGTACGAAAATATAGATCCTGACGAGGCTTTATCTCTCACTAATGCTAAATTCAAGGCTCGATTTGAATACATTGAGGCCCACGCGTCGAAGCCTATGGGTAAGATGACCCTTGATGAAATGGACGCATTATGGAATCAGGCAAAAGAAAATTTGTAAAGCCTTAAATAGATTTTGGTGAAATTGAGGAATAATGCTACCTTTGCGGGGCTGAAAACATAAAATACAAAGAATACATTGGCATATGGGTGTTTATCTAACAGATGAAAGAAAGAAGGAAATTTTTAAAACCTATGGCGGTGATGAAAAAAACACAGGTCATACGGAAGCACAAATAGCTCTCCTGCACGAGAAAGTGAAAGGGTTATCTGAGCATTTGCGACGCAATCAAGGTGATCACCATTGTCGCAAAAATCTATTGACGACCGTAGGAAAACGAAAGCGCTTGTTAAATTATTTAGCTCAGCGCGATATTGAAAGATATCGAGAGCTCATTTCGGATTTAGGAATTCGAAAGTAAGATCTTTAAAATGCTTCCTTCGGGAGGCATTTTTTTTTGCATATATTTGTCAACGAAGAGACATGAAACTGTGAGGGTTGTCAAAGTAAAATCAGACCTTAATTTGCCAACATCCTGTCCCACCCCTTCGGCCTGTCGGTCTATGTCATTTTTTAAATCTAAAACGAATTTATATTATGGGTGCAAAGACTCCCCACTCCGTCCAGTTTTCATTACCGGACGGCCGAGAAGTAACTATTGAAACCGGGAAATTGGCCACGCAGGCCGATGGCTCAGTGGTCGTGAAAATGGGTAATACCATGCTATTTTGTAGTGTGGTTAGTGCCAAAGAACCCCGACCCGGCCAACCGTTCTTCCCACTATCCGTCGATTATCAAGAAAAATTTGCTGCCGCAGGACGAATTCCCGGAAATTTCTTTAGAAGAGAAGCTAGATTGTCGGAATACGAAATACTCATATGCCGATTGGTAGATCGGGCAATACGTCCACTATTCCCAGATAATTACATGAACGATACTCAGGTCATTATTAATTTGATCTCAGGAGAGGAAGATACTCTTCCCGATGCGTTCGCTGCTTTAGCGGCTTCAGCTGCCCTTGCTGTGTCCGACATCCCTTTTGCAGGTCCCCTTTCTGAGGTGCGAGTCGCAAAAATTGATGAAGATTATGTAGTAAACCCTGGAAAAGCAGATCTGGAAAAGGCCAGTTTGGATATCATTGTAGCGGCTACAGCCGAAAACATAATGATGGTAGAGGGTGAAGCAGATGAATGTTCGGAGGAAGAATTGATCGAGGCGATGAAAGTAGGTCATGAAGCCATAAAGGTTCAATGTGCCGCACAGTTAGCTCTGGCTCAAAAAGTAGGAGAAAAAGCTCAAAATAAGAGACCTAAGCCAGTTATAGAAGAAGATGCTTCCATTGAAAAGGAAGTGGAACAACTATGTAAAGACAAAATCTTTACCACTGCTGCCGCAGAGTTGGATAAAGAGACTCGCGGAACGCAGTTTAGCGAACACAAGCAAGAAATGTTAGACCACATTTTGTCCGAAAAGGGTGAGGAGTACCTGGCAGAAAAAAAGGACCTGTACGAAAAGTATTACGGTGAACTGAAGAAAAGGGTGATCCGTCAAATGGTGCTGGATGAGAAAAAACGATTGGATGGACGACGCTATGATGAAATTCGGGATATTTGGACCGAAGTTGATTATTTGCCCTCTACTCACGGATCAGCAATTTTTACACGGGGCGAAACGCAATCCCTGACTTCTTTGACCTTAGGTACAAAGAAGGACGCTATGATGGTAGATAAGGCTCTGGAACATTATTTTGACGACTTTATTCTCCACTACAACTTTCCCGCCTACTCTGTAGGTGAAACCAAGCCCATGCGAGGTCCGGGACGTCGGGAAGTTGGCCATGCTAATTTAGCTGCTCGCTCTCTAAGAAAAGTGATGCCGGAGAAGCATCCCTACACCACGAGAATTGTATCTGATATCATGGAATCTAATGGCTCCTCTTCTATGGCAACCGTTTGCGCCGGCTCCCTGTCCCTGATGGATGCGGGTATCCATATCAAGAGACCCGTCTCTGGTATCGCTATGGGAATGATTGCCGAAGGTAATCAGATGGCTATCCTTTCGGATATTCTTGGAGATGAAGATGCTATCGGAGATATGGACTTTAAATTGACCGGAACTGAAAAAGGTATTACTGCCTGTCAGATGGATATCAAAATCGAAGGTCTGGAATATCAGGTTCTCAAAGAAGCCCTGGAGCAGGCCCGAGCTGGTCGAATTCACATTTTGGGTGAAATGGCTAAAACCATTTCTGAACCTCGAGCAGAATTGAAACCGCACACGCCAAGAGTGGTAGAGGTAGAGATCGACAAAGAGTATATCGGTGCAGTGATTGGACCAGGTGGTAAGATTATCCAGCAAATGCAGGAGGATACCGGTACGGAGATTGTCATCGAGGAAGAAGATGGAAAAGGAAAGATTCAAATTTCAGGTACAGATAAGAAGTCGATTGATTTGGCTTTGTCTATGATAAACGAAATTGCCTTTACCCCTTCTGTAGGTGATGTATACGATGCTACAGTAGCAAAAGTCATGCCCTATGGAGTCTTTGTTGACTTCAAAGGAAAGAGCGGCTTATTGCACGTTTCTGAATTTGCCCATCACCATGTAAAAGACGTGGCTGAGTTCTTTAGCGAAGGAGATTCAGTCCAGGTGAAATTAGTGGGTATCGATGATAGAAGCGGAAAGATGAGATTATCTCGCAAAGCGCTGTTAGATAAAGATGAGGAGCAAGGATAGGCTCTGTTACTGACAGTATGAATGTAATAAAAAAGCTCTCGCAGTTGCGAGGGCTTTTTTTTATTTAGTTTCGGATTTGGGGTCGATTTTGGTATGATTTCATCCCAAAATACTTCAAGCTGACTTTAGTGCCGCAATACGAAAAGTTGCTATCCCCGAATGTACGCCGCTTCGGGCCGCAAGATGACTAAATATTGTCATGTTCACTGAGGCATTAAGGGAATCCTCCACCTAAAAAAGGTCTTCTTTATTATTGCCTTTTACTCTAATTAGGTTTTGCCGTTTTCATAATCAAAAGAGTAGGCTTGAGTCCTATGCAGTGAAGTATCAATCAAGCCGTCCCTTCGCGCAAGGGATAGTAGGGGCCGGGAGCGCAGCGAGCGGGTGCCGAGAATCGCCTTAGCGATCTCGAGCACGGAACCCCCGCATAGCCCGACCCTCGAGATCCGCCGTCAGGCGGAGCCTCGGGGATGCGCCCAAAAAATGCGAAGACAAATGAAGCAGAGAAAAAATGGGTAGAATCGTAAAATTCACTTAATGTATGAATTCTGTATCGCGCGGGAATTATTTTTAACTTGCCGCTGTTGTATCATAAAATCTAATCTTTTATCTCCATGCGGCAATTGAAAATCCAGAATGCTATTACCCGCCGGGAAACGCAGGCTCTGGACAAGTATTTTAATGATATTAGTAAAATTGAGCTCATCAGTCCGGAGCGGGAGGCTGAGCTGGCGGAGAAAATTCAATCGGGTGACGAGGAGGCTTTGAATGAGTTGGTGCAAGCGAATCTGCGTTTTGTCGTATCGGTCGCCAAACAATATACCAGTCAGGGTCTATCGCTTTCTGACCTCATTAATGAAGGAAATGTCGGCCTGATGAAGGCTGCGCGTCGATTTGACCCGTCCCGTGGATTTCGATTCATTTCATACGCCGTATGGTGGATTCGGCAGTCGATTCTGAGCGCTGTGCTGGAGTACTCCCGGATGGTGCGTCTGCCTGTAAATAAAATGAATTTGTTTACCAAGATTAAGAGTGCTCGACTGCAATTCGTTCAGGAGTTCGAGCGCCAGCCGACCATCGTTGAACTTGCCGAATTGATGGAGGTTAGCCCTAAGGAAATTGAAAAAATCCTGGAAGAAGGGGAACGACATTTGTCGCTTGATGCCCCTATGGGAAATGCAGAAGATGACGGGGGCACGATTTTGGATTTTTATACTGACGAACAGTTGGATAGCCCGGATTTGAGCCTGATGGAGGAGTCGCTAAAGAGCGAAGTTCAAAATAATTTATCCTATCTCTCTCCCAGAGAGGTTAAAATTTTGACTTTCTACTATGGGATCGGTGATCATGAAAGCCACAGTCTGGAAGAAGTGGGGGAGATGATGGGCCTTACCCGGGAACGCGTGCGGCAGCTGAGAGAAAGAGCTCTTCGACGACTTCGATTTCGATTGACGAAAAGTAATCGTTCGACGATGTAACAGCCATGAGATTTTTGTGTACTTTTTATGACGTTTATTTCATTTTTTGCCCTCCTCCCTAACATTTTTATTACTTTCATGTTAATATTATGAGTAAAGAAGTCAAATTATGAGTGTTTTAGATTCCGTACGTCTCCTGATTTACCGGGTTCACGAGAAAGGATTAGAGATCTTCATGATGAATGAGGACGAGAAATGGACCATGCCGGAAGGTTGGTTAGACGGTGAAGTCGAAGACAAGGAAATGATTGAATTAGATCCGGTTGAGGAGGAAAATGGGAAGATTAGGCGAGCTGTAGCCATAGAGGGAGACTGGCATGATATGCCTTCTATCCGTAATTTGCTCAAACGCGATGTCAATCAAATAAAAGACAAGCTCAAATCACTTTTACCCGGAAATGAAACCGGTGCCTTTTTTGCCGTTAAAGATACGGCTGATAAGGTCGTTCCAGGTGATGATCAACTCATCAATGAACTAGAAGAAATCATTTCCGAGAAAAATTCCACGAAGTATATTTAAGTGATGGCGGCACTTTCCCAATCGCAGTTATCCTTTCCGTCCCATGTCGAGCGCTATGAGGGGAAAGTAAGAGATGTATACGACTTTGGTGAACACATTATGCTGGTAGCTACGGATCGTATATCCGCATTTGATCACATACTTCCACGCCCCATTCCTTTAAAGGGCCAAATTCTCAACACGATCGCTCGGCAATTTTTGGTGGATTCCACATCAATCGCGCCGAACTGGCTAAATGCAGATTTGGAAATAGATCCTGCTGTTTCTTTTGGAAAAAAGGCAGAACCCATACGTATAGAAATGGTTATTCGAGGCTATTGTGTAGGACATGCGTGGCGAGAGTATAAAATGGGGCAGCGTTCCTTATGCGGGGTGCCTATGCCCGAAGGACTTCAGGAGGGAGACGCTTTTCCACATCCGATCATCACTCCCTCTACCAAGGCTGTGGAAGGCCATGATGAAGATATATCAAAGGCAGAGATTTTCTCCCGCGAGATCGTATCTGAACCTGTCTACAAGCAAATGGAGGAGTATACTTTTGCGCTTTTTGAATGGGGGCAGAAAACAGCTCGCGAACGCGGGCTGATTCTAGCAGATACAAAATACGAGTTTGGATTCGATAAAGAGGGCCAGGTAATATTGATTGACGAAATTCATACGCCGGATAGTTCAAGATATTTTTATTTGAAAGATTATGACCGTTTACGTAAGCAGGGTAAGCGGCCACGGCAATTATCAAAAGAGTTTGTCCGGGAATGGTTGATCTCAGTGGGCTTTCAGGGAAAAGAGGGTCAAAATATGCCGCAGATGACCGATGAAGTCGTACATTCGATCACAACCCGATACAAAGAATTGTACGAAACCATTATGGGGCATCCTTTTCGTGGCGCTGAGAGTGATCTGCCCGCCAATGATCGCATTCAAAAAGCCGTGAATGAGAACCTACTTCCTAAGCTTGACCTTCCAGATACGACTTTAAATACCTAAAATGTTCGCCTAGGTTTCCATTTTGGGCAATCGTAGCACGATTCAGTATGTCACTATTCGGGTCTTGCAATTCGTCAGCAATGTGCTCGAGAAATTGCTCTCCAAAAGAAGTAGATGCATCTCGAGGGAGTTCATTGGGTAGGTTATCCACAGCCATAACGTCGATACACTCCGGCTGAAATGGAGCCGCTTCCTTTTCTGTTTTGGGATCGTATCCATAAACCGGGTCATCGATCGTTGACGGTCGAAGGGTAGAAGGTACAGAGGCCACAGGCGCGATATCGCAGGTTACGTCGGCGATGACCTGAATCCGAAAATCATCTCTCCGCATATCTTCCGGGCTGAAAAAGCGTGGAGCTTGATTGTCCCAATAGATGCCATTGATAAAAACATCAGCCATTTTTGTATAAGGCTCAAAAATGCTCTCGTGCTCTTCGGGATGCTTGAAAAAATAGTCGAGGTCAAACTCGGCAGCATCTTTACGCGCTGCATAATCGGAGCAGTCCAGCTGAGTAAATACAGCCCGGTCCGTTTCGATCTTCAAAAATGTTTCGGGATCCAGCTGATGGGCGCCCATATCTTTTAAGACTTCGACTGCACCATTGGCAACACGCCCTCCACCGGTGACGACAATTTTAATCGGAGCCAACGCTCGTTTTTCATAGACAGATTTAGCTTCCTCATAATCCCGCAGGTGGTGGAGGCGCGGAAGCGAAAGAATTCCTTTTCGTTGTTCGTAAGTCCAAATGGCATTATGCGCTCCGACCATGCCGGCAAATCGCCCAAAGGCAATCAATCGTTGGCCTTTTTTATGGGTGAGCACCTCGTAGTCGATCAAGCGGATCTTTTTTTCTATTGCTGCCTGAAGCAGGGGGCGGTTATAGGGTTGTTCTTTTATCGTATGTGAAAAGAAAAAGTAGGTTTTATGGGGAATCAGTTGATCTATGGGGACCTCTTTCACGCCCATCAAAACGTCACAGTCCGAAACATCATCTGTTAGAGTAAGCCCTTTTTCATCATATTCTTCATTGGAAAAGCAACGTCTTGCATCCTTTTGAATGCGCACATCGCTTACAAACGGTTTTTTAGACAATAATAATGCATGCTCCGGGCGAAGGGGGACGCGTTGATCGGAGGGTGTTTTTCCTTCTTTGATGATGCCTACAGAGATCGTCATAATCTTGATTTTAGGAATTAAAGATATAAAATGCCAGCCATGGCACCTGCGTTTTTGGATATTATCTGCACGGAAGCCGAAATTTGTTACCTGGGGAACTATTGGTTACCTTCGCCCGTTATAAGAACAGTTCATTGATATATGGGGCCGACTGGAATC
>Ga0209943_1000449_pt1 | contig 28833 bp, 25 predicted proteins | sample SalPonR1_B_D2_MG_FD_185698 | JGI IMG/M metagenome (GOLD analysis project Ga0209943, IMG submission 185698) | Salt pond soil microbial communities from South San Francisco under conditions of wetland restoration - Salt Pond MetaG R1_B_D2_MG... ... | reverse complement strand
AGTGATGTAAATCCCATGTTTTTTCTGATTTGCTCGACCATGGCTTCATATTTACCGTTTTTGTTATCGGAATATTCCCGCATATCTACATTCTCTTTTCCCTCCAACTGCTTAACAGCTCTGTGTGTCGCTAAATCTAAATTTGACCGGGAACTGCTAAAGTTTAAAAAATCGCAGGGAAATGTTAAAGGAGGGCAAGCGATACGAACATGTACTTCATCAATTCCGGCCTGGTATAAATCTTTTACATTGTCTTTAAGCTGTGTGCCGCGAACAATTGAATCATCCAAAAAAACGCCTTTTTTACCATTGGTTAATGCTTTATTGGGTATTAATTTCATCTTAGCAACCAGTTCACGTGTATTTTGACTTTGTGGCATAAAACTCCTGGGCCAGGTAGGTGTGTATTTTGAATAAGGCCGTTTCAACGGGATTTTTTGTTCGTTGCTATACCCCATAGCATGTCCAACACCGGAATCAGGAATCCCGGCCACAAAATCAATATCCAGCTTATCTCTTTTGGCCAAAGATGCACCGCATCGATATCTCACTTCATCCACATTAACATTCTCATAAAATGAGGGAGGATAACCATAATAAACCCAAAGAAAGGAACAAATTTGCATTTTATCTTCAGGCTTTTTCAGTTGTTTGTGACCATCAGCAGTTATTTCAACAATTTCGCCCGGACCGACAAATTTATCGGTTTCATAACCCAAGTTAGGAAAAGCACAGGTTTCAAAACTGGCCGCATAGGCATCGTTCTTTTTTCCAATGATTATTGGTGTTCTTCCCCGCTTGTCGCGTGCTGCAATAATGCTGTTTTCGGTTAAAATAAGCATTGAGCAGGAACCTTTTATTTTATCGTAAACATTTTGAATCCCTGAAACAAAATCGTCACCATCAGCAATTAACATCGATACGATTTCTGTTGGGTTTATAAATCCCTGGCTGTTTTCGGTAAAGGTTCGATGGTTATTTGTATACTCTTTTTCCAACTCATCGATATTCATAATTTTACTTACGGTAGCCACCGCAAATTGTCCTAAATGAGAGGTAACCACAATAGGTTGTGCTTCAGTATCGCTAATTACTCCTATGCCTAATTTCCCGGTAAATTTTGATAAATTACTTTCGAATTTATTTCGAAAATATCCATCTTCCAGGCTATGAATTGAACGTTGGAACCCTTTATCTGGTGAATAAAAAGTCATACCAGCGCGTTTGGTCCCTAGATGTGAATGATAATCTGTCCCGTAAAATACATCAGTTACACAACTTGATTTTGAAATACTACCAAAAAAGCCACTCATTAGATATATATTTTTATGTAGATAATTACTGGAGCCAAAAGTATTAGTTTTTATTTTAGGCAGAAAAAATAGTTAATAAAAGCGGCTTTTTTGTTAATATTTTCTTTTGGCAAATGATTTATTATTTTAACCTGCCTGAAAAAAATAAAAGAGGGTGTACAAAAAGTCTTTGAGAAACTTCGTGCTTCCTTTGGGTAACTTTGTGGTATAATTATAAAATATTGTTAAACAGATTATCACCAAGAAGACACAAAGTTGCTCTAAGTAAAAAATAAGTAGTTTCTCAATTTTTAATACTTTTTGGACACTCCCTTTTACTATGCATTCAATTTACTTTTTATTAACTCAACAAACGTTATAATATCTTCTTCTTTTGTATCAAAGGAGCACATCCAGCGTACTTCGTTTTGCGATTCATTCCAGTCGTAAAAGAAATATTTTTGTTTTAAATCGTCAATAATTTCTTTAGGAACCATTGCAAAAACACCATTGGCCTCAACTTTTTGAGTTATTTTTATTTGAGGTATTTTTTTTACTTTATCTTCCAATAATTTGGCCATTTTATTAGCATGTTCAGCACTTTTAAACCATAAGTCATTGGTCAGGTATCTTTCAAATTGAGCTGATATAAATCGCATTTTAGATGCCAGTTGCATACCTTGTTTTCTTATGTATTTAAAATTCTGCCCAAGTTTTTTATTCAAGAAAATGATGGCTTCGCCATACATCATGCCGTTTTTGGTTCCTCCAAAAGATAGGATATCAACTCCGGCATCTTTTGTAAGTTTTTTAAAGCCGACTTTCAGACTCACCGCAGCATTGGCAATTCGTGCACCATCCATATGTAAAAACATATCATGTTGATGGGCGAAATTTGCTAATTTTTTTATTTCGTCAGGCGTATAAACGGTACCTAATTCGGTGGCTTGTGTAATAGATATAATTTTTGGTTGTGAATGATGCTCAAAATCAAATCCCTTCATGTGTTTTTGAACTAAATCAACGGTAAGTTTACCATCAGGTGTTTCAACGGTTAAAAGCTTAAATCCATTGAATTTCTCAGGAGCACCACATTCATCCTCATTGATATGAGCCGTTTCGGCACATATAACCGAATTCCATGATCGTGTTGCTGCATTTAATCCCAATACATTGGCGGCAGTACCTATAAATACAAAATATATATCTACATCCGTCCCAAAATGTTCATATAATTTTTCTTTTGCTCGTCGAGTATAAGGGTCATCTCCATAAGCAATGGTATGTCCTTCGTTGGCTTCAATAATTGATTTCATAATTTCGGGATGTACCCCTGAATTATTATCACTGGCAAAACCGCGTTTATTTTTTGTCATTTTATTTTGGATTTAATTAAAATGAATGTCATCCTTCGTCAGGCTCAGGATGATATTCTAATTCAATAATTAAAATTTCTCATCATATTTTGTCCACAAAAAATCTCCCAGCTTCCAGGCTTCATCAACGACTTTATTCGCCCGGTCATTTGAATATTGATTTAAATATTTGATCGTTTTTTTGGGATTCTTTTCTTTATAAAGATTAAGTGCTTTATCTTCAATTTTTAGTTGGTTATTGAACAACTCTTTTTGCAAGGGGTCCCATACAGCATCCACATCATGGTGCATATCACCCCAGCGTTGAGCGGCTAATGTTCCCATTCGATTAAATGCCCACCATGCTGACTCTCTGGTAAATCCGTTAACTCTTCCAGGAGTTTTATATGATTTTGGTAAATCGGTAACACTACAATATACCGGTACATAAACAGAAGTAGCCACATTGTCCTGTGCTAACCAAACAACACCGCCAATTTCGTTTGGCAACCAGTCGCGACATTGAATAATGGTAGCATACATCGTGTACCAGCGGGCAATCGTTCGTTCACCCAGAAAACTGATATCCGCTGTTTCATCATCAACACTATACCATCCACCGCTTACGTTGGATATTTCCAATTGATCGTAAGGCATAAAAGGGTTAGCCAAAGGCGAAATAATGGTTTTCCCATTTTCGTCGGTTGTTTTAATATTTCGGGTCATATCATAAGGGGTGCCTTCGTAATAGTCTTTAAATACCATCACAAGGTCATCTAACGTAACTTTTTTATCCGGCTTAACCGAAAAGGGATAATCTTGTGCATTAGGATCTAAGTCTAAGGATGGAGCTAATAAATCAAAAATTCTCCACTCTCTGCGACGTGAACCTATGGCATTTCTGCTTTCGGGGGCATATGCATAGCAGAAACGAAATGTTTCATCTTCATTCCACCAGCCATTTTCTTTGGCTACCTCGTATATATTTTTAGAAGCCATAAAATAATCCGTGTTTGATAAATCAATTTCTTTAATGGTACTGGCATTAACATTTACGGCAATATGTTTATCCGGTACCCGTTGAGCAACCCAAACTGCGCCTGTTTTCCCTTTTCCGGGACCTACAATTTCAAAGTGCCATACTTCTTTGGGATCGGCAATGGTCAGGCATTCGCCATAATCGTTCCATCCATATTTTTTAGTTAATTCATCAGCCATTTGAATTGCCTGACGAGCTGTAGAGCAACGTTCAACCATTAGCTGGCAAAGACGTTGACAATCTATTAAACCTTCATCCGACTGAAGCTCTTCTCTCCCACCAAAGGTAGATTCTCCTATTCCCAGCTGTTTTTCATTCATACAAGGATAGGCAGAATTAATATATTGATAAGTATGTTCAACTTGTGGTATTTCACCTATTTTTTCATGTTTATAAGCTGGCATTGCCTTTGTATCATCAGCACTTCGTTTATACATAGGAACCATTTCCCCAGGTTTATAATTTTTTGCAGGTTGAATATCCATCCAGGATCGGGTTCTGTGACTATCATCGGTATGTGAAGTTATTACAGAACCATCTGCAGAAGCATTTTTTCCTACCGTTATAGATGTGCATCCTTCGGGATAACCGCCTTTCCAATCACTTTTATCTTGAGCAATAGAAATGTTAATTATAAAACATGATAATAGAACCATTGAAATTTTACTTAATTTCTTCATTTTTTAATAATTTTATAGTTTTTAGCTGACCAATTTAATAAAAATCCCATAGAAATAAATTCTTAGATTTATTAATTTTTTAGACCAAAAATCTTAAATAAGGTTTATTCCGTTTAAAGTTGACAAAAGGTATTTGAAGATTTTGGAACAAACATTAATTTTGTATATTTGATTTTAATATGATTATAGCTATGGAAAAGAAAGCAGTAAAGAAAAATATTATAAAATCTTGTATTGAACTTCTTGAAAGAAATATTAAGACGAGCAAAGACCGAATTCAGGAAATTATTCAAACAGCTAATGATTATGAAGGGGATCATGATATGTTTGATCCTTTTAAAGAAGATATGATGAAGAAAAAAGATCTGCAAGTAAAGCAGATGAATAAATTTTTAGAAGATCTTAAACTGGTCAAAAAGGTTGATCCTGAAAGAATTTCAGAAAAAGTAGAATTTGGAGCTGTTATTATTACCGATAAACAAAAAATGTTTGTTTCTGCTGCTTTAGGAAAAATTACAGTCGACAATGAAAGTGTTTACGCTATCTCAACGCAAGTTCCGGTTTACAATGCAATGAAAGATTTAAAAATCGGAGATACCTTTTCTATCAATAATAATTCTTTTACCATAAAAGATGTTTTTTAGACCTATTAAAAAAAGTGAAAGAAAGATATTTTGTACAATTAAGTTATAAAGGCACTAATTATCATGGTTGGCAAATTCAACCCAATGCATCAACCGTGCAAGAGATAGTAACCAAAGCCTTTTCTACCATTTTACGAGAAGATATTGAAATTACAGGAGCCGGGAGAACAGATAGTGGAGTTCATGCTAGTTTTTTTGTAGCCCATTTTGATAGTAAACACGAAGGTTTAGATAAAGATTTAAAACTTGTATTTAAATTAAACAATTTTTTGCCCAATGATATAGCCCTTTTCAGAATTGTAAAAGTGAATAATGAAGCACACGCACGTTTTGATGCTAACGAAAGAACCTACAGATATTACCTTCATCAAAGAAAAGATGTATTTATTAATGATACTTCATGGTATTTACCAACTGACTTAAATGTAGAAATGATGAATAAAGCTGCCCGAGTATTATTAGAATACGATGATTTTACCAGCTTTAGCAAAATTAATACCGATGTAAAAACAAATATCTGTAATGTTTCCGAAGCAAGATGTTCTAAAGATGATTATCGTCTAATTTTTACCATTAAAGCCGATCGATTTTTGCGGAATATGGTTCGTGCTATAGTAGGGACATTAATGGATGTAGGAAAAGAAAAATTAACATTAGATGATTTTAAACAAATCGTTGAAAATAAAAATAGAGCGGATGCAGGTGCTTCCGTACCAGCCCATGGGCTTTTTTTAGAAGATATACGATATCCTCAGGATATTTATCACCAATAATTAATTTCTATAACAAATTGAAATACAGCATTTATATCAAAAAATCTTTAAATTAATTATTAAATTTTAAAACCAATATAAAATTAATTACTATATTAGAAACTCTTTAAATAAGCTATATTTGCATTCAAAAATAGATGTACACTTGTTATGAAATTTAGATTTACTATTGCAAAAAAATTAATTCTGGGATTTAGTATTGTTACCCTAGCTATATTGGCTAACATTTATTTAATTAACTCTACTTTAAAAGAAAGCATTAAGACTAACGAAAAAATTTCTAATGTTTATACCCCATCCTCCGAATTAATCAGGGAACTATCCAATTTAATGATTTCATCGAAGATGTTAATTAAAAATTGGGTTTATATCGATAAAAAACAAGATACTCCTGATAAAGTACGATTAAAAGATTTACACCAGAAAAATTTCCCGGAAATACATAAAGAAATTGAGAAACTATCAGGTCAATGGGAAGAAGATAAACAAGAAAGATATAATGAAATTTATACTACGATTCAAGATACGCTTTTCCCTTTACATCAAAAAGTAATGAATAGCTTATCAACTTTTGAAAGTTATGATGATGCATTTGTTTTAATGTTTGAAATCTATCCATTGGTAGAAGAAGATGGTGAATTAATTACTTTAAGTGACGAGATAATAGAAAAATTAAACCAATTATCGAAACAGTTAGATCAAAAGGTTATTGAAGCCCGGAATGAAATGGCAGATTCTTTTGACCGACTTGAAAGTTTTATTTTTATTGCAGGTATTATTTTAGTTATTATTGCCATTTCTATTGCATTATATCTTTCCAGAGTAATTATTACCCCCATAAGAAAAGTAAAAGGAATTTTACTGGAAATGGGTAAAGGCATAATGCCTAAAAAACAAATTAAGGAAACTAACGATGAAATTGGTGAAATGGCGGGGGCACTTAATAATTTAATCCGTGGATTAAAAGAAACCACTGAATTTGCTTTAGAAATTGGCATATACAATTTCGATAGCCCATATGTACCATTAAGTGATGAAGATAATCTTGGAAATGCATTATTGGATATGCGAACCAATCTGAAACATGCTACCGAAGAAGAAAAAAAACGTAAAAAAGAAGATGAACAAAGAAACTGGGCATCGCAAGGAATGGCTAAATTTAGTGAGATTCTCCGCCAAAATAATGATGATTTAACTAAGTTATCCTACGATATAATTAGTAATCTGGTAAAATATTGTGATGCAAATCAAGGCGGGTTATTTATTTTAAATGATGATGATCCCGACAATCCTTATATTGAGATGAGTTCAGCCTATGCTTACAATAGGAAGAAGTTTTTGGAAAAACGTATTGAACCTGGCGTAGGTCTTATCGGAAGAGCTATTCAGGAAAGTGAAACAATTTATATGACCGATATTCCGGATGATTATATTTCGATTACCTCAGGTTTGGGAAATGAAAATCCGAGGAGTTTACTCATTGTTCCACTAAAACTTAACGAAGAAGTTTTTGGTGCTATAGAAATGGCTTCATTCAAACCTTTTGAGAAATATCAAATCGAATTTGTTGAAAAAATTGGTGAGAGTATTGCTTCTACCTATTCTTCAGCAAAAATTAATATCCGCACTGCCGAGTTATTAGAAAAAACGCAGCAACAAGCCGAAGAAATGAAAGCTCAGGAAGAAGAGATGCGCCAAAACATGGAAGAATTACAAGCCACCCAGGAAGAATCAGCTCGACGCGAAACTGAGCTAGAGCAGAAAGTAAAAGAATATGAGGAATTTAAAAAAAAGCAAGAAAAAGTGATTAAAAAGTTTGGAGGGAATCTTTCGGGTAATTTAATTTCAGCACTTGACGAAGATGAAGATGAAGATGAGGAAAATGATAGTGATAAAAAGGAACCTAAAAAGAATAAATAAACGTTAATATTTTTTAAAATTCTTAAAGAGCTAATTATAATTATTAGCTCTTTTTTTTATCAATACTATCAATTAATTGATTTAAATTGAGCGCAATATCATCATTATCAATTACTTTAATTCTACAGGGCATCTTGATATCAATGGCTGATAAGGTTAATACAAGGTCAATTTTTTCTTTAGTTAAAAGCATTTTAAAATCAGTTATACGAAATTTTTTTTCTTGGTACCATTCAGCGGTTTTAATTTTTCCTGCAAGCTGATAACTACGGTTACTTACATTATAAAATAAATAATATAATGCTTCCTGTATTCTCTTTTCCGAAATGGTTAACCCATCGTCGTTGGAATTAAAACTTTTAAATCAAAACCTTTTTCGGGCATTACTTTATTTTATTAATCGCTACTTTGAATTTATTCAATGCTATTTCAAGGGTCTTTTTCGGACAAGCCACATTCATACGCATAAATCCTTCCCCTCTTGTTCCAAACATTCTGCCATCGTTAAAACCCAGCTCTGCATCTTGAATCATAAAATCTTTTAAATCTTTATTTTTTAGTTTTAAGCCGGAACAATCGAGCCACATCAAATAGGTCCCCTCGGGTCGTATAACTTTTATTTCCGGTAGATATTCCGTAATAAATTGAACTACATAATCCATATTTTGCGAGAGATATTCCAGCAGCTCATCCAACCATTCATCGCCATGGGTATAAGCAGCTTCGCTTGCTACGGTACCAAAAATATTTCCCATCCCGATATGGATGGTATCCAATATTTGATCGAATTTTTCTTTCAGTATATTATTGGATATAACTACCGATGACGTTGCCAGTCCTGCCATATTAAATGTTTTGGAAGGTGCAATAAAAGTTACGGTTTGATGGGTGATTTCTCGCGATAGCGAAGCCATGGGTACATATTTTGCCGGGTTAAAAACCAGGTCGGAATGAATTTCATCGGCCATAATCAACACATCATTCTCCACACATAGTTCACCTAATGTTTGCAGTTCTTCTTTGGTCCAAACCGAACCACCAGGGTTATGTGGATTGGATAACAGAATCATTTTTGCATCCTTTAGCTTGACTTTTAAATCTTTAAAATCAATAAAATATCGGCCATTTTGTAATTTTAATGGATTATCGACCTGAATTCGGTTATTATTTTTTATGGCCGAAAAGAAAGGATGATAAACCGGCGGTTGAACTATGATTTTATCTCCAGGTTCAGTATAAGCCATAATGGCCATATTAATAGCCGGAACAATTCCCGGACTAAATGAAATCCATTCTTTTTTAATTATCCACTGATGGCGACGTTTTACCCAGTTGATGATGGACCGATAATATGAATCGGGCCGGTAACTATATCCTAAAATGGGATGTTCTAATCTTTTTTTTAAGGCCTCAATAACAAAATCAGGAGTTTCAAAATCCATATCGGCAACCCACATCGGAAGGATATCCTCTTTGCCAAAAACCTCTTTTCGCAAATCAAATTTTACCGATGCGGTATGATCCCTGTTAATTATTTTATCAAAGTTATAATGCATGGTTGTATTTTTTCAATAAATGAATAGCCGTACGTAAAATAATTTTAGGCACGGCTATCCTTACTTTATTTTGTTATAAATTTTTATTTGCCATATCCTACAGATTGGCTATAAATAACATGTTTATTGCCTTCCAGTTGCAATAATCCTGCAGCTTTTTCTTTATCTATCATTGCTCGAAATACAGATATCAAACCCTCTGAAGCACAATAGAGATAAACATTCTGCCCAATAAACCCGCAATGGGTTGCTGCAGTCATAGTTTTTACTTCGTTAGAGCTGTTACCCAGCTTATCAAAATCGGAAACATAAATTAAATTCACGGATGCATCTTTCACAAAATTCTGCATCCCAGCTAATTTACGTTTATCTTCGTTAGATATCTGGGATAAAGCATGCTCTTCGGGTAGATATTTAAAAACCCCGTCTTTCGTTGTCAGGTACATTTCAATATCCTGGTGGTTCCTTGAAGTAGGAATCGTATGCTTTCCCGATGCCGGACGATTAATGCCATATGCAACCCACAACAATTCAGATAACTGTTGTTTTGTTAATGCTTTATCTACAAAATTACGGGACGAATGCCGTTCGTTAATTGCTTGCATCAAGGGCATCCCTCCTGCTTTATCGGGTTCTGGCAATTCAATTAACGTTTGTGCTGTACTTACATTTGTTAAAGCAATAAAAACAATGGCAAAGAAAAATTTCAATTTTTTCATCGTTAATTTATTTTTTGAATGTATATTTTTCTATAAATTTTTTGGTATTAATGATATAGCGTATATGTGTTCCTTTACCAATCTTTCCTTTTTCATCATGAGCTACCACTTGAAATATTAATTTTTTATCGTCAACCTCTTTAAGCGTTGCAGTACATTCAACTTTCATCCCTATGGGTGTAGGTTTTAAATGCCGTACATTTATTTCAAATCCAACGGTATTATATCCTTTAGGTAAATGTGTATAAACTGTTTTAAGTGCCGCATTTTCCATTAAAGCAATCATAGCTGGTGTGGCATATACTTCAACCAGTCCGGAACCATATTTTGCGGCTGTATCTTCGTAAACAACAACCTGAGTGGCGGTAAAAGACATTCCGGGTTTTAAGTTAAATTCCATAACAAAAAATTTTTGAATTACGATTAGTTATTTTTTAACTTTTCGGCCATTGCTTTGGCAATGGAGGTACAACGTTCAAACTCTTCGTTTCCTGGGATTCCCTTAGTATCTAGAGGATCTGCAACCAATTCCCATTGAATTTTTTCGTAAAATTTATGCAATGATTTAACACCACCTCCATTCCAGCTGTATGAGCCGAATATACCCAGCAGGTGATTTTTCACCCCCATATGCTCGAGAGCGCGAGTTAATTGCTCCATCGGAGGTAGCATACCGGCATTGTAAGCGCAACTTCCTAGAATTACCCCTTTGTATCTCCAAATTTCGTTGATTAAGAAAGATAAATGAGTTTTTGACGCATCATATACACGAATTTTTTTAATTCCGTTTTCCGCCAGTTTTCGTGCAATAAAATCGGCTAATTTAGCTGTATTACCGTACATTGAGCCGTAAATGATTACTACTCCCTTTTCCGATTCATATGTACTCCATTTATCATATAATGATATCACTTTTTTAACATCTGTACGCCAAACAGGCCCATGTGCAGCGCAAATATATTTTATTTCAATACCATCAAGTTTTTTAAAAGCTTTTTGAACCATATTACTATATTGTCCAACAATGTTAGAATAATATCGACGCATTTCTTCTTCGTAGTAATCTTCAAACTCAATCTCATCATCGAAAATGCCACCATCTAAAGCGCCAAAGCTTCCGAAAGCATCGCCGGAAAATAGCATTTTCTCAGTTTCGTCATAAGTCATCATCGTTTCGGGCCAGTGTACCCAAGGTGTCATTACAAATTTTAGCTTATGATGGCCTAAATCAATTTGACTACCATCTTCTATCTGTAACCATTTATCTTGATATCCATAATATGATTCTACAATTTTAAAAGTTTTTAAATTGCCAACAATTTTAATCTCAGGATAACGTTCAACAATAGATTTAATTGCTCCTGAATGGTCGGGTTCCATGTGATTGATAATTAAGTAATCGATAGAACGATCTTTTCCTATTCGTTCTTCAATTTTTTCCAGGTAATCATCAGATGAACCTTGCTCAAGCGTATCTACCAAGGCAATCTTATCATCAACAATGAGATAAGAATTATAAGATATGCCATAAGGCAAAGGCCACATATTCTCAAAAAGTGATGTACGGCGATCGTTCGCACCTATCCAATAAACTTTATCGGTAACTTTTACTGTGTTATGCATAAAAATAAATTTTTTATCAATGAATAATAGGATATAAAATTATAACAAAAATCAATGATTAAAAAATGATAAATAACAGATTATTCTTCAATAATTTCGGAATCTAAAGGGAATTTTAGATTTTCAGTTGAAAGTAAAGTTGCTTTTACTGAACCAATTAAAATTTTAGCTTCTACTAAAATCGGTATCCGGTTCATATCATCAGTAACCCAAACAAGCAGGTCTTCACCTCCTTTAAAAATAGTACCTTCAACTAATAAAGCTGAAAATTTTATGGTCTTAAATTTTTGTTTATTATGTAATTTAATGATTTCACGTCCCAGAAAGCGCACATACAAATCAAAAATTTCATTATCGATTATCATACGAACCGGAATGGTATCGTTCATCTGATATTGGTCAAAATCAATGTTTCGGATATAATATACTCCGGAAATTACATCGTAAATATCTTTCGGCATTTTTAATGTATCTTCGGAATAATGCTTTTTAGAATTTTCGGTTTGGGTATAAATCAAACTATTGGTATAATCAAAGGTAAAACGATTATGAACACTATACCCTCCTTCGAAGGTGTTACGGTCGAAAAAAAATGGTGCCAGGTTATCTGTTTTTGCATAAGATTGAAAGTAATCGCGCACTTTAAAAAGCCAGTCATATGAAGGAATACTTGTACCATAGCTGTTAAAATGATACACATCCTGTCCCTTATACTTTGTTTTATTTACTTTAAATTCAACATATCCGGCATTTAACCAAATAAATCCCCAATTATAGACAGCAGAATATGTTATTCGTTCGCCTGATTTAAAAACAGGAAATTGTTTCACAAGGTTTTGAGCATGACAACTAATAGAAAGAATAAAAAATAAAACGACAATGGAAATTTTTTTTATCACAAGTTGCCTGTTTAATTTTAATAACCCCAGATATTATATCGTGAATGGTAAGGATTGTATCCGGGACTATAAAAAGGAGAAAAACTGTCATACATTGGATTTAAGCCATCTGAATAACGGTATTGAAAATTAATGTGCAAGTTATCCGTAACTTTATATCCTAATCCTATAGAAACAGATTTATAATCCGAATTATAAATATTAGAGGTAGTATTATTAAATAGAGGCGACTGGTTTTCGAAATAAGTAGCATCACCATAAATATTTAGCTTGTCATTGAATTGGTAAAAAGCCTGGCTATTGATTCCGTAATTAGATGCATTGTGATTTATGGAGAAACCATCTGCTGGGAGAAAATTATTTTCAAATCCATTAAAATTATTTTGCATGATAATGCCATTAACCGATACAAACAATTTATCATTTACCTGGTAATTTATTGATGGCGCAATATATGACGATGCCATGGACATATTGTTTGAAAAGCTGCTAAATCCTGTTCCTAAAGTAACAGCATAAGATATTTTTTCATCATGCATTTTCATTAAAGAATTATGTTCCTGGTTATTGTTTTGTTGATTTCGTGCCAAAACAGATGAGTCCATTGGTTGATAATAATTGGGCATTAAAGGCCATATTTGGGCTTTAAGCATAGATGTCATCAAAATCAAACAGCAAAGAATAACAACTTTACGCATAATTAAGTAGGTTTAATATATCGTTAAACGAACGATTAAACTATTTTGTTCTTCTACAAATTTAATAATTTATTGATTCAGTTCCAACGTTTCTAAACGAGTTACTTTCAGTATTTCTTTTTCTTTTTTTAATTTACGAATAAGCATGTCGAGATGTTTGGTGCTTTCCACATAAAGTCTTATCTGTCCTTCAAACATTCCGTCGTTAGAGTCAATATTAATAGAACGCATACGGATATTCAAGTCTTTAGAGATAATATTCGAAATTTTATTAACAATTCCCACATCATCAATTCCGGAAACCTTAATAATTGTTTGAAAAGATTTCTTTGCAGATGATTTATTCCATTGGGCTTTAATTACACGGTAATTATACTTTTCGAGCAATTGTCGGGCATTAGGACAATTAGTTCGGTGAATTTTTATTCCCTCGCTTACTGTTACAAAACCAAAAATGGGGTCACCATAAATAGGGTTACAACATTTTGCCAGTTTATAATCTACATTTTCTATTTTATCATCAATAATAAGATAATCACCTTGTGTTTCTGTTGATTTTTCCTCTTCAACAATAGTCCTTTTTTCTTCTGTTTGAGTTTGTTTATCCGAATTTTCCAGATTCTGGATTTTTGATATTACAGTTTTTATTTCTGCAATAACAATCTTTTCGGTGGCAATGAGGTAATAGAGGTCAACCGGTACTTTTAGCTTGTAATGTTTTAATAATTTATTAATCAACTGGTCTTCAAATTTTATTTTCCAGTTTTTTAATCTTCTTTTTAATAATTCTTTACCCACCTCGGCTTCTTTAAAAAGCTCTTCGCGAAGGGTGGATTTAATCTTGGTTTTGGCTTTAGAAGTAACGACAAAATTTAACCAATCGTTTTTAGGTTTTTGGGTTTTAGATGTAAGAACTTCAATCTGGTCACCATTGGTAAGTACCTGTTTTATCGTAACATTTTTGTTATTAATTTTTGCACCAACACATTGATTTCCAATATCAGAATGGATATCATAAGCAAAATCCAAGACCGTTGATCCTGATTTAAGTGTTTTTAAATCTCCGTTAGGAGTAAACACAAATACTTCTTTGTTATATAAATCCAGTTTAATATCATCAATTACATCAGCAGTATCAAGATTTGGGCTATCAAGCACTTCGCGAATTTTCTGCATCCATCCATCAATTCCACGTTCTGATTTCACGCCTTTATATTTCCAGTGGGCAGCATAACCTTTTTCGGCTATTTCATCCATTCTGCTGGTTCGTATTTGTACTTCTACCCACTTTTTATCGGGCCCTATTACAGTCGTGTGCAATGATTCGTAACCGTTTGATTTTGGGACACTAATCCAGTCGCGTAAACGTTTAGGATTGGGTTGATAAAAATCGGTAACAATCGAGTATACACGCCAGCAATCGGCTTTTTCCTTTGATGGCTTTGAGTCGAGAATTATTCGTACAGCAAAAATATCATAAACCTCTTCGAATTCAACTCCCTGTTTTTTCATTTTTTGCCAGATTGAATAAACCGATTTGGGCCGGCCTTTAATCTCAAATTGAAATCCTTGATTTTCTAGCTCTTTTTCTATGGGTGCAATAAACTTTTTAATAAAGCGATTTCGCTTGGTCGTTGTATTTTTTAATTTTTTAATAATTTCTTTGTAGCGCTCCTTCTCGGTGTATTTCATGGCCAGGTTTTCCAGCTCCGATTTAATATTGTATAATCCCAAACGGTGAGCTAATGGAGCATACAAAGAAAAAGTTTCCATCGAAATTTTTACCTGGTAATCTTCGGGCATATAATTTAACCCCCGCATATGTTCTAACAAGATAGCCAGTTTAATTAAAATAACACGCACGTCATCAACCATCGTCAAAAGAAGCTTACGGAAGTTTTCCGACTGGTTGGTCGCTGCTTTTGAGTCAACATCGGCCAGTTTAATTAATCCATCAACGATGAGCTTGATTTTTTTATCAAATTGTTTTTCTACTTCAACTAAAGTAATTTTTTCATTAATAACAGCATGATATAAGAGTGAAGCAATTACCGAGCGTGTACCAAGCCCTATTTGTTCGACAATAATAATAGCTATATCGAGCAATTCTATAATAAATGGTTCACCTGAAGGTAATCTTTTATTCTCATGAACCTCTAAGGCTATATCAAATGCTTTACGAGTAAGTTCCTGTTCTTTCTTTTGTGAAAATATTTCAGATGCTTTGAGTAATTCGCGATATTTTTCAATAATTATTTTACGTTCCTTCTCTGTTATCTTTCCTTCTGTTTTTTTATCGAAATTTGTTTTCAGTAACATCTTATTTTACAATATTTTAAATTCATCGGCATCAAGGCCCACTGGAAATTTATTCCTAAACTTATTCAATTCATTTAACGATAAATCGGCATGAATTATTTGCTGGGTATGTTCTTTTGTTTCAACCATTATTTCACCTCGTGGATTAATAATCATGGTATCACCTGCATAGCTTAATCCTTCGCCATCTTCTCCAACACGGTTTACACCTGCCACATAAACTTGATTTTCAATAGCCCTAGCCAGTAGCAATTTTTTCCAAACTTCTCTCCTGCTTTCCGGCCAGTTAGCTATATATATTAACATATCATAATCGTTTTGGTTTCGGCTCCATACCGGAAATCTTAAGTCGTAACAGGTAAGCGGGCAAATACGCCAGTTTTTGTAGTTGAAAACCAATCTTTCTTTTCCGGCACTGTAATGTTTGTGTTCGTTGCCCATCCTAAACAAATGCCTTTTATCATAATATTTGTAATTCCCATCCGGAAACATAATAAAAAGACGGTTATAATGTTTTTCCTGTTCTTTAATAATTAAGCTACCAATAATGATTTTATTTATTTTTACAGCTTGCTCTTTCAACCATACAAAAGACCTGCCATTTATTTTTTCTGCTAATTTTTCTGTTTTCATCGAAAAACCTGTGCTAAACATTTCGGGTAATATAACCAATTCAGTAGATTTGGGTAGTTGAGCAAATTTTTTTTCGAATTGTTTTAAATTTTGTTCCGCATCTTCCCATATTAGGTTAGTCTGTATACAGGAAATTTGAAGATTATTCTGCATTATGTTAATGTTTTTTGATTTTTACTACAAAGATAATAAATGTCTATGGTAAAGCTAAAATTGCTTTATCACAACTAATAGTTGAAGAGAATCTAATTTTATTTTTTTTAATGAGCCCTTCTTCGCTTATTACTGGCTGCGCCTTTACCACCAAGTATACCCCATCCTCCACTACCTATCAGAAATCCAAAAGCATACCAGGCACCGTTGTTATTTTGTGCATAAACCGTTACATCATCGCTAAAAAGCATTGCAATCAGATCAAAAGGTGCAATAATTCCGTGTAACAACCCACCCCAAAAACCATACGTATGTCCTTCCAAACAGGCATCTACAGATTCTTTTTGGGCACACGAAGAAAAAAATAAAAAGATAATAACTCCAAGCATTAATAGCATTAGTATATGAGAAGATATCGTTTTCATTTTGTCTCATTTATTTCTAGTGAATGGTAATAATCATCAAAAATTTTTGATAATAAAGGGTAATAAAATTTTCTGTAGAATTTTTTTGTACTTTTATAATTATTTCTTGTTAATAATGCCATCACATTGGGATAACCTTCGAAATAGGCCGTGTTATTATTTACAGCATTAGCAGCAAAATTCCCTCCAAAGTAATAAAAACGGTAGTTTCCATCATGTTCAATTACCGCAGGAAATACCGGGCGTAAATTAAAACTTCTTAAAAGGGAATCGCCTTGAGCATTGACCGATAAATTAAAGCTAGCCAAAACATCATTCCGATCGCCTGTAAAGGTTATATCAAACCAGTTTGGGTAATAAATCTTTTCGGGAACACCATATTTTTCTAGTGTTTCCGGATTTGAAACAATAAAAGGAATCTCTTCAGTTAGGTGTGTCTCATATTCTAATACGGCAATAGTGCCGAATTTATGGACCAGCACAATCCCTGCATTCTTAAATGGCCACTGATTATTATTTTGTTCCATATACATTTTGATAATCCATTCCGGAAAATAGCTTGTAGCAGAAGTATCTAAACTCGGAAAATATTTACCGGTCCATCCGCTCCAGTTAATACCAAACATATCTTCTACTTTTTCGCGTATTAATCCGCTGGTAGGTGCATTATATAGATTAAACTCTGTTATAATAAGTTTATTGAGTTCTTTCATTTCTTTTAATAAAAGATAATCGTTTTGATTTAATCCTCCATAAACTTTTTGACTTATATCTGCATCATTCGCTTTGTTTTTATACCATTCATTATAATAAACGCCGTAAGTATCTGCATAATAAAGAGCATCATAATCTAATGCAGCATCCTGAACTTCGTGTATACGGAGGCTCTTAAAGTCAAATTCCTGAGATTTGGTATTTAGCGGGAAAAATCCATAATAATCTTTATCTACATCATATAAACGGCCATCAGGTTTTGTGAATTTATTATGCTTTAATACCCATACCAATGATTTATGTTCGGTTCGTTCTGTTGTTGGCACTGTTTTATCGAGAATATAAATATTGAGAGGTTTAATTGGTTTAATATACCAAAATAACCAACTTCCAAAAAGGGCTAAAAAAAGTATGCCTACAACAATAATTAAGGTTATGATTTTTTTATTCATCTTTGATATAATTGATTAGGTTAATTCTTAGAAAACAACAATGCTCTAAGATACAAAGATTCGGGAAAAATACAAATTATAAATTATTGTTGATATTTTTAAAATAATAAAGCTGGAAAAGTAAGGTGAGATTGCCATAAGGAGACAGACACTTTCGATAATCGAAATTACGGGTTGCTTATGTTTTCCCAATCCTGATGCCCCGGAAATAATGTCTCGTATCCGGTATTTCGATCAAGGGGCACTTTCACATTTTAATCAAAAAAAATCAATGATATTAAGAAAATAAAGTTTTCTTGATTTTTTAATAAAAGTAATTAATCACCAATCAGTTCAAGGGCATCTGCAAAAGATTTAACAGGCCTTTGGCAAACATTATCCCGGCAAACATATATGATTGTTTTTCCTGCAGTATAACGATCATTTAAAAGCGGCAGATTGCCATGGTTTCCTCCGGCCAGTAAAATATTAGGTATATACATCCTGAAAAAGTCCTTTCTGATTTCCCGGGATTTATTTCCCATAATACAAACTTCGTAAGGTTTATGGATAAACTGTATCATTAAATCAATCCAGTTGCCAAAATAAAAGGGGTTGTTTTCTATTTGCTTTTTCATATTCAGGAGCATCTGTTCAGCCTTTTTTAAATAATCGTCTTTTATAAAGTAATGTCCCAATTTAAAAAGATTTTGGGCCAAAACAGCATTTGATGACGGGATAACATGATCATTTACCTCTTTTGTTCTTGCAATTAATTGCGAATCTTTATCAGAGGTATAAAAGAACATTCCTGAATCATCATCAAAAAAATGATGAATAATATACTCCGTAATGTTTAAGGCTGTATTTATATAATACTCATTAAAACGGGTATGATAAAGCGAAATCAGTGCATCAACCAACAAAACATAATCATCTAAAAAAGCATGAATGGTTGATGTGTTATTTTTATGATTACGATAAAGGCTAAAATCGCTGCTCAGTAAATTCTTCTCAATAAACTCATAATTCTTCTCGGCAATTTTTAAAAAATGTTCATCATCAAAAATGTTGTAAGCATCAGCGTAAGCTTTTAGCATTAAAGCATTCCACGATGTTAAAATCTTATCGTCCAACCCGGGTTTTACACGTTTCTGGCGATGCTGAAGCAATTTCTTTTTCGCTTGAAGAATGATCTCTTCAAGCTCTTCTAAAGACAGGTTATGTCTGCTGGCAATAACATCATCATTTTCTTTCCGATTTAAGATGTTTCTTCCCTCCCAATTGCCCTCTGTTGAGATATCATAATACTCGCAAAAAATCTCAGCATCTTCTTCTAAAAGCGATTCTACTTCATCCTTATCCCAGACATAATATTTTCCTTCAACACCCTCGCTATCGGCATCGAGTGATGAATAAAAGCCACCTTCGGGAGATGTTAGTTCACGTTCCACAAACGCAAGCGTATCGTATACCACTTTTTTATATTCAGCATCAGGGTTTAGGCGGAAAGCTTCGGAATAAAGACTCACTAATTGTGCATTATCATACAGCATTTTTTCAAAATGAGGGACCAGCCAGTTTCTGTCGACTGAATATCTTGAAAAACCACCACCCAGCTGATCGTAAATGCCTCCTTTAGCCATTTTTTCTAAAGTCAACAGTACCTGTTTCAACACTTCTTTCTCGCCCGAATGATAATAAAAACGCATTAAATAGAAGTAGTTGACAGGTAATGGAAACTTGGGAGCGCCAAATGTTCCGCCATTTTCTCTGTCGAAACGTTTTCTTATTTTTAAAATGATATTTAAAAGATCTTCATAGGCGAAATCAGCTTCCTCTTTTACTTTAGCAATTTTATCGATTGAAACGATACCTTGTTTCAAATCATTGGCATACTTTTCAAATCGGCCTTGATCTGTTTCATATCCCCTGGCAAGATTTTGTAAAATATCTTTCCATTGTTGGGGTTTAAAGTATGTCCCGCCAAATACCGGTTTTCCATCAGGCAGTGCAAAGCAATTTAACGGCCACCCACCACTTCCTGTCATCAATTGCACTGCATTCATATATATTTGATCAATATCCGGTCGTTCTTCCCGGTCTACTTTTATACAAACAAAATGATCATTCATTATTCGGGCAATCTCTTCGCTCTCGAACGATTCACGTTCCATTACATGGCACCAGTGACAGGCAGAATAGCCAATACTAACTAATATTAATTTGTTTTCATTTTGTGCTTTTGTTAAAGTTTCATTGTTCCAGGGATACCAATTAACGGGATTATGGGCGTGTTGCAGTAAATAAGGACTTGTTTCGTTGATTAAGTGGTTACTATATTTATTATTATTTTTCATATTGATACGATATTTTAATTACAAAACAAGAAGAGTAAGTTGAATGTTTAAATTAAAGGTGAATAAAAAATAATTAATGAGGGTATGTTTTGTATATTTTTTAAGCATTTTAAACCTTTCATAAAATTAAAAATTAACATAAAATATCCAATCAGTCTATTTTTTTACAATATTTTCATTTATTTTTAACCTTCAAAATTTTATGTCATAAAATGAATAAAGTATTAATCATTTATTACTCACAATCAGGACAATTAACAAATATTGTTAAAAATTTTGCCAGGCCATTTGAAAAATCAGAACATTATTCAGTTACATATGCAAATATAAAACCAGTAAACGATTACCCTTTCCCTTGGCAGGGTTATGATTTTTTTGATGTTTTTCCTGAATCGGTTTATAAAATTCCTTGTGAAATAAACCCATTGGAATTGGAGCATGAAGATTTTGATTTAATTGTATTAGCCTATACTGTATGGTATATGTCTCCATCGATTCCCTCTAATTCGTTTTTACTATCCGGTCAAGCTAAACGTATTTTTAAGGGAAAACCAGTTGTAACCTTGCTGGGTGTAAGAAATATGTGGATAGTAGCTCAGGAATATGTTAAAGAAAAAATTGGAGCGCTTGGAGGGACTTTGGTAGGTAATATCTGTTTGCATGACAAAGCCGAAAATTTAACCGGAATTGTAACTATTTCGTACTTTTTATTCACCGGTAAAAAAGATCGTTTGTGGGGAATCTTCCCAAAACCTGGTATCTCCGAGAAGGACATCAAGGGAGCTGAAAACTATGGAGAAATTGTTTTTCAAAAATTCAACCAAAACGATTTGGTTCATTTGCAGGATGAGTTAGTAAATCATAATGCAGTAACCATAAAACCATATTTATTATCGCTAGAAAAAACCGCCGCAAGAGTATTTAAAATCTGGGCTTCATTTATACTAAAAAAAGGCGGGGCCGAAGATCCTGCCCGAAAATTTAGAGTTAGTTTGTTTAGAGGTTATTTCCCAATAGCCATAGGTCTTGTTGCACCATTAAAATATATTTTTTATGTATTGTTAACACCTTTCTTTTTCTACAAACGAAACAAAGAAAAACGATACTATGAATAAGTAAAACAGAGATAGAAAAATAAAAACACAGAAGTATAAATGTTACATAAAGTATATATAAATAATATCACGAAATTTTTGCCCAACAGTCCTGTAGATAATGATGAAATGGAAAATATTTTAGGAATAGTTAATGGCAAACCTTCACGGTCAAGAGCCATCGTGTTAAGGCAAAATGGAATAAAAAAAAGATATTATGTTATAAATAATAAAGGAGATATTAAATATTCCAATGCTGATATCACTACTTATGCAATAAAAAAATTAGCAAATAGTAATTTTTCGATTAAAGATATCGAAGTTTTATGTTGTGGCACTTCTTTAGCCGACCAATTACTACCTTCTCATGCTTCGATGGTACATGGCAAGCTAAGTAATAAACCTGTTGAAATTTTTTCACCATCAGGGGTTTGTTGTGCTGGAATGCATGCATTAAAGTATGGTTTTCTATCTATTATGTCAGGGCAAACCCCAAATGCTATTTGTACAGGTTCTGAAGTTATTTCGCCTTTATTACGATCCGATAAATTTAGTAAAGAAGCAAAGTGCACGAATCATCTGGAAAAGAATCCTATTTTATCTTTTGATAAAGATTTCCTTCGATGGATGCTATCCGATGGTGCAGGAGCAATCTTGCTTGAAAACAAACCAAATAAAGCAAAAATTTCCCTTAAACTGGAATGGATAGAATCTATTTCGTTTGCTAATGAAGTGGAGGCTTGTATGTATGCAGGTGCTGAAAAAAATGATTCGGGACAACTTATTGGCTGGAAAGAAGTTGATCCGGAAATTTGGCTTAAAAAATCGATATTCTCTGTTAAACAGGACGTTAAGTTGCTTGATAAAAATATAGTGACCCTTGGAGTAAAATATTTAGCAGATATTTGTAAAAAAAAGAATATTACCGAAACTTCTATTGATTATTTCCTTCCTCACCTGTCATCCATGTATTTTAAACAGAAAGTTTATGATGAACTAGAAAAACAGGGATTAGAGGTCCCTTATACAAAATGGTTTACAAACTTGGAGCAGGTAGGAAATGTAGGTTCTGCATCGATCTATCTTATGTTAGAAGAATTATTTCATTCAGGACAGCTTAAAAAGAAAGAAAAAATATTAATCCTTGTACCTGAAAGTAGTCGGTTTTCTTATGCATTTGCTTATTTAACAGTTATTTAATCGATTTAAAAAAAATAATAACGCTTTAGTATTATGCTAAAGCGTTTTTTTATTGAATTCGCCTCAAAGAATATATGGAGATTAAAATGCTTTTTATTATTTTTGATGGGTATTGAATAATTAACCACTAAACTAACTTTAAATGTTTAATATCGCATTATTTGGCCCTCCCGGAGCAGGAAAAGGAACTCAGTCACTGAAGCTTATTGAGCAATACAATCTGGCCTATATTTCAACGGGTGATATTTTAAGAGAAGAAATTGCTGAAAGTTCTGAATTAGGACGTAAAGCAAAAAGTGTAATAGAAAAAGGTGAGCTTGTTTCCGATGAAATTATTGTACAGATAATTGAGAAAAAAATTAAAACCAATACTGAGGTAAATGGTTTCCTTTTTGATGGATTTCCACGAACAGTTGTTCAGGCATATATTTTAGAAGGGTTACTTATTAAAATGAATACAACCCTGAATTGCATGATAAGTCTTGAGGTTTCGCAGGATATTTTAATGCAAAGAATGCTTGAAAGATCTAAAAAAGAAAACAGGGCTGATGATACGGTAGATGTTATTAAGAACAGGTTGGAAGAATACAAAAACAAAACTGTTCCGGTTGCTGAATTCTACAAAGATAAGGGTATTTATTATGCTGTGGACGGTGTTGGGACTGTGGATGAAATTTTTGAACGCATAACCAATGTGATAGAACATACCTTAACCAAAACCTGGTTAAATGTAGTTTTATACGGGCCTCCAGGCTCAGGAAAAGGAACACAAGGTAAATTGCTTGCCGATAAATATAATTTGGTCTATATTTCAACGGGATCCTTACTTCGACGCGAAATTGAAAAGGGAACACAAATGGGTCTTGCAGCTAAAGAATACATGGAGAAAGGAGATATTGTTCCGGATGAATTTGCGATAAAACTTATTGAGAAACAAATTAAATCACATCCTGAAGCAAATGGATTCTTTTTTAAAGGGTTCCCTCGAACGATTGTCCAGGCTTATATTTTAGACGGTTTATTACGAAGGCTTAATTCTTCGGTTTCATGCATTTTTAACATGAATGTATCTACGCTGGAATCCATTAAACGATTAACTGCCCGTAGTAAAACCGACAAAAAGAGATATTATGATATGAATATCGATGTGATTGTAAGAAGACTGGAGAATTTTGAAAATCAGACCAAACCGGTATTGAATTATTACGCCAAACAAAAAAGTATTTATCAGATTGATGGTGTAGGTTCAGAACAAGAAGTTTTTAAACGCTTATCCGAAAAAATGGAATTGGTATTTAAACATGCACGATAAACTAAAAAAGCTCCTTTTCGGGAGCTTTTTTTTAATACAGATTTAACTCTTCATCTATTTGCCCACCTTGTTCGTCATAATATAAAGAATAAGTACCTAACTCCTGCTCTGTTCGTTCAATAATTAGATCAATACACACTTCGGCACAAGGTGTTTGATGTTCATTATTCTCTAAATGAATACATACGGTTTTTAATTTCACACCAATATCTTCAGGCTGTAATTTTGGAGGTAAAAGTGGTTTAATCTTATTCACATCATCTCCGGCAAGAGCATTACCAATCAAAGCACTTAAACTGGTTAAAGCTTCTTCGATAAGCTGATCTTTCGTTTTATTTTTAAAAAATAGATTTTCAAGGTTTTCTTTTAACATAAGGATTAATTTTCAAGATTATAAATGTATGATAAAGTAAATAAACTTTTTTAAAAAATAAAAATTAAGGTGTTGAACTACTAACCGGGATAACTTTTCCGTTAAAATATTTTTTCCCTTTTATAGCAAAATCGTAAATAAACGAGGCCATCTCATCTGGCTCCAAAGGAGCATTCATGCCGGGAAAAGCAGATTTAAGCATTTCGGTATTTACAGCTCCCAAAGCCAGGCTATTAAAAAATATTTGCTCTTCTTTATACTCTTCGGCTAAACATTCAGATAAATTAGCTATAGCAGCTTTGCTTGCACTGTATATCGATAATCCGGGAAATTTAACACTACCTTGAAAACCTCCCATACTCGAGATATTAATAACATGTTTAACCTGCCCTTTTTTCAATAATGGCAATAGTTCCTGTATTATTATTGCAGGACTAATGCTATTAATATGAAAAGATTTCACCACTTCTTCAGCAGAGATTTCATTAAAGGGGCTATTCACCAGGATTCCTGCATTATTAATCAATATATCCACTGAATCAATATATTTTAACACCTCATTTTTTATCGAACCCTTTACTTTTTCAGGATTTTCAATATCAAAAACAAGCGGACGTATTTTTGTTTTTAGGTTTTCCCGAATGCAGGCATTTTTTAATTCTTTAAGCAAATCTTCGCTTCGGGCAATGGCTACCACAGTATTTTCTTCGTGAGCAGCAAACAGCTTTGCCACTTCAAAACCAATTCCTTTGCTTGCTCCGGTAATTACAATATTCATTTGATTTCTTTTTTATATTTTTACCCACGAAAATTAACTATTTTTAATCATTTTATAAATTTGTAAGCAAAATAAAATGAATGTATGAGAAAAATATCTGTAATCATCTTTTTTACCATCCTCTTTTTTTCATTCTCGGCTTTTGGGCAGCAAAAAAACAGTAATGATAAAAATACCAAAAATACTGATAAAGATGAAATAAAAGAACCATACTTTTTTTGGGGTGGCAATTTATTATTAGCTTTTGGAAATCTTGATTTAGTTGATATTAATGTAATACTTGGTAATCAGCTAACAAAGCGAATATCCCTTGGTATTGGTGGTAAATATCAATATTATAATGAAAAAAGGAATTTTGATCCAGATAATATTAGCTCAAGTAATTTTGAAGCGCATACCTATGGGGGCAGTGTATTTTTACAATTTGCCGTAGTAAAAGATTTTCGTGAGATATTACCACTAAAAACACAGTCAGGACTTATTTTGCATGCAGAGTACGAGTTATTAAATACAAAATATAATACTGTCTCTGATTCCGATAAAGATCGTTACTGGCTTCATAACTACCTTCTTGGAGGAGGTTATGTTCAACACATGGGAAAAAGAGCAAAATCATGGATTATTTTGTTATGGAACTTGCAAAAAACAGAGGATAATCCCTATGAGTATCCACAATTTAAAATTGGTTTTTCTGTAGCTTTTTAATCGTCAAAAAACTTCGACATTATGGTAAGCAGGTTATCCGGCCGAATAGGTTTGGAAATATAGTCGTCACAACCGGCTTCCTGGCTTGCTATTTCATCTTCTTCCATAGCATAAGCTGTTTGTGCAATAATCGGCAAATCGGGATATTTTTTTTTAATTTCTATCGTAGCATCAAACCCGTTAATATCAGGCATTTTAATATCCATAAGCACCATATCAACAAGGTCTGAAAGGCAAACATCAATTGTCTCACGGCCTGTTTTAGTCCATATTACTTTAGCTTTGGTTGGTTTTAAAACAGCTTTTAAGAATAAAAAATTAATTTGTTCATCCTCTGCTATTACAACTACTTTATCTTCCCAGTTTCTAATCATTATCTATTAATTTCTTAACAAGCATAATAAAAAAAACAAACACTATACAATATCAGGTAGCATTATTTTAAAAAAAGCGGATTAATAAAAAAGATAATCCGTTACAAATTTAACAAAAAAGATTTATTTATTTTTTTAATGCATCATACATTTTTTTACCTATTTCAGCAGGCGATTCCACTACATGTATCCCACATTTTTGCATAATTTCCATTTTAGCAGCAGCGGTATCTCCTTTACCACCAATTATAGCTCCGGCATGTCCCATTCTGCGTCCTTTAGGTGCTGTTTTTCCGGCAATAAAGCCCACCACTGGTTTAGTCCCGTTATCTTTAATCCATTCGGCAGCTTCTGCTTCCATGTTTCCGCCAATTTCGCCAATAAGAATTATTCCTTCAGTTTCAGGGTCATTCATTAAAAGTTTTACGGCATCTAAAGTCGTTGTGCCTATAATTGGGTCTCCGCCAATTCCTATACAGGTTGATTGTCCCAACCCGATTTTTGTAACCTGGTCAACAGCCTCATACGTTAAAGTTCCTGAACGTGAAATAATTCCAATGGTACCTTTTTTATGAATAAAACCCGGCATAATACCCACTTTTGCTTCTTCGGGTGTAATTATTCCCGGACAGTTTGGGCCAATCATCCGGCAATCTTTATCTTTTAAAAATTCTTTCACTTTAACCATATCCGAGGTAGGAATCCCTTCGGTAATGGTTACAATTACTTTTATCCCTGCATCGGCAGCTTCCATTATTGCATCGGCAGCAAAGGCCGGTGGAACGAATATCACAGAAACATCAGCTCCTGTTTTCTTAACCGCATCTTCTACTGTATTAAAAACGGGTTTATCCAGGTGTTTTTGTCCTCCCTTACCCGGAGTTACACCTCCTACTACATTGGTTCCGTAATCTATCATTTGTTGGGCATGAAAAGTACCTTCACTACCTGTAAATCCCTGTATAATTACTTTTGAATTTTTATTAACTAAAACGCTCATATCTTTTTTTTATTTATGATGAATCAAAAATACATTAAATTCTATTTTTCACAAAGAAGTTTAAATCTTAAAAGATTTTTTTAAGGTTTTGAATAATTTAAACATAAACCTATCGCTTTCAGCTTTCATTTAATGTTCGTATTTTTGTGCAAAATTTGAATTGAATCCCATGCATAAACAATTAAAATCCTTTGCCAGACAATTAAATGGCGATTTATATACCGATTTAAAAACCCGATTATTATATGCAACCGATGCATCGGCATACCGTGAAATACCGCTGGCTGTAGCTCGCCCAAAGGATAAATCAGATTTGATTAAGCTGGTAAAATTTGCCAACCAACATAAAACATCCATCATCCCACGAACTGCAGGTACTTCTCTGGCCGGACAGGTTGTTGGCAACGGAATTGTCGTAGATATCTCTAAATATTTCACCCAAATTATTGAACTTAACGCCGATGAGCGTTGGGTTCGGCTTCAGCCGGGAGTTATATTAGATGAACTAAATATGTTTCTGAGGCCTTATGGTTTATTTTTTGGCCCCGAAACGTCTACATCAAACCGATGTATGATAGGTGGAATGGTTGGTAACAACGCCTGTGGTTCGCATTCAATTATTTATGGCACAACACGGCACCATACCTTGTCAACAAAAGTAATCCTAAGCGATGGGATTGAAGTAGAATTTAAACTATTGAATAAGCCTGAATTTGAAGAAAAACTAAAAGGCGAATCCTTAGAAAATAAAATCTATCAACATATATACAAGCAGTTATCTAAACCGGAAATTCAGGAAGAGATACGTAATGAATATCCGGATGCATCGATTTACCGGCGCAATACGGGCTATGCTGTTGATGTATTGCTTGAATCGGAGATTTTTTCCGACTCAGAAACACCTTTTAATTTTTCCAATTTAATTTGCGGCTCAGAAGGAACGCTGGGTTTTATAACGGAGATAAAACTTAATTTGGTAGATATTCCACCCAAAGAAATTGGCCTAGTTGCTGCGCATTTTAAAACCAAAGAAGAAGCTTTTAAAGCCAATTTGATAGCTTTAAAACATCATCCTGGGGCGGTAGAGATGATGGATAAAACCATTCTTAACCTTACCAAAAATAATCATGAACAGCAAAAAAACCGTTTTTTTGTGCAAGGAGACCCTGCTGCCATTTTAATTATTGAATTTGCCCGGCATACACCCAAAAAAGTCGAAGAAAGTTGTTACAAGCTAATAAAAAGCTTAAAAGAGGCGGGTTTAGGTTATCATTATCCCATCATCACCAATGAAGATACCCAAAAAGTATGGGCTTTGCGAAAAGCAGGGTTAGGTGTTTTATCCAATATGGAGGGTGATGCACGGCCGGTATCGGTTATAGAAGATACAGCTGTAAACGTAGAAGTTTTACCCGATTACATGGCTAATTTTCAGAAAATTCTGGATAAATATAACCTCGAATGTGTGTATTATGCCCATATTGGTTCGGGAGAGTTACATCTACGCCCGGTATTAAATTTAAAAGACCCTAAAGATGTGGAAATGTTCCGTACTATTGGAATGGAAATAGCTCATCTTGTAAAAAAATATAAAGGTTCATTAAGCGGCGAACATGGTGATGGAAGGGTACGTGGCGAGTTTATCCCAATCATTATTGGCGAAAAAAATTATGCACTTTTGCAGGAGTTAAAATCTGTTTGGGACCCCAATCATATTTTCAATCCCGGAAAGATTGTAAATGTTCCTTCCATGATTTCGGATTT
>Ga0209943_1000448_pt1 | contig 28880 bp, 18 predicted proteins | sample SalPonR1_B_D2_MG_FD_185698 | JGI IMG/M metagenome (GOLD analysis project Ga0209943, IMG submission 185698) | Salt pond soil microbial communities from South San Francisco under conditions of wetland restoration - Salt Pond MetaG R1_B_D2_MG... ... | reverse complement strand
TTGTCAGTCAGGAAGAAATCCTAAAAACCTTTGAGGGCCTGACAGCGCATTTATTTCAGGAGGTGTTGGACGTAGAACTTGGTGCTTTCCCACGAATGACCTACGATGAAGCTATGGCTCGCTATGGAAGTGACAAACCGGACTTGCGATTCGGTATGGAGTTTGTCGATTTGACAGCTTTGGCAAAAGGACATGAATTTGCTGTATTTGACCAAGCCGAGACTATTTTGGGCATATCTGTGCCCGGAGTGGCTGATAATTATTCCAATAAAGACCTCAAAAAGCTCACGGATTGGGTACGTCGCCCGCAGGTAGGGGCGAAAGGACTCGTTTATGTGAAGTGCCTCGAGGATGGGAGCTATAAATCACCCGTGGGCAAGTTCTTCGATGATGAACAATTGGGACGATGGGCAGCTCATGCCGGTGCCGGGAAGGGCGACTTACTTCTTATTTTATCGGGTGATCGCGATGCCACCCGCAAGCAACTGGGAACCTTACGGTTGGAGATGGGGCAGCGCGAAGACCTGATTCCCGAAGGCAGCTTTAAGCCTCTCTGGGTCACCGATTTCCCCTTGCTCGAGTGGGATGAAGACGACCAGCGTTTCTACGCCATGCATCATCCCTTCACCTCACCCAAAAAAGAGGATATGGCGAAATTGGGTGCTGGCGATCCGGAAGTGCTGGGCAGTATTCGCGCCGACGCGTACGACCTCGTCATCAATGGCGCTGAGATTGGCGGCGGGTCGATTCGGATTCACAATAAGGAGTTACAGCTTCAAAATTTGCGCACGTTGGGCTTTTCTGAAGAGGAAGCTCGCGCCCAGTTTGGCTTTTTAATGGACGCTTTTGAGTATGGGACGCCGCCCCATGGGGGTATCGCATTCGGTTTTGACCGTCTCGTAGCCGTGATGGCAGGGCAGAGCTCCATTCGCGACTTTATTGCCTTCCCCAAGAATAATCAGGGACGTGATATGATGATCGACGCCCCTTCGACTCTGGAGCAGTCACAGTGGAGTGATTTGCATTTGCGCGCCCTGGAAAAGCCGGATTCGGAAGCATAGCACAAGTTTTTGGGCGTGTCCCCCGAGGGCCCGACAGACGTCGGGCACCTCGGGGTCGGGCTATTCGCTCCTAGTCACTGCCCCTTGTGCCGGCATCTGTAGGGCTGCGTAGAGTTTCCGGGGGGCACTTCCTCGCCTTACATCTGCTCGGCACCTGCGGCAGTGCCTACCGCTTCTATCCCTCACGCTTGCGGCCTCCAAGACCGGTTTTTACCAGAAGACATAATAAAATAGAGTATGGATTTTGGGAACAGGAGGAGAGCTATTTTAAAAAGCAGATGAAATTTAGAGATGCCCCTTTTTAGCAAGAATGCTCTTAACCCATTTTTCGGAAGACTCGGTAATTTTGGCGATAGAGGGTATGGAGAAACCCTCATGAAAAGCTTTGATCACGACATCTATTTTATTTTCTTCACGTCCTTCTTCACGTCCTTCTTCACGTCCTTTCTCACGTCCTTTCTCACGTCCTTTCTCACGTCCTTCTAATTCTCCTTTGTAACGGGCGGTGAAGATTTCACTTTCTGAAACGGCAAAGGTTTCGAGATATTTATCGTATTTGGCTTGTTCTGTCTTGCTCATGCTTTGATATTATGAAGTAAACGCATGGGGTGATTGGACAAAAGATCAATTAAATTAAGGCTTGTCCAAGAGTCCTTTTTCAGCGAGGATTTTTTTCACCCACTGTTCCGAAGACATGGTAATTTTTGCAATAGAAGATATGGGCAATCCTTCGCGAAAAGAGTTTACCACGACATCTATTTTATTTTCTTCACGTCCTTCTTCGCGTCCTTCTTCACGTCCTTCTTCACGTCCTTCTTCGCGTCCTTCTTCACGTCCTTCTTCACGTCCTTCTTCACGTCCTTTCTCACGTCCTTCTAATTCTCCTTCGTAACGGGCGGTGAAGATTTCACTTTCTGAAACGGCAAAGGTTTCGAGATATTTATCGTATTTGGCTTGTTCTCCTTTACTCATCATTTGGTATTTTAGTTTTTCACCGGCCTCTTTTAGTCCAGCTGCAGAATAATTCGTTGGGAGTTCACTATTCTTCAAAAAATATATCCATTCATCGAGACTACTTTTAGCGATGTTGTTAAAGCTATTTATCCTCAATATATAGTATTCAGGGTATATTTTGAAAACGTTATCGTACTCAAAATAGTTCCTTTGTGCTCGACTAAGGGATAGGATATCCTTCCGGTGTAACCCCTCAAAAATAGTCTTTCCATGGTAGGCATAGTCCATTCCCTGGCCTAGATCGAAATAGAGAATATTTATGGAGTAAACCTTTCTGAGGGTTTTATAAGCTTGCCCTTTTTCCATATAGTTTGTGAGCAATTTAGAAGCGCCGAAAAGGATGCGCTGAAAAAAATCTATTTGATGATGATACTGTACTTCAATAAAGATGAGTCGCTTTTTCTCGTCTACGCAGAGAATGTCTAGTTTGTTATTCTTATCAAATTTTGTCTCTGGATTACTCTCTGATTCTAAAATGGATTGAATATTGACTTCAAATCGCAGTAGGGTGGATAAAAAGCCTTCGAGTACATCGAAATTCACTTTTTGGCGGAGTAGCTTTTTCATCGCCCAATCAAAGCTGACATAGGTTCTTGATCTTTTCATGAATAATTAATTTACAAATAATAAAAAGTAATTAATGTTAAATAGTACGTTAAGATAATAGATATTCTCGAATTCCTCAAAAGAAAGTCCCACGCCGATTGAATTGTATTTTGCTCATTTTTGAAGACGGCATAATATGATATCAATGGCTACCACTTAAAAAAGAGCGAGTGAGGGATAGGAGGGGGGCGAAGCCGTCTCGCTCTCTGGGCGAGACCGATAGCCCCGCATAGCCCGACCCCGAGGTTCCGCGGAACCTCGGGGTCACTCCCAAAAAGTAAAAAATTATCGGGGATTTATCAGACCTGTGAGTTGCTTGACTTCCTTCAGCGTCGTTTGCGCCACTTTTCGTATTTCTGCTGAACTTGCTTTGATCTGGTCTTTGACTTCTTTGCGGCGGGCCTGAAGTTCCTGACGGCGCTCCACCATGGGCTGATTAAATGTAATCAGAGCATCGGTCACTTCTGATTTGAGATCGACATATTTTAGCGACTGAGAGTCGTAATCTGCCATTAAACTATCGGAGGCCTCGTGAGCTCCACAGGCCTTGAGCAGCTGAAATAAATTTTTCACACCCTCACTCATTTCACCAGCAGGGGTATTTCCAGTGTCTGTAACGGCAGAGCGGATTTGTCTTTGGATTTGTTCTTTGCTGGAAAATAATGGAATAAAATGCTTGGGCCCTGCGCTTTTACTCATTTTTCGACTGGGATCAGCTGTAGAGAGTAGCTTGGGCGTCTGACTGTACATTACTTCGGGGAGCTGAAAGTATTCTTTGCCCACTTGATGATTGAATCGCTGGGCAATATTTCGCGTCAGCTCGAGATGCTGATCCTGATCTCGGCCTACAGGAACAAAATCTGCTTTGTACATCAAAATATCTGCAGCCTGAAGAACTGGATACGAGAAAAGTCCGGCAGAGACGTACGTATCTTTCGTATTGGCTTGTTGACTTTTATCTTTAAACTGAGTCATTCGCCCGAGTTCTCCGTACGAACAAAAGCAGTGCAATATCCAGTTGAGTTCCGTGTGCTCTGGCACTAAGGACTGGATAAAAACATTATTGGCTTCGATACCTGCCGCCAGTAGATCTAAGACCATGTTCCAGGTGTTTTCCTGTAGTTTTTTGGGTTTGTAGGGCATGGTCATTGCGTGGTAGTTTACAATGCCATAAAAGCACTCATGCTCTTCTTGAAGCTCGACCCACCGCTGGATGGCGCCAAAATAGTTGCCTAAATGCATCTCTCCCGTGGGCTGTATGGCCGAAAGCACGCGTTTCTGTTCCATGGTTTTATGATTTATTACCGATGTACAAAGGTAATAGGTGAGAAGCTTTTTTTGTTAGCCTTTTGCCACTTATTGTATGAATCCTATAAAATAGTTGGATTCTGATCGCGGTAGAGTGGGAATAATTCTATTTTTGCGCTATGTGGAAGGCAGTAAAACCTCTGGTATTTCGAATGGATGCGGAGCGAGCACATCATATGACGATGCGTTTGTTTCATTTGGCAGTACAACTAGGCGTGACGCGCCCCTGGTTTCCCTCACTGGGTAAGCATGAGGTAGATCACCAACCGGTAGAATGCATGGGCCTCACCTTTCCCAACCCCATCGGTTTGGCCGCCGGTTTTGATAAGGATGGAAAGTATTATTCGGATATGTCGAGACTGGGATTTGGTTTTATTGAGATCGGTACGGTAACACCGAAGCCGCAGTCTGGAAATCCAAAACCTCGTTTATTTCGGTTGCCTGAGGATGAAGCTTTGATCAATCGGATGGGGTTTAATAATGACGGAATCGAGGCATGTGTACGTCGGTTGGAAAAGCAAAAACGGCCGCCGCACCTTATTCTGGGCGGCAATATTGGGAAAAACAAATGGACACCGAATGAACAGGCTTTTCGGGATTACGAAGAGAGTTTTTCAGCTCTATTCTCGCATGTCGACTATTTTGTTCTGAATGTGAGTTCTCCGAATACCCCCGGGCTCCGAGCTCTTCAAGATAAAGGTCCACTCAATGAATTACTGAAGCATTTGTCCTCATTGAATCGGGCTGAAGATCATCCCAAACCCATATTGTTGAAAATAGCCCCGGATGTAAACCGTCATCAGCTGTCCGACATCGCCGAGGTGCTGACCTCTAATCAAATGTCAGGCTGTATTGTCAGTAACACAACGACCTCCCGCGCGCTCCTCACTTCATCGGAGAAACAGATTTCAAAGTTGGGCCGGGGGGGATTGAGCGGTGCACCTTTATTTAATGCTTCAACCGAATGTCTTCGTATGATGCGAGAATTTGTGGGCAAGGATATGGCTTTAATTGGTGTTGGAGGGGTGAATTCTCCCCGATCCGCTCAAGCGAAGTTGGATGCGGGAGCCAACCTGGTGCAAATATATTCCGGTCTTATTTATGAAGGACCGGGCTTAGTTCGGGATATTTTGAAGGCCCTGAAAGCCCGTGAAGTCAAGTAAGCCTATTAAAACGAAATGAATTTCAAATAGGTTGGGTCAATATGTGATCAAACCCAGTGAATTGTCTTCCATTTTATTGATTTTAGTTTTTGGTATCATTTTTCCAACCTTTTTATTCCGAATAGAGTCTTATAAATACATTATCTAACCTAAATGAAATTGTATGACTCGCAATTATTTACTTTTGATTTTCTCTTTATTGTTAACGAGTTCCCTTTGGGCGCAGACTTCTCACAGCGTCGAGGTTACAAGTAATCAGTATACACCTGAAGATTTGACCATTACGGTGGGAGATACCGTGATATGGAATAATGTTCAGGGTTCGCACAATGTAGATGGAAGACAATCTACCTATCCTGACAACCCAGCGTCTTTTTATTCTGGACCTGCAACAACGGGGTGGACATTTTCTCATGTTTTTACCGAAGAAGGTTTTTATGAATATGAATGTACGCCTCATGTTGCATTGGGGATGGTCGGGACCATTACGGTAGAACCGGCTCAAAGTAATACGGCCGAATTACAAATCGTTCATAATTCACCCTCACCTACGGTTGACATTTGGGTTAATGATGCTCCGTTTGTAACGGATGTTGCCTTCAGGACTGCTACAGCTTACACAGAGGTTCCAGCGGGTGTGAATTTGAATGTGGGGATTGCACTTGCGGGAAGTTCCTCGCCTGATGATATCATTGTAGATTTTGACTTTACTCTGGAAGCAGGAGAAAACTACCAAATTATTGCAAATGGAATTGTAGGAGATATGGATGATCCCTTCAATCTGGAAGTGATAACACCTGCTCGTCAGGCCGCAGATTCAACAGGAGTGGATTTTACGATTTTCCACGGTTCGCCCGATGCACCGAATGTAGATGTTTTTGCGAGAGATGTAGCGCAGTTGGCAAGCGATTTAGCCTTTGCAGAGAATACCGATTATATCAATGTACCTGCTGCTGACTATACCATTGATGTTAAGGCTGCGGGCACGGAGCCCATTGTAGCTTCGTATACAGCGCCATTATCCGGGCTGGAAGGAGGAGCGGCTACAGTCTTAGCTTCGGGCTTTTTAGCTCCGGAAATGGGAGAGCCGGCATTCGGATTGTTTGCGGTTTTGGCAGATGGTACATTTTTAGAGTTGGAGTCAGTAACAAATACAGCAGACCTTCAAATCATCCATAATTCACCTTCACCGACGGTAGATATTTGGGTAAATGACGCGCCATTCTTGACCGATGTAGAATTTCGCACAGCGACAAGTTATGTCGAGGTTCCAGCAGGAGAGAATTTGAATGTAGGGATAGCCTTGGCTGGAAGTTCGAGTCCGGACGATATATTAGTAGATTTTGACTTTTTGTTAGATCCGGACGAATCGTACCAGGTGATTGCCAACGGTATCGTTGGAGACATGGATAATCCATTCAATCTGGAAGTGATCGCACCTGCCCGTCAGGCAGCAGATTCAACAGGAGTGGATTTTACGATTTTCCACGGTTCGCCCGATGCACCGAATGTAGATGTTTTTGCGAGAGATGTAGCACAGTTGGCTAGTGATTTAGCCTTTGCAGAGAATACCGATTATATCAATGTACCTGCTGCTGACTATACCATTGATGTTAAGGCTGCGGGCACGGAGCCCATTGTAGCTTCGTATACAGCGCCATTATCCGGGCTGGAAGGAGGAGCGGCTACAGTCTTAGCTTCGGGCTTTTTAGCTCCGGAAATGGGAGAGCCGGCATTCGGATTGTTTGCGGTTTTGGCAGATGGTACATTTTTAGAGTTGGAGTCAGTAACAAATACAGCAGACCTTCAAATCATCCATAATTCACCTTCACCGACGGTAGATATTTGGGTAAATGACGCGCCATTCTTGACCGATGTAGAATTTCGCACAGCGACAAGTTATGTCGAGGTTCCAGCAGGAGAGAATTTGAATGTAGGGATAGCCTTGGCTGGAAGTTCGAGTCCGGACGATATATTAGTAGATTTTGACTTTTTGTTAGATCCGGACGAATCGTACCAGGTGATTGCCAACGGTATCGTTGGAGACATGGATAATCCATTCAATCTGGAAGTGATCGCACCTGCCCGTCAGGCAGCAGATTCAACAGGAGTGGATTTTACGATTTTCCATGGTTCGCCTGATGCACCGAATGTAGATGTTTTTGCGAGAGATGTAGCACAGTTGGCTAGTGATTTAGCCTTTGGAGAGAATACCGATTATATCAATGTTCCGGCCGCAGAATATACGGTTGATGTAAAGGCTGCGGGAGCAGAGCCGATTGTAGCCTCCTTTTTAGCGCCATTGACGGGATTTGAAGGTGAAGCAACAACGATTATAGCTTCCGGTTTTTTGGCTCCCGAAATGGGAGAGCCGGCATTCGGGTTGTTTGCGGTTTTGGCAGATGGTACTATTCTTGCGTTACCACAACTAGCGAATACAGCTCGACTACAATTAGTACATAATTCGCCGTCACCTACGGTAGATATATGGGTTAATAATGAGCCATTTGAGACAGACTTTGCCTTCAGAACGGCTACTGCCTATACAGATGTACCAGCCGGTGTTAATTTGAATGTAGGAGTTGCGCTGGCAGGAAGTACTTCACCAGATGATATCCTTGTTGACTTTGACTTTTTATTAGAGCCCGATGAAACCTATCAAGTGATCGCAAACGGTATCGTTGGCGACATGGATGCACCGTTTAACTTAGAAGTTGTTGCTCCAGCTAGAGAAGCTGCAGAAGCTGGTGGTGTTGATTTTGTCATCTTTCACGGGTCACCTGATGCTCCAGGGGTAGATGTTTTTGCGAGAGGAGTAACTCAGTTGGCAGATAATATTGAGTATACTGGACAAGTAGGATATCTAAATGTTCCTGCTGACGATTATACCCTAGATATTGCTCCTGCTGGATCTCCCGATGTTTTAGTATCCTTTTCTGCCCCACTAAGTGGTTTAGAGGGTGCCGCGGCTACGATTATGGCTTCTGGGTTTTTAAATCCTGATATGGACGATCCGGGTTTTGGATTGTTTGCGGTGCTTCCCGACGGCACGGTAATTGAGCTACCTGTAGTAACTAGTGCAGGTCAAGCTATCAAAGGAGCAATTGCAGTTTTCCCCAATCCGACTACAGATCGGGCAACTTTAAATATTGACTTAGAGGGCGATAATCTGTCTTCTGTCGATGTTAGCATACGTGACATGAATGGTCGAGTCGTAGCGACACCATTCAATGGCGCACTATTCGCAGGTCGAAACACTATAGATTTACCCGTTGCTCAATTGTCTAGAGGATTTTATGCGGTTGAAATTTCTACACCAGACGGTGTGGTAACCAAGAAGTTGGTAGTGCAATAGTTTTGTTTGTTGATTGTTTTAGAACCTTCTTGCTCAGTATGGGGCAAGGAGGTTTTTTTATTTCAGAGCCATAATAAATTATTACTTCTCCGTCATTAATATTAAATGCGGTGGTTTTTTATAACAATAGGCGTTTTGATTTGTCTACTAATAAAACAACATTATGGATAGTAAGAAACAAGCAATAGTGGTGGGAGCCACAGGAGGAATAGGCCAGGAAGTGTCAACATTACTGCTTCAGGATGGATATGAGGTAACAAATATTTCTCGTTCTGCAGATCATTTACCTGAGGGGGTTCAACATAAATCGGGAGATATTCTCAAGGAGGATTGGAAAAAACATGATTATCCGGAAAAGGTAGACGCATTAGTCTATTGTCCGGGTTCTATAAACCTCAAGCCTTTTCGATCTTTAAATGTTAAAGACTTCTCTGATGACTTTCAACTCAATGTTTTGGGAGCAGTAGAGGTCTTGCAGCATTTTCAGAAGGCGCTTAAAAAAGCAGATTCCCCATCAGTTGTGCTATACTCTACAGTAGCTGTGCAACAGGGAATGCCCTTTCACGCTTCTATTTCAGCGGCTAAGGGTGCCTTAGAAGGCTTAGTGCGTACTTTGGCATCAGAGTGGGCGCCAAAAATTCGAATTAATGCAGTTGCGCCCTCCCTGGTAGATACGCCACTCGCTGAAAAACTTCTCAGTTCGGATAGCAAGCGATCCAATGCAGATGATCGCCATCCGCTCAAGCGCGTAGGTAAGCCAGAGGACATTGCTCATATGACTCACTTTTTGCTTAGTGATAAGGCTTCATGGATGAGTGGCCAGGTAGTCGGAGTCGATGGCGGAATGTCGAAATTGCGTGTCTAAATGCCGCGCCGGAAGCTCAATGTAGTTTGGTTTAAACGAGACTTAAGAACTCGGGATCACAAGCCCTTATCGGAAGCGTTAAAGCACGAACTTCCTGTAATGGGTTTATATATTCATGAGCCCAATATCTGGTCAGACCCTCATTACTCAGACCGGCATGCCTATTTTGTTGCTGAATCCATTCGAGAACTCAAAGTTAAACTTGAATCCAAAGGGGTGCCATTGCTCTCCTATACGGCCTCTTTCGACGAAATGTGGAGTTTTTTGAATTCGGTTTTTTCCATTGATCAAGTCTATTCCTATCAAGAAACCGGTCTGAGAAATTCTTATGAGAGAGATAAAAAAGCCGCTAAATGGTTTCAATCTCAAGGTGTTCTATGGAACGAATTTCAACAGAATGGAGTCATTCGAGCCATGTCAGATCGAAAGGCCTGGGTTTCTAGTTGGTACAAATTCATGAGTCGACAACAAGACAATCCGCTCTGGAATGAGGCAAAGGAAGTTCGTTTTCCATATCAGCATCCCCCTTTTGAAGTTTTCCCTTCGAATGAAAAACGGATATCATCCCCATATCAAAAAGGGGGAGAAAAGTCAGGCCATGAACTCCTAAAGTCATTTTTAAAGGGACGAGGACAGAGGTACATGAACGCCATATCTAAACCGCAGGCTGCAAGAGAACACTGTAGCCGGCTATCTCCGCATATCGCCTGGGGAAACTTGTCGATTCGTCAGGTTTGGCAGTCCTTGCAAAAATCTCAACTCATAGAGTCGCATGCCTTCCATGCCAAAGCATTTGCATCTCGCTTAAGGTGGCATTGCCATTTCATTCAGAAGTTTGAAATGGAAGACCGCATGGAATTCGAAAATGTGAATCGAGGGTACGATAAATTAGATCGTCAGTTTGACTTAAGCTTATGGCGAAAATGGTGCCGGGGTCGCACAGGTTTTCCCCTGGTCGATGCTTGTATGAGGGCATTATATCATACCGGATACCTCAATTTCCGGATGCGAGCCATGGTATTGAGCTTTTGGACGCACCATTTATGGCAAAACTGGAAACCCGCCGCCGTTTGGTTGGCGCGGCAATTTTTAGATTTTGAGCCCGGTATTCATTATCCTCAAATTCAAATGCAGGCTGGAGTTACGGGCATAAATACGATCCGGATCTATAACCCGACAAAACAATCTGAAGAGCATGATCCAGGAGGTAAGTTCATCAAGAAATGGGTTCCTGAACTTCAGAATGTTCCCGTGGCTCAAATACACGAGCCGAATCGTATGACCGAAATGGAACAGCAGATGTATAAGTGTATAATAGGTAAAGATTATCCCGGGCCTGTAGTCGATTTGAAATCTGCCGGGAAATATGCCCGTGACTCGCTTTGGGGCATTAAAAAGAGCAAGCTAGTTAAACAAGAAGGACGACGAATATTGAAAAAATTGACAAATCCAGGAAGACGCAACGCATGAATTCAAATTGGATCGGTATTGATTACGGTAGTCAAAAAGCGGGCACCACGGTAATTGCTCATTGCCAAAACAGTCAAATAAACTTCCTGCAGTCTGTTAAAGGGCAATCGGCAGACGATTTTATTTTAAAAACAGTGAAAGAGCATTTTTCATTGATCGATTGTATTTACATTGATGCCCCCTTATCCCTTCCTTCTGCCTATTATAATAAAGGTAAAGATTTTATGTATAGAATGGCCGATCGCCAACTTTCAGCCATGTCCCCCATGTTTTTAGGAGGGTTGACAGCAAGAGCGATGCGGTTGGCTAAAGAATTAAAAGAAATCGATGTTTCAAGCTATGAAACCTATCCGGCAAGAGTGGAAAGTACCCTCTTAGGTCAATCTACACCCAAAAAAGTAAAACCTGACCCTAACGCTGTTATTGACTTATTTAAGGCAGCCCATTTTTCGATATCTACAATAAAGAACAGACATCAATACGATGCAATTTGGGCCTGGTGGGCTGGATATCGACATAAAAGCCAGACGGCTGAACTCGTTGGTGACCCAAATGAGGGCATTATAATTATATAACTCCGTATGGCGCATAAAAAATCACATTTACCACAGAAAAAATGCCCTGTTTGCCATCGCATGTTTAGTTGGCGCAAAAAATGGGAAAAAGACTGGGAACAGGTAAAATACTGTTCTGAAAGATGCCGAAGAAATAAAAATAAGGAAAAATGAAAGTCAGACTGATTTTAGGAGACCAACTCAATCAAAAGCATTCTTGGTTTGAACAGGTGGATGATAACATCATTTACGTGATGTTCGAAATGCGACAGGAAACGGACTATGTGAAGCATCACATTCAAAAGATTGTGGCTTTCTTTCTTGCTATGCGAAATTTCCGGGACGATCTATCAGATCAGGGGCATCAGTTCATCTACTATACCTTAGAAGATGAAAAAAACCAACATGATCTTCACAAAAACTTGCGGCAGGTGATGTCCGATTGCGATGCCGATAGCTGGGAATACCAATTGCCGGATGAATATAGGTTGGATCAACAATTAATAGACATAGCCCAAAGCGAACCATGGTCTTGCGAAGCCGTAGATACAGAGCACTTTTATACAAGCAGGGATGATTTTGCTGCCTTTTTTGAGGGGAAGTCAAGTTTTTTGATGGAAAACTTCTACAGGTATATGCGGAAGCGAGAAGAGGTTCTTTTGGAAGGAGATGATCCGATGGGAGGCGATTGGAATTATGATGCCGAAAACCGCAAAAAGTTTCCCCAAAAAGAAGATGTTCCCGAAAGTTACTCCCAAACTCGGGATGTCACTGATATGGTGGAGATGATTCGTGAATCTGGCGTCGAAAGCATGGGCTCCATTCAAGCGGATCAGTTTTCATGGCCAGTAACTCAAAAAGAGGCTGATGAGGCTCTACAATTTTTTTTAGAGCAACTGTTACCCAAGTTCGGCACCTATCAAGATGCGATGACCGAAAGATCTGACTTTTTATTCCATTCGAGACTCTCTTTCTTGATGAATAGTAAAATTTTGAGTCCCAAAAAGGTGGTTGAGAAAACAGAAGCATATTTTTTAGAGCATCGGGACAAAATTCAAATTTCGAATGTGGAGGGATTTATTAGGCAAATTTTGGGCTGGCGAGAGTATATGCGCGGTATTTATTGGCACCAAATGCCCGATTATGCCCAGTTGAATTACTTTGACCAAAACCAGGAGTTGCCTTCTTTTTATTGGACTGGGGAGACCCAGATGAATTGTATGCACCACGCCATACGAAACTCATTGGAAAATGCTTATGCGCATCACATTCAGCGTTTGATGATTACAGGTAATTTTGCATTATTGGCCGGTGTTAATCCCGATCAAGTGGACGCCTGGTACCTTGGGGTTTATATCGATGCCATTGAGTGGGTCGAAATGCCAAATACGAGAGGAATGAGTCAATTTGCGGATGGTGGAATAGTAGCGACCAAGCCCTATATATCATCAGCGAATTACATACATAAAATGGGCGATTATTGTAAGAATTGCTATTATGATCGCAAGAAGAAAACCGGAGATAAGGCATGTCCATTCAATTCTTTGTACTGGCATTTTATCGCCGAGCACGAGGATAAACTATCGAACAATTTTAGAATGGGGATGATGTATCGGGTGTGGAATCGCTACGATGAGGAGACACAGCGAGATATATTGAATCAGGCCCGACAGTATTTAAATCAAATAGATCAGCTTTAAAGCATTTTTTTTGGGGCCTACCCCCGAGGCGGCATTCGCCGCTTCGGCGGTCGCTACGTTTCGCCACTCTCCGCCAGCTGGCGGATCGGTCCTTCATCCTCGAGGATTCTCGGGATTCGGACTCCCGCGCGCCTGGGCGCAGCGGGATGGCTTCACATCGCTAGTCCAAAAGGCATACAGCAAGAAAAAGACCCCTCATTGAAAGTGACTATATGTAATTTTTGTAAGGTGAATATCATTCCCGGAGGTTAATTCCGTTGATTTCAAAAAAAACCTCACCTTTGCACATCTATTTTAAGGATAATTTAGTTGTATAAACAATTATAATAAGCATGTGATCGCAATGAATTCTATTACAGCCCTGATATTGACATTTTTCCTTTTCAATTCTTCCGCCTCCCTGGAGGCGGAAATAGCTTTTGAAGATCCTCCCATCTCCATTACAGGCAAAGTGATTGATAAGACCACTCCCGACCGAAATGCCGTGGAGTTTGCTACTGTTGTGTTGCTAAATGCCGCCGACTCAAGTATGATTAATGGAACGACAACAGAAACAGATGGATCTTTCGTATTTAACAAGATAGAAGCTGGCAAATACATCGTCAAGGTCAGCTTTATTGGCTACCAGGATCTATACACAGAGATAGTAACCCTTGAGGAAGAGACAGAAGAGTTGGACTTAGGGAAATTGATGTTGAAATCCGGCCAGACACTTGAGGAGGTAGTGGTGAAAGGTCAGAAGTCTTTAATTGAAACGCGAATAGATAAAAGGGTTTTCAATGCAGATGCAGACCTCGCTAGTCGAGGTGGAACGGGACTAAATCTGTTGGGAAACGTACCCGGGGTGGAGGTAGATATTGATAATGCCATTAGTCTTCGGGGGAGCGGAAATGTACAGATTTTGATTAATGGACGTCCTAGTACCTTTTCTCCAGCTATTTTTTTAGAGCAAACACCGGCTTCGAGTATTGAAAAAATAGAATTGATTACCAATCCGGGAGCTAAATACGATGCATCAGGCACGGCCGGGATTATCAATATCATTTTGAAGGAGGAAGACAAAAGAGGAATTAACGGTACGGTCAATAGCTCTTATCAGCAGGGGCTTTCTCCCCGGTATAATACCTCTGCTTCTTTAAACATCAGGTCAGGGAAGTGGAACACTTCCGGGAGTTACAGCTATACCAATAATGAGTACAGCTACATGGGGACCAATGAAAGAAGATACAATTATACCGACACTTCTTTTTTTATTGATGAATATGACGAAGGTATTCGGGGTCGATCCGGACATAATATAAGAGGGGGGATTGATTATAACTTAAATAGAAACAACACTCTTTACCTATCCGGAAATTATCAAACGGGAGGCAGAACAGCTGACCGTTTAGTGGTGTATGACAACTATGATAATACTGGCAAACTCGATAATTACAGAGAAAGGCGAACGGAGGGAATAGAAGACCGCTACGAGTACTTTATCAATGGGGGGTGGCAAAAGAAATTCAATCGAGAAGGCCAAAAACTGAGTTTGGACATGACCTACAGCCGCTCAGGTCGGACTGAAGATGATGGTTATGAAGAATTATTTTTTGATGAGAATGAAAATATTGTTCAGCCCCCATTACTCCAAAATATTGTTGAGCAACGCGGAGAAGATCTCTTTGTAGGGATGTTTGACTACGAACATCCCTTGCGGTCGGGAGGAAAAATCGAAGCCGGTTTGCGAACAGACCTCATGTACCTCGACAACACCTTTTATTCCGAAACCTATGACAATGAGGAGGAAAGCTATCTGCCAGATGAGTCGCTGAACAACAATTTTCTTTTCAACCAGAATGTCTTTGCCGGCTACGGTTCCTACTCAAAAGAATGGGGAAAGTACGGTCTTAAGCTGGGCCTCCGCGCCGAGCAAACTTTTACCACAGGCGAATTGAGGGGAGAGGATCCGATTTCAAGGAATTATTTATGGTTTTTTCCCACCATCCATAACTCTTATCAGCTCAGTGACTATACTCAGTTTATGGTTAGCTATTCGCGCCGAATTAACCGTCCGAATTCCTGGCGCTTGAATCCTTTCACGAGTTTTAATAATCCCCTAAGCCTGAGACGCGGCAACCCCAATTTGCTGCCTGAAGATATTCATTCATTCGAATTGGGACTGTTGCAATATGTCGGAGATCTTACGATTAATGGAACCCTGTTTTACAGAAGGACAAATGATGTAGTTCAGCGGTTTATCATCGTTGATGAGGGAAGTCCAGTAGCTATAAGAACCTACGAAAACTTAGGCCGAAGAGATGATTATGGGTTGGAGGGGATATTTAATTATGCACCTTATCGATGGTGGAACCTGAATCTAACTGTGAATCTCTCTTCCAGAAATTTGATCAATGTCCAGCGCGAGGGTGTGGATAATCTGCAAACTTTCCGAAGCAGTATAAACTACAATTCTCAATGGCGTATTGATGGGGGATGGAGCCTTCAGGTCAATGGGCGGTATCGAGCCCCATTTGATGTTCCTCAAGGCCGCATTGAAGCCTACACTTATGTAAATATCGCAATCCGTAAAGACTTTTTGGATGAGAAGTTAAATATTGGAGTATCTGTTCGAGATGTTTTTAATACCCGGGAATGGGTGGTTTCTACCACAGAGCAATCGGGTCTAACCCAACTTCGAAACCGTCAATGGGACTCGCGAATTGTTGGCTTTGATGTCAATTATCGATTTGGCGGCCAAGAAAATTCCGATGACGATAGGCGAGGTCGAGGTAGTTTTGATGGTCCTGTTATGGACTAAATTTGTCACTATCTGTGGGGTGGCAGTCTTTATTATGATTAAATTAGCAGAGAAGAACTCTTTGGCCGTATTGGGAACAAAATCTCAAAAAATAGTTGCGTCAGCGATGCGCAGCAGGCCCGACCGGAGGGAGGGAGATCCGGCCTCGCTGATGGCCTTTTAGCGATTGCCGAGGCCGGAGCCGAGCGAATAGAGAGCTGCGAAGCGTAGCGCCCCACAATTCCTTGTGGGGGACGCCCAGATACACTACGAATTTATATCATGCTGATCCGGAATCGTTTGAATTAAGTCCAAATCCAGGTCATAGCTTTCTTCTAAACTTTTCATTTGTTCATAGGTGCCCAATAGGATCAAAGTGGAGTTTTGGCCAATGGTTCGCTGGGGCTCGGGATTCACGGCGTAATTGCCCTCCTCATCCTTTATAGCTATTACATATACGCCGGCATACTTTCTTAAATTCAACTCTCTGAGCTCAATCTCATTTTTTTCTACGCCGAGATCTTTCAATTTGGATTCGGCAAATACGATGTTATTATCGAGCTCATTGGATAAAAAGGTGAAGAACTGAGTGGAGTGGGGCTTTTTGACCAGATTCGCCATGTAAAACCCACCAATTTGCTCGGCCATTATGGTATGGTCTGCTCCTGAGAGTAAGAGTTTCCGCTTTGAGGTGCGATCTTTGGCCCGTGAAATAATCGTGAGGTCATTATTGAGCTGTCTTGCACTCAGGACCACAAATAAATTATCCGCATCCTCCGGCAGGGCTGCTATGAGAGCATTTGCTCTCTCAATACCTGCCTCTGATAAGGTATCATCTTTAGTGGCGTCTCCTTTTACAAATAGCAAATCTGGCTCTCTTTCGTGTAATTCAATTAACTCGTCAACTTCTGTGTCGATGACTACGAATCGTTGATCGTGCTCCAGTAAATAATGAACAATTTCACGCCCATATGAACTGAACCCGCAAATGATAACGTGTCCTTGCATTTTCTTTAACTCTCTTTCCATGGTACGTAAATTTAGCAGATGAAAAATTTGACCTTCGATAATGTAATAGGTGAATGCTGAAAGCATATAGGATAACACCAAAATATTGAATATGATAAAAAATGAGGTGAATAGCATTCCATTTTCCGATAGAGTATACACTTCTCCAAATCCTACGGTAGAGAAGGTAATAACCGACATATAGAAGGCTTCCAACCCACTGAATCCTTCAATAATCATGTACCCCAGGGTTCCAATGCACATAGAAATGATGGGAAGGCCAATAGCCCACTGAATAGATAAAAACTTAGACTGGGAAGACCTGGGTTTTAGATCGTAGTCAAACATGAGTATAAATGTAGGCAGTTTCGATGACTTGAATGAGAGGTGACCCTGCTTTTTTGGGCTTGTCGGGTTTTATCAATGATTTTGTTGAGCTTTTGATCCCCCAATACGTTTATTTTGATGTGGGAATCGTTCCGCTTCGGATTGGAGGACGCAAATCTGGGGCGCCTTCGATCAATCCGTTTATGCAGTTATAAGGTAAAAGTGGACCGGGGTTTTCAGTTGAGTTGCTCATTGAGCTTGAAAAAGTCCCATTAAGATTAAAAGGTTACTTCTTTTCATAACAATCCCTTAACTTTAGGGAAACTTGATAATCCCGGATATGTTACCCAACAATAAATTTTTAGCGTGGAACAAATTCCTATTCTATGGTATTTCCATAGCATTCTTGATTACAGGGACCGCATTCGAAAATAATTCAATTTCGCTTGCTGCACAGCGGCCCGCTGATGTGATTTCGACAGATCCTTCCCTAGTGGAAGAACTTCAAGTACCTAAGAAAGGCTTATTTCGAAAGTACGTATCTGAGGTGGAGGAAATAATACTCCTCAACTTACCTGAGGAGACGTCGATTCGAATGGTGGTCAAAGGAAGCCAGTCCCATCATCTTATTGCCTTAGACGGACTAAAGTGGAGTGAGGTAAAGAGATACGCAAACTCAGATGTTACTCAGTATAGTTTTATGAGTCAGGGAACGACAGCTTCCTTCCGATTACCTGCAAACGGAGGATATCACATTAGTGTGTTTCCACCTTCTGCCCCAGAGATTCAGTCTGCATCCTCAAATGATCATTATAATCCCGATCCGAACTCCGACCCGGAATTTTTAGTAAAGGATGTTTTAATCGGTGGTGATTGCTTTGATGTGAATAATATTTCATTGAGTAGTCGGCCCACCTCCGCAGGCACATTTAGTGCGGGCCTGAGTTCGATTGGGATTGATGAAGGTGTTGTATTGGCTACGGGTACAGTTGATATAGGTGTTGGACCAAATGATATCACTGATGCGGGGACAGATGATGTAGGGGGTGCAAATGACCCCGATTTGCGGCAAGTGGTGAGTGAATTGTTTCAAGGGAGCAATCCACCGATTTTTGATGCCACTATTTTGGAGTTTGAATTTACACCCACAGTGGATAGCATCACTTTTGAATACGTATTTGCTTCTGAGGAATATTGTGATTACGTCAATTCACAATTCAATGATGTGTTTGGATTTTTTATTTCGGGTCCGGGGATAAATGGAAACTTTAGTAACAACGGCGAAAATATTGCAGTTGTGCCCGGAACGAATGACTATGTAAGTATAAATACCCTTAATATAAATTCTAATCCGGCTTTCTATGTTGATAATGTACCTCTGGGCCAACCTCAGGGTGCAGGGGGGTGTACTTCAGAACCCAATACACCCAGTCCCACCTCTGATTTTATTCAATACGATGGCTTTTCTGCGCCCCTTCAAGCCATCGCAAGTGTAGTTCCCTGCGAGACTTATACGATAAAACTGGCTGTCGCAGATGTGGGAGATGGCTTTTTTGATTCAGCCGTTATGCTAAAGGCGGGAAGTTTTCAGGCGGGTGGAACCGCTTTGTTAGATGTAGAGTCTGATTTAGGAGGGAATGTGTTTTTACAAGGATGCACGGACGGTGGGTTTACAGTGCGTCGTGGGAACACCAATAACTTTAACGAACCCTTTGAGGTTACTCTTACCATTGATCCCTCAAGCACAGCTGAACCCGGTGTAGATTACGAGCCTTTTGATACGGTGATTGTAATTCCCGCTTTATCTATGGAAGTATTTGTGGACCTCGTAACACTTCCTCAATTTGTTTATGATGGGGAGGAGAAAACAATCATTTTAGTATTGGACAACAGTTGTTCCTGTGAAATCGAAGAAACGGTAATCATTATTGAGCCTGTCCCTCCACTTGAAAGCGATTTGCAAGGGGATACCGTATGCCTTGGGTCGCCGGTCTTTTTTGATCCTTCTGAAGAGGTCTATCCGGGAGTAGATTATCAATGGAGTGATGGACAACTCGGCCCCGGTATTACCGTTTACCCCTTAGAATCAGGTTTTTATAGCGTTACTCTATCGAATGCCTGCGAGGAATTAGTAGATTCAGCTTATGTTGAAGTCGTTAATCCACCTTCTGCCTTTATGAATGCTGATACAGCGGTTTGTGAGGACGATTTGTCAAATATTGATTTAACCATTTCATTTGAAGGACGTGGGCCATTTACCTTTTCGTATACGATCAATGGTGAGAGCTATTTAGTGCGTGACTTTGAGGATTCGATTTACATGATCCCACCCAATCACCGCGATACGGGGAGTTATCGAATTAATTTTATGGATGGCTATTTGGAGTGCCAGGGTGAAATCGAAGGAGGAGGTGAAGTTCAATATCGGGAATTGCTTTTTGATGTCATGATAGAGGATGCCAGCTGTGGTGGAAATGCAGATGGTCAGATAGAAATAATTCCCGACAGTACTTCGCTGCCTTATACCTACTTATGGGAAGACGGATCGGAAACCTCTGTACGAGATTCCCTTTCTGTGGGACAATATAACCTCACACTTACCGACGGGCCGGGCTGCAGTTTAGATACCTTTTTTCAAATTGCAGAGTCATCGGATGTGGATTATTTAGCAGAGGTAACTCGATACCCAACTTGTCAAAACAATAGTGGAGCCCTTCGTCTCCAGATTGACTCCTCAGACTTTCAAGAGATTCGTTGGAGCACAGGCGACTCGAGTTTGATGATAGATAGTCTAAGTCCGGGTGTGTATTCTTTTTTCATAGAGACGTTCACAGATTGCGATATTCAAGACTCCATTCTCGTACCTGATCCGCCGGCTCTTCCTATTATTCGATTAGATTCCATCATCCCCATTCAATGTGATCGGGATACCGGGCAAATCTTTATCGAAGTAGATGCGCAAAGCTCCTGGACTCTCCGTTGGAGTAATTCCGATACCATACAAAATTTAGGCGCCACGATTCCCGGGATGTACCAGGTAGAAGTTACTGACAGTCTGGGATGTTTAGCTGAGTTGCAAGTCAATCTGCCCATCGATACCCTCTATCCAAGTATAGACTTGCCTGATCCGGCATTTTTGTCCTGTGTAGACTCTGCTCTAACCTTAGAATTTGATTCAACAAACTGGTCTCAAACTCAGCTGACCTGGGTGACAGACACGGATTCTATTATTTCCCGTTCAGATCGTGAAATTCGTTTTTCTGAATCGGGATTGTACCGCGTTGAATTGTTAGATACTACGAATGGATGCATAACTTATGACAGCTTGAGAATCAGAGATCCCCAACTTCCCACAGTGGAGCTTTTACCTCTAGATACCTTAAATTGTGAAACTTCAGCGGTCGACATCGGGGTGTCGCATAACGAATCGCACTTGCGTTTTTATATTATTGATCAAATATCGGGAGATACCCTGGATCAGTCAGCAGGCTCAGAGCTCTCCGTATCCCAATTGGGAAGTTATCAACTTATAGCCATTGATACTCTTTCGCTATGTCAAACCGACACGCTATTTGAAGTTAGTCAGGATCTGGAATCTCCCGGTCTGGTGTTGCCCGATTCGGTTTTATTGCAGTGTCGGGATTCGGTACTAAGGTTGGAGGCTGAAATTCAAGGCAACAACTCCTATTATTTTGAGTGGAGAAATGAAAATGACGATATTCTTGACTCAGGGCAACTTCCAGGTGAAACCGAAATTGTTTACGAAACGAGTTCGACGGGCATCTATTATCTTGTAGTGAGAGATAATAAAACAGCCTGTCTCAGCCGCGATACGATAGAAGTTATTCCGGATACAAATCTTCCGACGGTTATTGTACAAACCCCTGAGCAAATCACCTGCGATCAACAAGAGATAGAGGTGTTAGCTCAAGGCTCATCAAGTGGAGATGAATATTATTACAGGTGGCTTTCAGAGGGAGGTGATTTAATTGGGGATGATGTCGAGCAGCTTACGGTTGACTCAGGTGGCACCTATATTCTTTCGATCCAGAATACGGATAATGGCTGCATTGAACAAACGGAATTTGTGGTAGAAGAAAATGTATTTCCACCCAGTTTGTCGGCAGACCTGGGCGAGCCTTTCACCTGCCTTCGTCAAACCGTGAATTGGCAGTATACAGGCCCGGACTCTATCCCTGTTGAAATTGGCTGGTATCTGAATGGGCTGAGAGAAGGAGTAGGCCCCACTTTTTCCATTGCTGCGGGTGAAGCTGCTGATTCTTATAGTATGCGAGTAGAGCGCTTGGATAATGGCTGTGCAGATAGTTTGATGCTGGTTCCTCAATGGGACACGATAGCACCCATAGCTATAGTCGACTCAGTTCCCACGCTGCCTTGTAATAATGAGTCGATTTCTTTATCCGCTATGGGTAGTACTCCGGAAGGTGAACTGGATTTTGAATGGAGACGTGCGGGAACGACTTTAAGTCAATTGCCACAGGTCGAAGTTTCAGAAGAGGGTACTTATGAAATTATTGTTCAGATTCAGCGCAATGGATGTAAAGATAGTATGAGTGTCGCCGTAACCTCCATACCTATTGTTGATTTCGACATCGCCGTTGACCCCTTGCTTTGCACACGACCTTTTGGAGAAGTTCAAGTGGGAGAAGTCTCTGGCGGGACGGCTCCTTACACATTTTCATTAAATGGCAGTGAAAGGGAAAACGAGGGATTCTTTTCGGATTTAGATCCCGGGAGTTATACCTTAAACTTGAGAGACGCCCTGGGGTGTGAAGCGGAGAGGTCGTTTCAGATTGACAGTCTTAGTGATTTGGAGATCGACTTAATCGCGGACCTGGTATTGGATTATGATGATCGATACCAGATTGATCTCACTGTCAACCGCCCGGACGATGAGATCACTTTTGTTGAGTGGAGCCCTGATGAATACCTGAGCTGCTCTCAATGTCTGCGCCCCTGGCTGACTGCAAGGGAAGACCAGGAAATTCGAGTTCTATTGGAAGATATTTATGGATGTACAGCAGAAGCCATTTTACGGTTAGTGGTTGAAATTAATCCCCAGATATTCATCCCCAATGTGTTTAGCCCAAATGGTGATGGCATCAATGATGATTTTTTCCCCAACGCCGGGCCTACGGTGATTAATATTCCCGAAATGTTAGTTTTTGATCGATGGGGTAATTTGCTTTTCGAACAACAAGATTTTCCGCCTAATAGTCCACAAATGGGTTGGAATGGGCGGTATAAGGGACAGATTTTGAAGCCAGCTGTTTTTGCTTACCTGATAAAAGTTGAACTCGTGACGGGAGATATCCTCACACTCACAGGTGACGTCACTTTAGTGAAATAAAGTCGAGTCCGATTGAGTTAATTTGGGACGAAGAGAAATAAAATTATTCCTTTCGTAGAATCCCTTTATTTTTGCAAATATGGAGTTTTTGAGACCGTCTTTTCTTTGGGCTTTGTTTTTGGTAGCCATTCCCATTATTATCCACCTTTTTTATTTCCGTCGATATAAAAAAGAGTACTTTTCTAATGTACGCTTCCTAAAAAATGTTCAGGAAGAACAATCCACATGGCGGCGGCTTCGTAACCTCTTGGTACTACTGGCCCGAATATTAGCTGTAATATTCATTGTATTCGCTTTTGCTCAACCCTTCCTGCCAACAAATCAAGCTGTTCAGAAGGGAAGAAAAGCAGTTTCCATTTACGTCGATAACTCCTTTAGTATGAATGCCAGAGGAGAGGATGTGCCTCTGTTAGGGCAGGCGAGGCAGAAGGCCCTTGAGATTGTGCGCGCTCAAGAGATTGAAACCGAGTTTCAAATCTTGACGAATTCGCTTTCTGGCGTTTCGGGTCGATGGGTAAATCAAGATCAGGCCATTCAAGCCATCAATGAAATCGAAATAGGCCCTCAATCTCGTTTGCTTAGCGAAGTTCTGCGCCGGCAAGAAAGATCCTTTGATCAGGCAGAAGCTGAACAGCATCTTCGGTTTATTATATCCGACTTCCAACAGTCCATTACGGATTTACAGCCCATTTTGGATACCGCCTCATCTACTTATCTCATGCCTCTATCTGCGGTTCAGTCTAGTAACGTAGCTATTGACTCCGTAATTTTAGATGCTCCGCTGGCAGTAAAAGGTCAGCGACTGCAACTTTTCGTTCGTATTTCCAACTTTTCACCACAAAAGGATCAGCGCGTCCGATTATCGATTCAAATGGACGGGGAAACTCGTCCTTTTGGGCAGCGAGATGTGCCGGCCGGATCATCTGTTTGGGATACCTTGCAAATAAATTCTCAAACCACGGGCTGGAAGCAAGCTACGATTCAGATTACAGATTACCCGGTACAATTTGACGACCAGTATTTATTATCCTATTACGTTCCAGAAGCACTACCCATTCTTACGATTTATGAAGAAAAGCCCAATCGGTACTTGCAGTCTGCACTCGACGCAATTGATATTGTCTCGGCTACTTCTCAACCCAAATCCCAGTTGAACTATGCCGCATTTTCTGATTATAATCTTATAATTCTGGAAGAAGTTCGGAGCATGAGCACCGGGCTTCAATCGGCTCTGCGCGACTTTATGAAAGCTGGTGGAAATGTACTCCTCTTTCCGCATCGCAATTTTGACCCGTCAAATTACGAAAGCTGGTGGCAGTCGCTGCAAATGGCAGGCCTTTCGAGCATGAAGGAAGAGAAAGCCGAGGTGTTTTCCATCGAAGAGTCTTCCTTTTTGTTTCGAGATGTATTTGAGCGACAGGATCAGCGACGGATTTTTCCCAAAGTTTCTGCATACATGGAGTGGAATGGGGCGGGAGCCGCCGCTCAAGAGGTGATTATGCGATTCAGGAATGGTAAAGCCTTTTTGAGCCAAATCCAATCCGGGAGCGGTCATTTATTACTTTGCCATGCTCCCTTGGATGTGACATATAATAATCTCGTAAACGTAGGTGAAGTATTTGTTCCTCTTGTTTTTCGTGCATCCCTACTTTCAGCTCAGTCTTTTTCACCGAGTTTAACCATAGGAGAGGATGAGGTGATTCAAGTGAAAAAATCTTTGGGTGTAGGAGAAGCTGATTACGAAGTTCAAGGTTCTAAAAATTTCATTCCCTTACAGCGTAGCACCGGGGCTCAGATGCTTATCGACTTTCAGGGCCAAATTAGCAAAAGCGGTTTCTATGAACTGAGAGAGCGAGATTCTCTCCTGCGTGTTTTGGCATTTAATTACGATCGGAAAGAATCCGACCTTTCCACATATAGTCAAACAGAGATTAAAGAATTAGTAAAGGAAACAGCTACTTTATTAGATGTCCCGCCCAATCGAGATGCCGGTCAATATATAGAACAGGCCATCTCCGGACGGGAATTGTGGAAATGGTGTCTGATTTTAAGCTTGCTGTTTCTTGCGTCCGAACAACTCTTATTGCGTCTTTGGAAAACTGAATAATATGGCTCACTTCCTGCCCGAAATTAAAGTCGTTGACCCGGATAGTACCTTCCATGATCAGGTGATCAATATCCGTCTTGAGAAAGGGAAAATTGTGGACATGGGCGCAGATGTAAAAAAGAAAACGAATGATGAGGTGATTTCTGCTGAGAATGCTCATATCTCACCTTCTTGGGTTGATATTGGAACGCATTCTGGAGAGCCGGGCTTTGAGCATAGAGAGACCTTGGCTTCCCTGGCTCGAGCCGCTCACGCCGGCGGTTATGGCCACCTGGTTATTCGACCCAATACAGCTCCCCCTCTCGATCAGGCCGCAGCAATTCGTCATATTTATCAGTATCGGGCTCCCGAGCGGGTGGGATTTCATCCGATGGCCCTGGCTTCAGTGGATGCCAAAGGAGAGGATTTGACGGAGTGGTTGGACCTGGCTGAAGCAGGTGCTGCAGCTTTTACAGATGGACCTCATGCGCTGCGATCAAACGCTTTTATGTTAAAAGCCTTAAAATATAGTCAACGAACTGGAAAACCTCTTATTCATTCCCCACACGACACAGAATTTATTCCCGGCGCCATGGTTCATGAAAGTCGACAGAGTGTAGAAATGGGCTTGAGAGGGTGGCCCGCGGCGGCTGAGACCTTATTGTTGGATAGAGACCTCAATCTACTGGAATATGTTCCGGCACATCTCATTTGGCACAATCTGAGTTCAGCCTCTGCTATTCGAAAACTCGAACATGCCCGGGATCGATTCAAAGATAAAATACAGGCTGGCGTGGGCTATCTGAATCTCTGTTATAATGAAAATGAGGTCGCCCATTTTAACACTCTATTTAAAGTAAGTCCTCCATTGCGGGCTGAGGAAGATCGGATGGCGCTATGGAAGGCTGCAGAAGAGGGGTGGATTCAATACGTTTCCAGCGATCATTTTCCCCTGGAGGAAGATCGGAAAAAGACTTCTTTCCCTCAGGCAGATTTCGGAGCAGAGGGATTAGAATCCGTGATGTCTGCCTTTTTTTCCTGCTGTCCACTGGAAGATTCACAGAGCTTATGGGTGCGCCTGGCGGCTCAGGGGCCGAGATCAGTGCTGAATTGGGAACCGGTTTCAATCCAAATCGGCCAACTTGCTGATTTTACTATTTATAATCCGGATCCGGCCTATGTTTTTCAGCTCGATCAAATAAAGTCTCGATCCAAAAACAATCCGAACCTCGGCCGACAGCTAAAGGGAAAGGTTTACGGACGACTGCACAAAGAGTGTTGGATGGCTATTTCAGAAAAATAAATTATCTTTACAAAAAACAAATAAAACATGTTGAAAATAGCGCTTAACAACGGATTGATCGCAGGACTTATTGGTGTGGCTATTACTCTATTGGCTTCGGTAACCGGCTTCTATGATATGTCCGATGACTTTAAAGGGGAAGGCAGTTGGTACAGCTCCCTGGTTACCGCTATTTCATTCGCCATCCTTATTTACTTCATCATCAAATCGATGAAGGAGTATAAAAACTATGTGCTGGAGGGAATGATGAGCTACTGGGAAGCCTTGAAAGTGGGAGTCTTGACCGGCTTTGTTTCTGCTTTAGTGTCTGCGGTGTTTTTACTTATCTATTTCAGTTTCATCGAACCCGGAATCATTGCAGAGATTAAAGAAAATGCACTCTATGAACTGGAGGAGCAAAATATGGGCGAACAAGAATATGAAACGGCAAAAAGTATGATGTCCTGGGTCATGAGTCCTTTCGTTTTTGCATTTACCAGCCTGTTTTCCGGCACATTTTTAGGACTGGTTATTTCTCTAATCACGGCGGCCTTTCAAAAGAATAAATAATCAACTATGGCCCCATCCGGGCTTTGGGGAGGTATTGCAGGCATAGGTACTGTAGCCTACTTATTCGTTCTATATGCTATAGAGCCTACTTTATATATACAACCGGTCATACTTTACAGCACCTGGCTTATTTTTATTCTATGCATGGCTATTCCGCTCATCCTACGCCAGTCGCAAAATGAGTTAGATTTTAAGGAAGCGCTTCGGATGGCATTCGAAACCTATATCATCGCAAATGCCATATATTATACCTTTGATTTTGCTATGCTTTCTTATTGGGCCCCGGAGTTAGTTCCGATGTTGGAAGACGAATTTCGCGCGGCAGCAGAATCCGGAATGCTGGAGAGTTTACAAAAAGAAGCGAAAAACATCGACTTTAGCCCCAGCATATCTCATTACTTACTTACTTTTGCTCAAAGTCTGATTGTAGGCTTCCTGGTGTCAGCCGTGTTAGCCTTGATATTTAAAAATAAATCGTAACTATATGGATCTTTCCATAGTTATTCCTGTCTATAATGAGGAAGAGTCTCTACCCGAACTCTTACGATGGATAGATGAAGTATGTTCCGATGAATATGCCTATGAAATGATTGCCATTGATGACGGCAGTCGCGATGACTCCTGGCAGGTATTGCAAGACCTTAAAATAAAACACCCCGCATTACACGCCATTCGATTTCAACGAAATTACGGGAAGTCGCCGGCATTAAATGAAGGCTTTAAAGCGAGCTCGGGACGAGTGGTGATCACCATGGATGCCGATTTGCAGGATAGCCCGGAAGAAATCCCAGAGCTGTTTCGCCTGATTACAGAGGAAAATTACGATCTCATTTCGGGTTGGAAAAAAGAGCGCCATGACCCGATTACGAAAACCGTACCCTCCAAACTTTTTAATTGGGTCACCCGAAAGATGAGCGGTATCGAATTGAATGACTTTAACTGCGGATTAAAAGCGTACAAACGAAAGGTGGTAAAAAGCATTGAGGTCTATGGAGAAATGCATCGGTATATCCCGATCATTGCTAAACAGGCCGGGTTTCGACGTATTGGGGAGAAAGTTGTACAACATCAGGCGCGTAAATACGGAGTAACCAAATTTGGAATCGAGCGATTTTTAAATGGTTTTCTCGATCTGCTTTCCGTGAGTTTTATGGCCCGATTCAGTCAGCGACCCATGCACTTTTTCGGACTCTATGGCACCTTGTTCTTCTTTTTGGGTGCGCTCTTAGCTGTTTATATCATAGGCCAGAAGGCTTATGCTCTGTATTATTTGAATGAATCGGCCATGCTGGTCACTGATAATCCACTCTTTTATCTAGGACTATTAACCATGGTGATAGGGGTACAACTTTTTTTAGCGGGATTCCTCGGAGAATTAGTCACGCGATCCGCTCCGGATCGCAATCGATATCTGATAGACGAACGCATAGGATTTGAAGGAATAGAATCACCAGTTAAATGAAAAGCTTCACCTTTTTCAAGGAAGGATTAGAGGAACACCAGCGGTTGCTGAATCAGCTCATGTCTGATGAAATTATTCGTAAGAACTGGGAAGCTTGGGTCACCCGCTCTGTTAAAGGGTACCGAACATCGGATTTTAAAATCTACTTTTGTGGCAATGGAGGCAGTGCCGCGGACGCCCAACATCTCGCTGCCGAACTATCCGGTCGCTTCGAGCGCAATCGCCCACCGCTATTTGCTGAAGCCCTTCATGTCAACTCCTCTTACCTGACAGCCGTCGCCAACGATTTTGGCTATGATAAAATTTACGAGCGAGGTGTCCAGGCCTTTATGCAAAAAGGAGATATGCTCATAGCTATGAGCACCTCAGGCCAGAGCCCGAATATCATTCAGGCAGCTAAAGCAGCCAAAGTGCAAGGTGTACAGGTCATTGGTTTGACCGGAGCATCCGGAGGCGAATTGAAGGATCTATGCGATGTCTGCCTGCGCATCCCCCATGAACGAACCGCCCGAATTCAGGAAATGCATATGCTGCTGGGTCACTTATTTTGTCAGGCTGTAGAACGAGAACTTTTCCCCGATGCCTGAAAAAAAGTCGGCTCTGTTTCTAGATCGCGATGGCGTGCTCAATATCCGAAAGTTTCAGGGTTATATACAGTTCATATCTGAATTCACCTTTTTACCTCAGGTTACCCAGGCCCTCCGACTGCTTCAGCCTCGTTTCGATTACCTATTTATCGTTACCAACCAGCAAGGCGTAGCGAAAGGACTGATGACTCGAAAAGACGTCGAGCAGATTCATGCCTATATGCTACAAAGCCTGTCGGATCATGGCATCCATATCCAGGCCGTTTATGTCGCTTATGACTTGGCGGACGCCCAACCGAATGCGCGAAAACC
>Ga0209943_1000445_pt1 | contig 28932 bp, 22 predicted proteins | sample SalPonR1_B_D2_MG_FD_185698 | JGI IMG/M metagenome (GOLD analysis project Ga0209943, IMG submission 185698) | Salt pond soil microbial communities from South San Francisco under conditions of wetland restoration - Salt Pond MetaG R1_B_D2_MG... ... | reverse complement strand
GCGAAGCGGGCCAGAAGGCGCTGCGAAATTGCTTTCAACCGAGGTGAAGCGGAATCCACCAGGTCTTCCAGCAGACGCTCGCCCACGGATTCGACCACCTCGCTAAGCGACGGCATGGTGGGATCAAGTGCGTGTTGCGCCACCAGTCGTTCGCTTCTGACGGGATCCAGCAATGCGCGCAAGCTCAGGTCGGCGGCGGTTTCGGCGGCCGTGAACAGGTCGAAGACCGGATGGGTCCTGGCGGGCAACGTTTCGCTGCCTGTGTCGAACCAGTAGCCGTTGTAGGTGGGCGGCATCATTGCGACTACTTCGTCGCGAAGATCGAGCCGTTCGGTGTCCAGCGTCTTCAGCAGCATCGTCAGGGCCCTGCGCTGGTCATCCGGCGAGACCGGCGTCGGGCGCCCGCCGGGACCGCCCCTGACGGCATAGCTGAACTGGACGCCGCCCAGTGATTTGGCCGCGGCGTCGACCTGGTAGCGGTGATAGAGATAAATCGGCACCAGCACTTCGCGCAGGCTGGCCAGCGGGCGTCCTGCCGCAATCCGGTCGGCGCCGAACCGTTCCAGCGCCAGCTCACGAACGGCCATGGCGTTGCCGAGTTCCGCAACCGGGTCGGCGCCGTTGTCCCAGACCGCTCCGAACGGATGGCCGGTGGATACGCTGCGGGCGTGTTCGTCGGCCACGAAGCGGAGGCCGCGCCCCGACGCTTCAGCCACGATCCTGTCGAGTCGGTCCGGCTCGTTCGTGCCCGGAGCAAACTCGGAATAAAGCCATCGGGCAACCAGCTTGTCCCACTCGCCGATGCCGCGGTCGTAAGCGCGTGAAAAATCCAGATTTCCGAGATCGTCGATCGTAATCCACGGCGCCGGGTAGTCCATGACCGAAGCGCGATCGTTGGTAGAGGCGGCGAAGTTGTGACCGAATCCCAGCGCGTGGCCGACCTCGTGCGCGGCCAGCTGTCGTATCCGGTCCAGCGCCAGTTCGACCGGGTCGTCGTCGGCGCCGCTGCCCACGGCATCGACGCCGGTCAGGCCTTCGAAGATCATCCGGTCCTGGCGCACGCGCTGTGAACCGAGGATCACGTGGCCCTTGATCATTTCGCCGGTTCGCGGGTCGATGATACCGCCGCCGTAGGACCAGCCCCGGGTCTGGCGGTGAACCCATTGAACCACGTTGTAGCGGATATCCAGCGGGTGGGCGTCCTCGGGCAGCAGCTCCACCCGGAATCCATCCTCGAAGCCGGCAGCGGCGAATGCGTCGCGCCACCACGACGCACCGTCCAAAAGCGCCTCCTGAATGCGGGCCGGCGCGCCCGGGTCGATATGAAACACCAGCGGATCGCGAACGCCCGACTCGGGTTTTCCGGGTTCGTTGTACTGCAGCCTGTGGCGCATTGCATAGGCGCCAATGACCGGCTCGTCAAGGTCGGCGGCGTAGTCGTAGAACCCCAGTGCGAAAGTGCCGGTGCGTGGGTCGGCCCGGCGCACCCGGTAGCCGTCATCGGGTAGACGCACGAAACTGTGGTGCTGGATCAGCGTGACGGCGTTGGAGTCGGCCGCGGTCGCCCGGATCTCGCGTCCCGGTTCATCTCCGGTGAACGTGATCCATGCATCGACTTCGACATTCTCCGGGAACACCAGCAGCGACGACGCGTCGGGCAGCGAGCGGTCGTCGGCGCGCGTGAACTTGCCGCTGTCGCGGCTCAACGTCTGCGCGAGCCCCAGCGCGTCGGCGGTCAGCAGACCGGCCAGATCGATCAGGACGCGGCCGTTGTCGTCATTGGCCAGGATCTCGGTGGCCCAGACGAATGAAGTGGCAAACGAGTCGCTGACCGCCTGCCGTTCCAGCATATTCGGGGTGACTGCACGATACCGGTGATTCTCCACTTCGGTGATCACCCGGCTGCCGATCCGCCGGAACCGGAGGATGCGCCCGGAATTGCCCCAGCCGCGGTCCAGCCCAAGCGGATTCGAACCCAGCCCGGCGGTCAGGCGCTGGGCGTGAATGAAGCGCAACAGCACCCCGGGCTGATCGCCCTCTGGATCAGGCGCAGGCAGCAGCGCCAGTACTTTGCCTTCCCCGGCGCTGCTGTAGATATCGATGAAGCCTTCGGTCAGTTCAAGGCCGGCGACGACCTCGGCGAACGAAGCCTGGTCGTCGGATTCGTCCTGCGCCGACGCAGCAAAAGCCGTCGCAATTGCGCCGGCAACGAATAAGAGCGGCAAAAAAAGCCGCGCAGATGCGCGATTCAACATCGATGTCGGTCCTTCAAGAAAGCGACAGACAGGTTACACAGATTTGCGCGGCCGTTTGAACTTGATCCGTGGGCCGACGCTCAATCCGCCGTCATGCCCTTGTAATTGAGCTCGACCCAGCGTTCCGGACCGATGAAACCCTGGCCCCATTTGTCATCGAAATCCGCCGTTACGCCGGCGGACTGGACTTGCTCCAGTGTTGCCCCATCGACGATCAGCTCGATCAGGCGCCGATGAACGCTCGCAAGCATGTCGCGATAGTCCTGCAACTGTGACTTGTCGATTACCGGACCGCCGTGACCGGTGATCACCGCCGTGTCGTCGTCGGCCAGCGCCAGCACGCGATCGGTTGCCTCGATCATGCCGGCAAGACTTCCGCCGCTGCCGTAATCGATGAACGGATACAGGCCGTAGAACACGATGTCGCCGGTATGGATTGCATTGGCCTCTTCCATGTGCACGATCGCATCGCCGTCGGTGTGCGCGTTGGGCACATGAATGGCATGAACGGTGTGGCCACCGACATGAAAAGTGACCCGGTCGTTGAACGTCACTACCGGCAGTGCCCCTTCAGGTGAAGGCGGCACGTCGCGTTCGAAGAATTCCATGAACTGCCCGGCCGACATCCGCTTGCGCACGTTGTCGTGCGCCACGATCAGCGCGCCGGCTTCATCCATGTTCTCGTTGCCGCCGGTGTGGTCGCCGTGCCAGTGCGTGTTGAATACGAACCGGATCGGCTGATCGGTGACTTCCTCGACCGCGGCGATGATCCTTTCGGTGAGCGGGGCGTACTGATCGTCGACCAGGAACGCGCCGTTGTCGCCGACAACCAGGCCGAGGTTGCCGCCGGCGCCCTCCATTGCGTAGATACCTTCGGATACCTTCGTGGTCTTAATCTCGACCGAAGAGAAATCCTGGGCAACGGTCAGGGCGGGCAGCAAGGCGCAGGCAGCGCAGGAGAGTATTGACTTGAAACGATTCATCGAGAGGGACTCCAGGTTCTGGTTACAGGGCATTCTATAGACGTTTGATCAGTCCACGGCAAGCCGGGTATCCATGTCGCGCAGGCTGTAAAGCGCCCAGCAGGCGGCCAGCATGGGAATCGCAGCGAAGAACAGCAGGTTGTTGAACGGGTCGAGATACTGCTGCCAGGTCGAGAGTGTCGAGACTGCATGAATAAGGAACACCAGACCGTAGGTGATGCGTTTCTGGAAGCCGATCACGAATCCCGTGAGAAGTACGAGCTCCAGTGCGCCAATGATCATGAACACAGTTGGACCCCAGCCGGAAAGGCCATAGAAGTTTTCGAATACCCCGGCCGAATGAGCCGGGTTCAGGAACTTGTCCAGGGTCCACATCAGGATGACGATGAATACACTCAACCTGAGGATCAACAGGGCGTTGGCGATCTTGTTCTTGTCGAGCACGAGAGCCTCCTCGTTCGGAATGATCGGTCAGACCAGTCTAACGGAACGGCCGCACGACCGCACCCTTGCCTGGCAATGACTCAGCTCGTGCGCAGCCGCCAGCGTCGTGGCCGCCATTGGATCATGCGTGCCAGCGAACGCCCGAGGAAACGCCGGATTCGACCCGGCCACTGGCGCACTACATCGAGCCAGAGGTAGATGGTGGGCAGGAAGATCAGGCTTACGACAGTAGAGAAAAGCAGCCCGCCGACGATGGCGCGGGCCATGGGGTAGTAGGGTGGGCCGCCGCCGCCGATCTGTGTGGTGCCGACGCAAAGCGGGACCAGGCCCAGCACCGTGGTGCCGACGGTCATCAGGATGGGCCGCAGGCGATCCCGACCGGCCTGCAGAATGGCCTCGTCACGATCGAGTCCCCCGTTACGCAGCTGATTGATGTGGTCGATGAGCACGATGCCGTTGTTAACCACCACGCCGATCAGGATCAGAATGCCGATCATCGCCATCAGCGAGAACGTTGTGCCCGTGACCAGGAAGAACCAGTACACGCCGACGACCGAAAACAGGATCGACACGATCATTGTGACCGGGTAGAGCAGCGATTCGAAGAGCGCAGCCAGCACGATATAGATGATGACCAGCGCCAGAAGAATATTGAGCAGCATGCGCATGCCGGTATCGTCTTCCCGGGTAAAGCCGCGTCCAAGGCGCCATTCATAGCCTGGCGGCAGCGACATCGCGCCCAGCGTGGACTCGATCCGTTCGCGCGCCTCGGGCATCGTGATGTCGTCCAGGTTGGCCTCGACGGTCAACGAGGTTTCTCGATCGACGCGCCGAATCCGGCCGGGTCCGGGATTTTCGACCAGGTCGACCAGCGCCGTGATCGGCACCTGGCGGCCTTCGGCGTTGGTCAGCAGCAGTCCGGCCAGCGCTTCGGGGGTCCGGGTATCTTCATCCCGAAACCGGATGCGAACAGGCACTTCGCCTTGCTGCCCGTGGAACTCGCGCAGGTTAACGCCCCGCAACGCCGTGGCCACGGTCGTTGCGATCTGCGCCGAGTCGAAGCCGAGCAGCCGAGCCCGTTCTCTATCGATGCGGATCTGGAGTTCTCGCTCGTTCGGCGAGTCTGGAAGACGAACACTCTCCAGCCCATCAACCGACTTCAGGAGCCGAACGACCTCGGCGGCCAGTTCCCTCAAACGGCTGCTGGACCCGCCGACCAGCGTGACGCTGACGCCTTCGCCGCCACCGGTGCGCTCCCGGTTGAAGCTCGGCGTTCCGATCGCGATGTCTGGCATGTTGGCCAGGATTTCGTCGGAAATGGCCTTGCTCGAGCGCTCGTCCGCGGAATCCTCTGTCAGAAGAATGGAGGACTGGGCTTCGCCGGTCTCGTTGTAATAGGAATACACCGAGCGGATCTGGAGTCGGGATTGATTCTCGTAGAGGTAGTCCTCGATCCGGTCGACGGCGCGCTTGACGCGTTGCAGCGGATAGTGGGCGTCGAGGTTATACAACAGGAAAAGATTCCGATCCTCGTCGGCCGGGAACATGTCGGTCTTGACCATGCTGGCCGGAATGACGATCGAGGCGAACGTCAGAATGATCAGCGCGGCGCTCTTCCAGCGATGGCGCAGCGTCCAGCGGAGCAAGCCCTGGTAGCGTTGGCGCACCGCGTCGAGCACCGGCGAGCGGGCCTGGCGCGTCGCCGGCTTCAGGCGGCTTGCGATCATCGGGATCAGCGTTTGCGCCAGGATCAGGGATACCGCCAGTGATACGACAATGGCGATCGCCACGTGCGACAGGAAGATGGAAATTTCCGTCTGCTCTCCGAATATGTTCGGGAGAAACACCGCAGCGCTGGTCAGTGTGCCTGCGGCTACCGCCAGCGCCACGCTGCGGACCCCGCGCTCGGTAGCCGCCACGACGTGTTCCGGTCCCGGCGTCTTTTCGCGCTCCGTGGCTATGCTTTCGCTTACCACCACGGCGTTGTCGACCAGCATGCCGATGGCAAGCATCAACCCCATCATCGAAAGAATATTCAGCGAAACGCCGATGAAATACATTGCGCCCAGCGTGATCGTGATGGATACCGGCACCGCAAGCGCCACCATCAGCGTCATCGGTATGTTTCGAAGAAAGAAATACAGCACGAACAACGACAGCAGCGCACCCAACAACCCGGCGTTGCGCAGATCGGTCAGCGAACTGACTACGCCGTCGGCCTGGTTGTCGAGGAAAAAAAGGTTGATACCGTTCATCTCGGGCTGGGCCCCGATGCGTTCGACTTCAGTGATTGCCCGCCGCCCAACGTCGACCAGGTTGGCGCCGCTTTCCTTGAGGATGTTGACGCCGATGGCGTACTTGCGGTCCAGGTGACGGGCGTAATCGCGCTCGGCCGAGCCGTAGGTAACCTCGGCGATGTCGCGTAATCGCAACCCATCCCCGATCACCAGGTTTCGGTACTGATCGACGTCGCTGAACTCGCCGCGCGGGGTCACACGGTAGCGCGTGCCCGAATCGGTCAGCAAGCCGGCCGAAGTCGAGAAGTTCACTTCGCGCAGGCGCGCCTGAAGGGCCTGCAAATCAATGCGGTGCGCATTGACCCGGTCGGCGATCAACTCGATGTCGATCTCCTTGGGCTCCAGCCCCTGGAGCTCCACCCGGGCGACGCCGTCGATGCGCTCCAGCGGCCGGATCAGCGTTCGCATGATCATGTCGTAGGCATTCGAGAGGTCGCGGTCCGACGAGATGCGCAAGGTCAGCACCGGCTGGTCGGCCGTATTGAATTTGAGTACCTGGATGCGGCGCACGTCTTCGGGGAGCTGGTCGCGTACAGCCTCGATCCGCTCACGCGCCTCGACCGCCTTGATCGCGACGTCCTCCCCCCAGTCGAACTCGATCTGGAAAGTGGCCATGTCTGCCGCCGACGTACTTGACAGGCGCTTGACGTCGCTCAGCGTCGCCAGCACTTCCTCGACCGGACGCGTTATTTCCTGCTCCACTTCGCCCGGCGTGGAACCCGGGTAGGGCACCTGCACGAGAACGAACGGGATATCGAGTTCCGGAAAGAACTCAAGCGGCAAGAGCCGTGCCGAAATGACGCCCACCGAGACCAGCGAAACAAAGGCCATCACGATCGTGATGGGTCGACGGATCGAAAATTCTGCGGGCGAGCTCATCGCTCAGACCGCGGCCGAAGCTTCGATACCGCCGGGTTCCACGGCGATCGCCACACCCGACCGGTCCAGCAGTGTGTAGACCACCGGTACCACGATCAGCGTCAGAACCATCGACACCAGTAGCCCGCCGATGACGGTGATGGCCATCGGCATGCGAATCTCGGCACCTTCGCCGAGCCCGATCGCCATCGGGAGCAGGCCCAGTGCGGTCGTAAGCGTCGTCATTAGGATGGGCCTCAGGCGCTGACTGCCCGCCTGCATGATGGCCCGCGTTCGCTCCACGCCTTCGGACCGAAGGCGGTTGATCAGGTCGACCAGCACGATGGCATTGTTGACCACGATGCCACTGAGCATGATCATGCCGATGAACACCATGACGCTGATGGTCGTGCCGGTAATCGCCAGCGCGAGAGCAACGCCCACCGCGGCCAGCGGAACCGAGAACAGAATGACAAACGGGTGAAGCAGCGATTCGAACTGCGAAGCCATGACGATGTAGACCAGAAAGATCGCCAGGCCCAGTGCGAACAACAGCGAACGGATGGAGGCCTGCATTTCTGCATTCTGGCCCAGCACGCTCAGTCGCATGGTCGGCGGCACGGGCAGGCCGGAGAGCCTTGCGTTCACGTCTTCAACGGCCGCACTCAGTGCTCCGAAGGCCAGGTTTGCGGAAATGACGGCCACGCGCTCCTGGTTGGCGCGACGAATCTCGGCCGGGCCTTCCGCTACCGTGACTTCGGCTACCGCCTCCAGCGTCACTGGCCTGGCGCTGTCGGGATTGACGATCAGATTGCGGATGTCGTCAATGGAAGAACGGTCCGGCTCGCCGGCCCGCACCAGGATGTCGATCTTGCGATCGCGCCAGCTGTAGCGGGTCGCCACAGTGCCGCGTACGGTATTGACGAGCTGGTCGGCCACCTGTCGAACGCTCAGGCCCAGTGCCGCGATACGTTCCTGGTCGAAGTGCACCTGGACTTCGGGGTGCCCTCTATCCATGCTCGATTCCAGGTCCACCAGGCGATCGGAATCCTTCAATCGGGCGGTCACCTGGGCGGCGACCGACTTCAGCGCGTCCAGTTCGTAGCCGGCAATCTGGATCTCGATGGGCTTGTCGAAGCTCATCAGCTCGGGCCTCGAAATGCGTGTCTTCAGACCGGGCTGTTTCGAGGCTGCGGCGCGAAGACCGGCCATGGCACGTTGCTCGGCTTCGGGCGAAACATTGTTGAGTGCCACCAGGATGCGGCTGATGTTCTCACCGGTTTCGGTCGGATTGGCGTCGATCCGGTTACCGCTGCCGGCGACGCCGAAGACGTAGTCGACTTCGGCAATCGGTTCGGCGGCCGACTGTATCCGGCGCATGACGCGGTCGGTTTCGGCCAGCGGCGTGCCCGGCGGCAATTCCGCCGTAACCTCGAAGCGCCCCTGCGCCAACTGGGGAACGAGTTCGGTGTCCTGCTGCACCAGGAAGGCCAGCGATCCGCCGAGCAGCGCTGCTGCTACCACCAGGACCGCAAGCCGGTGTCGCAGCGCCCGTTCAAGAATGAATTGATAGCGACCGCGAAGGGCCTGCATCAGGCGCCCGCCAGCGAACTCGCCCGTCTCCGCTCGCTTGCCGGCGCGCCCGCCGAGGCGCGCGGCCAGCATCGGAATCAGGGTCATGGCGACCAGCAACGAAATTGCCAGCGCATAGGTCACGGTCAAAGCCTGATCGGAAAACAGTTGTCCGGCGATACCCTCGACGAACGCCAGCGGAAAAAACACCGCGATGGTGGTCAGGGTTGAGGCAAGAACCGCGCCGGCCACTTCCGATCCGCCGCGGATGGCGGCGCCGACGCGCGGGTCGTCACCGGCTTCGGCAAATGGCCGCTGACGCGAAATGTTTTCAAGCACGACGATCGCGTTGTCGACCAGAAGGCCCGTGGCCAGTGCGATACCGCCCAGCGACATGATGTTGAGCGAGATGCCGGTCTTGGCCATCAGAAAAAAGGTCGCGACGATGGAAATCGGGATGGATACGGCCACGATCAGCGTCGATGCCCAGTCGCGCAGGAATGCGAAGATCACCAGCATCGCGAGGACCCCCCCAAGCAGGGCGTTGCCGATGACTTCATCTATGGCCTGGCCAATGAAGGTCGCCTGGTTTTCGACCACCACCAGCTGCATGCCGTCGGGCAGTTCGGCGCGGACCGACTCCAGCCGCGCTATCACAGCCTCGGCCACGCCGACGGTGTTGGTGTCGCCTTCCTTGTAAACGGCCAGCTCGACCGCCTCGCGCCCGTTGAGCCTTATCACGGCCTTGCGCTCGCTGAAGCCCTGCGAAACATCGGCCAGGTCGCGCAGGTATACCGGTCGACTCCCGCGTTCGGCGACGATCATGCCGGCGATTTCCTCGACGCTGGTGAACTGGTTCATGGTGCGCACCAGGTAGCGCTGGTTGCCGGTTTCCAGGCGCCCGGCCGAGACGTTGACGTTCTCCGCAGCCAGCCTGGCGGCCAATTCGGCCACGTCGATATTCATCCGGGCCATGCGTTCGGGATCGATTTCGATCTGGATCTGGTCTTCCAGGCCGCCGGATATCTTGACCGCGGCCACGCCGGCTACCGGCTCTATGGCCTTTTTCAATTCCTCATCGGCATGCCGTCGCAGCGCTTTGAGGGCGCGCGTTTCGATCTCCGGGGTTTCCTTGAAGCCCAAGCCCATGCGTACGATGGGATCGGTGGCCGGGTTGAAGCGCAGCAGCGACGGCCGACCGGCGTCAAGCGGCAGCTGCAGCACTTCCAGTTTTTCGCGAACGTCCAGTCCGGCCATGTCCATGTTCGTGCCCCAGGCGAACTCGAGGATCACATCCGATTGCCCGGTGCGCGAAATGGAATCGATGCTGCGCACGTTGTTGACCGTGCCCACGCTTTCCTCGATCGGGCGGGTCAGCAAGGTCTCGATTTCGGCCGGGGCGGCACCCTGCAGCTCGGTGCGCACCGTCAGGGTGGGGTAGCTCAGGTCGGGCAGCAGATTGACGCTCAAGCCGCCCAGCGAAATCAGGCCGAACATCAGCAGCGTGACCGCGCCCATCATCACCGTCACCGGGCGCCGAACGGCGACCGCGATCCATTTCATGACTGGATGATCCTTATCTCGGCGCCGTCGCGCAGGCCGTTTTTGCCGGCGGTAATCACGGTCTCACCCTTGCCCAGACCCTCGATGATCTCCACGCCCTGGGCGCCGGCATAACCGGTCTTGACGGTACGCCGTTCTGCCGTGTAGCCAGCGCCGTCGTCGCGTTTCCTGGCAACGAAAACGGCCACTTCGCCGTCCTCGCTCAAAAGTGCCGTCTGCGGCACCAGCGGCACGTTCAGGCGGCTGTCGTGAACAACCTGAACACGGCCGAACAGGCCGGGCCGAAGGCGGCCGCTGTCGTCGCTGAAAGTCACGGTTACCTTGAAGGTGCCGGTTTCGGCATCCACCACGGGGCTGATCCGAAGGACCTCGCCGGTGAATTCATCGCCCGGAAACGCAGCTACCTGCAGCGTGGCCTGCTGGCCGGCGTCGAGCAGGTTGAGTTCGCGCTCGGGCACGTGCAGCACCGCCCATAGCGGGTCGAAGTCGTTGATCATGAACAGCGGCTGGTTCTGCGTCACCAGGTTGCCGACCTTCACCATCCGGTCGGCGACGACTCCGGCGATCGGGGCCCGGACATCGGTATGCGCAAGGTCCAGTCGGGCCAGATCATTGGTGGCGCGCTGGGCTTCGGTGTCGAATCGGATGCGCTCGTATTCGTCGGTGCTGATCAGGTCACGGTCGTGCAGTTCGCTCGCACGCTTGAGCTCGTTTTCGAGCTTGCGCAGGCGAGCCTCGGTCTGTCTGGCCTGAAATTCATAACGATCGCGCTCGAGCCGGGCGAGCACCTGTCCAGCCTCGACCCGATCGCCTTCCTCCACCAGGATCTCAAGCGCGGTACCACCGAGCTTGGCCACCGCGGTGGTCTGGCGCTCCGGTACCAGGGTCGCGGTGCCCGCGTAGGAAGAACTGACGTTTCCGAACGAGACTTCGCTAACCTCAACCGGGATGGAAACCGGCGCATCGTCGGTTTCCGGTGGGCTGGAAGAGTTTGCATCCGAGCCGCAGCCGGTCAGCGCGGGGACTGCGAATAAAGCGAACAGGCCCGGCAGTGCAAGACCAAGCGTAAGGGAACGGCGGAACGTCGGGCTCGGCATGGCGGCAACCTGTGGTGGTCATTTAGTGTGGTAGTATACTAGCACACCAATGCACCAAATGCAAGCTGCAGTTTTCCCTACCGGGGTTGTCGGCACGATTCGCGGAAGCACCACCGACCGGAAGTTCCGACAGCTCGGCGGGAACTATTTCCTGCGCCAGGCAAAGAAACGTTCAGCGAAGCGCAAGGCGCCCTCGGGCTTGCGCGCCTTCTTCCATTCGCCGGCGGCGAACTTGTTGGCTTCATTCATCGTGGGATAGATGTGGATGGTGCCCAGGATCTTGTTCAGCCCCAGTCCGTGCTTCATCGCCAGGATGAATTCGGCGATCAGCTCGCCGGCATGGGCGCCGACAATGGTCGCGCCCAGGATTTTGTCCTTGCCCGGTTCGGTCAGCACCTTGACGAAGCCTGCGTCCGCACTGTCGGCGATGGCGCGATCCAGATCGTCGATGCCGTAGCAGGTCAGTTCGTAGTCCACCTCCTGTTCCCGGGCTTCGGTTTCGCTCAGGCCCACGCGCGCGACTTCTGGGTCGGTGAACGTAGCCCATGGAATCACGCGGTAATCGGCTCGGAACGACCAGAACGGCGCGAGCAGGGCGTTGACCGAAGCAAACCAGGCCTGGTGCGCAGCCACGTGCGTGAACTGGTAGGGGCCGGCGACGTCCCCGCAGACCAGGATGTTGGGGAAGTTGGTCCGCAGGAACGAATCGGTCTCGATGGTGCCGCGATTGCTCACTCGAACCCCCAGTTCCTCCAGCCCGAAACCGCGGGTGCGCGCCTTTCGGCCTAGCGCCACAAGCACGCGATCGAACTCGATCGATTCTTCCGCACCGTCACGGTCGCACACGACGCGTCCGCCGCCATTGCTTGCGGCCTCGAAGCGGCTTGCCTTGTATCCGGTGGCAAGGTTCAGACCCTCGGCCTCGAGCCGCTGCATCAACGCTTCGCTGGCGTCGGGATCCTCGCGCGGCACCAGTCTGTCGGCCATTTCGATGATGGTCACCTTCGAGCCCAGGCGGGCAAAGGCCTGGGCAAGTTCGCAGCCGATAGGCCCACCGCCCAGCACCGCAAAGCGCTCGGGAAGTTGCTGGAGTTCCCAGATCGTGTCGCTGGTGACGTACTCGACGTCCCCCAGCCCGTCTATCGGCGGCACCAGCGGCTCGGCGCCGGTAGCCAGGATTATCGACCGCGCGGTGATAGTCCTGCCGTCGACTTCCACGGCCCAGGGCGATACCAGCTTGCCCGTGCCTTCGATCACGTCCACACCCATGCCCCGATAGCGCTCCGGCGAGTCGTGTGGTTCGATTTTTTTGATGATTTCCCGTACCCGCTGCATTACGTCGGCGAGCGAGAAATCAGCGGTCATGGACTTGATACCGTAGCGCTCCGAATCGCGCGCGTCCTGTACCAGGCGCGCAGTTCTCAGCAACGCCTTGGATGGCACGCAGCCGGTATTGAGGCAGTCACCGCCCATCTTGTTCTTCTCGATCAGCGCTACCTTTGCGTTGATCGTGGCGCCGATATAGGCCGAAACGAGGCCGGCCGAGCCGGCACCGAGCACGATGATGTTGTAATCGAACGATTTCGGCTTGCTGTGCCCGGCATAAACCTTGCGATGCTTGAGCAAACGCAGCACCCAGCGCAGGATCAGCGGCAACAGTCCCAGTAGCGCGAAGGCACCGATGAGTTCCAGCGAGAGAATGTCGCCGGTGGATTCGATCTGGCCCAGCTGTGTGCCGGCGTTGACGTAGACGAGCGTGGCCGGCAGCATGCCGAGCTGGCTCACCCAGTAATACGTCCAGGTGCGGATCGGGGTCAGCGCCATCACCAGGTTGATGACCCAGAACGGGAACACCGGCACCAGCCGCAGCGCCAGCAGGTAAAAAGCGCCGTCCTTTTCGACTCCCGCGTTGATGGTCTTCAGGCGCTTTCTGAATTTCTTCTGAATTGCGTCGCGAAACAGGAAGCGCGCGGCCAGGAAAACAAGCGTTGCGCCGATGGAGGAGGCGAAAGATACCGCGATCGTTCCGGCTGCCAGCCCGAAGAGCGCGCCGCCGGCGATGGTGAGAACGGCCGCACCCGGCAACGACAGCGCCGCCATCACGATGTAGACGCCCATGTAAAGCGCGAGCATGCCGAAGAAATTGCGATCGATGAACGTCAACAGTTGATCGCGGCGCTCGCGCAACTCGGCGAGGCTGAAGTACTGGCCGAGATCGAACCAGAAGTAAGCCCCCACGAGGAGAGCAATCAGCGCGAGAATCGCCAGTCGGGTCGTGGTCTTGCTCATCGGGTACTACTCCTCGGGCACGGGGCGTGACGGATCATACAGCGACGTATGGACCGGGAACGGCGAGGTTTGATTGCTTATCCGTGCCGAGATCATGCCCCCGGCGGGAGTCCACTAGCGCGCAAGCAGCGTTTCGTCATGCTGCGCAGTGCTTGCGCCGAGCGCGCCGAGCTTTCGCAGGTCGTCTACGCTGATCAGGCCCTGGCCGACCTTGCGCATCCCGTCGTCCAGCAAAAAGGAGTGACCGCGCTCGGCCAGTCCCGCGCGTAACGCGTGCACGTGCTCGTGCTTGACGATACGGCCATAGTCGTCTTCGGTCGGACGCCAGATCTCGAAAATTCCGATTCTTCCGCGGTAACCCACGCCGCCGCAGGCATCGCATCCTTCCGCGGCGTGTACGGATTCCGGGACGTCCAGTTCCAGCGAGTCCATCCAGGCACGAGCTCGCTCGCCAGGTTCACGTTCGACGCTGCAATCCGGGCAAAGCCGCCGAACCAGGCGCTGCGCGACGACGAGATCCAGGTTCGAGGCAATTTCGAAGTCATCCAGGCCGTAATTTCGTAACACGGTGACCGTGTCTATCGCGTCACGGGCGTGCAGCGAGGCCATGGTGGCCCGGCCACCGGCAGCGGCGTTGATGGCCGCCTCTGCGGAAGCCTCGTCCCTAAGCTCTCCGATAACCAGATAGTCCGGATCAAGCCGCAGCATGCCCTTCGCACCGGTGGCGAAATCCAGCCCCTGCTTGATATTGACAGGAATCTGGTTGATGCCCGGGATCTCGTATTCCACCGGCTGTTCCAGAGTGATCACCTCGGCATCGGTCATCTTCAGACGGTGCAGCAACGCATAAAGCGTAGTGGTCTTGCCGCTGCCGGTCGGACCTGCAGTCAGCATCAAGCCGCCGACGGTCTCCAGCCAGTCGGCCAGGTAGGAAGCGCCTTTCTCGTTCAGGCCCAGATCCTGGATATCTTCCAGCACGCGGTCCGACGCCAGCAGGCGGATCGACAGCTTGTCGCCGGCAATGCACGGAGCTTCAGTGACGCGAAGATCCAGCACCTGGTCGTCGAGTGTGTAACTGAAGCGTCCGGATTCGGGGTAGAGCGCGCGTATCGGGTCGAGACGGGCGAGCGCGCGAAACTGGTTGACGACCTTAAGGCCCTGCTCCTCGCTCAGGTCGGTGACGTCGACGATGGCGCCGTCGATTCGATAACGCAGTCGATAGCCGTCTCCAAGCGGGTCGATGTGCACGTCGCTGGCGCGAGCCTCGGCGGCGTCTATCATCAATGCCTCGGCCTCCAGCGACTCTTCGTCCTGCTCATCGTTTTTCTTGTCCTTGGCCTCGTCGTCGTCGCTTTCGAGGAGTTGCTTTAGTCGGGAGGCAAAACGCTCAAGTTTCTTGCGGGTGCGGGTTGTTGCTGATTGCTCGTCTCGGTTACTCATCGAATTCTCCTGAAGGTCGGCCAGTCGACTCCTGTCACTCTACGGTACCGAAATAACGGATGAAAATCAGGTGTATGGAAACGGCTGTTTCCAGACGCAAAACGGCCCGGATGAACCGGGCCGCGATCTCGAAGATGATTTTTTGGGTCCGGGTGCCGTCGAGCTTATCGCCAGGGGTTGCAGTCGTAGCCGGCGATGCGCGCCAGACGGTCAAGCTCCATCGTGCCGATACCCTTGCCCAGCGGCGTAAAGTCGTAGTTCACGCGAAGGCGGTTGCAGTTGATGACCTCGATCTCGACGCTGCCGGCAGAGTTCGCGATCACCTGGGTGGGGAGCGGCTGGTTGGGGTCGGTTATGAACTCGCCGTTTTCCAGCGTGGTCATCTGGATTGCGACCGGGCCCGGCTGAGTCAGTGCGGGAGTAGTATTGCCCACGAGCCAGAACGGTTGGCCGTCGAGATAGGTAAAAAAGATCGCAAACACGAAGTTGACGTCCACGGTTTCCGCGATGGTCAGGAAAAGGCCCTGGCGCGGCGCACCGGCCAGTACCCACTGGCCGGAATAACGACCGTTCAGAACGGGTTGGTCGAATTGGGGAAGGTCCAGGGTTGGCTCGAATCCATCGAGCACGAACCGCGTGCCTTCCGGCTCCGCGGTGGCAAAGCTGCCCCAGTTGAATTCCGCGGTAAAGGTCGCGTTGTAGTCTTCCGGCAGGAATTCGGTCGCACCATCGATGGCGATCGGATCGACGGCCAGCATCCATGTGGTGCCCGCGTCGGTGATGATCCCGCCCGTGGCGCCGACGTTGCCCGATCCGGGAAGGAGCAGAAGCTGCGCTTCGTGAAACGGCAACTCCACTTCGCCGGCGTCGGCAAAGACCTGGGGAACGACGATCGGATTGACGCCGCCGGTCTGGCTCATGCGTACCAGCACGACTGAAAAATCCTCATCGTCGCAGGCAACCCGCCAGACGCGAACGCGAACCGAGCCGTCGCGGGAATTACTGTTGATGGTGGGCGCGGCGACGTTGGTATCGACCAGCAGGCTGTCCTGGGATCTGGGTTGCTCGGGCAGATCGATCGAAAGGCAGCCGGGCGGGAAGGGCGTACCGAGATCGGTCAGCAGGTTGAGTTCGCCTGTTTGCGCCTGGGCGCCGACGGCCGCGCCGGCAAGGAGTGCTGCTGCGAGAATGCGCCTGAATGTCATGCCAAACCTCTGATTCGAATGAACGCGTGGGTGAATTGTAATGCCAAAACCTGACCGGAAGCTGAACCGGCAAGGTGATAAAATTGCGCGCATTCAGTCAAAGGAAAGACGCAATCCATGGCAGGTCACAGCAAATGGGCCAATATCCAGCACAGGAAAAAGGCCCAGGACTCCAAACGCGGGAAGATTTTCACCCGGCTGGTGCGTGAAATCACGGTCGCCGCGCGCGAGGGCGGGGGCGACCCCGAAGCCAATCCGCGGCTGCGGCTTGCATGGGACAAGGCCAACGCGGCAAACGTGCCCAAGGACAATATCGAACGCGCCATCAAGAAGGCTACCGGCGAGCTCGAGGGCGTTGACTACGAGGAAATAACCTACGAAGGTTACGCCCCCGGTGGCGTAGCGGTGATGGTCGAGACCGTCACCGACAACCGCAACCGCACCGTCGCGGCAGTTCGACATGCTTTCTCCAAGCACGGCGGCAACCTGGGCACCGAGGGCTCGGTGGCCTATTTGTTCGAAAAGAAGGGTGTAATCACCTTCGCACCCGGTACAGGCGAGGACAAGGTGATGGAAGCCGCGCTGGAAGCGGGTGCCGAAGACATCGAGACCGACGACGACGGCAGCATCGAGGTGCTGACAATGCCGGAGGAATTTTCCGGCGTGCTGGGCGTGCTGCGCGAGGCCGGCCTGGAGCCCGAGGAAGCCGAGGTCACGATGCGACCGTCGACGCTGATCGACCAGGACATCGAATCCGGCCAGAAGCTGCTGAAGTTCCTCGACGTGCTCGAAGACATCGACGATACCCAGAACGTCTGGCACAACGCCGATATCCCCTCCGAGGCCTACGAGTGACCGTACGCGAGCCGGGTCCGGTCCTCAGCTGATGCGCATTCTCGGTCTGGATCCCGGCTCGCGGATTACGGGCATCGGCATCATCGACGGAGAATCGCTGGTCGCGGCGCGTCAGCTCAGCCTGGGCAGCGGCGATATGCCCGAAAGACTGGCCGGTATCTTTTCCGGCGTGACCGATGCAATCGCCGAGTTCCAGCCCGACGTCGTCGCCATCGAGACCGTTTTCATGAGCCGCAACCCGCAGTCGGCGATCAAGCTGGGGCAGGCCAGGGGAGCGGCGATCTGCGCCGCGGTCCACGCCGGTCTGGCGGTGCATGAATACGCCCCCAGGTTGATCAAACAGGCTATCGTCGGACGAGGCGGGGCCGACAAGGAACAGGTACAACACATGGTTCGCGTACTGCTCAAGTCCACCGACAGGTTCGGCGCCGATGCGGCCGACGCCTTGGCCGTGGCGCTGTGCCACCTGCATTCGGCGCGCACCGCGCGGCGTCTGCCGCAGGGCGTGGTGCTTAGATGATCGGCGAGGTGTCGGGATGATCGCAAGGCTCGCCGGAACCCTGCTGGACCGCCGACCGCCCCACCTGCTGCTGGACGTCGCTGGCGTGGGCTACGAGGTCGAGGCGCCGATGAGCGTGTTCGACAAGCTGCCGGAAAACGGCCAGCCCTGCACGCTGCTGATCCACCAGGTCATCCGCGAGGATGCCCACCTGCTGTTCGGATTCATCAGCTCCTCGGACCGCGAACTGTTTCGCAGCCTGCTGAAGATCTCCGGGGTCGGACCCAAGGTCGCGCTGGCGATCCTGTCCAGCGTCTCGGCAGCCGATTTCGCGCTGATGGTCGAATCCGGCGACAGCCAGGCGCTGACCCGGCTGCCGGGCATCGGCAAGAAGACCGCCGAGCGTCTGATCCTCGAAATGAAAAGCCGACTGGACGGGCTGGAGCTTGGTTCCGGCGGCTCGTCCGGTGCAGCCGCATCCGCTGGACGTGAGCGCAATCCCGCCGGGGAGGCGCGCGCCGGCCTGGTCGCGCTGGGCTATTCGCCGGCCGAGGCGCTGAAAATGATCAAGGGCGTGGGCGACGGCTCGGCCAGCGCCGAAGCCATGATCCGGCAAGCGCTGAAGAACCGAATGCAGCGCTAATGCCAGGCGTCACGCAAAATCGTGGAGCGAAATCGTTGCGTTGACGTTCCGACTACTTGACGTGAGGAACCACCAGGACGTCTCGGCGACTCGTTGCCAGAATCTCCAGCGCGGAGCTTCCCAGCAGCATACGAGTGGGTCCGCTACCGGCGCCGGCACCGATCACCAGCAGATCTGCGGAAAGCTCACTGGCGATGTTCTGTAGGGTGGGCGCGAGAGTCGTATCAATATGTCGAACGATGCTTTGTACCCGACCTGCTTCCACTAACTTGAGAAAAGTATCCAGCTCGCCGACCGCGAGCGCCTCCTCGTCGGCAAGATAGGCCCTGATGTCGGCCTTGCTAAGCGAGCCCAGCGAAATCGAACCTATTGCGTGCGCGTCGTAAAGGTAGGCAACCGACATGGCTGCGTCCCGGTTCAAATCCAGCGCGGCCACGGTGCGCAGGGCCTGGGCCGAATTCGGGGAAAGATCGACAGCAGCAAGAATGTGGACATAGTGCTCTGTTGCCTCGCTATTGACCATCAGCACCGGTTTCCGGCTGCGTCGGATGGCGCGCTCGGCCGTAGTGCCGATGAAGGTGTCTTGCAACAGCCTGCGACGATACGCGCCAACGACCAGTAAATCCGGCTTCAGATTGTCGAGGGCCTTGCCAATGCCCTGGAACGGTTCGCCTTCATACAGGTGAGCCGACGCTTCGATGCCGTGGCGATCGGTGATCAGCTTTCGCTGTTCATCCAGAAGATCGTGACTGAGGCCGGCTTCGGCCGCGACCAATCTCCTGGGCCGGTCCGGATCGACGACGTGGACGATATCCAGGTTTGCATCGGTCGTCGCGGCAAGAATTGCGGCCCGTTCCAGCGCCAGATCGGCCCGGGGCGAAAAGTCTGTCGCTACCAGAATCCTGCGCATGGACGGCCTCTCGAGATTCGCTCTACAGTAGGATATCTCAGCGGCGACGCGACCGGAAGCGATGGATGTTGAACAATGGTGCGAAATAACAGATGGTTGATCTGATTCTTCACTCGGTGTTCGGCGAAGTCGCAATCCTGCTGGCGCTGGCCGCGGCAATCGGCTTCGCAGGGCTGATGCTGCGGCAACCGCTGATCGTGAGCTTCATCGCCGTCGGCCTGTTGGCCGGTCCGTCTGTTCTGGACGTGGTTCGGTCCGACGAGCAGATCGACTTCCTGGCCGAACTCGGGATTGCGGTACTGCTGTTCCTGGTCGGTACCAAGCTGGACGTGAAGCTGATTCGTTCACTGGGCGCCGTCGCTCTTGTGACAGGCCTGGGACAGGTAGCCTTCACTTCCGTGTTCGGCTTTCTGATCGGACTGGCGCTTGGCCTCGGCCCCGTGGCGAGCATTTATGTTGCTGTCGCGTTGACGTTTTCAAGCACCATCATCATCGTCAAGCTGTTGTCGGACAAGCGCGAGATCGACTCGCTTCACGGGCAGATCGCGCTGGGCTTTCTGATCGTCCAGGACCTGGTTGTCGTACTGTCGATGATCGTGTTGTCGACGCTGGGAATGGGCATCGCCGATGGTGCAGGCGGCGGGCGCATTGCGACGGTGCTTGTCGCGGCAACGGGAATGCTGCTGCTGGTTGTCGTGTTCGTCCGCTATCTTGCCGACCCGCTCACCCGGCGATTGGCGCGTGCTCCCGAATTGCTGGTGATTTTCGCAATCGCACTGACTGCGATCTTCGCAGCCGTGGCGGACGCAGTCGGTCTGGGCAAGGAACTCGGCGGACTGATGGCCGGCGTGGCGCTGGCCTCCACGCCGTATCGCGAGACCATCGCATCCAGGCTTGCGCCGCTGCGCGACTTTCTTCTGCTGTTCTTCTTCATTGCGCTGGGATCCAGCCTCGAGTTGTCCCAGCTGGGCGAGCATTTCAACGCCGCCGTGATCTTCTCCTTGTTCGTGTTGGTCGGCAATCCGCTCATCGTGCTCATCATCATGGGCGTGATGGGCTACCGGGCCAGGACCGGATTCCTGGCCGGGCTGACGGTGGCGCAGATCAGCGAGTTTTCGCTTATCTTCATCGCAATGGGCGTGACGCTGGGGCACGTGGGCAGCGACATGCTGGGTCTTGTCACCCTCGTGGGCCTGGTCACGATTGCCTTGTCCACCTACATGATTACCTACTCGCACCGCTTGTTTGAGTGGATCGAGCCTTATCTGGGCATATTCGAGCGCCGAAACACGCCGCGAGAGCCGGCCGACAGAAGCAGCGGTCGGCAATCCGAACGGGTCCAGGTGGTGATCTTCGGACTGGGCCGGTTCGGTACCGCGCTCGGCCAGCGGCTGCAGAGCCGCGGGGTGCGCACCCTCGGTGTAGACTTCAATCCGCTCGCGGTCAATCGTTGGCTGGCGCTGGGACTGCCGGCAGTGCACGGCGACGCCGGCGATGCCGAGCGCGTCGGCGTGCTGCCGATCGACACCGCGGACTGGGTGGTCTCGACAATTCCTGCCCTGGCACGCGATCTGCAGCAGGAAGACCCGCGGCTGAGCCTGCTTCAGAGTCTGAAGAGCGCTCGTCCAGGAATCAGGATCGCGGCGACATCGCACTCGGCGATGGAAACGCAGACGCTTCGGGATGCAGGTGCGGACATCGTTCTCGAGCCCTTTCAGGATGGCGCCGATCGCGCCGTCGAGCTCCTGGTCGGAAGTGCGCGGGTACGCGAGCGTACTGAACTGCCGCCGCTGCCATCGGAGACGCCGGACTGAATCGGTTTCAGTCTTCCTCGCGCAGCCCGAACAAAAGGGCCACCGCATGGATCTGCTCCGGCGCAATCAACAGATGGACGTGGTCACCGGGTTCAAGCATGGTCCAGCCCCTGACCGGCAACACCTTCCCATCTCGCACCAGCAGCAGGATGTCGGCGCCGTCGGGCATGGGCAGGTCCTCCACCCGGCTGCCTGCGACGACGGCGGCCGGTTCGATCAGGAACGAAAGGACGCGAACCGGCAACGCTTCGGTGGCGGTGATTTCCAGAACCGGCGTCGGGCGCGGCAGTCCGGCCCGTTCGACCCGTAGCCGGCTGACCGCCCAGCGGATCGTGGCACCGGGGATCACGGCGTTGAACACCACAATGAAAAACACAAGGTGAAACAGTTCAAGTGCGTCTTCGACGCCACTCATGACCGGATAGCTGGCAAGCAGAATCGGCACCGCACCGCGCAACCCGGTCCAGGCTATGAATGCTGTTTCCGTTCTCTCGTAGCGAAAAGGCAGCAGACAAAGCGCGACCACCAGCGGACGGGCCAGCAGCGCCAGCACCAGTCCCAGCGCAATTCCCATCAGGCCCGACGCCGCCAGCAGGCCGGGCACCGCCAACAGCCCGAGGACCAGAAACATCGTGATCTGACCCAGCCACGCCAGCGCATCGTGGACGCGCAATATGCCGGCGCGGTAGGGCAGGCGGCGGTTGCCGAGCATCAGTGCGGCGACATAGACCGCCAGAAAACCCGAGCCAAGGAACAGCGTGGGGATGCCGAAAGCCAATAGCGCCAGGGCCAGCGTCATGGCCGGATACAGACCTGCCGCGGGTACGCGCACCCGCTGCAGCAGTTGTTGACCCATCCAGCCGATGGCAAGACCGGCCGCCAGTCCGACGGCCAGCTGCATGACGATATTGACGATGAACGAGGGCCAGCTGAAGTTGGCGCTGTCCAGCAGCACGCCGGTGAGCGTAATCGTGAGGATGACCGCCATCGGGTCGTTCAGGCCCGATTCCAGTTCCAGGGTGGCGCCCACGCGCCGCCGAAGCTGCACGTTCGATCCGCGCAGCGCCGAAAAGACCGCGGCCGCGTCGGTGGATGAAACGATGGCGCCGATCAGCAATGCTTCGGGCCATTCCAGTCCGAGCAAGCGAGCCGCCACCGCCACGACAGACGCGGTACCGACCACGCCCGCCGTGGCCAGAAGGGCTGCCGGTGCAAGATGCGGACGGGCTGCGCGCCAGGACGTATTCAGACCACCGTCGAACAGGATCAGCACCAGGCCGACGGTGCCGATGCGGAAAGCCAGGGAATGATCGGAGAAATTGGTCGGCAGCCACAGGCTGGCCAGGAGACCGATGCCGAGGAACAGCAGCACGGCCGGAAACCCGATGCGTTCCGAGGGGCGGCTGAACAGCACGCTGGCGAGGATCAGCATCCCGGCGATGGTCAACAGCCATCCAGTGGTCAGCGGTTCGCTGGTGGTCACGCAAGTCTCCGGTTCGATTTTCAATCATCGAAGCTGATTATCCCGGAACACGGTGATCGACAGGATAGGGATCCCGAGCCTGTTTGTCGCGAAGGCTTTTGACCGGGTGCGGCCTGGCGGTTGAACCTGAGCGGGTATTGGACGGCCGGGTTCTGCTCGGCGCGACGAGGAGGTCACCCCCTGCGGTTCGAGTACCGTCGGGCGATTTCCGCTACCATTCATGCTTGATCGAAGTCCCCGGCGCCCGAACCTCCAGATGACCGACAGCAATTTCTCCGACGACGAATCCCGCCTGATATCGGCACGCCCGGCAGAGGAGGAGATACGCTTCGAGGCGTCGCTGAGGCCCACCCGTCTGAGCGAGTATATCGGCCAACAGACGATGAAGGACCGGCTTGGCATTTACCTGGAATCGGCCCGGCATCGCTCCGAGGCGCTGGACCACGTGCTGATTTTCGGCCCGCCCGGGCTGGGCAAGACCACGCTGGCCAATGTGATTGCCGCCGAGATGGGCACTCAATTGCGCCAGACCTCTGGTCCGGTGCTGGAGCGCGCGGGCGATCTGGCGGCGATGCTGACCAACCTAGAGCCCGGCGACGTGCTGTTCGTCGACGAGATCCATCGCCTGTCGCCGGTGGTCGAAGAAGTGCTGTATCCGGCGATGGAAGACTACCGGATCGACATCATCATCGGCGAGGGCCCGGCGGCGCGCTCGATCCAGCTCGACCTGCCGCGCTTCACGCTGGTGGGCGCGACGACGCGGGCAGGGCTTTTGACCTCACCGCTGCGAGACCGCTTCGGCATCGTCGAGCGGCTGGAGTTCTATGGTGTCGACGACCTGGCGAAGATCGTGACGCGCTCGGCCGGCATCCTGGAAATCGCCTGCGACGGCCAGGGCGCGGCCGAAATCGCCAAACGATCGCGCGGCACGCCGCGCATCGCCAACCGCTTGTTGCGGCGAGTGCGCGATTTCGCCCAGGTGCGCGCCGACGGCGAGATCGATGCCGACGTGGCGCGCCAGGCGCTGGAAATGATGCAGGTCGACGCCCAGGGCTTCGACCAGCTGGATCGCCGGCTGCTGACGATATTGATCGAGCACTTCGACGGTGGCCCGGTAGGCGTGGAAAGCCTGGCGGCGGCGCTTTCGGAGGAACGCGGCACGATCGAAGACGTGATTGAACCATTTCTGATTCAGCAGGGGTTTTTGATCCGCACTGCCCGCGGCCGAATGGCCACCAGGCGCACCTGGGAACACCTTGGTCTGAAAGCGCCGGCGAAACCAGGCGCACCCGATCTTTTCGACGGCGGCGATTCATGACCGCAGGCGAAGCCGGATCAAACGATTCTTTCCGCTATCGCGTCTATTGGGAAGACACCGACGCCGGGGGTGTCGTGTACCACGCCCGCTATCTCCAATTCCTTGAGCGCGCGCGCTCGGACTGGCTGGCTAGCCTCGGCATTTCGCAGACCGACCTCCGGCGCGAGCAGGGACTGCTCTTTGCCGTCACGCGCATGGAGATCGACTTCCGCAAACCGGCGCGGCTGGAAGATGAACTTGCCGTCTCGGTTTGCGTCAAATCCGTGGGTCATGCCCGGATGGACTTCACCCAGCAGATTCTGCGCGGAAACGATCTGCTGATCGATGCCGCCGTGCGCGCCGCCTGCCTGGATGCAGAGCGCTTTGTGCCGGCCCGAATGCCGGTCGAAATTCAGGCAAAGCTCCGGTCAAATTCTGAGTCTTGATCGGTAAAACCATATAGAATACAAATAATTCCAGCCAACTCCCGGAAATTACATGAATGCAGACATGAACATCTGGAGCCTTATCGCCGAGGCCACGCTGGTGGTGCAGCTGGTCATGGCGGTGCTGCTGCTGGCCTCGATCGCCTCATGGGTCATCATCTTTTCCAAGCGCGCGGTGCTGGGGCGGATTGAAAAGCGCTCCAAGCAGTTCGAGGAACGGTTCTGGTCTGGCGCCGATCTCGGCCAGCTCTATGATCGGATCACCTCCGAGCACAAGGTGCGAGAGGGCCATGAGATCATTTTCGAAGCGGGCTATCGGGAATTTTCCAGGCTCAGGGAAGAGCAGCGCATCGCTGCCGATACACTGGCCGGCGGCGCGCAGCGAGCCATGCGCGTGGCGCTCACGCGCGAGATCGACCGACTCGAAAGCGGTCTGAACTTTCTGGCCACGGTCGGCTCCACCAGCCCATACGTGGGCTTGTTCGGCACGGTCTGGGGCATCATGCACGCATTCTTCGCGCTGGCCGGCGTGCAGCAAGCCACGATTGCGATGGTGGCGCCGGGCATCGCCGAGGCGCTGATCGCCACGGCCATGGGCCTGGTGGCCGCAATTCCGGCGGTGATCGCCTACAACCGCTATTCCAATCAGGTCTACAGGCTGGAAGTTCGGATGGACAACTTCAAGGAAGAGTTCGCCGGCATCCTGTTCCGCCAGGCCCGCAAGCTGCAGGATTCCTGAGCCATGCAGACCGATGCCCCCATCCAGCGACGCCGACGGGCAATGGCCGAAATCAACGTGGTGCCGTATATCGACGTGATGCTTGTGCTGCTGATCATCTTCATGGTCACCGCGCCTCTGCTCAACCTCGGCGTGGAAGTGGAATTGCCCCAGGGCAACGCCGAATCCATGGGCGAGATCGAGGATCCGCTGATGGTGACCGTGAACAGCAACGGCGATCTGTACCTGAATACCGGTGACGCACCGGAACTGATAGACGGCCAGACCCTGGTCGAGCGCGTGGGCATCCTGGTCGGGCGCAACCCCGAAATCCAGGTGCTGGTCGGCGGCGACCAGGCCGTGCCGTATCGCCATATCTACGAGACCATGGTGCTGCTGCAGCGTGCCGGGGTGGCGTCCATCGGTTTCATGGGCGACCCGCCCGAGCAGTGAAAGCGCAGGCTTCGCATAAACCGGCCCGACGCGAATCGCCGGCACGGGACACGCTGCGCGCGCTTGGAATGGCGCTGGGCGTGCACCTGGCCGGCATCGCCTTGCTGTGGCTGGGCAGCCTGAGCTGGGAACCAAAGCGGCCGCCGCAGATCGCGCCCAGTTTTACATTGGTCGACGCCTCGCCGTATCTCGAGGCCGAACGACAGGAGCAACTCGCCGAAGCGCAGGCCGAGGCCGCCGAACGCCGATTGGAACAGGCGCGGCGGGAAGAAGCGGAGCGTCAGCAGGCGCTGGTGCGGGAACGCGAACAGGAGCGGGCCGAAGAACAGCGTCAGGCTGAGCTCGAAACGCAGCGGCAGCGCCAATTGGAGCGCGAGGCCGAACAGGCCCGGCTGGCCGAGGAGCAACAGCAGATCGAGCGTGAGCGGCGCGAAGCCGAACAGGCGCGTCTGCGCGAGCTTGAGCAATTGCGCCAGCGCCGCGATGAGGCGCAACGCGAGCGCGAGGAGCAGGAGCGCCGGCTGGCCGAGATTTCCGAGCGACGCGAACAGGATGAACAACGCCAGCGGGCCGAGGCCGAGGCTGAACGTCTTCGCCTGGCAAGCGAGCAGGCGCAGGCTTCCGAGCGACGTGCCAGCCTCCGGGACGAGTATGTCGCCACAATCAGAGAACTGGTGACGCGCAACTGGATTCGGCCGCCCACCACCCAGCCGGGCGTGCGCTGCTCGGTACGTGTGGTGCAGATTCCGGGCGGAGAAATCATCGACCAGGCTATCGCCAGCCCCTGCAACGCAGACCCGGCGACGCGCCGGTCGATCATTGCCGCGGTCGAACGCGCCGCAGTCTTACCCTATCGAGGTTACGAGGATGTATTTGAACGTGAAATCAACTTTGAATTTGTTTACAACGGCTAGCCTGGCCCTGCTGCTGGTTGCGGGCAGTGTCCGGGCTCAGCTTCAGATCGAAATCGTCGACGGTGTCGAGGGCGCATTGCCCATCGCGGTGGTGCCGTTCGACTTCGGCACCGCCGAAATGCAGCCCGAAACGCCAATCCACGAAGTGATCGCGGCCGACCTGCAGCGCAGCGGCCTGTTCGATCCGCTGCCGGTGACCGACATGATCGATCAGCCGAGCCGACCGCCCGAGGTCAAACTGGGCACCTGGCGGCTGCTGAAGGTCGATTACGTCGCCATGGGCCGATGGATTCCCGGCAGCGACGGCCTGTCGGGCGAAATCGAATACCACCTGGTGGCCGTGCACTCGGGCCGCACGCTGTTTTCGCGCGCGATCGCCGCGGGCCCGGGTGCGTTTCGCCTGCGCGCGCACCAGATCGCCGATGCCATCTACGAGGAGCTCACGGGCGCGCCCGGCGCGTTCGCCAGCCGCATCGCCTACGTCAAGGTGACCGACGCGGGCACCGATACCGAACAGTTCGAGCTGATCGTGGCCGATTCCGACGGCCACAACCCGCAGACCATCGTGCGCCACGGCGAGCCGATCATGTCGCCGACCTGGGGCCCGGAAGGTCGCAGGCTGGCTTACGTGTCGTTTGCCACCGGGCGTTCCAACGTCGTCATCCAGGACATCTACACGGGCCAGCGCGACATCATCGCCGACGGTAAAGGCATCAACGGTGCGCCGGCGTTCTCGCCCGACGGCGAATTGCTTGCGATGAGCCTGTCGCGAAGCGGCAACTCGGAAATCTGGGTGCGCACCCTGGCCACCGGACGCATGGAGCAACTGACCGAACACTGGGCGATCGACACCGAGCCGGCATGGTCGCGCGACGGCCGGCATATCTTCTTTACCTCCGACCGGGCCGGCCGGCCGCAGATCTACCGCGTGCGTCGCAACGGCACGAATATCGAGCGCGTGACCTTCGAGGGTGACTACAATTCCCGGGTGTCGGTGGATCCTTACTCGGGGTTGCTGGCCATGGTTCACGGCGGACAGGCCAACTTCCGGATCGCGGTTTTAGATCGCGAATCGGAACGTTTGCGTGTATTATCCCCGGGACGGATGGACGAGTCTCCGAGCTTCGCGCCGAATGGCCGCATGGTGCTGTACGCCGCGCGGGAAGGTGAACGGGGTGTCCTGGCCGCAGTTTCGGTCGACGGCAGCTTCAGGCAGCGGCTGGTGCTGACCGAGGGTGACGTGCGCGAACCGGCCTGGTCGCCACTGATTCAGTAGGAAAGCTCGCCGATCAATCCGACAAGAACCCAACAATAACCCCAATACGGAATTCTGGAGGCAGCATGAACTTCGCATCGAAAATTTTCCTGGTCTCGGCCCTGGCGCTCTTGCTCGGCGCGTGCGCGACCGATACCCGAGACGTACCGCCGGCACCCGAGCCCGAGCCGCAGCCCGTCGAGCCCTCCGATCCGATCGAGGTCGATCGCGTGAACCCGGCCAACTATGCCGATTCGCGGAACCTGGACAACCCGGACAGCACGCTGAGCCAGCGCGAGATCTACTTCGAATTCGATCGCGCTGACGTGCGTCCCGAATACCTGCCCATCATTCGCGCCCATGCCGCTTACCTGCGTGCGAACCCGAGCGCCCGGATGCTGCTGGAAGGTCATGCCGACGAGCGCGGTTCGCGCGAGTACAACCTCGGCCTGGGCGAACGCCGCGGCAACTCGGTGCTCGACCTGATGCTGGCCGAAGGCGCGAGTTCCAGCCAGATAGAAGTCGTCAGCTACGGAGAGGAACGCCCGGTGTGCCGCCAGTCCAGCGAATCGTGCTGGGAGCGCAACCGGCGCGTGGAGATTGTCTACACCGCACGGTGATATTGATGTTTCAAGCACTGAAATCGAACTGCAGGCGCGTCCTCGGCGGCGCGCTTGCCATTTGTGCCTTGTCGGTCTCGATTGTTTCGCCGGCCGGGGCACAGGAAGACAACATGGCCTCCAGGATGATTCTGGAACTCCAGCAGATGCGCGAGGAAGTGCGCGAACTGCGTGGCATGGTCGAAGCACAGGCCCAGGAGATCGAGAATCTCAAGCGGCGGCAGCGCGACCAGTACCTGGACCTCGACCGCCGGTTGGGCCAGATTCGGCCCGGTTCAGGCGGGCCGTCACTTCAGCAGTCCGGTAATTCGGAGCCCGCCGAGGTTGCGCAAGACAGTTCGAATCAGGATTCCGTACGCCCGGACGTCGGGCAAGGCGCTGCCCGGCAGACCGGGCGGCAGGCAGCCGAGCAGACCGGTCGCGTGGCGCCGCCGGAAGTACGCGCCCCCTTGACCGAACAGCCCGAAGTCGTGACGCTGCCTGACCAGGGTGCCGGACAAGGGCGTCAGTTGAGCGAGCCAACCCCGGCCGAACAGCAGGCCTATGATCAGGCTTTTCGTGCGCTGCGCGAAACCCGTTACGCCGACGCCGCCGAGGGCTTCGATGCTTTCCTGCGCGATCATCCGCAATCCACCTATTCTCCCAACGCGCTTTACTGGCTGGGCGAGGTCTATTACGTTACGCGCGATTTCGAAACCGCCCTGGCGCAGTTCGAGCGATTGCAGGAAACGTATCCGGACAGCAGCAAGAAGCCGGACGCGCTGCTCAAGATCGGTTTCAGCCACTACGAACTGGGCAACTGGGATCGCGCGCGGGCAGCGCTGGAACAGGTTATCGCCGACTACCCGGGCACGAACTATTCGCGCCTGGCCGAGAATCGACTGCGAACGATGAGGCTGGAAGGGAATCTCTGAATTCGGCTACGCCGGATTCAGGGGTTCAAGATTCAAGGGTCAAAGGGCAAGGGTCAAGGGTCAAAGGGCAAGGGTCAAAGGGCAAGGGTCAAAGGGCAAGGGTCAAGG
>Ga0209943_1000436_pt1 | contig 29416 bp, 23 predicted proteins | sample SalPonR1_B_D2_MG_FD_185698 | JGI IMG/M metagenome (GOLD analysis project Ga0209943, IMG submission 185698) | Salt pond soil microbial communities from South San Francisco under conditions of wetland restoration - Salt Pond MetaG R1_B_D2_MG... ... | reverse complement strand
TTTGCCGCAGATACAAGGAAAATGATGTCCGGGCGATAGGCGCCTATGCGAGACATCATTTGACGCAGTAGATGCGGTGAAATTGGAAATCCCGGAGGGTTTCAAATTTTTTGATTTAAAAAATGATTCAATATCCTAAAAATAAAATAAAAATTGATGGCTTCGTAAAAAGTCCAATATCTGTGTGGCGCTGCATTCCTCGGAATTTGCGCGCCCCCGGATCTTAACCGGGGCTTGAACTTTTTTCTTTGCCATCCCAAAATCGACTTTTTACGAGATTGTCAAAATTAAACCTTCAAAAAAATGAAACGCTCAATTTAGAGAAAAGTTTATCCAGGTATAAAAGGCACGCTGCTTTGTATATAGATCTCACAAGATGACGCAACAAGCCAGAAGACAGGCCAGAGCGAAAGGAAGTAGTATTTGAGCCGTGAACCGGAGCGCATGACAATTAAGATGCCGAGCATATGAAGTTCAAACAGCGCCCGATAAAATCCGGGATGGTTATCCCAAATATCCGTTCCCAGCATAAGCGCCAATATGGCGTAAAGCATCCATGGGATAGAAAATAGCCGGTAGCCGTCAGATAATTGGAATAGACAGTAGCCCCCGAAAATAAAAATCCAGATGATTTCTATCAGATAAATAAAATGGCCGATGTCTTTAAAAGACAGCAAGGATGAGAAAGACGAGAGCATTCCGATAAAAGGCATGCCCACATTAGCAGCGGCCAGCACAGGAACAGTTCCCCAGATTTGAAACAGATAGAGCTGCCAGGCCAAATAGATCAGGCCGGGTATGATAAAGAAAAAGGCTGGGATTTGATCCGCCGCAGGGTTTTCTTTTCTTGTTTTGCTGCTAAGCCAAACTAATCCGGCACCGACAGCTATCAGAAGAGTGGTTTCTTTCGTTAATACAGCCAAAGCCAGGGTAATCGACGAGATAAAGCATTCTCTTTTTAAAAATGAATAAAAGCATAGGAATACAAAAAAAATAGCCAGCGGCTCACAGAGGCCACGGGTAATCGATATAGCGAATCCCGGATAAAAAGAGATAAAAAGGACCCCGTACATATCGCTCTTTAACTTGTCAAGCAGCCTCGCACCGAAAAAGGTAAGGCCGCAAATTGATAAAAAATTGATCAATACCATGAAAAATACAGTGGATGAGGGATTGCCGCCTGCCAGCGACCAGACCAATAAAGGATAAAGTATTCTTTGCTGCCTATAGGGGGGATTATCGATCGTTATGCCGAAATCAGTTTTTTTGTTGGTCAAAGGCTCTAACGCCAAGCGATAAAAAAACTGACCGTCATAGCCATTTTTACTTATTTTTTCGACAGAATGGGATGAGAGGGATCCTTTTTGGACGAAATCCTCTCCAAGCCATAAAAATGCACTTGGACTGTATTGATTCAAGCTAAAGTAGATAAAAATATACGTAGAATATACTATAGCCGTTATAAGCATCAAGCCAATCGGGCTTTTCAAAATTTTGCCGTATTTGTTTGATCCCATAAGTCGCTCTGTCGAATGAATCGGGCCGATTCCTTGTCGGATCACTGGAAAAATGCCATACGACGAAAGAATAAGCGGTTACGCGGCAACGAAGACCTATTTTTGAACTTACGACGGCCACCCCAATCTTGTCAATTCGTATTGCATAGCGCCGAAGCGGTAACAAGTGGAAACAATGGGGCCCTATTACGAAACGGTCCAAAGGGGGATCTGCGTTATATGACCGCCGGCATTGCCATAAGAGGCTTGACAATACGTCCCCAAAAAGGTGTACTATAATTTTTTCATAGTTTTTAAGAGCTGCCTGACGGAATGGCCCATCGGTTTCATTTGGCTTACGCCGAGCCCACGGGGCGAGAACGGGTATGGGGAAATTTAAATTATACATTTTTGTTATCCTATCGATGGCTCTTTTTGCCATGCCCCCGGAATTTGCCGAGGCTGATTGGGAGCGGCCGAATCCGCCGCCCCAAAACAATGATCTCAATAGCGTCCGAGCGGAAGGGGGCCGTCAGGATACGGACGCAGATAGCGTTTGCAGGGTTTGTGGCGCCGAAATTGCTCCCGACATAAAAGCCAATAATCAGTCAGATTTTATAAATATCACCCCGGCGGACAAGCTACTCCTCACAATAGGGCTGTCTGACGGGGATTTTAGAGGGGGTAATGCGGATTGGTGGCTGTTGGCGAACACCCCGTTTGGATGGTACCACTATCAGGCAGAAGACGGCGCCTGGGCGTTTGGGGCTGAATACGGTCATCAAGGCCCTTTGTTCGATTTTGTTGGATTCAATGTCTTAGATGCGCCACTGCCTGCCGGGGTCTATACAATCTATTTCGGCGTGGATACGGTTATGGATGGTTCGTTGGATTTAGATCAGGCTCATTATGATACGGTAAAAGTCCATATAACCGAACAACAAAACCCGGATATGATTACCAACCGCCTGGGCATGGCGTTTGTCCACATTGAACCCGGCGAGTTTATGATGGGCAGCCCTTGGTATAAGCCCTGCCGAAGTGATAATGAGCGCCGGCATGAGGTGATATTGGAGCAGGGATACTACATGCAGACCACCGAGGTGACGCAGGCGCAGTGGCAGGCGGTGATGGGCAATAACCCGTCATATTTCGACGATTGCGGGAGGCGCTGCCCCGTAGAAACGGTTTCCTGGTTTGATGCGCAGGATTTTATTGATGTGCTAAATGATATGGGCGAAGGCACCTATCGACTGCCGACAGAGGCCGAATGGGAATATGCCTGTCGTGCGGGCAGCACAACGGCGTTTGCCAATGGGAAAATCACCGGGACCAGCTGTAACATCGACCCCAACCTGGATGCCATGGGTTGGTATTACGGCAATTCAAATAACAAGACGCATCCCGTAGGGCAAAAACAGGCCAACGCCTGGGATTTGTATGATATGCACGGCAATGTCTGGGAATGGTGCCAGGACTGGTTTGCCGATTATCCCACCTATTCGCTCAGAAATCCTAAAGGCCCTTCATACGGCACTTATCGTGTGCTTCGCGGGGGCAGCTGGAACCAAAACGCCAGATTTTGCCGTTCAGCCTGCCGCTTCTCCCTCCTTCCCAGCTATGAAAACATCTATACCGGGTTCCGGTTGGTGCTAACCCCGGCTCACTAGGGGGAAAGGCCCCGTCATTATTATACCGCTTCCAACTCCCAAACGAGTTCTCCCGCCCCCAAATTATCAGGCGCTTTTAAAAGAATAGATGCCATGAGCGCTGTTGAAAAATATTTTTGAAGATATAGAATAAAAGTGTTTTTAGGTTTAAATAAGAACCTGTCAGTCAGACCGGGATAGCCCTATTTTTTCCCTGAATGAGGGGTAATTGGATATAAGATAAGGAATTTACAATGCGGGTATTGATGGTTTCAGCCAACCTGGTTCAGGTCAATATGTCCGTTCTGCCGGTGGGAATGGCCTGTGTGGCGGCAGCCCTCGAACATGCCGGCCACAGCATCCGTGTGGTGAACCTGATGCAGCCGGGGCATGTATCCCGGTTTTTAACCCCGGCACTTAAAGCCTTTGTACCGGATATCATCGGTATCTCTGTTCGAAATATCGATGATCAGAACATGGGTGCGCCCCAATTTCTGCTCTCGCAGATAAAGCCGGTGATCGCTGAATGCCGTTCCCACTCCGCAGCGCCGATCGTCCTGGGCGGCCCGGGCTACAGCATATTCCCCCAATCGGCGCTCGATTACCTGGAGGCCGACTTCGGAATCCAGGGGGAGGGGGAGTGGGGGACAGGCGAATTAATCCGGCGCATAGAAGAGGATGCCGCCTTCGAGGGGTTAAACGGTCTGTGGACGCCTGACAGGGGTCGTATGGCGCCCCCTTTTCTCAATCAGCAGCTCGATGCCTATCCAATGCCAGACCCCCTGGCCCACCTGGACGCCCCTTTGGATGGGGGCTACCAGGACCTGATGGTTCCGTTTCAAACCAGGCGGGGATGCCCGATGAACTGCAGCTATTGCTCGACGCCGGCCATAGAAGGCCGAAAAATGCGGCGTCATTCGCCCAGGATCGCTGTGGACAACCTGCGGCTGTTCGTAGAAAGCGGGTTCAAGCGGTTTTTTTTCGTGGACAACACATTCAATTTTCCCCGCTCATATGCCATGGCCCTGTGTGACGGAATTATCGAGGCGGGACTGGACATTAGTTGGCAGAGCAGCATCTACCCCGCCCGCATAGATGAGGCGTTGATCGAAAAAATGGCCCTGGCCGGATGCCAGGCGGCCAGCGTAGGTTTTGAAAGCGCCAACGAACGGGTGCTTTCGGCCATGAATAAAAAATACGGCAAAGAAGACGTCCGTCGATTGTCAGAGGCTCTCTACCGGCATGGCATCGAACGCATGGGCTTCATTCTCCTTGGAGGCCCTTGCGAAACCCGGCAAAGCGTCCTTGAAAGCATCCGATTCGCCGAGTCCCTGGAGCTCGAAACAGTCAAACTGACTGCCGGCATTCGTATCTATCCATCGACGCCGTTGGCTGAGACCGCCCGGCAAAAGGCAATGATTGCACAAAATGACAGCCTCCTCAGGCCCACTTTTTATCTTGAATCCGGCCTGGATGAGGCTTGGCTGCAGGATACGGTCGCGGATGCCGTCTCCAGAAACCCCGGATGGACGAGCTAACGGCCGGCGCATCTTTGCCTATGGCTTGTTGGCTGCAACCAGCCGGATCAGGACGCCGGCCGCGAGAAGCATACCGGCCACACAATAGAAAGCGGCCGCCAGCCCAAAGCCTTCAACCACGAGACCGGTAAGGAGCGGACTAAACATCGTGGCCAGCGTGATGACGAAGAAACGCGCCCCCATAGCCAGGCCCGACGTTTCTCCGGCCCTGTCTGAGACCATGACCATGGACAGGGGTTGGGAGATGCCGAAGCCCATTCCGAATAAAAGCATAACGCCGGCTGAGATATAAACCCGGGATATTGACGGCAGGGCAGCAGTAGCCACGAAGATGAGGGCCAGGGCGAGCCCGAACAGCCCCTTGCGGGATACCACTCCCATGACGCGTCCGATGACAAGCCGCACCAGGGTCATGGACAGGGCGAACAGGGAGAGCAGAAGGCCGATCGTGCCCTCATCCATTCCTTGGGCCTTGAACAGCACGGGCACAAAAGAGCTGCGCAGGTTTGCAGCGAATACGGCAACAAAGGTCAAAATGAGCACGACACACATTTTCGGGTCCGCAGCAAGACCGATCAAAAGCTTTCTGAGACGCCCCCTCTCCCGTGCGCTGACTTTTTTCCTGCCCCTGTTCTCATCTCGAAGGCCTGCCGCGGAAAATCCCGGAAGGCAGAAGAGCACCGCCAGGCTGAAAACCGCCGTAAAGGAGGTACGGGAAAGTATGAACCCGCCCAGAAAAGGCCCTATGGTCTGCCCCACGGCGGCGGCCAGGGACAGGAATCCAAAGCCCCGCTCCCGCATGCCTTTTTCCGCATGCTCGCTGACCCACGTCTGGCTGGAAATGATCAGCAGCAGGAAGCCAAGCCCACCGATCATCTGGGCCGAAATGAGCATCCAGATATTATGCGCCACTATAAGCAACAGGCTGTAGACAAGATTGAAAAAGGCGCTTAACAGGAGCAGGCTCCTGGCACTCAGCCGATCGCTCAGACTCCCCATCGGCAGGGCCAATAAAAGGGACAACAGGCTAAAGCCCCCGACGGCAGCCCCGATCATTATGTCGGAATCGACCATCCTTTGGGCAAACAAAGGAATCAGGGGGAAAACCATACCATGGCGAAGGAAGTGCGCCAGATAGGCCAGAGCAATAAGTCGCATATCGTGTGTCAGCCCCCAAAAATTGACCGATCGTACCTATCGCACGCCGGAGCCGCCTTTTGCGGAAAGGACGGGCCCGCGATAACCGGAAGCGGACAAACCGAACCGGATATGAAATAACGACACACAGATCGAATCATGGACGGCGGTATCAGCATGCGCGCACCAGCTAGGGGGCCGGCAGTTTAAGCTTGCGCCCGGCGTCCAAAGCGGCGTCAAGCCTCGTCTGATTGAGCAAAGCGACGTCTGCGGCCGTCACGCCTTCGGGAAGTGAGGCGACGAATGTCCTGAACTCTGCGGCACGCTCAAGCGTGACGAGATTGAGACGCAGCGGCGACACGTCAATCTTCTTCGGATCCTTCAGGGTGGCAAATGAGCGGAGCGTTTGCTCGAATATGGCCCGCATGTTCGCATAGTTTTGCAGGCCCGTGTAGCCGGTGAAAGCAAACACATGGTCCCTATGCTCGATAAAATACTGTCTGATGCCGACAACCCCCTGCTGTGTTTTTGCCACGGCGGTCATCGCGTAAGCGGGATGACCGTGGACGTCAGTTTGACCGGCATCCTTTACCTCAACACCCTGAGATTCGCTGAACTGCCGGGCCGCCTGCTCGGCCGTATTCGCCTGTGCGAGCTGAAAGGTTATCGCCGCAGCCCCATTCGGCGATCCAAACGCCACCATGGTCTTCTGATTCTGAACCGACCAACCGGCGGGCACGCTGAATTTGAAGTGCATCTCAGGGTGATAAAAAACGCCGTCCTCGGTATACCCCTCCCGCGGATCCTCGCCGAAAACCAGTCCGTCGATATGAGAAAGATACGCTTCAGAACGAACCCTCGTCATTTGGGTGGTGGACGACAAATCCTCGGCCAGCTCAACGACCTTCTGCTCCCTTTGCCCGGGATCCGGATGGGTCGACTGCCAGCTCGGAAGCGTCTGGCCCTGCCGCTCAGACATACGATTAAGCGTCTGAAAAAATCCGGAGGCTTCGCCCGCGCTATAGCCGGCATTTCCGGCATATTCGACGCCGAGGCGGTCGGCCTGACGCTCATCGTCGCGGCTGTATTTGAGAAACAATAACTGCATCGCCGTACCGCTTAGATTAACCACCTGCTTCGTGAGCTGCGGGCTCTCAAAAACATGGGAGCCGATAACCGAACCCGCCAGAAGCCCTACCTGACCGATCCTGGATTTAAGGACCCGGCGGGAAGAGTGGCGCGCGGCCACGTGGCCAATTTCATGGCCCAATACAACGGCCAGCTGGGCTTCGTTCTGAAGATACGCCAGAAGGCCGCGCGTAATATAGATATAGCCTCCGGGCAACGCAAACGCATTAACCACCGGGCTGTCAAGCACCCGGAAGGTGAACGGGCTATTTCGGAACTTCGCCGGCGCCGCCGGGGATCGAAGGTCACTTTCCTGCAAAACCGCCTGGCCCACATGATCGACATAGGCCTGTAGCGACCTGTCCGGATACACACCGTACTGCGCCGTGATCTCCCTGTCCGTTTCCGCCCCAATTTCCCGCTCGTCCTCCCAGGAGTAGGCATAAAACCGATTTTCGCCGGTAACCGGATTATACCCGCTGACGCATCCGGCCATCCACAGCAGCAAGACAGAAAACACGCTGAGCATCGATAAACGGGATATACGCATAAACAAATGCTCCCTCTTCGGATAAAAAATTATTTCAGACCGATATTCCAGTTCCACAGGCCCTGGCGTTTCTTTATCCGGACGGCATCCGGCACCGGCTCTTTTAGGTGAATAAATAGCCGGTACCCGATTCTTTTTAACTGGTCCTGCACCGAGGTCAAATTGATCGGCCAATTGGGGTATATCCAGCAATTGGCCCCATACCTGCGGATCCATGCCTGCTCGCCTTTGGGGCTGACGAACGGCGTTTCCGGATCAATGGCATCGGAGATATTGCGGGAGATACAAAGCGGCCAGTTGCCCGTTACAACAATGCCAACGGGCAGGGGGCTTTTAGCTGGCAACTTTGTATAATCGGTCTTTCCAAGCTCCGGGCTTACGATGACGCCTGAGAATCCCATGAAAGAAAGCATTTCAACCGCCAGGTCATTGGCGATGTTGCAAAACGGACCGGCCCACAGGTGCAGTTGGGGATCGTCTGGAAACAGCGCAATCTGCCAGGGGGCGTTCAGGACAAAATTGCGGCAACGATTTACGAGAACCCGATCAATCAAACGGGAAAATGCCGCCTCTTCATCCGGCCAGATGACCGGCGGCAGCCAGTACCAGGTATAGAAATCCTTTGCCGTTTTGACGGGCGCCGTCTCCTCAGACAACCACAGACCGATGGACTTCTGCTGGTCGCCGACCTTCTCGGGCAGCTCTCGATAGACGGTCATCTCAAACGGCTGAAACTGCTTGATGGCCCGCTGGGGACGATCCGCCCGGAACCGGCTGTTTTTGGCCTCGGGCAACGCCAGCTGATTCAGTCGTTTTTCAAGGGCCCCCATGCCCCTGTCGAGTTCGCCCTCCCGGCGATCAATCAAAAAAACCGGGGCGCCGTTCCGGGGGCGATCCTTTTCCTGAAAATTCAAATACAGATTGCCCTTTTTCGGCACATTTTTTTTGACCCGATAGATCCGATGCCATGGATCGTCTTCATAGCCGATCCGCAGCATATCATTGTTGAACAGGGCCATTCGGGGCTCCAGGTATGGCTTTTTGTTCGGCCCCTGGATTTTTCCGGCAAGCAGGCCGGAACCGGTGTGATCCTCGACATCAATCGGCGAAAACGGCCGCTGGGGAAGAAAATAGAAATGGGTGCCCTTTCGGCCCAATGCATAATCGAGGTATTCGGCGGCCGTTTTTTTTGCCTCCCGGTCGTCTGGTTGATCCCGTATTAGCCGGTATGCGGAAGTGGTGTAATAAACATAGTGCGGCCCCTTTTTCCGGCCCTCGATCTTTAAAGCCGAAACCTGGGGAATAGCCACGAGCAGTTTGGTCAATACATCCAGCCAAAGGTCCCGGCAGGAAAAAAACCGCCGGCGACCGCCGTTCTGCTCGTAAATCCGGCGGCAGGGCTGTACGCAGCGCCCCCGCAGGCCGCTTTTTCCCCCGAGATAACTGCTCCAGTAGCACCTGCCGGAGACCGCATAGCATAAAGCCCCGTGGACAAATACTTCAAGTGAAAGATTGGCTGGACATTTCTCCGCCATGGACTTGATTTCATCAACGGTAAGCTCCCGCGGCAGGACGACCCGGGTTATCTCCGGCATTTCCCGGACAATATCCAGGGCGGCCGGAAAACTCACGTTGGCGATCGTGGAAAGGTGGATCCCTCCCCTGTAACCGACCTGCCGGGCAAGCGATAAAACCGCCGGATCCTGAATGATCAGGCCGTCCGGGGACACGTACCGGTTTAACTGGTCGAGCAGCCTGCCGGCATCATCTAGCTCATCCGGCTTGACCAGCGTATTGATGGCGACATAGATCGCCGTATTGCGCTCATGGGCAAGCGCTGATAGCCGGGCCAGCTCCGGTATGGTAAAATTCTCCGCCGCCATCCGGGCGGAAAACTGCTTCAAGCCGCAGTAAACGGCATCCGCACGCGCCGCCAGGGCGGCGAGAAACGATGCTTTGCTGCCGGCCGGGGCCATTATTTCCGGTATTGCAGGTATGCCGCCGGCCTCATTGGAGGTTTGATTGTCTGCCATTAGAACCTTGGATCCATTTAATATATTTAAATAATTGATTATCTTCTTGCTACACGATGGTTAAGATGATATAGATTTGAAATTTCAAAATCAATCCTAATTATTGGTAAGGCTAGAGAAAAAGGATCTACGAAAGGATACGTTTACTATGAAAGTTGCGATCAGCGGCAAAGGCGGCGTCGGTAAAACAACATTTGCAGCCCTGATGATCCGGGCATTCAATGAAAACAACAAAAAAGTTCTGGCCATTGATGCGGATCCGGATGCCAACCTCGCATCCGCAGTGGGGATAACCGATGCGGCCTCGATAACCCCGATCTCGGAGATGAAAAACCTCGTTTACGAGCGCACCGAGGCCAAACCGGGGGCGGTCGGCGCCTTTTTTAAATTAAATCCCAAGGTGGATGATCTGCCGGACGCGCTCTCGGCAAAATTTGAAAACATTAAACTCATGCGACTGGGCGGTGTGCCAAAAGGCGGCGGCGGATGCATTTGCCCGGAATCGGCCCTGCTCAGAGCCCTGATCACGCATATCGTGCTGTCAAGAGATGAGATGGTAATCATGGATATGGAAGCCGGTATTGAGCATCTCGGACGCGCCACCGCCAAGTCGGTCGACAGGCTGATGGTTGTGGTGGAACCGGGGCGGCGAAGCATTGACACGGCGACCCATATTCGGTCCCTGGCCGGGGAAATCGGCCTGGATGCCATCTCCCTTGTCGGCAACAAAATCCGCAGCAAGAAGGACGAGGATTATCTTAAGACCTACCTCCCGGACTTTGATTTTTTGGGGTTTCTGCCCTATGACGACCCCCTGATTGAAGCGGATTTAAACGGCATCTCCCCTTATGATGTGGCCTCGGAATCCAAAAAAAAAGTAATTGAAATGGTAAAGCGCTTTAATGACTGAACCCAAAGGAAGACCCCCAAATAAACCCTACAAAGGCAAAAAAAGGCCTGCCGCCGGAAAACTGAAACCGGGCTCGGATGAGCGGCTTAAAAAAATATTCGCCTCCATTGGGGTGCCGGAACAAAAGCCGTTTAGGCCGGATCCTTTCCAGGAAAAGGCGCTTGAAGTTATCCAGTACGGCGACTGCCTGGTTACCGCCCCAACCGGAGCGGGTAAAACGTGGATCGCCGAACAGGCTATCCGGCAAACATTGGCGCAGCAAGGGAAAGCCTGGTATGCTTCCCCCTTAAAAGCGTTGACCAACTCCAAATACAACGAATTTGCCGGAATATTCGGCGATAAGAACATCGGCATCCTTACCGGCGACCGCAAGGAAAATGTCGATGCCCCCATAACCGTTGGCACCACAGAGATACTGCGAAACCAGCTCTATGACGCCATGCATCGGGGCGAAGACCTGGACACCGATTTTGTCATCCTTGACGAGGCCCACTATCTGGGCGATGAGGATCGGGGGGTCGTATGGGAAGAGACGATGATCTATCTGCCCGTGCGGATCCCCATGCTGCTGCTCTCCGCTACCATCGGCAACGCCGGCCGAATCGCCGGCTGGCTGGAGTCCATCCGGGGCCGGACCTGCTACGTAGTTGAGGAGACGCGGCGGCCCGTGCCATTGTACCCGCTGTTCCTGCACCCCTCTGGGACACTGTTTCCGCTTTTATCCGGCCAAAAGTCCAAAAAAACGAGCCAAATGCTCTATAAAAAGGTCCTTAAGTACGTCAACAACAAGCAGGCCCTCCGGTTCCGGCAGTTTCACCAGCTGCCGAAGATGGGGGAGATCCTCCGGGTGTTGAACAAATACCGTCTGCTGCCGGCCATATTCTTTTTAAAATCCCGCGCCGACTGCGACAACGCCCTACGGCTGTGCCCCAAGGCGGCGGTCAACGACTCCCCCGAGCGCAAGGAGAAGCGATGCCGACGCATTGACGCGCTGATTGCCGACACCCCGCATATTGCGGATCATAAGCAGATGAACGAGCTGAGGCACGTCGGGGTAGCAGCCCACCACAGCGGCCAGCTCCCGGCGTGGAAGCTTTTAATCGAGACCCTTATGACCGAGGGGCTTCTGGATGCGGTATTCGCCACCTCAACGGTGGCGGCCGGCGTGAATTTTCCCGCCAGAACCATCATGTTTCTGAATTCGGACCGGTTCAACGGCCGTGAGTTTGTCCCCCTCACCCCCACGGAATTCCACCAGATGACCGGCCGTGCCGGCCGCCGCGGTATGGACAACATCGGATTCGCGGTTCTGATCCCCGGCAGATTCATGGACATCCGGTTGATGGCGAAACTTTTTCATGCGCCGGCCTCCGATGTCTACAGCCAGATTAAAATCAACTTCTCCATGGTCCTGAACCTGCTTTTGTCCCATACGCCGGAAGAAGCCCGGGTGCTGCTGGAAAAATCCTTTGCCACCTATCTTTTGACCACTAAGGGGCGCAAAAAGAAATTCAGGGCGATCTTCGGCGATGATCCGGATATTCTATGGCACGAGTTCCTCCGGCATCTTGACTTTTTAAAAGAAAAAGAGTATGTTACAGAAGATGATCGGTTGACGGAGGACGGGCGCTGGGCCTCCCAATTGCGGATCGATCACCCCTTGATGGTGGCCGAGGGTTTCCGCCGGGGCCTGTTCCCCCACACCGACCCGGCGATTCTGGCCGGCATTATGGCCTCCTTTGTCAATGAGCGGGAAACAGACGATGAGTCGATTCCGGATGCTGAGATTCCCAAGTCCCTCTTAAAACGCTACGAACTGGTAAACAAGGGGCTTAACCCGTTTTCGATTGAACTGATGAGAAGCGGTTTTGAGGCCCCCGATCTGTATTTTCTGCCCGCACTGACGCTTTACCTATGGGCAAGGGGCGCGCCTTGGGACAAAGTGCTTGAGATCTCGGGGATGGCCGAAGGCGACCAGGCGATGCTGATTCTGCGAACCGCGGATAACCTTCGCCATATCCGCAATATCGGCCATGTGTTTCCCGAAGCCGCAGAAACCGCGATAACCGCCATTGAGCTTATTTTAAGGGATCCGGTAATTTCGACGCATGACTTATAATGGCCGCCATCCATGAATATCCTACACGGGTTTCTCCTGACCCTTAACATACTGCTGGCGCTCACTACAGCCGGCCATGCGCTACTTCATAAGCGCACCCCCTCCTCGGCCCTGGGCTGGATCGCCGTATGCCTGTTTTTCCCCTTTGCAGGCGCCTTTTTATATTTCCTTTTCGGTATCAACCGGGTGGAAACCCGGGCGAAAAAACTTGAGGACAAACGCTCCGCGGTATCCATCGAAGGCGAAGGCTATCGGGAGGCCACCTCTGACGTATCCATTATGGCGTCCCAGCTGGACCTGCCCCGTTCATATGCCCAGATCGCCCGTATTTCCGACAAGGTAACCCGTCTTCCGCTGGTTGACGGCAACCGCGTGGACCTTCTGCCCGGCGGCGAAACCGCCTATCCGGAAATGATCGAGAGCATTGAGCAGGCCGAATCCTACGTATTTATGACCACCTATATTTTTGAAACGAACAAAACCGGCCGGCAATTCATCGACGCCCTTGGCCGGGCGGCCAAACGCGGCCTCGATGTGCGGGTGCTGATCGACGGCGTCGGGGAGTATTATTATTTCCCGCGGGCCAGCACCCTGTTGAAAAAACAAGGGGTGGCGGTGGCCCGGTTCATTCCGCCGCGAATTCTGCCGCCCAACATTCATATCAACCTGCGAAATCACCGAAAAATATTGATCGCGGACGGACAGACGGCGTTTACCGGCGGGATGAATATCGGGGACCGGCATCTGACCGACCGGATCACCAATCGCGCCCGCGTCATCGATATGCATTTCAGGCTCAAGGGGCCCGTGGTCATGCAGATTGAACAATCATTTATGGAGGACTGGACGTTCTGTACCGGAGAGATGGCAACGCCGCGCCCGAACAATCCGGCACCATGCGGGCCAGCCATCTGCCGGGCGATTACAGACGGACCCAATGAAGAAATAAATAAGCTGGCTACGATTATCCTGGGGGCGATCTCTTCATCCCGGGAACAGGTGCTGATTATGACGCCCTACTTTCTGCCGTCGCTTGAAATGATTTCCGCGCTTCAGAGCGCCGCGCTCAGAGGCATTGATGTCAAAATCGTCCTGCCGGCCAAAAACAACCTGCCGTTTATTCATTGGGCGACGAATAACATGCTTTGGGAATTGCTTTACTGGGGCGTTAGGGTCTATTACCAACCGCCGCCATTCGTCCACACCAAGCTGTTTGTCATAGACCAGCAGTATGCCCAGATCGGCTCGGCCAATTTTGACCCCAGAAGCTTCCGCTTAAACTTTGAGCTATCCGTGGAGATCTACGATCAATATGTCGCCCAGACGATTGCCGAACACATTGAACATCGCATCAGCCACTCACAGCCGATCCAGCGCTCTGATATCGAACAGCGCCCCCTGATCATTAAATTCCGGGATGCGCTCATGTGGCTGTTTTCACCTTACTTCTGATGGAAAAAGGTTTAAAAGGAGCCGTTCTTGCGAATCCGGCGATTATACAGGCGACGCTGCATCCGGGCCTTAACCTGGCGGGATTTGCGGTTGATGATCGCATAGCTGTAGCGCACATTTTTCTCCATTATATCCGGCGAATTTCTCAGGTTGGTACGAAGCTTTGCGCTATTTGAGGCGACCTTGCGAATAAACGCGATTTCTTTTCCAATGACCCGGTTCTCTCCGGCATAAACCGCATCCAAAAATGCAACCCGATCCCGGGGGGTTTTGGCATAAGAAACCGCTTTGCCCATCTGATAGAGGCTGTGGCCGTCACTGCCCCCGGTCATGGCTTTATTGAGATTAAATCCGAGGACCGTGCACTTTAGATTCCATTTCTTGAGGTTGCCGGCGTTAATCGCCTCCACGCCGTCCACCATCTCCAGCAGCTCGGTTTGGCGGGATTTTGAAAACATGGAGTTGCATACGCCGGTATACATGGCACAATACGGATGCGGAAATATGACAACGGCATCATACTTTCGCGCCCGCCCAATAATTTCTTCCATAGTGAGCATAATGGAGGACATGAGCTCCTTGCCCAGAAACGGCTTCACCTCATTGTCGTAGAAGTATTTAAGGGCTTTGAACTCATAGAAATAGACCAATAAATGGGCCCCCTCCCGGGAGGTAATTTCGATGCCCGGGATGCTTAAAACATCTTTATACTGCGCCATCTCAAGGGCACCGGAGATTGTATTGTGGTCTGTTATGGCAATCCCCATACCCAGCCGCCTGGCTTTTCTGACGACCTCATGGGGGGTATCGACGCCATCCGAATAGCGGGTATGAAAATGCAGATCGACGACCGTATATGTCTGGTTCAATTCTTTGATGACGGGCACCTCGAAGATTACCCGATTGGCTTGATCACCCATATATATGTATTCCTTGGCTTGTATTTTATTTAAACCTAAATTGAGCGTTTCAAATTTTTTGATCAAAAAATGATTCAATATCCTAAAAATAAGATAAAAATTAAACCTCCAAAAAATTGAAACGCTCAATTTAGGTTAAACATAACATATCAAACCTTTGAAAACAACTTAGCCTGAATTTTTATCCGCCCATCGATCATCATGGATTTGATTTTAGGAAAATATCATGTTATTTTATTATGTTTAAATTAAAAAAACTCCGGTTGATCCTTCTCTTCAGGCAAATCAGAACGGCTGTCAATCATAGCTTTTAAAACATATTCAGAATTCAACTGGATCAATTCAACCAAGAAAAGGAGAAGAGCATGGACACAGGCAAGACTTATGAAGTGAAAAACCTGTCACACGCCAGTCAGGGACGAAACAACATGGAGCTGGCAGAACTCAACATGGGCGCTCTGCTTGAAGTGAGAAAACGATTTGAAAAAGAAAAACCCCTTAAAGGAATTCGGGTCGGTTTGGCCCTGCACGTGACCAAGGAAACCGGGGTGCTGGTCCGAACCCTGATCGCAGGCGGCGCGGACGTTGCAATCACCGGCTGCAACCCTTTGTCCACCCAGGACGATGTGGCCGCCGCCCTTGCCGATGAGGGCGTAAAGATATGGGCCTATAAGGGCGAGACCACCGAGGATTACTACCGTTATATCACCAATGTTATTGAAACCCAGCCCAATATTACCATTGACGACGGCTGTGATCTGGTATCGGAGATTCACAAAAACCACCCCGATTTGATCAGCAACATCATATGCGGCTGCGAGGAGACCACAACAGGCATTATTCGGCTGCGGGCCATGGAAAAGGATAGTGCCCTAAAATATCCGATGATTGCAGTAAACGACAATAAAACCAAGCACCTGGTGGACAACTACTACGGCACCGGCCAATCCACCGTGGACGGTATTCTGCGGGCAACCAACATGCTTTATTCCGGCAAAACATTCGTGGTATTCGGCTACGGCTCCTGCGGCAAAGGGGTTGCTCAGCGGGCAAAGGGGCTCGGATCCAATGTCGTGGTCACGGAAGTGGACAGCTTCCGCGCGCTTCAGGCCGCCTATGACGGCTTTCGCGTGATGAAAACAGCCGATGCGGTAAAAATTGGGGATGTTTTCTGTACGGTGACCGGAAACAAACATGCAATTTCGCTGGATATGATGAAGGAGATGAAGCATGGGGCCATACTCGCCAATTCAGGCCATTTTGACATAGAGCTTGACCTGAAATCCCTTAATGAGGCGGCCAGCGCCCACAAGCAGGTCCGGCCCTTCATGGCCGAATATACCCTAAACGGCAAAAAGATATTTGTGCTGGGTGACGGAAGGCTCATCAACCTGGCGGCCGGTGAAGGCCATCCCAGCGAGGTCATGTCGACATCATTCTGCGGTCAGGCCCTCTCCTGTGAGTATGGCGTAAAGAATCAGGGCCAAATGCCCATCAAAGTTATCCAGATTCCGGAAGAAATCGACGATGAGATAGCCGCCCTTCAGTTGACGGCCATGGGGATTGAAATTGACGAAATGACGGCGGAGCAGGTGGAGTACCTGAACTCTTGGCAGGAAGGGACTTAAACGGAACAAAATCAATAAGTCTATTCAATAAAACACCCCGGGCCGGAATAATCCGGCAACCGGGGTTTTTTTGTTTGCTAAAATATCCTGGAAAAATTAGAGCTCTTTGATTTTTTCGGTCAGTTCCGGCACGAACTCAAGGATGTCGGCTTCCACGCCAACATCAGCTACCTGAAAGATCGGGGCCTTGGGATTCTTGTTAACCGCCACGATAAACGGATTGCCCTTTACCCCGCCCATGTGCTGGAACGAGCCGCTGATGCCAAGGGCCATATAGACCTTGGGCTTGACCGTCTGGCCGGAAGTTCCGACCTGCCGCGGTTTCTCCAGCCATTTGGCGTCAACAATCGGCCGTGAACAGGAGACATCTGCGCCCATGGCTTCGGCCAGATCAAACATGGTCTCGATGTTGTCCTCTTCTTCAACACCGCGCCCAACCGATACAAGGACTTCTGACTTGGTGATATCCACCTCGCCGGCTTCGGCTTCAACCGTTTCAAGGTATTTGCGCTTTACGGATACATCACCGAGATCGCCGGACTTGTCCACGACCTCGCCGCCGCCGGCCTTGCTCTCATCCGGCTGGAAGACACCCGGGCGCACGTTAACCACCGCACCATTGGCGATATCCGCATGAACATGCGTGCTCACCTGACCGGCGAATTCCTGCCGGATCACTTTCAGGGTATTGCCGTCCAGGCCTTCGACATCGACAATATCCGATATAAAAGTGGAATCCATCTTAATCGACAGGCCCGGGCTCAAATCCATCCCCAAGTGGGCATGGGGGACCAATAGGACACAATCGCCCGGCAAAATATTGACCAGCGCCTTGCGCGCGGCTTCCGCATCCGGAAATGAGAACGCGGCATTATCGATTTTCCAGACCGCATTATAAGAGGCGGCCATCTCATTGCAAACCTTGTCCAAATCCCCGCCGGATCCCATGACAATGGCAGTCACCGCTGCATCCGGGGAGATCTTTTTGGCAGCTGTCAGCAATTCCAGCGCGGAATCCTCCGCGACCCCCTGGTTATGCTCGATATATGCAAAAATATCAGCCATTATTTCAACCCTCCTTTGGCTTTCAAGTATTCAATGAGTTTTTCGATGATCTCTTCCGTACTTCCTTCGAGCATTTCTGCACCTTCGCCCATTTCCGGCATAAAGTAGTCCATCCGTTTAACTTTTGCCGCATCACCGCCGACGCTTGAAGCGTCAATGCCGAGGTCTGACGCACCGTATTCCGGAATTTCAACGGAGGCGACCTTTCGAATCCCGCGGATTCCGACATACCGGGGCTCATTGATACCCGTCTGGATTGAAAGAACACAGGGCAGCTCGATCTCATACATATCCTGATTGCCGCCTTCGACCTCTCGGCCGACCTTAAGCTTCCCATCCTGTGTCTCAATGGTGTTGACCAGCGACGCATAGGGATAATCCAGCATGGCCGCCAGCATACCGCCGACTTCCGCAGCCCCGTCATCAGCCTGGGCGCCGGTCAGAATCAGGTCATAGTTGCCCTTCTTGACCGCTGCGGCCAGGATTGAGGCAATGCCTTTGCCGTCAGTGCCCTCAAAACCGTCGTCGGTCAACAAAAGCCCGTTTTGTGCGCCCATTGCCATTTCCCGGCGCAGCACCTCTTCCGACTCTTCATCACCGACCGTCACGACAGTCACAGAACCGCCGACTTTGTCCACGATCTGGATGGCTTCCTCAACCGCGTAGTTGTCCCACTCATTGACCGAGTACACCAGGTCGTCTCTTTCGATGTCGTTCCCCTCGCTGTTGATTTCAATCTCATTTTCAGCAGTGTCGGGAACGCGCTTGACGCATACTAAAATTTCCATATTCTCCTCCACCTTATCTGTTTAAAAAAAGTTAACAGACTTCTTTATACCTAACTGCCAATACCTAATGGTTTCCTTATTTAATACCTAAATTGAGCGTTTCAATTTTTTGGAGGTTTAATTGTTGATGGCTTCGTAAAAAGTCCAATATCTGTGTTGCGCTGCATTCCTCGGAATTTCACGTACAGCTAAGTACGCTGCATTCCTCGGAATTTGCGCGCCTTGATCTTGAACTTTTTTCTTTGCCATCTTAAAATCGACTTTTTACGAGCTTGTCAGTAGTTTTTTTATGCGAAATTTTTTTTATGTGCAAGTAATTATTTGTTTTATCGATAGGGCACCCGGCCATCCTAAACCCGGATAATCGATTCAGAAGGGGCGGGTTAATCGATTTCGGATTCTGTTATGGACGGATCGGATAACAGCTCGATGCCAATCCGGCTCTCCGTCGTCTCATAAATATTTACGCCAAAGCCCTCGAACTGGGTTAACAGAATTTTGTCGGCCAGGCCCCGGGGGCTGCCCTCATATTTGATGGATAGGATGGCTTTGTTTTGGCGACGTTCCTCGGTCTGCAGGGCCGTAACCCCCTGGATATGGCGCAGCGTTTTTCTGAAACGGACAAGCTCCGGCAGAATATCGCCTTCACCCTTTACCTCGATCTCCAGCCTTCCGCCTGACTGCGCTTGCTGTTGCCACGCCGTGGAGATTTTTTCAGCAAGAACGTTCCCGATCCGATAGCCGGCGTTTGAAAGGGCTTGACGGCTGCCATCCCTTATCCGTCGACTGGCCGATGTCTCAGTTTGCTCGGCAGTGGCGATGATTGATTCCGTTTGGGTGGCAACGGCAGTCAGTGAGATGCTTCCTCGGAAGGTTTTGATGTTTTCCCCCCTTTTGTTTCGGGTCTCTGTCGCCGTTGCATTGCCGAACACGACCACATCGGCCTCGGCCCGCTGCCCCAGGGTAACGGCTTCGGCTGCCGTCAGATCCGCGGAAAGCTCCAGTTCGGAAAGGATTTCATTTTGAGGCAGCCTGCGGTGATCGATAACCGGGAAGCCCTTTTTCCAGAATACCTGTTTTATGGGCTTGATCGCTGCATTTTGTGCAAGAGCGCTCCTTTCGCTGTGCCACCAGTAGTGGCGGGAAAGATCACCGGCATGCTTCTCAGCAATCAGAAAAAGCGTTTTCGGCAGGGCCTCTGCCGCCATGGTGATGCCCAGGTCCTTGAGCAGGCTCTGGATTTTGTCTGTTGACACCGTCGTCCGGATAAGTACGCGATAATATGTGCCGGTATCGACTTCTTTCAAAACCTGATAGCTCTGGGTGAAATCCCGTCTGTGGTCATAGAGTTCGGCGCTGATCGTTTCAAAGTCGGACTTCAGATGCTGCCGGGGAATCATTTCAAGGGCCGCCGATTCCACCGCAGAAAGCAACCCCTCGGCTATCGCCGCGTTGCGGGCGCTGGTAACGTTGTCATAGATTCGGCTCGATCCGATGACGGCAATTCTTTTATCAGCGGCAAAAACCGTCTGCGCCATACCGGTGAAAAGAAGCAGTGCGGCTAAAAGCGCGGTGGCGAAGTGGACCCAAAAGGTTCTCAGAGAGAAGGCGTTGGCCATTTTTAATCCCCTGTTGGCATTTGAAATATCGTATGGTTTGCTAAGATGCCCGGTAACATACGAATAATGAGATTAACTGCCCCGGCTCAGGGCATAATCGGCGATCATTGAAAGTGTCCGCCGGGTTTCGTCCTCCGGGAAGGCGCTAATGATGTTTTTTGCCTGTTTTACATGGCTTTTCGCGATATCCTGAGAATAGGCGATGCCGCCGTAGGAATCAATAATTTTCACCAGCTCCTGGAAATCCCCGGACGAAAAGGTGGGGCCTTGAATAATCTCCACCATTCTTGTCCGATCTTTTCCATTCGCGCAGCTAAGCGCGTAAATAAGCGGCAGCGTCAGCTTGCCCTCCCGAAGATCCGCGCCTACGGGTTTGCCCAGGGTCTCGGTCTCAGCGGTATAATCCAGAAGGTCATCGGCAATCTGGAATACCATGCCGAGGTGGTAGCCGTAATCTGAAAGCCGTTTTTCCGTTTCCGCCGGCGCACCGGCGAGTATGGCGCCGGTCTGGCAGGCGCCCTGGATCAGAAAACCGGTTTTGCGCCGGATGACCTCCATGTATTCGGATTCCGTAAGATCGATGTCACCTTTGCGGGTGAGCTGTTGAATTTCTCCCTGGCACATGCTTTCCGTGATCTCTGATATGATTCGGATAATTTTCGGGTTTTCCGTCCGGGCCGCAATGGCAAGGGCGCGGGCGAGCAGAAAATCACCGACCAATACCGTAACCGGCGCCCCGAAAACGGCGTGGGCAACCGGCTTGCCCCGGCGTATGGCGGCGTCATCGACGACATCGTCATGGAGCAGCGTGGCGGTGTGGAGAAATTCAACGATCGTTGAAAATTTGATCACAAACGCGTTTTCATGCCCGCATAATCTGGCGCAAAGGACATTCAAGAGGGGGCGCAGTCGTTTGCCGCCGCTGAATATCAGGTGCCCCGCGGCTTCAGAAACCAGCTCCAAATGGGGGGTCAGGTTGTTGTGCAGGGCGGTTTCAATATGGTTCAGGTCCGGAGTGATCCGCGCCAGCAGTTCATCCCTTAAATCGGGCATTCAATTTCTCCTTTAAGATCATACGCATACGCCTCCTTGAGGCGGACGTTCAAAAAATCGCCCACCCTCAGGTCGGGCGATTCAATGTAAGTGATGCCGTCGACTTCAGGCGCCTGAAATGCCGTTCGACCTACATAAAGATTATCATCAATCCGCTCCTCCACAAGGGCTGAGCAAATGTTTCCGAGCCGGCTCCGATTTTTCTCGAGCGAGATCTCCGCCTGACGCGTCATCAGCCGGTCATATCGCTCACGGGCAACGGAGGCGGGGATATGATCAGGCAGACGATGGGCGGCAAGGTCCTCGGCATCAGAGTAAACAAACCCCCCGGCATGATCAAACCTTACGGCCTCTAAAAACTTTAGCAGCCGTTCAAAGTCGGCGTCGGTCTCGCCGGGGAACCCCACCAATATGGTCGTTCGAAGCGTTGCCGCCGGGATGGCGGAGCGGATGTTTTCGATCAGCTGTAAAAGGTCTTTTTCCGTGTACCCGCGTCCCATGCGCTTCAAAACCCCCGGGCTTACATGCTGCACCGGAAGATCAAAGTAGGGCGAAATTTCTGAATATCTTGAAACCGTCGCGATTAGGGCATCATCGGTATGATCCGGGGACCCGTAAAGAAACCGGATCCGCACGTCAGTGGAAATGCCGGCCAGGCGATCCAGCAGCGCGGCAAGGCTTTGTTTCGGCTTCAGGTCCTGACCATATGCGGAAGTGTCCTGGGCGATCAGCACAATTTCTTTATAGCCTTTCGCTATAAGGGCTTTTGCTTCGGCGACAATGTCTGGCATCTCCCGGCTTCGAAGCCTTCCCCTGAGTTTCGGAATTATACAGTAGGTGCAATGCCGGTTGCATCCGTCGCCGATTCGAAGGTAGGCGACTGGATAGGTTGACGGCTCTCTGCCGGCATCATGGGTGGGCAGAACGCGGGCCTCCGGCGGCGGAAGGATACAGCTGCCGGCTTCGAATTCGCCGTTGATGGCCTGAAGAATCTGGTCATAGGCGCCTGTCCCCAAGAATACATCGACTTCGGGGAGGGCCCCTGCAATTTCTTCCCGGAACCGTTCCGGCAGGCATCCCGTGACAATCAGCCGCCTGCAGACGCCGCTGCGTTTATAGGCGGCAAGGCCCAGAATGGCGTCAACGGATTCATTGATGGCCGATTCAATGAAGCTGCATGTGTTGATGACGATGACCTCCGCCTCGGCCGGCACCGAGGTAATTTCAGCCCCCGATTTTTTGACGTCTGCAGCCATGGTCTCGCTGTCAACCAAATTCCTTGCGCAGCCCAGGGTGTGGATATATACGGCCATTGCAGTCAACTGGGTGCAATCCATCGGGGGGTTGCTATTCGCCCTTGAATTGCGGTTTGCGTTTTTCTGAAAATGCGGCCATCGCCTCCATCAAATCATCGGACGGGATGATATTGGAGCTGATCGAGGCGACATAGCTCAGGCCTTCCTCTACCGTTTTGCCGACCCCGTAATTCAAGACGTCCTTCGACGCCTGTACCGCAAGGGGCGAGTTCCCGGCAATCTCATCGGCCATTTCTTTGGCCCCGGCCATAAGCGCATCATGGCCTTCATAAACCTCGTTGACCAAAAGGATATCCTTGGCCCGCTTTGCATCAATCAGTTTGGCGGTGTAGGCCAGCTCGCGGGCGATCCCCTGGCCCACGATCAGGGGAATACGCTGCAGGACGCCCACATCGGCAACAAACCCGACGGCGGCCTCTTTAAGGGAGAACTGGGCGTCTGAGGAGCAGATGCGGATGTCACAGGCGGTTATCATATCCAGGCCGGCGCCGATGCAGTAGCCGTGGACGGCAGCGATTACGGGTTTTCTGCACCATTGGATACAACTTATGGCGTCCTGAAGGGGGCGGATCTTGTTGATGAGGCGCCATTTGACGCCGCCTTTCTGGGCCTCCATGAGTTCGGAGAGCTCTGAGGACATCCCGATCAGGTCGATGCCGGCCGAGAAGCAGGGCCCTTTACCGGCAATGATCACCACCCGGATGTCGGGATCCCCGTCTAAATCTTTGAAAATCGGAACGCTCTCCTTCCAGGCGGGCGGGTTCATGGCGTTTTTCTTCTCCGCCCGGTCGAGATAGACCCAGGCAACCGGCGGTTTTTTGACCACCTCGTAGAATTCATATGCGCCCATCTGCTTCTCCCCCATTTGTTTCTCCTTTGATACGGTTTTTAAAGATTCGGTTCGGCGAGGCTATCAAGTAAATTTTAAATTAAAAAACAGATATGCCTGTTGAGTCAAGAATTTTTATTGTATCTTCCCCCTTCCTGCCCGATCGTTCGTTTCCCGCCGGATATGGGGGTTGATTTGCCGGTTAACGTGCTTATTATTCTACTCTAAACCTAAATTGAGCGTTTCAATTTTTTGAAGATTTAATTTTTATTTTATTTTCAGGATATTGGAACATTTTTAAATCAAAAAACTTGAAACCCTCCGGGATTTCCAATTTCACCGCATCTACTGCGTCAAATGATGTCTCGCATAGGCGCCTATCGCTCGACATCATTTTCCTTGTATCTGCGGTAAACTTGAAAATCGCTCAATTTAGGCTAAACTGAGCGTCTCAGGTCTAAAAATGAAGCATGAATGCCGTGAATTTCTAAATACGCCGCTTGATATCGGCGGTCGCCGGATCGATGGCCGGTTGGTGCTGGCCCCGATGAGCGGGTTGGGCAATGTGGCCTTTCGTGAACTTTTGGCGGAATATGGCGGTGCCGCTTTGATGTTCACGGAGATGTGCAGCGCAAAGACCGTCCCACAGGAGAACCGGCATGTATCGCCGGTATTCAGTTGGCGGGATGCGGAGCTGCCTCGTCTGGTCTGCCAGATATTCGGATCTGAACCCGAAACTATGGCGGCGGCGGCCCGCCGAATCGAATCAGAGGGCTTTTTCGGCGTCGATCTGAATTTCGGCTGTGCGATCGCCCGTATTTGTAAGCGAAACTGCGGGGCGGCCCTTTTGAAGAGCCCGGAAAGGGCGGTTCGAATTGTTGAAGCTGTGCGCCGGGCGGTCCGTTTTCCGGTTTTTGTCAAGTTTCGCACCGGCTGGGAGGACAGAGCGGCGCCGGCGGTTGGGCTGGCCCGGCAATTTGAAGCCGCAGGCGCGGATGCCCTGACATTCCATCCCCGAATAGCCCCGGACCGGCGGGCCAGGCCTCCCCGATGGGCGTATATCGGAAGGGTCAAGGCGGCGGTTTCGATTCCGGTATTCGGCAACGGCAATGTTTTCTCCGGCCGGGACTGTGAGTCCATGATGTCCCAGACCGGCTGCGACGGCGTGGCTTTGGGCCGGGCGGCGGTTGCCAAGCCCTGGATATTCCGGGAGATCGCCAATGGGGAGGCGTTTGGGCCGGAGGCATATGGCGAAATGCTGAATCGTCTAATCGACCTTTTGGAAGCCCATTATGATCAAACCCGGGCCATCCGGAGATTTCGAAAAACGGTTGTCTACATGGCGGCCTACCTCCGGTACGGCCACGCATTTAATAAAAACCTTCGGAATGCGGCAGATTTTGAGGAAATCCGTATGAAAATGGCCGATTTCTGCCAAAAGCCCCCGGAGTTGTCCGAAGAACCGAACCTCAACTTTTTTTAGCCGGACCGGGCCAATTGTTTGCCTTTTGCCCATCTTTACACGAAACCGGCAATTTTATGCTTTACATCTTTGGCAGATTCAGGCTAAAATTAAAAGCTTGATAAATTCCGAAAAACAGCCCGACACGGGCTGGGCTTAGCCCAGGAGATGAAATAGATAGGATCATGTATCGACAGTATAGTATAAACGGGCCCAACCGGCGGATGGACAGGCCGACGCCGACCATTCGTGAGGATTTCGAACAGCGGGAGGCCAACTTTATCTCTCCCTACGGTATACTTTCCGCCGACTCCCGGGGCAGGGAGCGGGAGGAGATGCCCTGTCCGGTTCGAACGGTGTACCAGCAGGATCGGGATCGGATCGTCTTTTCGAATGCCTTTCGCCGGCTAAAACACAAGACCCAGGTTTTCCTGTCCCCTCTTGGCGATCACTACCGGACCCGGCTGACGCACACTTTAGAGGTGGCGGAAATTGCCCGAACCATCAGCCGCGCGTTGAGATTAAACGAGGACCTGGCAGAAGCCATTGCAATGGGTCATGATCTTGGCCATACGCCGTTCGGCCATTCCGGGGAAACCGCTCTGAAAGAAATCTACTCGCCGGAATTTTGCCATAATGAGCAGAGCCTGCGGGTAATCGACGTGCTGGAGCGGCACGGCGAGGGATTGAACCTCACCTATGAGGTAAGAGATGGCATCCTTAAGCATTCCAAAGGGTTCGGTGAAATTATGCCCGCCGATACCTCGGAAATCGCCTGTACGGTGGAGGGACGTATCGTCCGGTTTGCCGATATCATCGCCTATTTAAATCATGATCTGGATGACGCGATTCGAAGCGGCGTGGTCAAGGAAGAGGACGTGCCGCCGGCGTGTATCGAGATGCTCGGCCGCAGCCATTCCGAGCGTGCAACGACCATGATCCGGGATCTTATCTATTCGAGCGAAAGCCAGGGCGATGAATTCATCCTAAAGTTGAGTCAGCCTGTTTCAGAAGCCATGAGCTGTCTCAGGGGCTTTCTCTACGAAAACGTTTACCGTTCAGAGCGGGTTCACGCCGAATTCGTCAAAGCAAAGAAGATGATTATCGAGCTCTACAGCTATTTTATGGAAAATCCGGAATCCATGAGGGGCAAACTTTCCGGCATGGAAATGGCCGCCTCCTATTTTCAGGATGTGGCCCTGGACCGGTTGACCTGTGATTTTATCGCCAGCATGACCGACCGCTACGTGCTGAATCTATACAATGAGCTGTTTGTGCCGACGCCCCTGGTTTGACCCCCCTGATGTCTTTTTCCGTCGAAATTTATTATCCGGCGGCCGATGCGTTTTTCTCCAGGCTGGCCGAACTCTACGATGAAATGGATCGGGCATATAACCGGACCGCCTCCGCATACGGGTTTGACTGCAAGGGTTGTTCGGACAACTGCTGTCGGACCCGGTTTTATCATCATACCCACATTGAAACCGCCTATTTGCTATCGGGCTTTTCCCGGCTGGAAGCCGACCGGCGAGAGATGATATATCGACGGGCTGAGCGGGTTATGGCCGCCCAAAAAGAAAATCTGACGGGCGCCGATCGTCTCATGTGCCCCGTCAACAGGGACGGCTGGTGCCTGCTTTATGCGTATCGCCCCATGATTTGCCGGCTGCATGGCCTGGCGCATGAGCTGCACATTCCCGGTAAAGGCAAAACATTCGGGCCGGGGTGCGGTGAGTTCGAGCGTCTTTGCGGCAATCAATCCTATGTGCCGTTTGACCGGACGCCGTTTTATACGAAGATGGCCGCGCTTGAACAGGATTTTAAAGCGCACGCCGGCATTCAATCGCGGATGAAAAAAACGGTTGCTGAAATGATCCTTGATACGGCAGCGGGTTCTGCGGAGGATACCCCCTTATGAAATACGTCGAAACCGATGATCCGACCCGTGTGCCGGGAAGGTTGCTTGGAAAAACGGATCGCTTCTGCTTCCGCTGCTACCCCGGTATCTCCTGTTTCAATCGCTGCTGCCGGAACCTGAATCTTTTCTTGTACCCCTATGATGTCATTCGCCTGCGCAAGTCCCTGGGGATTACGTCGGCCGCGTTTATTGACGCCTATACGGACGTAATCTATCGCGAGGATATGCATTTTCCTTCTGTGCTTTTGCGCATGGCGGATAATGAGGAAAAGACCTGCCCATTTTTGACCCGGCAGGGGTGCCGGGTGTATGCGGATCGCCCCCAGACCTGCCGGGCCTTTCCGATTGAACACGGGATCTATTATGACGCCCAAACCGGCCGGAGTCAGCTGTTGCACTATTTTCGCCCGCCGGATTTCTGCCAGGGCCAGTTCGAGGAAACTACCTGGACCAGGGATTCCTGGGCGGCCGACCAGGGGGCGGTTTTTTATAACCAGATGACGGTGGAATGGGCCGACTTCATGCGGCTGTTTCACGCCGATCCGTGGGGCGGAGAGGGGCCGAACGGCCAAAAGGGAAAAATGGCCTTTATGGCCACCTATAACATTGACGGGTTTCGGGAATTCGTTCTAAACAGCAGTTTTCTAAAGCGCTACAGGGTCAAATCCGATCTTCGCCTTAAAATAAAATCCGACGATGTATCGCTTCTGAGGCTGGGCATCGCCTGGGTGAAGCTTTTTCTCTTCGGCATTGAGGGGGAGGCGGTGAAAGCCATCCGCTGAAGTCTATCTGGGAGGCCATCATGTTTTGGTTTCCTGTTTTACATCCCTGTCAAAATCCGCTGACCGCCACTCATCGTCCGGCGGCGCGTATGCCCGCCGGAAAGTTTCGATGATCGCATCAAGGGGGAGATCGGCATATTCGCCGCGGTAGTGGATGTATTCCATGTGCCGGTTGCCCTTTAAGTCAAACGGGTGATAGACGGAATCGCTTTTGCCGTCAAACTCGAGGGGTTTTAGGGAAAATTTCTCGCATAGCGTGATATTAAAGGCGGGCGTAGCCTTGATCCATTCCCCGTTCAGATAAATCGATGTGTAGCCGTGCCAGTAAAAAATGTCGGTCTGCATCTGCCGCCGCAAACGTTCTGTGGACAGATGGTTCTTAACATCGGCAAAACCGAGGCGCGCCGGGATTGAGCGGCAGCGGCAGCAGGCGGCAAGCAGAATGGCCTTTGCCACACACCATCCGCGGCCATTTTTCAGGGTGGTACTCGCCCGCATCCCTTCTAACGTAAGATCGATGGCATACGGGTCATAGCGGATGCCATCGCGCACCGCGTAATAGAGGTTGACCGCTTGAGTTACGGGATCGGCGGCGTTCCCCGCCTTTTCTTCGGCAAAAGCCGAAACCTCAGATGTATCAAAGTTGATATACGGCGTAGGCTTAAGGTATGAATTCGTCATCATCGTATCGCGCAAACCAATGGTTAGTCTCTGCCGTTTTTACCAGTTAACATCCGGCGGCGCATCGCATACCACCATGAACGGATCAAATATTTGGGAGATATAAATTTTCCCCTCGTGGATCAAGGCGGTCGATGCCGCACTGATGAACGCCCCCTCATCCACATAGATCGCCTTTTTTCTGCCGGTTTCCGGGGTGATGCGCATGACCACCGTCGGCGCCATATTCTCGCCATTTCTGGCATGCCTCACAAAGGCGTAGTCGTCAAAATGGGCGGCGGCAATCAGGTGCTCTCCATAACGGGTTAAATTGTCCCCGCCCTTAAGTTCAACCACCGGTTGGCCCTTGCCGAGGCTTCCGTCCGTATTCCGGGAAAAGGACAGCAGCTGGTTGCCCAGTGTCGTGGTGACAAAAACCCGATCGGATTCGGCCAGGATGCCGTTGGCAAATGCCAGATCATCCGCCACGATCTGCCAGTCTTCGGTATCGGAATCGTAAAAAGCGATTTCAGAGGCCTTTCGCTTAAAGTACAGGTCCAGTTTTCCGCGGTAGTCGTTGGTGAGGTAAAGGTCCCCGTTGTCCAGTACGGACAGGTCATTGGGCGACCAGAGGTGCTCGGCATCCTCAAGCATTCGGACCATTTCGAGCCGATCCGCGAGGACCCGATAGACGCCCACGGCGTTTTCCCGCCGCTCTCCGTTGCCATAGGGATCGTGAAGGATCACGTAAAGATAGGTATTTTGTGGGGTGTGCCGGATATCCACCCCGTGCGGTTTGAATGCGGTGAGCCGTTCGGGTTCGCCGGTTCGCGTCATGATACCGGTTTCCCCGGTTGTTGGCACATAAAAACAGATATCCCCGTTAGCCGCCGGTGTTCGACGTTCATAGCTCGAAACTAAAAGCCGGGCGGGGCTCTGCCGGGAGTCCATTACAAAATCCTCGGGACCGGGGCCGATGGCGATTTTCTGGCAGTGCCCCCGCATTTCGCATACCATAAGCGGCAGCAGTTGCTTATCATAGCAGGCGGGGAGCGCAATCCCCATCAAAAGGACGAGGCTGCAAATCTGTATCGATATCGAGTAGTTTTTCATGATCACCTTTTTACCTGTCAAAAGTTCATAATATATCCCTCATCTTAGGTCAACCTAATCTGAGCATTTCAATTTTTTGAAGATTGATGGCTTCGTAAAAAGCGATTTATTGCGCTGGCGCACCTTTTTTGCAGAAAGTAACTCTGAAAAGCGTCCGCATTGTCATTTCGAGCGGTAGCGAGAAATCTTTAACAATCAAGATTCCTCGTCACTTTCGTTTCTCGGAATGACAGCAGCGGAAGCTTCTAAGA
>Ga0209943_1000433_pt1 | contig 29471 bp, 23 predicted proteins | sample SalPonR1_B_D2_MG_FD_185698 | JGI IMG/M metagenome (GOLD analysis project Ga0209943, IMG submission 185698) | Salt pond soil microbial communities from South San Francisco under conditions of wetland restoration - Salt Pond MetaG R1_B_D2_MG... ... | reverse complement strand
TCGATACCGGACAGCCTGCAGGAACTGCTCGAGCTGTGGCGCTTCCGGCCGCCCAGCCAGGCCGACTTTCCACACGTCGACGAGATCTTTTCGGCGGCAAGCTACCAGTACGTCCTTTACGGCATGCGCCCGGACTCGGCCCGGGGGCAGTACCAACCGGCCGAAGCGAACCGGATCAAGGCCCGGCAGCTGTTCGAGAAAAACGTCCGCGCAGCCAACCAATGCCTTGCCACGCTTCCGCCGCACAGGACCTTGCTGGCGCGGATTGCGCAGCATGGCCTGCCGGCGGCCGGCTGAATCAACATCGCTGCGCGACGCGCCTGGAGAACACGATGACGAATCACGCACTGCTTGACAATGTCACGCACAAGGATCTCCGGATACACCGGAACTTCCGACCGGGCCACGGCTACGACGTCAATCTCGCCCGGATATTTCCGAGCGAACTGCTGGTATTGCAGAACGAATATCCGCTGTTTTTCATCAAGAACCGCGATTCGGGTAATTTCGAGCCGATCGCGCTTTTCGGGTTTTCGGAGAATGAAAACCTGTATCTGCAGGACGGTCGCTGGGACGCCGACTATCTGCCGCATTCGGTGGAACGTCAGCCGCTGCTGATCGGTTTCCAGGAGCAGGACCTGGACGGCACGCCGACGCCGGTGCCGGTGGTGCACGTCGATCTCGATCATCCAAGCGTCGGCGAGTCGGAAGGATTCCCGCTGTTCCTGCCGCACGGAGGCGAAAGCGAATGGCTGGAGCGGATGACGTCGATACTGCAGGCGATCCACGAAGGACACCAGCAGATACAACCGCTGTCCCAGACCCTGGTGGGGATGGAACTGATCGAATCGGTATCGCTGAACATCGAATTCAAGGACGGCTCCAGCCAGGTGGTCAACGGGCTTTACACCATCGCCGAAGCGCGACTTTCCGCGCTTGGAGAGTCGGCGCTCGGCGCGCTGCATGCCAAGGGCTATCTGCACCACATCTACATGATGCTGGCATCACAGCCGAATCTCGACAAGCTGATCGAACGCAAGAATCGAGCCGTCCTCGCCGAGGCATCATGAACCGGCCGGGCCGGAGTATCGCGGAGTCGGAAGGCGCCGACCCTTCCCGGATCCTGGCCGAGGTCAACGGGCACCCGGAACCGGTGGTGCTCCGAGGGCTTTGTTCGGACTGGCCGATCGTGCGCGCCGCAGCCGGTGAATTCGATGACGCGGCGCAATACCTGATGTCGCACTACGCCGGCGCGCCGGTGACCGCGTTCTTCAAGGACCCCGGTCCGGACGAGCGTATCTTCTACAACCAGGATTATTCGGGACTCAATTTCCGTCAGTTCAAGACCGGCCTGGACAAAGTCCTGGCGCAGATCCGACAGGCCTCGGGCCAGTCGCCGCCACCGACGGTCTACATGGGGTCGATGGCGCTGGATCATTGCCTGCCCGGCATCAAGGCCGACAACAGCCTGCCGACGCACGACTTGTCGGCCACGGTGCGCATCTGGATCGGAAATCGCTCCAGGGTCGCCGCCCATCACGACGTCATGGACAACGTCGCCTGCGTCTGCGCAGGCACCCGGCGGTTCATGCTGTTCCCGCCCGAGCAGCTTGCCAACCTGTATCTCGGCCCGCTGGACGTGACGCCGGCCGGCCAGCAGATCAGCGTGGTGGATCCGGACGATCCGGATCTGGAGCGATTCCCGCGCTACGCGGAAGCCCTGCAGCATTCGCAGTGGGCCGAACTGGCGCCCGGAGACGCGATCTACATTCCCAGCATGTGGTGGCACCAGGTGAATGCGCTTGCGGACTTCAACATCCTGATCAACCACTGGTGGCGCGATACGCCGGAGTATATGGGCGCACCCGGCGACGTGCTGGTACACGCGTTGCTGAACATGCGCAATCTGCCCGATCGGCAACGCGAAGCCTGGCGCAAGATCCTGGATCACTACGTCTTCGATCCGCCGCTCGACGCGCTGGATCATATCCCGGAGAAAAGCAGGGGCATCCTGGGCGGGACCGATGAGACCAGCGCCCGGCAATGGCGAAGCCTTCTAAGAAACAAGTTGAACCGTTGACGGATTCCAGCTTGTTTCGAGCCATGAACAACCCGGCTGAGGCCGGTTCATCGACGCAAAGGACGGATTCGTGAGCAATATTCGCAAAGTGGTGATCGTCGGCGGCGGCACGGCCGGGTGGATGGCGGCGGCCGCCATGGCCAAGACCTTCGGCCGGGAACTGGATATCGTTCTGATCGAGTCCGACGTCATCGGTACCGTCGGGGTCGGCGAAGCCACGATCCCGCCGATCAAGAATTTCAACCTGCTGCTCGAACTCGACGAAGCCGAATTTCTGCGCGAGGTCAGCGGTACCTACAAGCTGGGCATCGATTTCGAAAACTGGGGCGATCTGGGTGAGCGTTATTTCCATCCGTTCGCGCCGCAGGGAATAGACAGCTGGGCCGCACAGTTTCATCACTACTGGCGGCGCGCCCGCGACCTGGGCGAGTCCGCGCCCCTGGACGACTTCAGCCTAGAGGCCCGCATGGGCCGGGCCGGCCACTTCGGAGCCAAGGTCGGACGTGCGCCCAACTACGCTTACCATTTCGACGCCGCCGGCTACGCCCGGCTGCTGCGCCGCCTGAGTGAAAAAATGGGCGTGACCAGGATCGAGGGCAAGGTCGTCGACGTTGCACAGAATGGCGAGACCGGTTTTATCGAATCGGTCAGGCTGGAGGACGGAAGCAACGTGGCCGGCGAGTTGTTCATCGACTGCAGCGGGTTTCGGGGTCTGCTCATCGAACAGACGCTGGAGACCGGCTGGGAGGACTGGTCGCACTGGCTCAGAAGCGACCGCGCGCTGGCCGTCCAGACCGAATCCACCGCGCCTCCCCTGCCCTACACCCGCGCCACGGCCCGAAGCTGCGGCTGGCAGTGGAAGATCCCGCTGCAGCACCGGGTCGGTAATGGTCTGGTGTACTGCAGCGATTACATGAGCGACGAGGCCGCCGCCAGGACGCTGCTGGACAACCTCGACGGCAAGCCGATCACGGACCCACGGCCGATTCGGTTCACCACCGGGCGGCGGCGATTGCAGTGGAATCGAAACTGCGTTTCACTCGGCCTGGCGAGCGGATTCCTGGAGCCGCTGGAATCGACCAGCATTCACCTCATCCAGAACAGCATCATTCGCCTGATCAAGATGTTCCCTCGGGCCGGCATCGAGCAGGCCGGCATCGACCAGTTCAACCGCGAAGTGAAGAGCGAGTTCGAATACATTCGCGATTTCATCATCCTGCACTACCACGTCAATCGCCGCGTCGATTCTTCCTACTGGATCGATTGCCGGGAAATGTCCGTACCCGATTCGCTCAGCCACAGGATCGAGCTGTTCTCGCGCAACGGCGTGGTATTCCGCGAATACGGGGAGCTGTTTTCCGAAGTCTCCTGGACGGCAGTCCTGGTTGGACAGGGCATCGTGCCGGACGATTACCATCCGGTCGTCGATACCCTCGACGAGACACGGCTGAAATCGCTGATCGCGCGCGTGAAGTCCGACATCGCGCGCGCTGTTCGTGACGGCATCGGCCACGACCAGGCCATTCAAAAGCGCGGTGGTGCGATCAGGTCCGAAGCAGAACCCCGGCCCGCTTAGGCGTCCGGATTTTCCGGCGGCGGGTCGCCCCAGAGCTCTTGCAGCCGCTGATCGCGACCGCAGCGCCAGCGATAGTATTTGTAGCTGGCCGTGCTCTTCTGATAATAATCCTGGTGGTAGTCTTCGGCCGGCCAGAATGTCCTGGCGTCTTCGATGGGCACGATCACCGGCCGGTCGAAGCGGCCCGAGTCGATCACGGCCTGCTTCGATGCCTCGGCTGCTTCGCGCTGGCGGTCGGTGTGGGCAAAGATCACCGGACGATAGCTTTCGCCGGCGTCGCAGAACTGCCGATTGTCGGTCAGCGGATCGACGTTCACCCAGTAGGTATCCAGCAGCTGCTCGAAGCTGACGGTGTCGGGGTCGTATTCGACCTGGACGACTTCGACATGGCCGGTGCCGCCTCGAGTGACCTGCTCGTAGGTCGGGTTGTCGACGTCGCCGCCCATGTAGCCCGAGGTGGTGGAGATCACGCCGTCGAGCCTGTCGTAGGGCGGCTCCATGCACCAGAAGCAGCCGCCGCCGAATGTCGCCACGCGAGTATCGGACTCGACCTGGTCATCGGCGGCCGCAAGCGACGCTATCGAAACCAGGCTCGCAAACAGCACCGCAGTCAGCCGGAATCGTCGCCCGTTGCTCATGCCCGCAGCTCCGGGAGCTCGTCGCCTTCAACCACGAATTCCAGCGCCAGACCGTTGTTGCACCAGCGCTGGCCGGTAGGCTGCGGCCCGTCGTCGAACACATGGCCCTGGTGGCCACCGCAGTTCGAACAGTGATATTCGGTACGCGGCCAGATCAGCTTGAAGTCCTTCTTGGTATCGATCGCCTCGTCGCTGATCGGCCGGGTAAAGCTGGGCCACCCGGTGCCGGAATCGAACTTGTCCTGGCTGGAGAACAACGGCTGATAGCAGGCCGCGCAAATATACGTACCGGCGCGCTTTTCGTCGTTCAGCGGACTGGTCCAGGCGGGCTCCGTCTTTTCCCGGAACAGGATATCGAACCGTTCCTTCGGCAGGATCTGCTTCCACTCTTCGATTGTCATGTCAATCGTCTTGCCGCTCATTGCGTCCTCGCTTCCGGGTTCGGGGGAATCGGCCGAATTCTGGGCGCCGGCGCGCAGCACCAGGCCGCCGCCAAGAAGGCTGGCGCCGATGCCGGTCAAAAGATTTCTGCGTTTCATGCCTGAATTCCTGTTGATTTCCACCTACATACTGACTTGCTACATGTTCAGAACCCGTGAGCGGTCCAAATGTTCCGCACGGGAGTCTGCCTGAAACGACAAAAAAGCGCCCGGGTGGAAAATCACCCGGGCGCCCGGAGCATTCAACTGTCGTCGAGGCCTGGCACACTTGCGTGCGGCGGGAGCAGGCCGAGACGATGCAGGCGGCTACTCCATGGTGCGCGACCCGCCCCTCAGCGGATCCCCGGTCCAGCCGAGTTCATCCCATTCCACGTATTCGTTTCCGGGATCGTGACAGTCCATGCATCCATCAACGATACCGCCGTAGCCCAGCGCCTGGTCGGCCGGGGCGATCTGGTGATTGACGGTCAGAAACATTGTCGTCTCCACGAATTCGTAAGTACCACTGTATTCCTGGCCGGTATACAGCGCGCCATCTTCCAGCGCCAGGTTCCAGTCGAACTTGCCCCAGTAGGGATTCGGGCCGCCGGCGGTGCCGAACAGGTGAGGTACCGACACCGTCTTGGTGACCGGATCAACCGCCTGGTCGCCGATCATCAGCTTGAACGGCCGGATCATGGCGTCGGGGTCACTACGATCGCCCAGCGGGTTGGCCAACGGGATGGGAACTTCGTCGTACTTGTCATTGACGACGACCACCTTGCGATCCCATTTTCCGTTGTACCAGCGCAACACCGGCCTTACGTTGAATTCCCAGTTGAACGTGCCCTTCTTCTTGTCGTAGGCGGGGCGGCCGGTATCGGCGTCGATCGGGATCGGGCTGATGTTCTGGCCGGCGTCCGACCAGTACCATTCGGTCTTGGTCGAAACCGCCTTGGCGATTGCCGGAATATGGCAGCTCGTGCACGCGAGGCGCTCGTGCCAGTTGGCGAAGAACAGCGTGTGCTCGGATGCGGTTCCGTCGTGAACGACGTCCTGGGAGCCGTGGCAGTCGGTGCACTCCTTCATTTCGCCTTCGTGGACGGAATGAAGCTCCTGTCCGGCGATACCGTGATTGACCGCACCGGTCTTCGGATCATGATTGGCGGCATGGCAGGCGACGCATTCGAAGTCGGCGCCGTCGCGGCCCATGTGGACGTCCAGGTCTGCGCTTGGATCGATCATCGCGCTGGAAATGTCGCCGTGCTTGACGTTGTCGCCGCCGCCGGCAAAGGCGTGGCAGCCGATGCAGTTCTTGCGCGTGGGCACCGAGTCGACCCTGATGCTTTTCGCCACGAGATTCAGGTCGACGCTCGGGTCCGGCATGCCGGCACTGGTCTTGCCCTTCTTGTAGGTGCCGGACTGGTCGTGGCAGACCAGACAATCGACGTTTTCCGGGTTGGTGAAATCGTAGCTGTTGTCCTTCCAGCCGTAACCGACGTGGCATTGCGTACAACGCGCTTCATTGGTGTCGGTGGCAATACAGAAATTGTTGATCAGATCGCGCTTGCCGAGAATCATGCCTTCAAGACCATCGATGTTCTCGACCTTGCCGGCCCACTTGAAGTGCCCGGAATCCAGCATCTGGGTGCCGGCTTCCTCGTGGCACTGCAGGCACGACGCGGTGCCTTCGTAAGGCTGGTCGCTGAAGAAATGTTCGTGAACATCGACGCCGTTCATTTCGGCTTGCTGCACGACATCGGCAACCGACAATGTCGAGTCACCCGAAGAATTGGCGGCGGATGTGAGAGCCGGGATCATCACCAAGGCGAGCAGGCCGGCTAACAGAAAACGGGCTGGTCTACAGCAAGAGGGCGGGAGTTTGCAGGAATTTACGTCGTTCATGACTTCTCCTTTGCATGCGACGTGGAGGTAGGCGGAGGTGTCCCCATGGACGCATGCATTATTCCGCATTTATCTAAATTAGTATTTGATCCATGTCATATATCTAATTTAGATAAACAGAAGTTTGTAAGCGCGGAGCACATCAAGTTTGCCAACGCATATTGAATGTTATAACATTACGTTCTTTGCCAAGCATCAGGACCGCCCCGACAATGAGACACACTGCAATTTCAAGATCCGTTTCGCTGGCGCTTGCGAGCGGCTGGCTGTTTTCCACGACTGTCGCCGCCCAGCAAGCCGAGCCCGAAGTCGTCGAGCTCGAAGCCATGGAGGTCAAGGTGCTTCCCCAGGGCGGCACCACGCTGGATTCGACCCGCCCGGTGCAGCTTCTGAGCGGCGAATACCTCGATGACCGCAAGGAGGCGACGCTGGGCGAAACGCTTCAGGCCGAGCCCGGCATTCACAGCACGTACTTCGGACCGGGCGCAGGCCGACCGATCATCCGGGGCCTGGGCGGATCGCGCGTGCGAATCACCGAGGACGGCCTCAATTCGCTCGACGCCTCGGCGCTCAGTCCGGACCACGCGGTATCGGCCGAGCCGCTGCTGATCGACCGTATCGAAATCCTGCGCGGACCCGCCAACCTGCTCTATGGTTCAACCGCCAGCGGCGGCGTCGTGAACCTGATCGACAACCGGATTCCGGAACAGCGCCAGGCCTTCGGCGGTGCAGTCGAATTGCGCGCCGGGACCGTTGCCGACGAACTCGCCGGCGTGGCTCGCATCGACGGCGGCTTCGAAGCCTTCCAGTTCCACTTCGACGGCTTCAAGCGCGATACCAACGATTACGAGATTCCCGGCTTCGCGCTCAGCCCCGAATTGCTTGCCGAACTCGACCCCGAAGAGCGCACAGAGCAGGTGCGCGGCAGGCTTGAAAACAGCGCCCAGGAAAGCGAGGGCGGATCGGTCGGCTTCTCGCTGGTCGGTGACTGGGGCTTTGCCGGTGTCGCCTACAAGCGCTTCGATACCGATTACGGCATTCCCGGCGCCGGCCACGCACACGAGGAAGAGCATGGCGACGATGGTGATGACGATCACGATGACGATCATGGCGACGAGCACGAGGGCGAGGAAGAGGAAAGCGTCAGCATCGGGCTGGAACAGGAGCGCTACGAGTTCAAGGCGGGTCTATATCAGCCCGTATCCGGCATCGAAGAGTTGAACTTCAAGCTCGTGACCAATGATTACCAGCACATCGAGTTCGAGGGCGACGAGGTCGGCACCACCTTCAACATCGAGGCCACGGAGTGGCGGGCCGAGGCCAGGCACCAGCAGTTCGGCCGGCTTTCCGGTGTGGTCGGCGTCCAGTACGAGGACAACGATCTCGAGGCCATCGGCGACGAAGCGTTCGTGCCGCCGGCCAACACCGAATCGCTTGGCATCTTTCTGGTCGAGGAATACGATCTCGATCCGGTCAGGCTGTCGGCAGGCCTGCGCTACCAGAACGACGAGGTGAAGCTGGCCGACGGGCTTGCCGTCGACGGGATTTCCAGCCGCGACTTCAGCGCGTTCTCGGTCAGCGCCGGCACATTGTGGCGGGTGACCGACGACTGGCAGGCCAGCCTGAACTGGCAGCGTTCGCAGCGCAGCCCGACCCAGGAAGAACTGTTCGCCAACGGCCCGCATATCGCGACCCAGGCCTTCGAGATCGGCGACCCGACACTGGGCAAGGAAACCTCCAACAACATCGACTTCGGCATCCACAAGCACAGCGGGAGATTCCACGTCCGCCTGGACCTGTTCTACAACAACATCGACGACTTCGTCTACCTGGCCAATACCGGTGACGTCGAAGACGACCTGCCGGTGCAGGTCTGGAGCCAGGCCGACGCCAACTTCTGGGGCGCCGAGTTCGAGGCCAGCATGCTGTTCGAAGGCACCGCGGTGGGTGACCTGGAATGGCGATTGTTCGCCGATTCGGTCGAGGCGGACCTGAAGGCGGGCAACGGCGAAGTCCCGCGGCTGTCCCCGGGGCGCATCGGTACCGGCCTCGACTGGCACCGCGGCAACCTGCGGGCCAACGTCAACTACCATCGCGTCTTCGAAGTCGACGAGGTGGCCGAATTCGAAACCCGGACCGGCGGATACGATTCGCTCAGCGCGAACCTGGCCTATCGGCTGATGGTCGATTCAAGCGAGATCGAACTGTTCCTCAAGGGCGACAACCTGCTGGACCAGACCCAGCGCGTGCATACCTCGTTCCTCAAGGAGTTCGCGCCGCGGCCGGGCCTGAATGTGACCGGCGGCGTCCGCGTACGATTCTGACCTTCGCCGCGATGCCTGGTGAATCGGGCGGCCGCCTTGGCCGCCCTTTTTGTTTCACCGGTTCGAGCTATGCTCGCGCAATGACAAAAGTCCGAGCGGTCCGCATTCCCGAACTGCGCACGGCGTCCGGCGTGCAGGCGCGCGCCGGCAGCATCGACGAACTGGCCCGGTTTCTTTCGAACCATCGCCGGATCGTGGTGCTGACCGGCGCAGGGTGCTCGACCGAGTCCGGCATTCCCGCCTACCGCGACGCCGCCGGCCGCTGGCGCCGGCGTCAGCCAATCTTCTACCAGGACTTTCTCGATGATCCGGTCATGCGTCGCCGCTACTGGGCGCGCAGCTTCTTCGGCTGGCGCGTGATGCAGCAGGCCGCACCCGGCCCGGTCCACGCCGCCCTCGCTTCACTGGCCGATACCGGCCGGCTGTCCGGGCTGATTACCCAGAACGTCGATGGCTTGCACCAGCGCGCCGGCCACGCCGACGTCGTCGAACTGCATGGCGGGCTGGAACGGGTGCTTTGCCTCGATTGCGGGCTGGGCATCAGCCGCGACGGACTTCAGCGGCGTCTGGAAGCGCTCAACCCGGAGTGGGCGCCGGAGGTTCTGGAGATCAATCCCGACGGCGATGCCGAGCTCGACGAGCGCGCCTACCCGGGCTTCCGCATCGCCGGCTGTACCGCGTGTGGCGGCAAGCTAAAGCCCGACGTGGTGTTCTTCGGCGAGTCGGTTCCGCGCGCGCGCCTGGCCGAAGCCGACCGGCTTGTCGACGAGGCCGACGCAATGCTGATCGTCGGCACCTCGCTGGTCGTCTGGTCCGGGTATCGCCTTGCCCGGCAGGCCGGCGATCGGGGAATCCCGGTGGCGGCGGTCAATAACGGGCTGACCCGCGCCGACGGCTTGCTCGAATTCAAACTCGAGGGCGACTGCGGCGTGGTCGTGCAGCAGGCGCTGGGAACCTTTCTGGATTAGGTTTCCCCATCAGACATCGCTTTCGAAGTCGGCCAGTTCGGTCTTCAGCCAGGCGCGCGCACGCGTGAGATCACGCGTCACGGTCCGGCTGGAAATCGCCATGATTTCCGCTATCTCGTCGATCGAATAACCTGCGAAGTAGCGCGCGGAAATCACCTCGGCCATGCGTGGATTGGTCAGGCGTATCTGGTCCAGAATCCGCTCGATGGCCAGGATCAGGTCGGCATCATGGCTTTCGGCGACCGGCACCTGATGATCCTCCAAACGACCATCCGGCTGTCCGCCACCGCGCTTGGCCGACTGTTGACGCCGGGCATAGTCGAATATCAACTGGCGCATCACCATCGCCGCCAGTCGCTTGAGATGAAGCCGGTTTTCCACGTCGTTGGCAGCATGATCGCGCAATTTCAGACAGGCTTCGTGCACAAGTGCGGTCGTCTGCATCGTCAGTCCCGCGCCAAGCTGACGGCGCTGGTTGTGTCCGATGCGCTTGAGATCGTCGTAGACCAGCGGCAACACCTTGTCGAACAGTTCGGGGGTTTCACGAACCTCGTTGAGCAGGCGCGTAACTTCGTGTTCGGCAACAGGCTCGAACGCGGCCTCGGATGATTTCTGCTTTTGACTCTCGCTCATGCTCGCTGCAGTCGTGGCGCGTTGAGCGCAGCATATCAGGATAATCCGTGCGTCTACCGATACTCGCCAGGCAAGCGTGACGCACATCGCAGAAGAAATCGGGCGAACTTGCTATATTGCCGCCCAGATCGAAATCAATATGAGTTCAAGGGGTGAGGGAGCGTACTCGATGCACCGGCAAGTCCATCGGTCACGAGCCCCCTGCCCGAGCCGTGGGAGCCGCGATTGCCTGAAATAATTCTAGAACTTTCCCTGAACCGGTCATCCGGCGTGCTCGCCGGCATCGTCGCATCGCTGGCACAGGCCGGCATCGAGCTGAAAAGCCAGAAGCTGCAGCGCGCGACCGAAGGCCGCGGCGGCTGGCTGACGGTCGTCGGCGCTGGCGATTCACCCGATCCTGCCGCGCTGGCCGGGCGTTTCAACGGCACCCGGGGCGTCGAGAAACTGATGCGCGTGATCGTCGACGGCGAAGCCGTGCTGGCCGAGGGCAAGCCGCTGGAAGACCAGATCCAGCACGACGACCTGGCCGAACTATCGGCCGGCAGCGGGAGCGGCCCCGACCAGGACCTCGAGTCGCCGGACTCGCCATCGGCCCCGGATCATGTTCGAGAAGAGATCGCAGCCGGGCCGGATACCGAAGACCTGCCGATTCTCTCCGAACCCGAGACGCCGCACGATTCTCCAGCCGAGCCAGAACCGGAGCGCCCGGTGGAGGCGCCGCAAATCGTTGCAGACCCCATCGAGCAGGATCTCGAAACGGCGCCGGCCTCGGCCGAACAAGACCGGGACGAATTCGAGATGCCGGCGTTCGCCGCCGCGCCGAGCGCGGAAAGCGATCTCGCCTCAGCGCTGCGCGACGGCGAACAAACTGACGGCACGGATGAAGCTGCCGCGCCCGGCGACGACGAAAGCGAAGACAGCGGTGCCGCCCAGGTCGGGGCGGTACTCCGGCGCCGGCGCCGGCGCCGGCGCTGAGCCCAGGAGCACATGGCCGGGACAATTGATCTGGACTGCCCGGCCACGCTTCCGGTAACTTTCCGGCCCGCTGAAAGTTACACAATGGGTGGCGGGATAGACGCGGACAGTTCGATCGCCAAACCACCACGGATATCGGGGTAGACTTGCGCGAGCCATTTGCCGGATCGTCGCCTTGAATCAACACCAATTTCCGCACCTGTTCGAGCCGCTGGACCTCGGTTTCACGACCCTGCCGAACCGACTCCTGATGGGTTCGATGCACACCGGTCTCGAAGATCGGGTCTGGAACTACGCCAAACTCACCGCGTATTTCGTCGAACGCGCACGCGGCCAGGTCGGGCTGATGGTGACCGGCGGCATCGCGCCGAACCGGCGCGGATCACTGGCGCCGCTGGCCTCGAAGCTGACCAATCGCTGGGAAGTGCTGCGCCATCGCAAGCTCACGTCGGCCGTGCACGAAGCCGGCGGACGCATCTGCATGCAGATCCTGCACGCCGGTCGCTATTCCTACCATCCCTTCTCGGTCGCGCCCAGCGCCATCAAGGCACCGATCAACCCGTTCAAGCCCAAGGCATTGTCGGCGTCGGGGGTCGAAAAACAGATCCGGGATTTCGTGCGCTGCGCGAAACTGGCGAAGAAGGCCGGCTACGACGGCGTCGAAGTCATGGGTTCGGAAGGCTACTTCATCAACCAGTTCCTGGTGCCTCGTACCAACCACCGCACCGATGAATGGGGCGGCGCGTTCGAGAATCGCATGCGCGTTCCGGTGCAGATCGTCAAGCGTACGCGCGAAGCGGTCGGCCGCGAGTTCATCATCATCTATCGTCTTTCGATGCTCGACATGCTGGCCGACGGCAACAGCTTCGAAGAAGTCGTAAAGCTCGGGAAGGCGATCGAGCAGGCCGGTGCGACCATCATCAATACCGGCATCGGCTGGCACGAAACACGCATTCCCACGATCGCCACCTCGGTGCCGCGCGCGGCCTTCACCTGGGTCACGCGCAAGATGCGCGACGAAGTTTCGATTCCGCTGGTGACCACCAACCGCATCAACATGCCGGAGACGGCCGAACAGGTGCTGGCCGACGGCGACGCCGACATGATCTCGATGGCCAGACCATTTCTGGCCGACGCCGACTGGGTGATCAAGGCCCGGACCGGGCGGGTCGACGAGATCAACACCTGCATCGCGTGCAACCAGGCCTGCCTGGATCACGTATTCGAGAACAGGAAGGCCAGCTGCCTGGTCAATCCGCGCGCCGGTCGCGAAACCGAACTGTTGATCTTGCCGGCGTCGAAGCCGAAGAAGATAGCGGTCGTTGGCGCCGGTCCGGCCGGGCTGGCCGCAGCCACCACCGCGGCGCAGCGCGGTCACAAGGTCACCTTGTTCGACGCCGATGAACGCATCGGCGGCCAGTTCAACATGGCCAAGCGCATTCCGGGCAAGGAAGAGTTCGTCGAGACGCTGCGGTATTTCAATCGCCTGATCGAACTGCACGACATTCAGGTTCGTCTGGGTACCCGGGTTGGACAGGCCGAACTGGCGGCCGGCGGGTTCGACGAGATCGTCATCGCCACCGGCGTGCTGCCGCGCGACCCTAAGATCGACGGCCAGGACAACCCGAGGGTGCTCAGCTACCTCGACGTACTCAAGGGCAACAAGCCGGTGGGTCGAACAGTCGCGGTCATCGGCGCCGGCGGGATCGGCTTCGACGTATCGGAATTCCTGCTGCACGAAAACGTCCCGACAGAGCCGGACCCGGACGGCGTCGACGTCAAGCGCTTCTTCGACGAATGGGGCGTGGACATGGACTTCGAATCGCGTGGCGGGGTCGAAGGCGTGAACCCCGACCGCCCCGCCCCGCCGCGCAAGATCTGGATGACCCAGCGCAGCAAGGGCAAGCCCGGCGCCGGCCTGGGCAAGACCACCGGCTGGATTCACCGCACCACGCTCAAGAACCACGGCGTGGAAATGCTCTCCAATGTGTCCTACGACCGCATCGACGACGCCGGCCTGCACCTGACGGTCACCAACAGGGATGGCAGCGAGGAAAGGCGCCTGCTCGAAGTCGACAATGTCGTGCTGTGCACCGGCCAGGTTTCGGAAAACGCGCTGTACGAAGCGCTGAAGGGCGATGGCCACCCGGCGCACCTGATCGGCGGCGCCAAGCTGGCTGCGGAACTGGACGCCAAGCGGGCCATAGACGAAGGGACACGGCTGGCGGCCGCCTTGTAGGCGCCGGCTTCGAAGCCGGCGGTGTTCCGACGAAATCCGATCAGGGCAGGACCACGGACACAGGAACATGCCGCGATACCCGATCGCGGCCGCCACGCTTGGCGCGATAAAGCGCTTCATCCGCGCGCCTCACGCACTCATCCCAGCTTTCCTTGCCAGCCTGGTACTCGACCACGCCGAAGCTGGCCGTCAGCAACAGACGATGGCCGGCGATCTCGACCGGCTCTTCGGAGATCACGGACCTGAGCCGCTCGGCCACAAGCCCGGCCTGCTCCAGTCCTGCCCCGGGCAACAACGCCAGAAATTCCTCACCACCGAACCGGAAGGCGACATCCTGCCCTCTCACGACTCGCCCGATACGATGCGCCACCTCGGTCAGGGCCCGATCGCCGACCTGGTGGCCGAATTCATCGTTGATGCGCTTGAAGTGATCAAGATCGAACAGCAGTACCGACAGGTCCATATCGTTCCGATCGGCCTTCTGCATGTATTTTTCTGCGATGTCTTCCAACGACAGCCGGTTGTTCATGCCGGTCAGCGGATCCTTTTCGGCCAGACCGGCAAGCTCCACCTGCTTTTCCCGGAACATCATCACCGCAAACGCCATCGTCAGCAGGAAACCGAAGATCATTGCCGCCAGAAACGCACCGGTCTGAACGTCGCTGTGACTGAGCGGGATGTTCGGTGTCACAACGGCAAGCAAGCGCAGCACCAGCACGGCCGCGTACCCGAGCAGCACGGCTGCCGCCATTCGATGGTAGGCGCGCATGCCATCACGTTCGCTGCGCCAGAGCAGCAGCCCGGCCCACGCGACCAGGACCAGGTGCAGCGCCGTGAACACCAGAATCCGCAGGCTCAACGCCTCGCGAAACGGCTCCAGAACCACACCGGCAACGAACAGCACCGCGATCACACCCAGCAAGGGTGCGCTCCGGGCACGATTGCCCAGATAACGCTGTACGCCAATCAGCACGAACACGTGCCCTGCCGCAACCAGCAGGTTGGCGAGCGCGGCGCCGAAATCATCCGGCAACGGCAACGCATCGAACAGCGTCAGCGTCCCGATCAGATTGCCGGTTCCCAGCGCCAGACCGGCGACCAGCCAATCGAGCAGGGCCCGGGCACGCATCCCGGCCCGATATATGCCCAGCATGGTCGCGGCCATCAGGAATCCGCTCACGCTCGAGGCGAATGCCATGGTCCGCATGTCCAGCGCCAGCCACTCGTAGTTCACCAGCTCTCCCCGATCAGTTCGGTTGATAGGCCCGGGGTCGAGAAACCCAGGGCCTGGAAATCCTGTCCAAACCGAAAGCTGCAATAAAAGTGCCATTGCAAAAAAAGCGTGCGGTGGTAGTCGTTACTGCCCCCAAACTGGACAATGGAACGCTTCTCTGAGGCGAATTCGCGAGATCACGCGCGACTGCCATCGACGGCATGCTGCATCAATGCGCGTAATGCGGCAGGTTTGACCGGTTTGTACAAACGCTGGTAGCCCAGAGCATTCAGTTGTTCGCCCAATTCGTCTCCACGGTCGGCGGTCAGCACCAGCACCGGTGTCGTGGCCCCGGCCACGCGTCTGACCTCGGCGCTGACCGAAAGACCGTTATCGCCGCCGGCAAGGTGAAAATCGGCAATGATCAGGTCGATTCCCGCGTGCGCCTGGGCAGCGGCTTCATCTCGGGTCGCTGCAGCGGCAACCCGGCAGCCCCAGCGTTCAAGCAACATCCGCATGCCGTCCAGGATTTCCCGATCGTCGTCGATGCACATCACCTCGAGACCCGCGAAATTCTGCCGCACCCCCAGCTGCGAGCGCACTGCATCGACAACGGCTTCTCCTGCACCGCCGACGTACGCCACGGTGACCGCGAAAACGCTGCCTCGGCCGAGCCTGGACTGCAGTTCCAGCGGCACGTCCAGCATGCGACAGATGCGGCGGCAGATGGACAGCCCAAGCCCAAGCCCCTGATCGAATTCCGATGCGTCGTCCTGGTCGCCCAACCGCTCGAACTCCTCGAAAATGCGCTCCTGCTCCGAGGTCTCGATGCCCGGCCCGGTGTCCCAGACCTCGATACGCAGCAGCTGCCCGCGCTTTCTGCACCCGACCAGAACGCCGCCGCTGCGCGTGTAGCGCAACGCATTGTTGACCAGGTTGAACAAAATGCGCTGCAGGAGCTTGGGATCGACGTGAATCCAGTGCGCGCATGGACGCACGCGCAAGCGCAGGCCACGGCGCTCGGCCAGCGCCGAGAACTGACGCTCGATCTTGTCCAGCAGCTGCGCGGCTGAAACCGTACTCCATTTCGGTTGCAGGGCACCCTGATCCAGTCTGCTGATGTCCAGCAGCGCCGACAGCAGTTCCTCGGCAACCCCCAGGCTGTGATCGACCCGGCGCGCCAATCTGGCTTCGTCCGATTCAAGATGTCCGACCAGTTGACTGAGGTTGGCCGAGAAAAGGCGTGCGGCGTTCAGCGGCTGCAGAAGATCATGACTCGCGGCGGCGAGAAACTTGGTCTTGCTCCGATCGGCCTGCTCGGCTTCGTGCTTGGCGACTTCCAGCGCCTGCATGGTGGCGCGCAGTTCGCGCGTGCGCTTGTTGACCTGCTGCTCCATCGTGTCATAGGCGCTTTTGAGTTCGGACTCGTTCTGCTTGAAACCCGTGATGTCGGTATATGTGGTCACGTAACCGCCTCGCGGCATCGGATTGCCGCGAATTTCAATGACGCGGCCGTCGTCATGACGACGTTCGAAAACATATGAAGTACCGCGGCGCATGTGGTGCATTCTTCGATCGATCGCCGCCTCGATTTCCTGGCTGCTGCCGCCGTGCCGCCGCTCCAGGTTGAACCGGATCAATTCCTCCACCGGTCTTCCCAGGTAGACCAGGTCGGCCGGGTATCCCAGAAGTTCGACGTACGCGCGGTTCCAGCTGACGAGCCGGAGATCGGCGTCGACCACGCTCACGCCCTGGCTGATGTGATCCAGCGTCGCCTCGAGCAGATCGCGATTGAACTGAATGGCGCTGGAAGTTTGTTCCAGGAGCGCGAGCGCCTCGTCGGTATTCATGCCGCTTCGACGCAGCCCTGCGGTCAATACGATGCGGGCCGATGCCGAACCGATGCAGCCGGACAGAAGCCGCTCGGTAAACCCGACAAGCTCGGCGTTCGCCGGCACGCCGTCGAACTCGCTGAAGCCGGCCTCCGGGCCTCGGTCCAGCGCATTGGCGAAGGCCAGGTCGACGCGTTCACGGCCGATGAAACTCATCGCCAGCCGCCGCAACTCGCACACGGTCACCGGACGCAGCGAAGCGCGCCGGCCGAGCAGCATCGGCAAGGTCGGCCGGCGCCGCCGCACCCATAACGAAATCACCACCAGCGCGACGATGTTGAGCGACAAGCCCACGAGCACGGCGGTATTGAGACCGGGCCGCATCCAGTCCGGCGAGCCGGGCAGAATCGAAGGAACGAAGATCAGCACCAACCAGCTGCCGAGACCGAGCATCAATCCGGCCATGGCGCCTTCGCGACTCGCGCGCGCCCAGTAAATGCCGAGCACCAGCGCCGGCGCGAACTGGATGACCGCGGCAAACGCCATCAGCCCGATCGTGGCCAGTGCATCGGCGGACGGCAGGGCAAGGTAGTAAAACCAGCTGAAGACGGCCAACGCGACAATGGTGATACGCCGGATCTGCAACAGCCACCGTCCGAAATCCCGGCCACGGTGCAGTTTGAGCTGCATCAGCATCGGTGCGATCAAGTCGTTGCTCACCATTGTGGCGAGCGCCACGGTGGCGACGATCACCATGCCGGTGGCCGCGGAGAAGCCGCCGATGAACGACAGCAAGGCGAGATCGGCGCGATCGCCGCTCATCGGCAGGCTGAGCATGAACATGTCGGCGTTGATCGCCTGGCCGGAGAACCGCTCGAGGCCGGCGACGGTGATCGGCACCACGAGCAGCGTGAACAACAGCAGGTACAGCGGAAACAGCCAGCGCGCCGTATTCAGGTCGTCGGCGCGCTCGTTTTCAACGAAAGTCACCTGGAACTGCCGCGGCAGACACAGGATGGCCCCCCCGGCCAGCAGCGTCTGAACCCAGAAGCCGTCGGGCAGTCCGCCAGGCATGAACAGGTCACGGTATTCGTCGCTGCCCGAAATCGTCCGCGCAAGTCCGGCCGGACCATCGAGCACAGCGAACAAAGCCCATAACCCGACCACCGCGAACGCCACCAGCTTGATCAAGGACTCGAACGCCACCGCCATCACCATGCCGCGATGGTGCTCGCTGGCCTCCAGTCTCCGGGCGCCGAACAGGATCGCGAACACGCCCAGGGCAAGCGCCAGCACCAGCGCCAGCGAAGACTCCGAAAGGGTTCCCGAATCACCGGAAAGAACGACCACACCATTGGTTACGGCCTTGAGCTGCAGTGCGATGTAGGGAATCGAACCAAGTACCGCCGCCAGCGTGACCAGCACAGCCAGCGGTCGCGATTTGCCGAAGCGGTGGGCGATGAAATCGGCGATGGAGGTCAGCCGCTGCTCCCGGCTGAGCTTGAGGATGCGGTGCATCAGGTCGTGCCCAAGCACCAGGACCAGGATGGGGCCGATGTAAATGGTGGCGAACAGCCAGCCGTCCGAGGCCGCGCTGCCCACGGCGCCGAAAAATGTCCACGAAGTGCAGTAAACCGCCAGCGAAAGACTGTAGATGACCGCCCGCGTGCGTCCACTCAGGCGGTGCGCGGGCAATCGGTCGCCGAACCAGGCCAACGCGAACAGCAAGCCGACATAGGCCAGCGCAATCAGCGCGATCAGTTGCGGCGAAAACATCGACGGCTACACCGTGAGCAAAGGCGACCGGGCAATCATAGCAGCCAGCTTCTCCAACTCGCCACCGACCGGCAAATGCGCCGGGACGGGGCAAGAGCCGAAAACGGCTCTCGCCTAGACGCAAAGGCGCGAAGAGCAAAAAGTCAAAAGCGATTCCCTCGCCGAGACGCATCTTGAAAAGCTTTTCCTTCGCGGCTTTGCGCCTTCGCGAGAGCTGTCCTGAGCTTTCGCTCTTGATTTGGTCTGCCTCTCCTCCTCCCGGCGTGTCGACTAAAGTCGAAGCGCAATTGGCCACCCCCGCTGCTATCTTCGCTCAACAACAGCACAAATGCCGGAGGGTAGAGAGATGTCGCAACACTCGTCGCAACAGTCGCCGCAACAGTCGGCACACCAGGATCGCCGGGACGCCTACTGGAACGCCAACAAGAAAATCATGTTCGGCTGTCTGATCGTCTGGTTCGTCGTTTCGTTCGGCTTCGGCATCGTTCTTGCCGAACCGCTGGACAACTTCCAGCTGTTCGGATACCCGCTCGGCTTCTGGTTCGCCCAGCAGGGTTCGATTTACACATTCCTGATCCTGATCTTTTTCTATGCCTGGCGCATGAACAAGCTCGATCGCGAACACGACGTACACGAAGAATAAGGAGCGCCGAACATGGATAATCTTCAGCTTTTGACTTACGTTGTCGTCGGGTTCACCTTCGTCCTCTACATCGGCATTGCGGTGTGGTCGCGGGCGCATACCACCGGCGACTTCTACGTGGCCGGCAAGGGCGTGCACCCAATCGCCAACGGCATGGCAACGGCCGCCGACTGGATGTCGGCCGCATCGTTCATCTCCATGGCCGGCCTGATCGCCTTCCTCGGCTACGACGGCTCGGTCTACCTGATGGGCTGGACCGGCGGCTACGTGCTGCTGGCGCTGCTGCTGGCGCCGTACCTTCGCAAGTACGGCAAGTTCACGGTGCCGTCGTTCATCGCCGATCGCTACTATTCGAAGACCGCGCGCGTGGTGGCGGTGATCTGCCTGATCTTCATTTCTTTCACGTATGTCGCCGGGCAGATGCGCGGCGTCGGCATCGTGTTCTCGAGATTCCTCGAGGTCGATATCCTGACCGGGCTGCTGGTGGGCATGGGCATCGTGTTCATCTATGCCGTGCTCGGCGGCATGAAGGGCATCACTTATACCCAGGTGGCGCAGTACTGCGTATTGATCTTCGCCTATACCGTGCCGGCGGTATTCATCTCGATCCAGCTGACCGGCAACCCGTTGCCGCAGCTCGGCCTGGGCTCGACCGTAACCGATGGCGGCGGATCGATGTACCTGCTCCAGAAGCTGGATCTCATTGTTCAGGATCTCGGCTTCGGCGCCTATACCGACGGCAGCAAAGCCATGATAGACGTGGCCGCGATCACGCTGGCGCTGATGGTGGGCACGGCCGGCCTGCCGCACGTGATCGTGCGCTTCTTCACCGTGCCCAAGGTATCGGATGCGCGCAAGTCGGCCGGCTGGGCGCTGCTGTTCATCGCCCTGCTCTACACCACCGCACCGGCGGTCGGCGCCATGGCCAGGCTGAACCTGATCGAGACCATCTGGCCGGGCGAGGCGGTCGCCGAAAGCCAGCCGCTGGCCTACGAGGACCGGCCGGAATGGTTCCGCACCTGGGAAAACACCGGGCTGCTGGACTTCACCGACAAGAACGGCGACGGGCTGATCCAGTACTACAACGGCAACAATCCCGACTTCACGCCCATCGCCGAATCCAGGGGCTGGGAAGGCAACGAGCTGATGGTCGACCGCGACATCATGGTGCTGGCCAATCCGGAAATCGCCAAGCTGCCGAACTGGGTCATCGCGCTGGTGGCCGCCGGCGGGATCGCCGCCGCGCTATCGACCGCTGCCGGGTTGCTGCTGGTGATTTCCTCTGCCATATCGCACGACCTGGTCAAGAACATATTCGCGCCCAACATGAGCGATCGGGGCGAGTTGCTGACCGGGCGCATCGCGGCCGCGGTGGCCATCTGCGTGGCCGGGTACCTGGGCTACGATCCACCCGGTTTCGTTGCGCAGGTGGTCGCCTTCGCGTTCGGCCTGGCCGCGGCCTCGCTGTTCCCGGCGATCATCATGGGCATCTTCTCGACCCGGATCAACCGCGAGGGCGCAATCGCCGGCATGCTCACCGGCCTGCTGTTCACGTTCGGCTACATCCTGTACTTCAAGGGCGTTTTCTTCGAGCCGTTTGCCGCCGACATTCCGGAAAACTGGCTGTTCGGCATCTCGCCCGAAGGCATCGGCGTGGTCGGCATGCTGCTGAACTTCGGCGTCGCCTTCACCGTCAGCCGGTTCACGGCCGCGCCGCCGGTGCACATCCGCGAACTCATCGAGGATATCCGCGTGCCGCGCGGTGCCGGAGGCGCCCAGACGCACTGATGCAACGCGCAAGGCGCAGCGCAACAATCCGACCGCCACGGCGGTCGGATCGGCAGACAAGAAATCCCGGCGGTGTTCTTCACCGCCGGTTCTTGTTTTGCGAATTCCCGGCAACACCGTAGAATCGATTTCATGAAAAGTCCATCGCCCGATATCACCCGCTTCCTCCACACGGTCGCGCCGTTTTCAGAGCTGGCGCCCGACGCAGTCGAAGCCGTGGCCGCCAGGCTGTGCATCCGTTACCACACGCGGGGCGAGTCGCTCGGCGAATTCGACCCACCGGGCCAAAACGGGCTTTTCATCCTGCGCAAGGGCGCTGTCGAACTGCTGGACGCTTCCGGGGACGTCCTCGAACAGCGCGGCGAGGGCGACCTGTTCGGCCACAGCATTGCTTTCGGCGGCGACGTTACCGGGTACGACGTACGGGCGACGGAGGACTGCCTGATCTGGCACCTGCCGCCGGCCGACGTGACCTGGATTCTTCAGCGTCAGCCGCGGCTGACGTCGTTCTTCGAAGGCGGACCGGGCGCCCGGCTGCGCGAGGAAAGCCTGACCCACGCACGGCGCGAAACCCTGGGCGAGCTCGAGCTGAGAGCACCGATCACCGCCGAGCCGGGAAACCCGATTTCCGAATGCGCGCTCCGAATGGCCGAACATCACGTGAGCTGCCTGCCGATACTCGAAAATGGTGAACTGACCGGCATCATCACCGACAGGGACCTGCGCAATCGGGTGCTGGCCCGGGGCCTGGATCCCGACACGCCGGTACGCGAAATCATGACGCAGAACCCGGCAACCGTATCCCTGTCCGGCCGAATCGAGGCGGCGCTGGTCGAGATGATGCGACTGGGCATCCATCACCTGCCGGTCACCGGCGACAACGGCACGCTGGCCGCGGTGGTCAGCTCGGGCGACCTGATGCGCGTGCAGTCGCCCCACCCGCTTCGCCTGGTGCGCGACATCCAGCGCGCCCAGCATGAATCGGCGGTCGCGGAACTGGCACGGCGCGGTCCGCGCATGCTCGCCGGGCTGGCCAATTCAGGCTCGAGTGCCGCCGAAGTCGGCCGCATCGCCGGACGCATTACCGATGCCTGTACACGACGCCTGCTGGCGCTGGCCGAGGAAGACCTGGGCAGCCCCCCGTTCGAATATGCCTGGCTTGCATTCGGCTCCCAGGCACGCCTGGAGCAGGGCCTGATCAGCGATCAGGACAACGGCCTGTTGCTGGCCGAAAAACCGGACGGCGAAGCGTCCGCTTATTTCGAGGCGCTCGCCACCCGGGTATGCGACGGTCTGGATGCCTGCGGCTACGTTTTCTGCCCCGGCGGCGTGATGGCCAAGGGTGAATGGCGAATGAGCTTCAAGGAATGGCGGCAGCGTTTCGACGGCTGGATCCGGGAGCCGGCGCCCAAGTCGGTCATGCAATCGTCGATATTCTTCGATATGCGGGCCGTGGCCGGCAGCCGGGACCTGGCCGAACGGCTTCACCACGAGGTGCTGGCGCAGGCCAGCGACAGCGAAATCTTCCGCCGCTTTCTGGCCGCCGAGTCGCTGGGCCACAGGCCGCCGGTGGGGTTGTTCCGCCAGTTCGTCCAGGAGCACGGCGGCAAGCAGTCCAGGGGACTCAACCTGAAAAAGCGCGGCGTCATTCCAATCGTAGACCTGGCGCGTGTGCGGGCCCTCGAGGGCGCGCTGAATGTCATTCACACCGAGGAGCGGATCGAGGCCGCGGCCGATACCGGCCTGATCACGACCGGCGACGCCGACGACCTGATCCATGCGCTCAAGTTCATCGCCGACATCCGGCTCAAGCACCAGGCGCGCCAGCTCGAAGCCGGCCAGACGCCCGATCACCTGGTCGACCCGGACGAACTCTCCGGATTGCACCGGCGTTATCTTCGCTCGGCGTTCGGCATCGTCAGCGAGGCGCAGAAGGCGCTGGCGCTGCGCTACCTGCTCTGACCCCGGCGCATCCATGACCGGCCTGAAACTCATCAAGCACTGGCGCTGGCGCGCACTGGACCGAAAGCTGCGCGCCGGCGGCGCCGGGCGTGGATTGCCGGACGCCAATCTGCGCGTCAATGCTGCGCCGTTGCTGGCCATAGACCTCGAAATGACCGGCCTGAACCCGGCGACCGATGCAATCGTCAGCATCGGCTGGGTGCCGATCGACCGGGGCGCCATAGACCTGGCCGGCGCATCCGAGGTCGGCCTGGCGGCGGACCCGTCGCGTTCGGTCGGCCACTCGGCCACCATCCACGGCATCCGGGACTGCGATCGCGTCGGCGGGCTCGAACCGTCCCAGGCGCTGGGCCAACTCCTGCAGGCGCTGACCGAAAGAATCGCGGTATTTCACCATGCCCCGCTCGACACCTCCTTTCTGGACCGCGCCCTGAGACGCGAATTCGGTACCGGCTGGCGGATCCCATGGATAGACACACTGGACTGGTTCCGGCGGCGCCAGGCCGACCGCGACCATGACGACGCAGGCGCATCGACCCGGCTGGATGCCGTGCGCGAAGCCTTCGGACTCGATGCGCGCTCGGCGCACAACGCGCTTGATGACGCCATTTCCTGCGCCGAGGTGGCGCTTGTGCTGGCCGCCCACAGCCGCGCCCGCCTGCTCGATGCTTGCAAGCTGCCCCGCGGCAGGTAACCCGCAGCTCGGTCAAAGTCAAAAGCGGAAGACAGCTCTCGCGAAGGCGCAAAGCCGCGAAGAAAAGCGAAAAGAAGAAAGCTGAATTTCTCGCAGAGCCAATTCTTTATGCTTTTGAACTGCTTTTCCTTAGCGGCTTTGCGCCTTCGCGAGAGCTGTCTTTCGCTTTTGACCACCCGCCGGCGGGTCGTCAGAGCGCCAGGGAGTCGTCTTCGGGAGTGTCGTCACCGCCGTCGCCGGCCGGGAAGACCTGGACGAAGGAGCGCCATTGCGCGGCGGCCACGAGTAATTGAAGGAACAGCGACAACGCCATTGAAAGCAGCTGGACGATGAACGCGCCGGCATTGCCCAGCGCCAGGCTTACGATGCCGGAGATGATCGCGAAGGTGATCCCTGCAAGCAGGAACACGCCAACGACGACCAGCCCGAAGCCGAGAAACGCCAGCCAGTTGACCAGCAGTGCCCTGAGACTCCAGAGCAGCGAGGTGACTACCGGCCAGTTCCAGAAGAAAACCAGCGGCACGGCGAAATACAGTCCGCCGAGGACCAGCGCCATCACCACCGCTGCAAGCGCGAGACCGCCGAATACGTTGACGCCCTGGAACAGCGCCAGAAGCTGCTCGGGGTTATTGTTCATCGCTTCGGGATCGTTCAGGAATTCGGTCAGCGCCTGCATGTCCATCTGCGGCGCCAGCCAGGCGCTCAACACGCCGATGGCGGCAAACAGACCGATGACGAAAAATGCCCCGAGCATCAACAGACCACCCCGGCATCGCGCATCGCTCAGGCCGGCCAGCACGGTGTCCACGCCCGGCGTCTCGCGCTGCTGAACCGCCCTGAACACGTTGAGCATGCCGGCGGTCAGCGCCGGCGAAATCAGCATCAGGGCCAGCGTTCCGATCAGCGGTACCACCTGGACCAGCGAAATCGCCAGCAGCACCAGCACCACGCGCAGCAGCGCGCTGCCGCCGCGCGACAGCAGCTCGCCGCCGCTGATCAGCCAGCCGGTGCCGTCGCCGAAACTCGCCTTGTAAATACGGGGGGATTTCATCGCTCTGCCTCCACGCCGGCGAATTTGAGCGCATCGGCACTCCAGGGTTCCACCTGCTCGATCGCATCGGGGACGTCTTCGGGATGCTCGACGGTGTGCCACAGATCCAGGTGCGCCTGGTTCATGAACTTCTCGCGCACGCTATGGCGCAGGAAGTCCAGCAGCAGGTCGTAGTAGCCGTTACTGTTGACCAGTATGATAGGTCCGAAATACTGGCCGAGGCGCTTGAGCGTCATCGCCTCGAACACTTCCTCGAACGTCCCGCAACCGCCCGGAAGCGTGACCACGGCCCGGCTGTTGGCCAGCATCAGGTGCTTGCGCACGCGCATGTCCGAAACAACCTCCAGGCTGGTCAGGCTTTGATGTCCCTTCTCCATGTCCATGAGAAACTTGGGGATGACGCCGTGGACTTCACCGCCGGCCTCGCTTGCAGCGTCGGCCAGCGCACCCATCAGGCCGGTGCTGCCGCCGCCGTAGACGACCGGCATGCCGGCACCGGCCAGCGCGCGGCCCAGGCGGGCGGCGACGTCGAAGTACTCCGGCGCCAGCGCCTGGCTGGATGCGGCGTAGACTGTTACCCGTTCAACTGACACAGACCAACAACCTCTCGAGCAAAGATGAAGAAAACGACAGATCGCTATTGTAGACGCGCCATCGCACTGGTCGCAGCCGGATTGCTGCTTGCCGGCTGTTCCGACGAACCGGACGCGCCGCTGCAGCCGGGCGAAGCGCAGTACGTTCAATATTGCTCGGCCTGCCATGCCCGCGACGGCGCCGGCCGGCCACCGACCTTCCCGCCCCTGGCCGGTTCGGAATGGCTGGAGCTTGGACCGGAAGCGGTATCTCTGGTCGTGCTGCTCGGACTGCGCGGCGAGATCGAGGTGGCGGGGCGAACCTACCGCGGCTACATGCCCACGATGCGCCAGCTCGACGACGCCGATATCAGGTTCGTACTCGACTATATCGATGGCCAATGGGCCGATTGGGAAAGCGTGCCTTCGGTCGAAGAGATTGCCTCGCTGCGCGCGCGGGTGGCCGGCGAACCCCTGCTGGAAGGCCGCGAGCCGCTGGAGCGCCTGCTCGAAGAGGTGGCGCCGTGAACGGGCTGCGCGCCGTCACCAATCCACCGTCGGCGATGGTGATCCTCGGCATCACCGTCGTGGCCTACCTGTTCCAGTCGCTGAACCAGGTCGAATCGATGCGGCTGCTCGCGCTGTGGCCGCTGGGCACGCCCGACCAGATCAATTTCTCCGGCATCGGCGTGCTCGATACCGGCTTCGGCCCCTGGCAGCTGCTCACCTACGGGCTGATGCACGGCGGCATCGGCCACCTGTTCTTCAACATGTTCGCGCTGTACATGTTCGGCCTTCCGATCGAGCAGGCGTGGGGTTCGCGACGATTCATCATCTATTACATCGTCTGTATCGTCGGCGCCGGTCTCGTTCAGCTGGCGGTGGCCGCGGCCACCGGCGGCATCTACCCGACCATAGGCGCCTCGGGCGGCGTGTTCGGGCTGCTGCTGGCCTTCGGCATGATGTATCCCAATCAGCGCATCCTGCTGCTGATTCCGCCGGTGCCGATTCGGGCCAAGTATTTCGTCATCGGCTACGGCCTGCTGACGCTGTTCTTCGGCGTCACCGGCACCATGGCGGGCGTTGCCCACTTCGCCCACCTGGGCGGAATGCTGTTCGGACTCGGCATGATCCTGTACTGGGGACGCAGCGACTTTCGGCGGCGACAGCGGTAGCATGACTTCCCCGAAGCGATATGCGCAGGCATTGCTGCTGTTGCTGATGGGGGCATTCGGGGGCGTTCAGGCGCTGGATCCGGAGTGGCAGGCCTCGCAGTTTCAGCACGATACCTATACCCGCGAAGACGGCCTGCCGGCCGACGTGGTATGGCAGATCATCCAGTCGCGCCAGGGCTATCTCTGGCTGGGCACGCAGAACGGCCTGGTGCGATTCGACGGCGTTCGGTTCAAGACCTTCGATGCGCAGAACACCCCTGCGTTCGGCGCCAGCGACGTGCGCGCCGTCGCCGAAACCGATTCCGGCACCCTCTGGGCCGGCACCTACGGGGGCGGTGCCGTGCACATGACCGGCGACCGGTTCACCGGGCTGACGCGCGCCGACGGCCTGGCCGACGATATCGTCTACGACATCCATGTGGCCGGAAACGGCAGCGTCTGGTTCGCCACCGCCGGCGGGCTCAGCCGGCTGCGCGACGGTGAGATCACAAGCTGGACTACCGATGACGGGCTGGTCGCCAACCGCGTCTTCCGCATTGCCGAGGCGCCCGACGACGCCCTCTGGCTGGCCACGCTCACCGGCGGCCTGAGCCTGTTCGACGGCGAAACCTTCACCAACTTCACCCCTGCCGAGGGCCTGGACTCGGTCCAGATGCACATGCTTTACGCCGACGAATCCGGCCTGCTGGCCGGCAGCTATACCGGCGGGCTGTTTCGCCTTGACGGCACTCGACGGCCGGTTCCGTTGCCGCGCGGCGATCTGCCGACAGATCTGCCCATGCAGGCGGCCCTGCGCGACCGGAACGGCAACCTCTGGATCGGCAGTTACGGCCAGGGCCTGTGGCGCTGGTCCATCGGTGGCCAGGCCCGGCAGTTCAATCTCGGCGACGACAGCCCGCGTCACATCTTCGACCTGCTCGAAGACCGCGAAGGCAATCTCTGGCTGGCGAGCATGAACGGCCTGCACCGCCTCGGCGAAGGTCTGTTTCGAACCTGGGGCGCGCCGGAAGGTCTGGCCGATACCACATTCGTTGTCACCGGACACGACGGAGACATTCTGGCCGGCAGCGAAGGCCGCGGGCTTTTCCGGCTGACGCCGACAGGCGAGATCAGTCGCATGACCACCGACGACGGTCTTTCCAGCAACAGCATCTCGGCACTCATGGTCGACTCGCAGGATCGGATCTGGGCCGGCACCTTCGGCGGCGGCATCAACATCATCGCCGGGCAGACGGTACGGACAATCGGCAGCGACGATGGGCTGACCAGCAACCACGTATTCGCGATCCACGAGCACAGCGACGGCAGCGTATGGGTTGCCGCCGAGGGCGGTATCAACCACCTGTCCGACGGCCGGATAGAAACGATCACGGCCGACGAGGGACTGCCCGCCGGGGTCGTTCGCCACATCATGGAAGACGACGCCGGCCGTCTCTGGTTTTCGGCCAGTGACGGCGTGACGCGCTACGACAACGGGCGCATCGATTCTTGGAACTTGTCCGGCGCACCCGTCTCGACCACCTGGGCCGACGACGACGGGGCGATATGGATCGGCATGCGCAACGGCGGGCTGGTGCGCATGAAGGACGGCGAACTGTTCCGGTTCGATCGCTCGCACGGCATGCCGCAGCAATCGGTGATGGCGATTGTTGCCGACGACTCGGGCGATCTTTGGCTGACCGGCTCCAACGGGCTGGTGCGCGTGAGTCTGGACGCCCTTGATGCGGTCGCCGAGGGCCGCGCGGAGAAGTTCGAGGCGCGCCTGTACAACGAATCGGACGGGCTGCGCTCGTCGCAGTTCCTGGGCGGGTTCCAGCCGGCCGGGATGCGCGCCGACGACGGTCGCCTCTGGTTTCCCACCAATCGGGGACTGGTGGTCATCGACCCGCACGAGGCCGACCCGACCGGTCGGCAGCTGAACCTCGTCATCGAGCAGGTGCGGGTAAATTCCGAGCCGACAAGGCCGGCGACCGAGCTACGGCTGCCGGCGACGGCCCGGGCGCTCGAAATCGACTACACCGCGCCGCGGATGAGCGCGCCCGAACGCATTCAATTCCGCTATCGCCTGCTCGGTTTCGATGACGAATGGCAGCCGGCCGGCGATCGCCGCACGGCCTACTTCACCGGTCTCACCCCCGGCCCCAAGACCTTCGAGGTGCAGGCCTCGACCAGCGGTTTCGACGATCCGGCGGCGGTGGTCACGCAGCGGCTGGAACTCTATCGGGCCCCGTTCTGGTACCAGACCTGGTGGTTCATCTGCCTGGTGCTGGCCGGCCTGCTGCTCGCCGCTTTCGGGGTATACCGTATTGCGGTTCGACAGTCCCGGCTCAGGGAACGGCGCCTGGAGAGCCTGGTCAACCAGCGCACGCGCGAACTGCGGCGCGCGCTGGTCAAGGTCGAACGGATTTCGCGTATGGATGGCCTGACCGGGGTGGCCAATCGGCGCTATTTCGAAGAACGACTTGCACGGCTGTGGTTCGAGGCGGTCGAGGTTCAGGCGCCGATCAGCGTGATCATGCTGGATATCGATCGCTTCAAGCAATACAACGACAGCGCCGGTCACCAGGCCGGCGACGATTGCCTGCGCAAGGTCGCCACCGCGCTCGAATCGGGCGTGGTACGCGACGACGACCTGGTGGCCAGGTACGGCGGCGAGGAGTTCGTCGTATTGCTTCCCGCCACCGATCGAAGCGCGGCTCTGGCGGTCGCCGACCGGATTCGCTCGGCCATCGTCGATCTGCAAATCCCCCATCCCGACAGCGACGTGGCGCAGGTGGTGACGATCAGCCTCGGCGTGGCGAGCGCGCGCACCGGGCACATCGACAGTCCGGAAGAGCTTATCGAACGCGCCGACCGCGCCCTATACCGCGCCAAGCGCGGGGGACGCAACCGGATCGTGGAGGATCAGGCAGGGAGCCCGGAACCGTCGGGACAACCCTGAGCGGGCGTGAGTGGGCGATCGGGCAGGTCTCGGGAAAAGTGCGGGCCAGAGGGCCCGCACATGGCGT
>Ga0209943_1000430_pt1 | contig 29531 bp, 27 predicted proteins | sample SalPonR1_B_D2_MG_FD_185698 | JGI IMG/M metagenome (GOLD analysis project Ga0209943, IMG submission 185698) | Salt pond soil microbial communities from South San Francisco under conditions of wetland restoration - Salt Pond MetaG R1_B_D2_MG... ... | reverse complement strand
GGTAAAACTATCTCAGGTTCAGTCTGCGTTTTTTTTATCCTGGCCCCCCTCTGATCCCTTAAAGGACGTATTCCTATTTGACAATAAATCCCAAATTGAGTAGGAGATTTTGTTTATTGGTTTATAAATTTTTAACGCCCCACTAATATTGACAGAGGTAAAACAGATACTGGACTTTTTATAAAGCCATCATTATTATGTTATATAAGTAAACATTTAAATATCTTTTAGCCCTCAAACGCCTGAAGGTTTCATGCCTTTATTTTTGACAACTTAACCAAAAACTCACTAAAGGACATAGCTATGGCAGATGATTCAACAAGCGCCGGCGAGCGGCTTCGCGTGGAAAATGCCTTTAAGATTTTCGGCGGCGATCCGGAACCGGCCTTCAAGCTTATCGAACAGGGCGAAACGAAGGATGCCATTTACAAAAAAACCGGGTTGACCATCGGCGTCCATGACGCCACCTTTGAAGTCTATGCCGGCGAAATTTTCGTGATCATGGGGCTTTCCGGTTCTGGCAAGTCAACGCTGGTCCGCCTGCTAAACCGGCTAATTGAACCCACCTCGGGCAAGATCATTCTCGAAGGCCAGGATATTACCCAACTCGATACCAAGGGGCTTGTGGATATCCGCAGAAAATATATGAGCATGGTTTTTCAGTCCTTCGCCTTGATGCCGCACTTATCCGTGCTCCAAAACGCCGCATTTGGTCTTGAGGTCATGGGGGTTGCCGAAAAAAAACGCAATGAACGGGCCATGGATGCGCTCAAACAGGTCGGGCTGGATCATGTCGCGCAAAGCTATCCGAAAGCACTCTCCGGCGGCATGCAGCAGCGGGTTGGGCTCGCCAGGGGACTTGCCGTTGACCCGGACATCATGCTCATGGACGAAGCGTTTTCTGCACTTGACCCCCTCATCCGGACGGAGATGCAGGATGAACTGCTGAAGCTCCAGGAGGGCAGCAACCGAACCGTTGTTTTTATCTCCCATGATCTGGACGAAGCCATGCGCATCGGCGACCGGATTGCCATTATGGAGTCCGGCCGGATTGTTCAGATCGGCGCGCCCGAGGAAATCATGAGAAACCCCGCCGATGACTACGTGAAGGCGTTTTTCAGGGGCGTTGACCCCACCAATGTATATAAAGCGGGCGATATCGCCACCACTACCCAGGTTACCTTCCCGCTGCACAAGGCCGGCCTCAGGGCGGTAAGACAGCGAATGAACGAGTTTGACAGGGAATATGCCTATGTCCTTCGCAAGGACAGGTCCTTCGTAGGGGTCGTCTCGCTGGCCAAAATTCAAGAAACGCTCGAAGACGAGACGATCAACTCCGAAGACATTTCCCCTGCATTTTTAGAGGGAATCGAAGCGATCAATCAAGAGGCGACGCTTCAAGAGATACTGCCGCAGCTATATTCCTATGAGTGCCCGGTTCCGATTGTGGATTCAGAAAACAAATATATCGGCACCATATCCCGACACTTGTTCCTCAAAACGCTGAGCCGGGAGACCAACATTGAAGAAGAAACCACTGAGGAGGCATAATGTTTGATATATTTCAACATACCATTCCCCTTGACAACTGGATCGCGGTGGCCGTCGATTGGCTGGTAAGCAATTTCAGGCCCCAGTTCCAGGCCATAAAAATGCCGGTCGAAGTCATGCTCAACAGTATTGACAGTCTGCTGCTGTGGCTGCCTGAAGAAGTCATTTTACTGGCCTTTTTAATTATCGGATGGAAAACCGCCGGCTGGAAGATCGGCCTTTTCAGCATTATCTCCATGGCGTTTATCGGCTTTACCGGTTTGTGGGATGAAACCATGACGACCCTGGCCATGGTGATTTCCGCTGTTGTGGTATGCGTACTAATCGGAGTACCGCTGGGCATCTTATCCTCCCGAAGCAACAGGTTCGAAGCCTTTTTAAGGCCTGTACTGGATGCCATGCAGACAACCCCGGCTTTCGTCTATCTGGTACCGGTGGTCATGCTTTTCTCCATAGGCACGGTTGCCGGCGTTATTGCGACGATTATTTTCTCCATGCCGCCCATCATCCGGTTGACCAATCTGGGCATCCGGCAGGTGCATCCGGAGCTGATCGAAGCGACATACGCCTTTGGCGCCACCAAACGTCAGGTGCTTTGGAAGGTCCAGATCCCGCTGGCGCTTACCACGATCATGGCCGGATTGAACCAGACCATTATGCTTTCGCTTTCCATGGTTGTCATCGCCTCCCTGATCGGCGCCGGCGGTTTAGGCGTTCCGGTGTTTGAAGGCTTGAACAGTCTGCAGGTCGGCCTGGCCGGCATCGGCGGCCTTGGCATCGTGCTGATGGCCATGGTTTTGGACCGCATTACCCAGGCTATGGGCTCTAAAAAGGAAGAGGAATAATTTTTGGCTTCATAGACAAAAAACCTATTTTTAATCAAGAGAGAGAAAAGGAGGACCCCATGAAAAAAGTTCTATTGTTACTCGGAATAGTTTGCCTATTCCTTTTTATCGGGTGTGGACAAGAAGAAGAGGCCAAGCAAAAGGAGACTGGCGAGGCTGCAAAACAGGAAGTGACGGAAACTGCTGAAGCGGAGCTGCCGGGCAAGGGTAAAACCATCACCCCCGGCTGCGCGACATGGACAACCGGTTTCTTTCTGGAAGCCCTTTATTCAAGGGCTTGTGAAACCCTTGGTTACGAAGTGGATGACCCGAAAAAACTCGGCGCCCCCATATTTTATAGATCTCTGGCTGCAGGGGATTTGGATTTTTGGGCCAACGGCTGGTTTCCGCTTCATGATGAATTCCTTCCGACAAACTGGGAGGAGAGAATCGTCATGGCCGGCACCGTCGTAAGAGCAGGCGCGGTTCAGGGATACCTGGTGTCCAAAAAAGCTGTCGAGAAATACGACATTAAATCCCTGGATGATTTCAGACGGGAAGAGGTCAAAGAGGCATTTGATGCCAACGGCGATGGCAAGGCGGACCTTGTCGCCTGCCCGCCGGGCTGGGGCTGTGAAAAAACCATCAAGTTCCATATGAATACCTATGACCTCTGGGACCATATCAACCTGATCAAGGCGGGCTACAGCGCGGGCATGGCGGATGCCCTGGCGCGTTACAATGAGGGCGAACCCGTTTTCTTCTATACCTGGACCCCGAACTGGACCGTATATAAGCTCAAACCCGGCGAAGATGTGATGTGGATCAACGTCCCCAAAATTGTCCCCAAAAAGGGCCAAAAAGGTTTAGAGGACGCAATGATTGCCAAAGGACTGACCGGAACCGTCACTGACCCTTGCAAGATGGGGTACGTGGCAAACGATATCCGGGTGGTGGCCAATAAAAATTTTCTTCAGAAAAATCCGGCCATTGAAACCATGTTTTCGCTTATGTCCGTGCCCTTTTCCGAAATCGCCGAACAGAACAACAAGATGTTTGAAGGCGAGGATAGCAAGAAGGATATTGAAAGACACGTGGACGAGTGGATCGAGGAGAATCAGGATAAATGGAATGCCTGGCTTTCAGCGGCCAAGGCGGCTGCAGCAAAATAATAGGGCCCATCCGGGTGCCGCAATAGGGCTTCCGCCCTTTATTGCACCTAAATTGAGCGTTTCAATTTAGGTTGCATAAAATTCAACGCAGGCCACCCCCCCCCATAGGGTGTCAAAGCCCATGGGGGGTTACTAATGTTTAAGAGAGGTGCGTTCAACGAAACACATAAATTTTTGAAAATAGTCAATGTAATTTTATCCCGATTGACACGGGTTTTTAAAAGGAGGAAGAAGATGAAGAAAAAATTCGGCTTAGAATTACTGTTCCTATCGGTTTTGGTTTTTTGCATTCCGGCTGCCGGCACTGCAATAACTGCCGAGGAATTTACCAAAATGTATGAAAGTTTAGAAAAAATCGACATTGGCGGGGCACTTCGGGTAAATTATACCTATAAAGACTGGGATGAAGAATCCAAGGACAAGGTCGGGGACTTCGGCCTGGATACGTTTCGATTAAATTTGGACGGCGAAATCAGCGATCTCATTTTTTCAGCTGAATACCGGTGGTACCCCGAATCGGATTGGGACAGCATCCATCATGGCTGGATCGGCTATAACTTTACCGACAACTGGCAGGGCCAGATCGGCATCCACCAGGTGCCCTTCGGCATTCAGCCCTATGCCTCCCATAACTTCTGGTTTTCCGGAGCCTACTATTACGGACTGGAAGACGACTATGATGCGGGCATAAAGGCATTGTACAATAACGGCCCCTGGGATCTGGCGTTCGCCTTTTATAAAAACGGGGAGCTCAGCGATTCCTTTGGCTCCGGGCCCGATGATGCGGGGCGATACTCCGTCGATGTGCTGACCAGCGGCAACGGCAACGAAGAAACCAACCAGGGCAATCTCCGGTGCGCCTACACCTTCACCCATAACGACAGCAACAGCACCGAATTCGGCCTTTCCGGGGAATACGGCGGATTAAGAAATGAGGAGACCGATAATATCGGCGATCATTGGGCGGGGGCTGCCCATATCGTCGGCAACTACGGCCGATGGAACATCCAGCTGGAAGGCATCTATTACAAATACGACCCGGAAAATCCGGACACAAAAATTCAGACAAGCGAACAAAAGGTTGCCATTAAGGAAACCAAAGGCAGTAATGGAGAAACGATATATGAAATGGTGGATCCGAAGAAGTATCCCGACCTGCCGACAACAACGACCACAGTCAGCGAAACAATAGAAGTCAACGATGACCTGATTACCGTGGGGGCCTATGAATTTCCCTGGCAGATCCCTGCGGAGGCCGCCATTTATACATTTAATGTGGCCTATACCCTTCCGGTCAAAATCGGTCCCATCTCCAGCCTGACCTTTTATTCGGACAATACGGCCATTAAGCCGGATGAAGATATCACTGTAAAAGGGGAAAGATTGAATCAGACCATCTGGCAGAACGTGGTGGGCTGTTTAGTCGCCGCCGGCCCGGTATACACCTATATCGATGTCATATCTTCCGAAGAAATGGTGTTCAACGGTGACTATGACGGCATGGTTGATCCGACTGATGATAGAGATCGAAATACGCGACTTAATATCAATATCGGCTACTATTTCTAGCCAACGAGACGACTAATGAACGCACCAACGCCCGGATTGAAAAGATCCGGGCGTCTTTTGATCCATCCGCTTCGCTTTCCCCGCCGGCTTCATGCGCCCACGACATAAATGAAGTCATCCTCCAGTTGTTTCCGGCAAAGCTTGATTCGTCCAATGGATGCCTTGAACTGCGCAAACCGGTAGGGATCGCTTTGGACAAACAGTCGCTTCTGTTGCGGGCATAAATACCAGGTACAAATCCATGGGCGGGAGAGACGCGGCAAAAGGCAGCCATGCGGCCCCAGATAGCGACATACGCTATTTCCATCGCTCCGGGGCTGGCCGGGGGGGACGGCGATCCCCACCAGATGGATAAAGATCAAATCCCGTAGGTCGAAACGCGCATCCGCCACCCGGCAGCAGGGAGTTTGGCACTCGGGGCATGTTCTCTCACACAGGCTGTCAAGCGTTGGAAAAAGGCAAAGCAGACCGTCTCTCAACTCTTGAGCCACCGAACGAACGGGCCCAAGCGAATCGGCATGCCGGTCGATCAGGTAGTCCAGCGCCGCATTGGCCGCCCGCCACAGGGCGGGCCGCTTCCAGGTTGGGTCCCCGATATCCGGACCGGCGCTAACACAGGGCAAATCGTTTACATAAGCCATTACAAGCGGAAATAATCATTTAATGCCCGCCGCATCCGCAGTCGCATCCGCCGCCGCCGCATGAAGCCGAAGCGGCAAGCGCCTTGACCACTTCACGTGAATCCGGATCATGGACGCCTTCGATTTGCAGGTTCAGATAGAATTCGTCCCGTTCGTCGGGGAGTCTCCCCATACGGAGAAGCAAATGGCCGAAGGTCTCGCCGATACGGCTGCGATCGATTAAACAGGCAGCGGTATCTCCGGGGTATTTGCCCTCCAGCTGGCATTCGAACGGCGTCAATCCGTCAACGCCCATGCCGAAAATAAACTCGACCGATTCCGGTGAACCGATTAGATCCGTGCTCTCTGGCGCGGAACCGGCGGTATATTGGATCGAGATTTTTTTTAACGGCCCGACTGCTGTTTTCTGTGCCCCCATTTAAAACCCCATCTCTTTTTTTTTGAATGTAGAAAAAAAATATATATATTAATCGATAAAGTGCAAATAATTTTTAACCTAAATTGAAACGCTCAATTTAGGTTTAACATAGGAGAAAAAGATGAAATGCCCGTTATGCAGGCGCCATAGATTTTATCTGAAGGACCCGGACGATGCGTATGAAACCTATGGCTTCGATTGCGAGTCCGGGGACATTTGTTTTGACGCGGATTTAGATAAAGAAAAAATCCCTGAGCTCAACAATGACACCCGTATTTATTGTGATAATTGCGCATGGAACGGACCTTTTAAAGAAATCAAAAAATAATAGGAGAATTTATGGAAAAATTTGAATGCCCCTGCGGTTACGTATACGACCCGGCGGAAGGCGATCCGGAGGGCAATATCGCTGCCGGGACAAAATTTGAAGACCTCCCCGAAGACTGGGTCTGCCCCAAATGTGCGGCTGAAAAGGAGTATTTTGAATCTATAGATTAAAGGCACTGAGGCACTAAGGCGCTAAGTTTTTGATTTTTTTATCCTTATACCCTAAACCGTGAACCGTGAACCTTATACCTAATACCCTATACCCAATACCTGACATTATTTAGAAACGGCGGCCCCGCTTAAAAGATCGAGCATGGAGATGGTGCCCAATTGGTTGGTCTCGATGGTTCTCTTTTCCTCGATGAGCCTCTCGAGCGCGTGGTTGAGCGCCTGCTCCGACACCTGCCAGACGTCGGAGCCGCCATTGCGGATGGCCTTGCAGACATCCAGCACACTGATCAGGTCCGGATTTTTGGAGGGCTGAAACCGGGGTTCATCCCCGTCAACTTCCCGGACAAGCCCTTTGTCCGTTAAACGATTACTAATCTCCCGCACCAGACGCACGGGAATGGAAAGGGCCTTGGAAAGGGCTTCGGCTGTCATCGGGGGCTTGCCCTTGTGGAATTGCTCCACAATTTTAAGCATGATATTAACCGCCATTTCTTCGCGCTGCTCTTCGCCGACGCTATATGTCTTGAACTCCTGCTGGTGGGAGCGGAGGTTTTGAATGGCATAGGACATCTGCGCCCCGATCAAAACAATGATCCAGCTGATATAGAGCCAGATGATAAAAATCGGAAGCACGGCGAATGTGCCGTAAATGGTGTTATATCTGGCCACGCCGATGTTGAAATCCGTATAAACCCGGAAGGCCAGCTCCCAGAGGCTGCCGCAGACGACCCCGGCGATAAGGGCGGGGAGGAATTTCACCCGCGTATTGGGCATCAGAATATACATGGCGGTAAATGCGATCCATAGCCCCGCATGCGGCAGGATCGTATTGAACAGGACAAAAAACTGCTCGAAGATTTCATACCGGGTAAGCGTCTGGACCACGGCGTGGGATGATACGGAGGTAATCATGGCGGTTGAGATAACCATCAGGAGCGGCCCCAGGATCAGCACGCTGATATAATCTGAAATCTTCCTAGCGATCCGGCGGTCCCGCGTCACCCCCCAAAGGTCATTAAAGGTCCGTTCGACGTTGGAGAGCATCATCAACACGGCAAAAATCAAAAGCCCCGTGCCGAGTGCCCCGAGCGCCTTGAAATCCGTGTTTGAAATATATTCGATGATGCGGTTGGTCAGCTCTTCCTGCTCGGCCGTAAGATAGTTGACCAGCAGATGCTGGACGTGGCTGTGAACCCCAAGGCCCTTCATCATGGAAAATGCAATGGCAAGCAGGGGCACAATGGCCAGAAGCGTACTATAGGAAAGCGCCGAGGCCCTAAGCAGAATCAACTGGTCCCGCAGGCCGTTTATGGTCAATAAAAAAATCCGCAATACCTGGTAGGAAAAAATTCGAAGCCGACCCGCACCTTCTGGATCCTGCCAGACATCCGTGCGGAGGAACCTTAAAACCCCTTGAAAACCGGCTACGAGGTCATCCCTCGCTCGCTGAGGATTTGTCGGATTGCTCATAGCCCCCCCTTTCTTCAAAAGGTTATGACTTCCTAAAAAACTAAAGAAGACAATCTCGTAAAAAGTCGATTTATGGATGGCAAAGTAAAAAGTTTAAGATCAAGGCGCGCAAATCCCGAGGAATGCAGCGTACATAGGAGTACGTGAAATTCCGAGGGATGCAGCGCAACACAGATATTGGGCTTTTTACGAAGCCATCAAAGAAGTTTATCAAAAAAATCGCTGCCCTTGTCATCCACAAGGATAAACGCCGGAAAATCCTTTACGGTTATCCTGAACACGGCCTCCATACCCAGCTCTGGATATTCCAGAGTCTCCATATCCGTAATGCATTCCTTGCCCAGGCGCGCGGCCGGCCCGCCGATGGAGCCCAAGTAAAACCCGCCGTTTGCCTGGCAGGCTTCGGTGACCTGACGGGTCCGGTTGCCCTTGGCCAGTGTCACCAGGGAACCGCCATATTTCTGGAATTCGGCCACATAGGGGTCCATCCGGGCCGCCGTAGTCGGGCCGAATGCGCCTGACGCATAGCCTTCCGGGGTTTTGGCCGGACCGGCATAATAAATAATGTGATCCTTTACATACCAGGGCAGATCATTCTCCTGTTTCAGCCGTTCGTAGATTCTGGCATGGGCAATATCCCTGGCCACAACGATCTTCCCGGAAAGCGAAAGCCGGGTGGCCACCGGATATTTGGAAAGCTCGCCCCGGATGGCATCCATCGGCTGATCCAGATCGATATCCACGGCATCGGATGCAATCCGTTCCGGATCCGGTAGGAACCGGTGCGGATCGCGATCCAGGCTTTCAAGAAAAATACCCTTCCGGGTAATCTTAGCCTTGATATTGCGGTCCGCACTACAGCTCACGCCGATTCCCACCGGACATGAGGCCCCATGCCGCGGCATGCGGATGACCCGTGCATCCAGGCAAAAATGCTTGCCCCCGAACTGGGCGCCGATCCCCAATTCCTGGGAGATCTCCATGAGCCGGTCCTCAAGCCCGTAGTCCCGAATCGCATAGCTTCCCCTGCCCCCTTGATCCGGAAGGCCGTCCAGATAACCGGCAGAGGCCATCTTAACCGCCTTCAGATTGGCCTCCGCAGAGGTGCCGCCGATGACCACCGCCAAATGATAGGGCGGGCAGGCGGCTGTTCCCAAATATTTCATCTTTTCCCTAAGAAAGGCCTCGAGTGAGGAGGGATTGAGGATGGCCTTGGTTTCCTGAAAAAGAAATGTTTTATTGGCCGAACCCCCGCCCTTGGCAATAAAAAGAAACTCATAGGCGTCGCCTTCAGTGGCGTAGAGTTCAATTTGGGCCGGCAGATTGCAGTCCGTATTTTTCTCTTCATAGAGGCTAAGAGGCGCATTCTGGGAATATCGCAGATTGTTCTTCGTATACGCATTGAACACACCTTTGGAGAGCGCCGCCTCATCCGAGGCCCCCGTCCAGACCTGCTGGCCCTTTTTCCCGATGATAACGGCCGTTCCCGTATCCTGGCACATGGGAAACACGAAATCCGAAGCTATCACCGCATTCTTGAGCATCTCAAAGGCCACATACCGGTCGTTTTCCGAACTCTGCGGATCATCGATAATTTTTGACAGCTGCTCCAGGTGCTTGGTCCGGTACAGATGGGCTACATCCGTGAACGCCTGTTCACAGAGCATCTCCAATCCTTCCGGGGCCACCGTCAGGACATCTTTTCCGTCAAACCGGTCCAACGCGACATATTCCGTGGTTAAGCAACGGTATTCGGTGGTATCAGGCCCAAGGGCAAACATGGGCTGATAGGCAAATTCGACCATCACAGTTTTCCTTTCTCAATATCCACTCAAACAAACCATTTAGAGCATATCATCATCATTCCCAAAGGCCCGGGCATGGGTTTTTAACGCACAGAATTCGCCGCACATGGTGCAGACATCCCGGTCCTTGTCCTCGCTCTGCATTCGCATATCCCGCGCTTTCTCCGGATCCACGCATAGGGAAAACATGGTCTTCCAGTCAAACCGGTTGCGCGCCTCGGACATTCGCCGATCCTTATCCCAAGCCGAGGAAATCCCTTTTTCCAGGTCGCCGACATGGGCGGCGATCTTTGAGGCGACAACCCCCTCGCGGACCTCGGCCACACCGGGAAGCGTCAGGTGCTCCGCAGGCGTCACGTAGCAGAGGAAATCCGCCCCGGCGGCCGCTGCTATGGCCCCGCCGATGGCCCCTGTAATATGATCATAGCCGGCGCCGATATCGGTCGGCAGGGGGCCCAGCACGTAATACGGCGACTTTTCGCAGATGCCCGCCTGCAGTTTCATGTCCCCGGCGATCCGGTTCATGGGAACATGGCCCGGACCTTCGATCATGACCTGAACCCCGGCGGCCCTGGCCCTTTTCGCCAGATCGCCCAGAATAATCATCTCCGTTATCTGCGCCCGATCCTCGGCATCAAAAATCGCGCCGGGCCGCAGTCCATCGCCCAGGGAAAGCGTCACATCATGGGTACGGGCGATCTCCAGCAGCCGATCATAGCTTTCAAACAACGGGTTCTCTTTTTGGTTATGCATGATCCACTCGGCCAGAAGACTCCCGCCGCGGGAGACCATAGCCATCATCCGATCACAGTTTTGCAGCATATTCAGTGAGTAGCGGGTAACGCCACAGTGAACGGTGATAAAATCCACGCCGAGCTCAGCCTGGTTTTCGATCCCGGCAAAAATTTCATCTTCAGTGATATCCCTGCATTTTCGTCCTTCTGAGAGCGCCTTGCTCACGGTTTTATAAATCGGCACGGTCCCGATCATAACCGGGGAATGGGCTATTATTTTGGTTAGGGTGGCATCCAGATCGCCGCCGGTGGACAGATCCATTACCGCATCAGCCCCGACATGGACCGCCATGTCGAGCTTTTCAAGCTCCTCCTGGAGGCTAAAGTGGCTGGTCGAGGTGCCGATATTGGCGTTGACCTTGGTGGTCACCCCTTTGCCGATGCCCCTGGCGGAGAAATCATGATGGATATTTTTGGGGATAACGAGCCTCCCATCAGCCAAGCGGGCCCTTATTTCTTCCGGCGGCATGCCCTCGAATTCAGCCACCTGCCGCATGGCATCGGTTATGTTGCCCTTCTGGGCCTCTTGTAGTTGTGTCATGTTCATCCACCTGTCTTTTATGGTTTTTCAACCCGCGCCGGCATCCTGTCGGCGCGGGTTGTTTTTTTAAGAGGGGCGCCTTATCCACCCAACCGGTCGATCAACTCTCCGGCCACTTTTTCGCCCGAGAGCAGCATGCCCCCGAATATCGGCCCCATCCGTGGGCCACCGGCGACGGCATTGGCCGCCATTCCGGCTACATAAAGGCCTGCGTATACCTCCCGGCTGTTATCCAGCGTCAGTTTTTCGGCCTCTTCCGCCCACATGGATTTCTCCCCCTCAATCCGGCCGGTAGGGGTGCTTAGTTTGCCGGGAAATTTACGTTCCACCACTTTGACGACCTCCGTGTCATGACCCGTGGCATCGACCACAAACTTTGACCGCATGGTCAGCGGATCCACATGCAGCCCCGCCACTTCCACCGGCGACCAGTTGAGCACCAGCCCCTCCATTCGTTCCGGCCGCATTAATACGTCCTCGACGGTCATACAATTGAAAATCGTCAATCCGGCATGAACCGCGTTGCCGACAATCAAACCGACGGACTCCACGGCATCCGCCGTGTAATAGTCCTCCTGATAATGCACCGTACGTACGCCGAATTCTTCCAGAAGGTGCAGGGCCGGCTTCTGGACAACGATTTCATTATACATCATGCCGCCGCCCCACATGCCGCCGCCGATACTTAGCTTGCGATCAAATAGTACCACCTTTTTGCCCGCCCTGGCAAGAAAGTAGCCGGCCACCAGTCCGGACGGACCGCCCCCGACGATGGCCGCATCGACCTCAAGGTTGTTCTTGAATTTTTCATGGTAGCGATCCATAATCGCCCGGCTGATCACAATTTCATCAAGTGCCATATGATTTCTCCTTTGTCCGCCTAAAAATAAAAAAGCCGCTCTCCCTTCAAAGGAAAACGGCCGACAATTAAAAATTTATTTTTTAATCGTTTCCCTTCGCAGGAATGATCCTGATCAGGTTCCAAGGGTTATCCGTCACGCGGATTCTCAGTTGCCCGGCAACACCCCTAACGCGATTAACTATTTTAAACCTAAATTGAGCGCGTCAAATTTGATGGCTTCGTAAAAAGTCCAATATCTGTGTTGCGCTGCATTCCTCGGAATTTCACGTACAGCTAAGTACGCTGCATTCCTCGGAATTTGTGCGCCTTGATCTTGAATTTTTTTCTTTGCCATCCCAAAATCGACTTCTAAGTAACTTCGTTAGGTATTGGGTTATGGGTTTTAGGTATTAGGTTAAAAATCATAATGTTATACACTTCACCCATTAAACTCATAAAAGAAGTTACTTCTAAGCTCGGTCCCGGGCCTTGGCCCGGGGGAGGTACTTCTAAGTAACTTGAAAATATATATTAATGTTCCAGAAGCTTAGCTCTCTGTCATTCCGGGGAGCGAAAGTGACGAGGAATCTTGATTGTTAAAGATTTCTCGCTGCCGCTCGAAATGACAATGCGGATGTTTTTTAGAGTTACTTTCTGCAAAAATACCGTCGCGGCGGAATAAAACGCTTCTAAGTAACTTCGTTAGGTATTGGGTTATGGGTTTTAGGTATTAGGTTAAAAATCATAATGTTATACACTTCACCCATTAAACTCATAAAAGAAGTTACTTCTAAGCTCGGTCCCGGGCCTTGGCCCGGGGGAGGTACTTCCAAGGAACTCGACAATATTTAATATTATCTTAGAAGCTTCCGCTGCTGTCATTCCGGGGAGCGAAAGCGACGAGGAATCTTGATTGTTAAAGATTTCTCGCTGCCGCTCGAAATGACAATGCGGAGGCGATTTAGCCAGAACGAGAACCAGGGACGGTTTTCGTTCGGGCGCGATGAAGGCCTGGCCCAATGGAAGGAAGTGGGACAGGCTGTTTATTTTTATATGGGACCGGCGAATCTATGCTTGAACAGCTTGAAGGCATCGAAGAGCGCTATACAGAGCTTGAGAAGCTGCTGAGTGATCCGGAAATCGTTCAGGATCGTGAGCTCTATCCCCAATACGTCCGCGAGCACAGCGACCTGGGCAAGATTGTTTCCGTCTATCGCGAGTACAAGCAGACCCTCGAGGAGCTCGAGGAAAGCAGGGAGCTGCTCTCGGACAATGACCCCGAAATGAAGGATCTCGCCAAAAAAGAGGTGGAAACGCTTACCGAGCAATCCGGAAGGCTCGAGGAGGAGCTTAAGGACCTATTGACGCCCAAGGATCCGAATGACGAGAAAAACGTGTTCCTTGAAATCCGGGCGGGCACCGGCGGCGAGGAAGCCGCCCTGTTTGCGGGCGATCTCTTCAGGATGTATAGCCGGTATGCGGAATCCAAAGGCTGGAAAATCGAGCTCATGACCGAACACTACGGAGATGCCGGCGGGATCAAGGAGATCGTCGTACTGGTCAAAGGGAAAAACGTCTACAGCCATTTGAAGTATGAAAGCGGCACCCACCGGGTCCAGCGCGTCCCCGTAACCGAAGCCCAGGGCCGGATCCATACATCCGCGGTAACCGTTGCGGTCCTTCCGGAAATAGACGATGTCGAGATAAACATCGATCCCAATGATATCAAAATGGATGTTTTCCGATCCACCGGTCCCGGCGGCCAGTCGGTCAATACCACGGATTCGGCGGTTCGCCTGACCCATATCCCCACCGGTATGGTGGTCACCTGTCAGGATGAAAAATCCCAGCATAAAAACCGCGCCAAGGCCATGAAAGTGCTTCGCGCCCGCCTGTATGATCTGGAGCTGCGGCAGCAGCAGGCTGAAATCTCACAACAGAGAAAAAACCAGGTCGGCTCAGGGGATCGCAGCGAGCGCATCCGGACCTATAACTTCCCACAGGGCCGGGTAACCGACCACCGGATCGGATTGACGCTTTATAAGCTTGAACAGGTCCTGCAGGGCGAACTGCTTGATGAGATTATCGATGAGCTGACCACCCATTTTCGAGCTCAGGCGCTTCAGAATGCAGAAGCCATCTGATTCCCAATGGACGATTCTTGATCTGATCCAATGGACCACCACCTATTTTAAGTCCCATCAAATCGATAGCCCGAGGCTGACCGTCGAGCTACTGCTGGCCCATGTGTTGGGAATCGAGCGGGTCGAGTTGTACATGCGCTTCGATCAGCCGATGGCATCCGAGGAGCTGGCTCGCTTCAAGGCGGCGATCAAACGCCGGCTGAACCGGGAGCCGGTAGCCTATATCCTGGGCCGAAAAGATTTTTGGGATATGACGTTTGCGGTGGATCCAAATGTGCTCATACCAAGGCCGGAAACGGAGGTCCTGGTGGAGGCGGCGCTTGAATGGATCCCCGAAGATGCCGATAGCCGTCCCATGCGGATTTTGGAGCTCGGCACGGGCTCCGGGGCAGTCATTGTAAGCCTTGCCGCCGAGCGGCCGGGGCATATTTTTTATGCTTCGGATTCGGATGTCGGCGCTTTGGCGGTTGCCCGGCAAAACGCCGCCGCCAAACAACTGGCGGGCCGGATTCGGTTTTTTGCCGCCGACTGGTTCGCCCCGATTCAACCGGCTGAGGCGTTTGACCTGATCCTGTCCAATCCGCCCTACATCCCTGTTGACGAGATCTCCCGGCTCGCGCCGGAAATTTATCGATATGAGCCGATGGCGGCCCTCAATGGCGGTGAGGACGGTTTTTCCGCGATCGAGAGGATCCTCCGGGCCGCTCCACCCTATTTGTCCCCGTCCGGCAGGCTGTTGCTGGAGATCGGCAACGGGCACCGGCAAAAAGCCGAGGCGCGGATCGAGCGCCTGCCCGGCGTCGATTTTATCCGCGTCATCAAGGATTACGGCGGCTATGACCGGGTGTTGGTGGCCGCCCGCAGGCCTTAAATGGATGCGCGGCGTGGCCACGAATCTTTAATTTTTTTATTGCCCTATATTATTTTTTTTGTTACACAAAATAAATTTATCAAAAGTTAATACACACGTCTTGGGACCGGTGCGCCCCGGTGCTTTATCCAAAAGCGGTGGGCCGGGAGGATCAAGGCGGCGGCAAAACCAAAAGAAGAGGAGATTTTTATGAGCTACGTAACCATGAAGGAACTGCTCGAGGCCGGCGTTCATTTCGGCCACCAGACCCGGCGATGGAATCCGAAGATGAAGCGATACATTTTTGGAGCCCGTAACGGCATCTACATCATTGATCTTCAACAGACGGTAAAGAAGTTCAAGGTTGCCTGCGATTTTATTGCGGACTCGGTGGCCGATGGCGGCTCCGTCCTTTTTGTGGGCACCAAAAAGCAGGCCAGGGAAACCATCTATGAGGAAGCCAACCGTTGTGAAATGTTCTACGTGCATAACCGGTGGCTGGGCGGCATGCTGACCAACTTTCAGACGGTCAAGAAGAGCATTGATCGCCTCAATTATCTCAATAACATCGAAAATGACGGCTCCATCAGTCTTTATCCCAAAAAAGAGCAGCTTTACCTTCAAAAGGAACGGGTCAAACTGGACGCCAACCTGGGGGGCATCCGCAACATGAAATCCCTGCCCTCCGCTATTTTTATTGTCGACCCGAAAAAAGAGTCGATTGCCGTTCACGAGGGGCGGCGGCTGGGGATCCCGATCGTCGCCGTTGTCGATACCAACTGCGACCCGGACCTGATCGATTACGTCGTTCCCGGCAATGACGACGCCATCCGGGCCATCAACCTCCTGACCGCCCGAATTGCCAATGCCTGTGTCGAAGGCATGCATCGTCGCGAAGAGCGCCAGCAGGCCGATGCCGACAAGGGTGCGGAGGTCGCGGAAGAGGCTGAAACGGCTGCCGGCCAGAAGGAGCGCCGGATCATCTCGGATGGCACGGAAGGCCCCGTCGTTGAAGTTATCCGAAAGGCCTCATCGAATCCGGGGGAGCCGGCTAAACCAGAGGAACAGGAAGAAGCGCGCCCCGACGAGGAAGAAGCTGAATAAGACGAAGCCATCCAAATACGGATGGGTACCAGACAGGAGAATGAGTTATGGCGACCATTAGTGCGGATTTGGTAAAACAGCTCCGGGAGCGCTCCGGAGCGGGTATTATGGATTGCAAGGAGGCGCTTAGCGAGTGCGACGCCGATCTGGATAAGGCGGCGGACTATCTGCGAAAAAAAGGATTGGCCACGGCCAAGAAGCGGGCGGACCGGGTCGCCTCCGAAGGGGTGGTCCAGTCCTATATACATATGGGGGGAAAAATCGGCGTTCTCGTCGAAGTCAACTGCGAAACCGATTTTGTCGCTAAAACCGATGATTTCAAGGAGTTCGCCAAGAATATGGCCATGCATATCGCCGCCTCCAGCCCGCTGGGCATTGTGCCCGAGGACGTCCCGGAAAAAGAGGCGGAGAAAGAAAGGGAGATATACCGTCAGCAGGTTCGGGAAATGGGCAAGCCGGAAAACATGATTGAAAAAATCGTGGAAGGCAAGATGAACAAGTTCTACAAGGAAAACTGTCTGATGAACCAGCTGTACGTGCGCAATACCGATTTGACGATATCCGATGTCTTAAATGAAATGATTGCCAAGACCGGGGAGAAAATCACCATCAACAGGTTTGCCAGATTTCAGATTGGCGGGTAAAAAGCTGTGGAAAGGGCCTTGTATAAGCGGGTGCTCCTGAAACTAAGCGGAGAGGCGTTAATGGGCGATCAGTCCTATGGGATCAGCCCGGAAACGCTTCAGTATATGGCCGATGAGGTGAAATCCGCCCATGACGTGGGGACAGAAATCGCTATTGTCGTGGGCGGCGGAAACATCTTCCGCGGCATGGCGGCGGCTTCCCAGGGGATGGACCGGGCCTCCGGTGATTACTTAGGGATGCTGGCCACGGTGATGAACAGCCTGGCTTTGCAGGATGCACTGGAACGGGTGGGCCTGCCCACACGAGTCCAGTCCGCCATCTCCATGCACCAGATGGCCGAGCCCTATATCCGGCGCCGGGCCATTAGACATCTGGAAAAGGGGCGGGTGGTTATTTTTGCCGCCGGTACCGGCAATCCGTATTTCACCACGGACACGGCATCCGTACTTCGGGCCGAAGAGGTCCACGCCGATGTCCTGTTAAAGGCGACCAAGGTCGAAGGCGTCTATGACACGGACCCCGTTGGCAACAAGGAGGCCGTATTTATTGAAGAGATCAACTATATGGATGTGTTGAACCGCCGTTTGAAGGTGATGGACAGCACGGCGATCTCTCTGGCCATGAATAACCATCTTCTCCTGATCGTCTTTAACCTGAAGGTCAAGGGCAATATCATGCGGGTGATTACCGGGGAAAAAATCGGCACCAAAATATACGAGCCCGAGGTCGAGGAGTAGGATTGGGTATTGGGTATTGGGTATTGGGTATTGGGTGTTGTGGGTCATTTCGAGCGGCAGCGAGAAATCTTTATTGCGGCAGCGAGAAATCTTTATTGCGGAAGGTAGGCCGCGTTAGGACAAAGATGGGGTGGAACGTATGATTGATGCGGTCAAGGACGAAGCCAAGGAAAAAATGGGAAAGTCGATCAATTCGATGAAAAGCGAATTAAAAAAAATCCGTACGGGCAGGGCTTCGCTCAGCCTGCTCGATGATATCAAGGTCGAGTATTACGGCACGATGACGCCGCTCAATCAGCTCGCGACGCTGTCCGTGCCGGAAAGCCGTTTGATTACCATCCAGCCGTGGGATGTCTCTTCTGTCAACAGCATCGAAAAGGCGATCCTAAAATCCAATCTCGGATTGACCCCCTCCAACGACGGCAAGATCATACGGATTACCATTCCCTCGCTCACTGAGGAAAGGCGCAGGGAAATCGTCAAGCAGGTCAACAAAATGTGTGAGGACTACCGGGTGGCGGTAAGAAATATCCGCAGAGAAGCCAACGATACGTTAAAGCAGCTCAAAAAGGACGGCGACGCCTCCGAGGATGAAGTCTTCAAGGCCCAGGAGGATATCCAGAAGTTGACCGATGAACATATAAAAAAGATCGACGAGATTTATAAAGAGAAAGAGTCAGAGGTTCTTGAACTCTAATTTGGCGAACACCGGTCTGGAACCGGAGAAACTGCCGTCGCATATCGCGGTTATCATGGACGGCAACGGCAGGTGGGCTCAGAAACGCTTCTTAAACCGTATTAAGGGCCATGAAAAGGGGGCGGACACGGTGCGTATGGTGGTCCGGACGTGCCGGGAAATCGGCATCCAGTTCCTCACCCTTTATGCATTCTCCACCGAAAACTGGGAGCGGCCCAAGGCGGAAATCACAGCGTTGATGACGCTGCTGAAAAGGTTTCTGGCCGATGAAAAACAGGAGATGCTGGAAAACAACATCCGCTTAAATGCCATTGGCCAGACCGATCGGCTCTCGGCGGAGGTTCAGCAGGCGCTTGGCGATACCATGAACGCTACCGCGTCGAATAACGGGATGTGCCTGAATTTGGCGTTAAGCTACGGCGGTCGTGCGGAAATCGTCGAGGCTGTCAAGAAAATCGGCGCGCGGATCAAAAACGGGGAAATCGACGCCGAATCGATTACCCCTGAGCTGATCACTCAGCATCTTTATACGGCTGAAATGCCGGACCCTGAACTTTTGATACGCACCAGCGGCGAATTCCGCATCAGCAATTTCCTCCTCTGGCAGATTGCCTATTCAGAAATTCATGTGACTCCGACCCTTTGGCCGGACATGACGCGCGAGGAGCTGATTGGCATCCTCAAGGACTATCAGCAGCGGGAACGCCGGTTCGGCCGGGTGACATAGCCTTGACCTTACAAGCCGGGCCAGTTAATCAATTTTCGTATTTTTCTATAGGTCGCGTCCGTCCATAAAATGGAGGGGCACGGGGTAAAAAAAGAGGAACCCGATCTTTGGGTTGACGACCCTATGCATCTGAAGCGTTGGCTCACCAGCATTGTCGCCGTTCCGATCCTGGCCGTATTTCTCTACAAAGCCCCCGCCAGCCTGTTTTCCGCATTTATCGGTCTGCTCGCGGTTATCAGCCTGGGGGAATACTACCGGATCGTATACAAACCTATCAGGCCGGCCGTAGGTTTAATTATACCTCTCTGGGGCGGCTTTGTCGGCGTGCTTCTCCTGTTTACGGCCTATGCGTCAGCCTGGCATGTGATACCGGAATTAATTATTGTCAATACGCTGGTGACGGCATTTTTATCCATACCCCGATTCAAAATCCATACCGGCGTGGTTGATGTGGTTTCTAAAGAGATTCAGGGCCTGATCTATATCCCGCTTGCCCTGGCCACGTTGATTCTGTTACGTATGGAACCCAATGGGGTGCGCTGGATTTTTTTCCTGGTCACCATTGTCTTTGCCGGGGATGTGGGGGCGTTTTATGCGGGCCGCCTCTTCGGCCGCCATAAGTTAAGCCCGGCCGTAAGCCCCGGAAAAACAGTAGAGGGCGCAGTTGGCGGGCTTCTGACCAACGTCATCGTAGGGTATGCGTTCATGCGCCTTTTTATCCCCCATTTATCCGTTGCCGGCAGCCTGTTTTTTTTCATCGCTGTCGGGGTTGCCGGTCAAGTGGGGGATCTGTTTGAATCCGAATTCAAGCGGGTCCAGCAGGTTAAGGACTCCGGGGCGATTCTGCCGGGCCACGGCGGGCTGCTCGACCGGATCGATGCCCTGCTGTTCGCCGCACCAACCGCGTATTTGGTTAAAACCTATTTTTTAGGCGGTTTTTAAAAGAACTTATGAAAAATATTGCCATACTCGGCGCAACCGGCTCCATCGGCCGCAATACGCTCGCCATCGTGGAGATGTTTCCCGAGCGCTTTGCCGTTAAAGCCCTAACCGCCAAGGAAAACATTGAACTGCTGGCCGACCAGATCGAGCAGTTTGCCCCGGATCTGGCCGTGGTCTATGATGATGCCGGCGCCCGGCGGCTTAAATCGGCCCTCCCGTCAGGCGTCGGCACGGAAATCATGGTCGGAGACGAGGGGTATAAAACGGCCGCTACGCTCGGCGGGGTGGATATTGTGGTTTCCGCCATGGTGGGCGGCGCCGGCCTCCTCCCCACGCTGGCCGCCATTCATGCCGGAAAGGACCTCGCCCTGGCCAATAAGGAGGCCCTGGTGATGGCCGGGGATCTGGTCATGCGCGAGGCGGCCCGGGCAAACATTGAGATCCGACCGGTGGATTCTGAGCACAGCGCCATCTTTCAATGCCTATGCGGCAACCGTCGGGAGGATTTAAGGAAGGTGATTCTGACGGCATCCGGCGGTCCGTTCCGGACACTACCCAGGGAGCGGTTCCCTTTGATTACCCCCAGGGACGCCCTGGCCCATCCCACCTGGGAGATGGGCACCAAAATCAGTATTGATTCCGCAACCCTTATGAATAAAGGGCTGGAGGTCATCGAAGCGGCCCATCTGTTTGACGTCGCCCATCATTCGATCGAGGTCGTGATTCACCCTCAAAGCATCGTCCACTCAATGGTCTCCTACAGGGACGGCTCGGTTATCGCCCAGATGGGGATACCGGATATGAAGGGCGCCATCGCCTACGCCCTCTCCGGCCCGGAACGGCTTCAAATGCAGATTCCGCCGCCGGATTACAAGAGCCTCGGCGCCCTGACATTCGAGGCCCCGGACATGGAACATTTTCCCTGCCTGGATTTGGCATACAGGGCCTGTGCAGCCGGCGGCACGGTGCCGGCGGTTATGAACGCCGCCAATGAAGCGGCCGTAGATGCGTTTTTGCGCGAACAGATCGGGTTCCTCCAGATCCCGATCGCTATCGAGGCGGTGATGGCGGCCCATGGGCAGGTTTCCTCCCCGGATATGGCGGATATCCTGCAGGCGGATCAATGGGCCCGAAGAGCGGCCGTTCAATGGGTGGACAGAAACGGCAAAGGACTTGTTAAATGAGCATGGTCATCGGGATTGTGATTGTTCTTGGCGTTCTGATCTTCTTTCACGAACTGGGGCATTTCCTGTGCGCCAAGGCTTGCGGGGTGGGGGTGGTAAAGTTTTCCCTGGGTTTTGGCCCCAAGCTGGTCAGCAAAACCCTTGGCCGGACGGAATACTGCATATCCGCCATCCCGCTCGGCGGTTTTGTCAAAATGGTCGGGGAACAGCCCAACGAAGAGATCGATCCGGCAGAGGCGCCGCTGTCGTTTACCCATAAGTCGGTGGCCCGGCGGATGCTGATTGTGGCCGCCGGCCCCCTGTTCAACTTCTTTTTGGCCGTACTGATCTTCTTTTTCGTTTTTGCGATTTCCGGCCTCATGGTATTACAGCCGGTGGTCGGCGAGGTAAAGGCGGATTCCCCGGCTGAGGCGGCCGGGCTCAAGCAGGGGGACCGGATCGTCCGCATCGGTGAAAAGGCCATTGAAGACTGGTCGGAAATGGCTTCGGTGATAAGGGAAAGCGGTGGAAGGGCGCTGCCGGTTGTGGTCGAGAGGGGCTCTCGCCGGATCGAAATGCGGGTGGCTCCCGAAGAACAGAGCCTCGAGGATATCTTTGGCGAAACCGAGACCCGGTATGTCGTGGGCATTACGGCCGCCGGAAAGACCTCGGCCAAACGCCTGGGTCCGGTTGATGCGTTCAAGGAGAGTATCGTGCGCACCTACCTGATTACCAAGCTGACCATCGTCAGCGTGGTAAAGCTCATTCAGGGGGCGATTTCCGTCAAAACCCTTGGCGGGCCGATCATGATCGCCCAGATGGCCGGCGAACAGGCGGAGCAGGGGCCGGTCAACCTGCTGTTTTTCATCGCCCTTGTGAGCATCAACCTGGGGATATTGAACCTTTTGCCCATACCCGTGCTTGACGGGGGCCATCTTATGTTTTTCTCCATCGAGGCGGCAACCGGCCGGCCCGTCAGCCTCAGGACCCGAGAGGTCGCCCAGCAGGTGGGGATTCTTGTTTTGATGCTGCTCATGGTGTTTGTTTTCTATAATGATATCATGCGGATCGTTTCAGGGTGAGTCCCGTATCATGGCCCATCGGCTGGAAATCACGTTAAAACCGGAGCTGTTGGATGCCGAGGGGGAAGGCGTCTGTAAAAAAGCCGCCGCCTATTTCAGCCTTCCCCTTGAAGGCGTGCGCACGGTGCAGGTACTGACCATCGATGCGGAACTGTCCGCCGCGCAGCTGGAGATCGTCCGGACGGAAATATTCACCAATCCGGTGACCCAGATCTCGTCATATGAGCCCCTGCCCATTGATTTCGACTGGTGCGTCTGGGTGGGCTATCGGCCGGGTGTGCGGGATAATCCCGGAAGCACGGCGGTCGAAGCCATCCAGGATGTGCTGGAGATCCGGCTGCCCCGGGATGCGGATGTGTATACCTCGCGCCGTTATTGCCTTGCCGGTTCCCGGATGACCCGGGCGGATGCGGAGCTGATCGCCCGGGAGCTCCTGTCAAACGATATTATCCAGCAGGTCCGGGTGTTTTCCAGATCCGAGTGGGATCCGAAGACGGGCATCGGGATTATCATCCCCCGGGTCCGCCTGGACCATACGCCCACTGTGACGACCCTTCCCATAGCTTCCGATGAAGCCCTTAAACGGATCAGCGACGAGCGCAACCTGGCCTTAAACGTCAATGATATGCCGGTGATCCGCAACTATTTTATGGATCCCTCGGTTCAGGCGGACAGACGGCAAATGGGGCTTTCGGATCCGACGGATGTGGAGCTTGAATACATCTCCCAGGCCCGCAGTGACCACTGCAACCACAATACCTTCCAGGGGCTTTTCCGGTATACGGATCTGGATACCGGGCAAAACGAGGTGGTGGACAACCTGTTCGACACGTTTATCAAGCAGCCCACATTGACCCTAAAGGAAAAAAAGGACTGGGTCGTCTCGGTTTTGTGGGATAATGCCGGCGTGGGCCGATTTGATGACGATCATTACTATGTCATTACCGGCGAGACCCATAATTCCCCGTCCAACATGGAGGCCTACGGCGGCGCCATCACCGGTATCGTGGGGGTATACCGCGATCCCCTGGGGACCGGTCTGGGCTCGCGGCTTGTGATGGGCAGCTACGGCTTTTGCGTGGGGCCCCGGGACTACGATGGGGATCTAAAGCCGCGTCTCCATCCGAGGCGGCTTTTGGACGGCATCATCGAGGGGGTCCGCGACGGCGGGAACAAAAGCGGGATCCCGACCCCGTTCGGCCAGGTGATTTTTGACGACGGCTACCTGGGAAAATGCCTGGTCTATGTGACGGCCGTCGGCATCATGCCGGCGCAGGCCGCCGGAGCGCCGGCCGAGCTTAAAACCACAAGCTCCGGCGACCGGGTCATCATGTGCGGCGGCCGGGTGGGAAAAGACGGCATCCACGGCGTTACCGCCTCCTCCGAAACTTTCTCCGAGCACACCCCGGCCGGCCATGTGCAGATCGGCGACCCCTACACCCAGAAAAAAATGCATGACTTTCTGCTGGAAGCCCGGGATGCGGGATTGATTCAGTTTATCACGGACAACGGCGGCGGCGGCCTATCATCCTCTGTCGGCGAATCCGCCCGGTATTCAGGCGGCTGTGAAGTGTGGCTGGATCAGGTGCCGCTTAAATACAGCGGCCTGGATCAATGGGAGATCTGGGTGTCTGAATCCCAGGAGCGGATGACGGTGGCGGTAAAAGCCGACGATGTGGACCGGTTCATGGCCCTGTCCCGAAAGCATGCGGTAGAGAGTACGATCATCGGGGCATATACCGATACCGGAAAGCTTCACCTGACCTATGACGGTAAAACCTGCGCCTATATCAACATGGATTTTCTGCAGTCCGGATTCCCGCAGTGGGAGTTTGACGCCGAGTGGCGGCCTCCGGCGCATCGCGGGCTTCATGAGCCTGTTTTAAGCGAGCCGGCTGATTACAGCCGCCTGCTATGCGACTTGCTCTCCCGGCCCAATATCGCCTCCAAGGAATGGATCGTGCGCCAATACGACCATGAAGTCCAGGGCGGCAGCGTGGTCAAGTCTTTGGTGGGGGCGGAGCGGGATATGAACAGCGATGGGACAGTCCTGCGGCCGGTGCTTACATCCAACCGTGGATTGGTGTTCGCCCAGGCCATGCTGCCCATGTATTCGGCCATCGATGCCTGGCATATGACCACCTGCACCATTGATGAGGCGCTCCGGCGTATGCTTGCCCTGGGCGCGGATCCCGACCATATCGGCGGGGTGGACAACTTCTGCTGGCCGAGCATCCAGTACGACCCCCAAAAAAATCCGGACGGCAAATTCAAGGCCGCCCAGCTGGTCCGGTCCTGCCGCGCGCTTGCCGAAACCTGCCTGGCCTACGGGATACCGCTTTTGTCCGGAAAGGACTCCATGTACGTGGATGGCCATCTTGCCGGGCGGTATGGAGAAACCCACAAGGTCTCGGCGCTGGAATCACTTCAGTTTTCAACCATCGGCGTGATCCCCGATGTGGAAACTGCGGTTACCATGGATGTGAAGATGCCCGGGGATCTCGTCTATGTCCTGGGCGAGACCCGGGATGAACTCGGCGCCTCCGAGTATTATCAATGCTTCGGATATACAGGCGCGAACGTACCAAAAGTAAGGCATGAACGGTTCATGAAAACCTACCGGGCGCTTCACCGGGCCATCGCCCGGGGATTGATCGCTTCGGCCCACGGCATCTACCGGGGCGGCCTGGGCGTGCATCTCGCCATGATTGCCATGGGCGGCAATCATGGGCTTTCTGTTGATATTGCCCGGGTCTTCTCCGATGACCCCCTGCGGACGGATCATCTGCTGTTTTCCGAAACCCCGGGCCGGTTTCTCGTCTCCCTGGCCCCGGAAAATGCGCGGGCCTTCGAATCCCTGTTTGAACCCGGCCAGTTCGCCTGCATCGGCGAAGTGACGGATACGGCGGTTCTCAATGTTTGCCGCGGATCGAATTCATTTATTTCCGTACCGGTATCTGACCTGAAATCTGCATGGAAAATGCCGTTCGGGGGGTTGATATGAGCAATCGAATAAACGCCCTGGTCCTCTGCGGATACGGCTTGAACTGCGACATCGAGACCGCCCATGCGCTGGAACTGGCCGGTGCGAAAGCCAGGCGGGTCCATATCAATTCCGTGATAGACGGTTCGGTGGATCTGGCGGATTTTCAGCTCATGGTGTTCGTGGGTGGATTTTCCTGGGGCGATGACCATGGGGCCGGTGTTATCCAGGCGGTCCGCATGAAAAAGAACGCGGGCGAAAAACTCCTTAAATTTGTGCAGGACGGCAATCTGGTGCTGGGCATCTGCAATGGGTTCCAGACCCTTGTCAACCTGGGCCTTTTGCCCGGCTTTGACGGCGACTACGGGGGGCGCTCCGTTGCCCTCACGTTCAATGACTGCGGCAATTTCCGCGATGACTGGGTGCATTTGCAGGTCAATGGGAGCGCGCCCTGCGTTTTCACAAAGGGGCTTGCCCATATGGAACTGCCCGTCCGACACGGGGAGGGCAAATTTATAACGGATGAGGGCGTATTAAACCGCCTGATCCGTGAAAACCAGGTGGTCTGCCGGTACGCGGGCCCGGACGGCGCGCCTGCGGACGGCCGTTTCCCTGACAACCCCAACGGGTCCATCCATGATATTGCCGGCATCTGCGATCCCACCGGCCGGATCTTTGGCCTTATGCCGCACCCGGAGGCTTTCAACCATCCCACCAACTATCCCGACTGGCCGCGACGCAAGGCGTTTGACAGCCGTTCGGGGGGCGAAGCGAAGCCCCCACCGACTATGGGAATCCGCCTGTTTCAGCAGGCAATAAACTATTTTATGTAATTTCAAAATGTTTATGGAGGATGAGATCCCATGTAGGGGTGGACGCCTGTCCGCCTTTTACAGGGCTAAGCGGTGGAGAGGGGTCGCTAAAGGAGGAGGACTGGCGTCCTTGCCTACATGGGCGGGCCTAGTGGCGCCGTTTTATGAAAAACTGTTTTTTGTTGAGGATCTCATCCCACCATTTCGGCAGCGTACCGTTGTGGATGGCTAAGATTTCCTCGCGCATCCGCTGTCTTTCCATCTTTAGGTCGGTCAGCCGCCTCCATGCCTTATCTTTGGCTGTTTCCAAATTATATTTTTTTGCCAGCCTGAAATTTTCCCGTTGAATCCGCATTTCCCTTTGGTTTTGCCGCAGGGCCGCTTGGTACGGCGCCGCTTTATCCGTGGGGGCCTTTGCTCGGGGGCTGTCGGTCTCTTCAGCCGGCAGCGCATCGGAGTTTTTTATTGCTTCGAGGCTCTGCCTGGTAATCCCTATCCTGCCGTTTAAATAGGAAAATCTGACAATCCCGGGTTCAAGCCGGTACTGGTCGGTGGTAAAGACGTGGCCGTTTTTCAGTTGAATATCGTGAGCCGCCGGAGACTCAATGGCTGTGGCAAAGACGAAGCATAGGGCGGCCATTATGGCAAACCGCTGTTTCATAGACCCCTCCGCGATGTTTAATTTTTTTGCTCCCAGGCGATGAGCGCCAGGTCGTTTGAAGCGATGGCGTACTTGCCTGTCAACGCCTCATCATAATAAAAATCCCCGGAGTTCCTTATATCTACCCGCCTGCCCCATAGAAGGCCGTATAAGCATCCGCTGTTATTTACGAGGATGTTTGCCTTGGGTGCATATACGGTGCCCCTGAGGTCGGCGTCATGGTGGAATTCAATGGCCGGACGGCCGTCGGTGGATTCGTAATTGGCATAAATGGCAAAGTCCGCCGCCTTTTTGCCGGTATTGGCGATTGAGCCGCTTTTCGCATCAAACCCGCCCCCGTCGATGAAGATATTGACCGGCCCCTCGGTTGTATCTATCCTCAGCTCGGCGCCGGGATTCAGCTCGACCGACGTGAAGTAAAAGTTTGAACCGCCCGGCTTTCCCTCAAGCGTGATGCTGTCCCCGTTGTCGGTCGAAATCGAGGTGCCGACCGGCCGGGGCGCCCCCTTGCCGTCGACATGGGTCATGTGGGTCGCGTTGTCATTGGCGCCGGTATAGGTCGTCGGATCATATGTCCCGCCGGCATCGATCCCCAATGGATCCGGATCGATCCTTCCGACCGCTTTTCCTCGGGATCCATAGATATCGGTTTTTTTGTGGATATTATCGACCGCCGGATCCCCAAGGCTATTTTCCCCGAGGTCGGCGTTGCCGTCAATGTGGGCGTTTTTTTTCGTGGTGGTGTTTCCGTTTGAGCCGATATGCGCCGCGTGGGTGGGTTCAAAGCCCGCCGCCCCCGGTTTACGATGGATCGGATCGGCGCTTTCACTGTCATAGCTTTGTACATGCCCCCTGTTTTTAATAGCTACCAGCGCATCACCAAACGCCGCATAACCAAGCGATTTGGGCTTCGGACGGATGAATCGGGCGGTTATTTCCGATTTGATAACACCCAAGGCATTTCCGGCTGTTCCCGTGATGCTGAATTCATATATATCCGGCCCCGCCCCATCGATCAGTCGGATCCGGGTGCCCGTACCAAAGGCGAAGTCATCCGGCGGCGGAGAGGGGAAACAATAAGAAACCGGGGTGGACGCGTCATGCGGCAATACGTCATTTTCCGCCTCGAGCGCTTTTTTAAGGCACGCAACGGTAAAGCGGATCCCGGCATCCGCATTGTAGAACGCCTGCTTCTGGGTATGCAGATGGGTGCTGATTTGCTGTTCGGTAGTGGATAGGCTTACCGCATACAATCCCATAATGCTCAATACCGCCATGACCATCAGGACCACCACCATCATGCTGCCCTCCTGTCTTTGGATAAACTGGCTTAAAAAACAGTTGTTCAAGAATTGTCTCCTATCCTAAATATCCGCGACCATATAGGTGAATGCGGCGCGGCGCCGGCCGCCCCCGCTGTTCCAGCTAACTGTCAGGGTAATGGTTTTGATCCCGGCAAGGGGGGAATTATTTTCTACGATCCAGTCAAGATTGTACTGACCGGCCGGACCGACATCGGATTCCCTGTGGCTGCCGCCGGCAAGCCGGGCGTCTTCATACGGCAGGGCCGCCAGTTCTTCCAGACGCTGGGCGGCCAGTGAAACGGCTTCAGTCTGCCGCCTGGCTGATCGATTGCCCTTAAATGCGGTAAGCTGCATGCTGGCAACCGCCAGGATGCCGATGGCCAAAATTCCGATGGCAACCACGGCCTCAATCAGCGTAAACCCCTTGTTCCTTTCCCCTTCCATCTTCCCCTTTCCCCTTATTAATAATCCAGGTTACGGCAATGCACCGTCGTAACGAGCGATCGGTTGACCGATGCCGCCCTGCCCGCGGGTTCCTCCACCGCCAGGGAAATTTTTACTTCGCTGCCCGAATAGGCAAATTTCAGTTGGGCGACGTTTTCGATGATGGTGGCGGTGTTCTGGCTGCCTGTGCCCTCATAAAGGATCCGGCGGAGATCCGAACCGGAAAGCATATAGGAAACCCTTTCAAAATCGGTCTCGTCAATATCCCCATCCTGGTTCCTGTCCGAGGTGACCCGGATTTTCCGTGGTTTGGCTTCTTCAATGCCCGAGCCGGCGCCCCCGGTGGCATCCAGTCCGGCCAAGCGGATATCCCTGGCCATCAACTCAAGGCCGCCCCGCACATTCTGCTGGGCCCAGGCCGAGGCGTTCTGAATGCCGGCCGTTTTGGCGCAGGAAATATAGATCCCGTAGACCGCCGTCATGACAATCGAAAAAACGGCCATGGCGATCATCAGTTCAATGAGGGTGAGCCCCTTGTTTGCCCGGCGTTTTTTCATACCGTTAGGGTGCCTCCATTTTTTATCCCTTTGCCACCCGGATCCGTCCCACCAGGTTTACAATGATTCGCATGGGCGAACCGGTGCCGCGGCCAAGCCCTACCGATCCGGCCGGGCAGACCGCCCCGGATGGATGAAACGCCGTCTTCGCATCGGTAAAGGTGGTTCGGCGCATGGCAACGCCCGGTGGATAGCTCTTCTGCCGCAGGATTTCCTCGCCTGCATTTGGGGCCCCGTCATTATTAGCGTCGATAAACATCTTATAGCCTTCCGTCGCGAACCGGACACTAACTTCTTCCCCCTTTTTGACCGCATGCATGCGCGCCATGGAAAGGTCTGACATCAAATCCCGGGTCGCGCCTCGAAGCCTGGCAGACGCCCGCCAGGCATAGAAGCCTGGCACTGAAATCGATGCCAATATGCCGATGATGGCAACAACGGTCATTATTTCCACCAGGGTAAACCCCCGGCGGGTGGTTAAACATTTTTTTTGAAATGCCTTCATCATTCCGACAAGCCCTTCCACCTTTTCCCTCTTTTCCTTGAGGAAATGAA